>Ga0066672_10000795_pt1 | contig 10592 bp, 10 predicted proteins | sample GraSoiAngelo_121_FD_62292 | JGI IMG/M metagenome (GOLD analysis project Ga0066672, IMG submission 62292) | Grasslands soil microbial communities from the Angelo Coastal Reserve, California, USA - 14_0919_12_20cm | ecosystem: Environmental > Terrestrial > Soil > Grasslands | place: USA...
CCGATTCCCCCTGTCTTTCCCCTGGGGTGGATGCTGGAAATGTGGGTCGGAGCAATTCTGGCCACGCTAGTCGCGGGCTTCCTGTACAAGGAGTGACGGGCGACGCGGCGAGCCGCGTCTCTACCGAGCAGCTCTATCGCGCTGGCTCTACGACCACGGCCGTTCCGTAGGCCAGCACCTCGGTGACCCCTTGCATGACTTCGGTTGCGTCATAGCGAGCGCCGACCACGGCGTTGGCGCCAAGTTCGCCCGCGTGTTGCAACATCAGGTCGAAGGCTTCGGCGCGCGTCTTTTCGCATAGGTTGGTCAGCAATGTGATGTTGCCGCCGATCAACGTCTGCAAGCCCGCTCCAATGGTTCCGAAAATCGAACGCGACCGAACCGTGATGCCGCGAACCACGCCCAAGGTACGCACCACGCGATAGCCATCGAGCTCGAACTGCGTGGTCACCATGTTGTGCGCGACCATGCGGCCTGCGCCTGTATATGTCGCCATCGGGTTCATCCTTCTTTGTGAAAGTCAACTATATCGCGTGTTCCGCACGAAAAACCTATTCCAGTTCTGCCGCGATTACGAGATCCTCCGCCTCGGGATCATAGGTAACGTGCAGCACATTGGGCTTGCAGCAGACCTGGCAATCTTCCACATACACTTGATGGAGACCGGCGGAGGCATCGACTGCAGTCTCATTCCACTCCCCGCATGCGGCGCATTGGAAGCCAGAGTCCATACCTTATTTTCGATCGCGATTGCCGCTGGTTGCCGAATTCACCGGACAATTGAATCGGCAATCGGAAATCTTGTGCACCTCTATAATGTCAAATTCTATTTCAGCCGGAGGTCTCATGGTCTCTCGACGTCGCTTTCTGCACCTTGGCACGGCAGCGGCTAGTGCCACTCTGGCCGGACAAAATTCCGGAGAAAAACCTGCGTCGCTGCCGCCTTCCGTTGCCGGCCTGAAGTCGATGAAAGATCAGGCGAGACCAATTTCTCAAGAAGAGCGGCGTGACCGGCAGGAAAAAGCACGCCGCCTGATGCAGGCCAACCGGCTCGACGCCATCCTCCTCATGGAAGGAACTTCTCTGACCTATTTCACCGGCATGCGCTGGTGGGGAGGAGAGCGCATGTTTGCCATGGTTCTGCCCGCGAAAGGCAAGGCGTTCTACGTGTGTCCTGGATTTGAGGAAGGCCGAGCACGCGAGCAACTCGCGAAGGCTCCGGGTGGTAATGATGAAGACGTGCGCATCTGGCAAGAAGATGAGAACCCCTACCAGCGTGTTGCGCAGGGTCTGAAGGATCGCGGAATTTCAGCCGGCACCTTAGGGATGGAAGAAACCGTTCGTTTTGTATTCAGCGATGGAGTAACCAAGGCCGCGCCCCAGGCAAAAATTACGAGCGCGACTCCCGTGACGGCAGGCTGCCGCATGGTGAAGAGCGCACACGAGATCGAACTAATGCGGCTCGCTGCCAAGGTCACGCTAACCGCGTATGAAGCGGCTTATCGCGCCCTGCACGAGGGGGTAACCCAGCATGAACTTGCTGATCTGGTACAAGCGGCCCATTCTCAGCTCGGATTTTCCGGAGGGGCCGAGGTGCAAGTCGGGGAGTACTCAGCGCTCCCCCATGGCTCGATCACGCCGCAAGTCATTCATGACGGCGCCATCTTGCTGATCGATGGCGGCTGCACGGTTGAGGGCTACGCCTCCGATATCAGCCGCACCTTCGTGCTGGGGAAGCCAGCCGACAAGATGAAGCACGTCTTTGATAGCGTCCGCAAGGCGCAGAGCACTGCGCTGGCGACGGCGCGGCCGGGGTTGCAGTGCGGAGCGGTGGATGCAGCCGCCCGCCAAATCATTACGGACGCCGGCTACGGCCCCGACTACAAATTTTTCACGCACCGCGTCGGCCACGGCATGGGAATGGACGGACATGAATGGCCCTACCTGGTTCGAGGTAACACCGTTCCGCTCGCGACCGACATGACTTTCAGCGATGAACCCGGCATCTACATTCGCGGCGAGTTCGGTGTGCGACTGGAGGATGACATGCACATCACCGAGAACGGCGCGGAGTTGTTTACGCCTCAGAGCCTGTCTCTGGAGAATCCCTTCGGAACCGCCTGATCAGGGAAGGTCGCGGCCGGAGCTCCACCTAAGTGCACGGGAGAGAGGGCTGGGTTTTGGCAGTGATGTCAGGTGTAATCTCTGTGACAACAGTCAGCTGCGCGGGTGAGGACCTGGACGGTTTTTCTCGCCGATTCCAAGAACCTCCAAGCCGGGTCCAACAAGTCCACCAGGCCGCCGCGTTCTAAGCCCGGCAACCACCACAAATTCGGTCTAAAAAAAGCATTGACCCTGCAAACGCTGGCATTGGAATTGCATCAGAATAGCTGGGGCGCACTGGAAACGAGGCTGGTTCGTTCAGATGGCTGCTGGACAACCGGTCTTGCTTCACAGAATCCAACCTCACTCTCTCCAGCGCCCTCTGAGCCGTTCCGCAACGGGACGGCTCAATTTTTCGTGCACTGCCTGCCCGGTGATTGGATCTCCCAAGTCGCGGCCAACCTCGCCCACGGGGACGAAACTGGATTCCCTGGTGCGTCATGCTGTCAGGCATGCCCGCGCGTCGAACCCTAGTTGACGCTGCTGCTTCCGCGGATGCCATACTTGGTGAGCTTGTAAGCGAGTGCGCTGCGGGAGAGCCCGAGGCGGCGCGCCGCCTCTGCCTGCGCGCCCCCAGTGGACGCCAGGGTGCGCACAATCAAGTCTTTCTCTGTCTGGTCCAGGAATGCGCTGAGGTCGAATGGTTGGGGGAGCTTTTCCATCCTCACCACATCCACTGCACGTCCGGAATTAACTCCCGGATTTGCTCCCAGAGCCACTCCTTGTGCGAGCGGGAAGTCCTCCGGGCCGATCTCCTGATTGCGGGAAAGGATGTAGGCACGCTCAATCAGGTTCTTGAGCTCACGGACATTTCCCGGAAAGTGATAGCGTTTGAGATTATCCACCGCCTCTCCGCTGATGGCGCGCACTGGCAGTCTAAGCTCGGTGGCGACTTGCCGGGACAACCAGTCGCAGAGTCCAGGAATATCCTCGAGCCTCTCCCGCAAGGGGGGGACATGAATCGGCTCAGCCGCCAAGCGGTAATACAGATCCTCCCGGAACAGCCCATCTCGAACGCGCTGCGGCAGGTCTCGGCGGGTGGCGACGAGCACCCGAACGTTCACAACTCGGGGTTTGGCGGATCCGACGCGAGGCAGCCGGCCCTCGGCTATTATGCAAAGCAACTTGGCCTGTGTGGCTGGCGAAATCTCTCCGGCTTCGTCCAGGAAGAGCGTACCTTCATTGGCAGCTTCGACGAGTCCCTGGCGTGCGCGACCCGCGCCGGCGAAAGCGCCTTTCTGGTGGGCGAATAATTCGTTTTCCAACAGCGTCTCCGCAGAAGCGGCGCAATTGAGGGCTAGGAAGGGTCTGCTTGCACGCGGGCTGTTGCGATGGATCGCGCGAGCCACAAGCTCCTTGCCGGTTCCGGTTTCCCCCGTGATCAAGACAGGAGCGTTGGTGGGAGCAATCCGCGCGATTTTCTCTCGCACCTCCCGCACGGCAGGACCTTCACCGTAGAGCTCTGCCCCGCCCTCCAGGCGAGCCACAGTTTCCGTAAGCAGCAAGTTTTTCCGCCGCAGCGCTGTGTGCTCACAGGCGCGGCGCGCCGTGGCACGCAGGACTTCCAGTTGGAAAGGCATCGTCAGGAAATCGAAAGCGCCTTGCCCCAGGCCTTCCACAGCCAACTCAAGGGAAGCAACCGCAGTCAAGAGGACGACGGAAAGGGAGGGATCGTTTTCCCGGGCGGCATCGAGAACGGTGAGTCCTTCGCCGTCCGGCATTGGCTGCCGGGTGAGAACTGCGTCAAAATCGTTTGCAAGCAGATTGCTGCGGGCCTCGTCTACGCTGACCGCTTCGGAAATTTCATGCCCATCCTGGCGCAGATTGGAGGCCACGGTCTGCCGCATATTGGGTTCATCATCGACAATCAGGATCCGACCCATCTTTCCCTTTTTTTTATTGCTGTCGTTGCCGGCCAGTGCGCCTCTGGCAGGCACACCCCACCCCCGCCCGCCCTGGTTAGTGGCGGCAAGGATCAATAATGGCTCCAGTCGCTAGTTGCAATCTTGACGTGCAATTCCAAGGCCAACTCAGGTGCCCGAGGCTTGGTTGTGAAAAAGGGTCTCGAAGATTCGCGAAGAAGCCGCGGCAGCAATGGCTTGCGCGTGATCTTCGCCTTCAGTGTGAGGGGAACCTTTTGCTTGCGTCCGGCCCGCAACAAGAGGGCGTGAAGTAGCGTGTCGAAGAACAAAGCCAAAGAGCTTTGGTGAACTGGTTGCAGCTGCTTGTGTCCAGCTATGATCGGCGTCCTAGGCAACTTCCTGCCAAGCGGAACGTGTTAGACTGCCAGCTTTACTGTAGCACTTGGCAACACAAGTACTTCTCAACTTTCGGCAAGGGGCTCGCGCTGTTGCATCGATCGAAGGTAAGCCGATCCAGAGTTCGAGACTCGCAGGGCGCATTTCTCCTGAAGGCTTCTTGGGGACAGTTGGCGTCAGACCATTCGGCCACAGCGTGGTTGGTTGCTTTTCTCGCGATCATTCTCGGGTGCAGTGCGGGATCAGCTAGGGCTCAGATTTCTCCAGGGCCGCTGGCCCGCGCCCACCGGACACTGGAGGGCGCGAGCCATTGCGTCTCCTGCCACCAGTTCGGCGGGCAGGCCGCCCTCAAGTGCGTGGAGTGTCATACCGAAATCGGCGCCCGCGTGAATGCACATCGCGGATTGCATGCCACTTACGGACTGCAACCTGGCTCTAGCCAGGGGTGTGCCAAATGCCACTCCGACCATAACGGCGTGGATTTTCCCCTGGTCAAATGGACTCCCACGCCAGCCGGCTTTGACCACAGTAAGACTGGCTACAACCTGGTCGGAAAACACGCCGGCGTGGCCTGCAACAAATGCCACAACGCCGAACACGTAGCTCCCAGCGAGAAACTCAACATTCAGGTCAGAGACCTGAACAAGACTTTTCTCGCCGTGCCTCAAGCTTGCATCACCTGCCACCAGGACGCACACAACGGTCGCCTGGGACAAAAATGTGAGCGCTGCCACAATTTTGAAGACTGGAAGAACCTTACTCAATTCGATCACTCAAAAACCAAATACCCGCTAACGGGACTGCACGCGCAGGTGACTTGCCAGAAGTGCCACACTCCCGGAGCGGATAATAAGCCGCGTTGGACCGGTTTGGCCTTCGGCAAGTGCGACGATTGCCACGCTGATCCGCACAAGGGCAGCTTCAAGCAGCAAGCTTGCCAGGCCTGCCACAATACGAGCGGCTGGAAACGCAGCTCGCTGCAAACCGTCAACGAAAAATTCGACCATTCCAAAACGAAATATCCCTTGCTCGGCAAACACCAGACGGTTGAATGTTCGCAATGCCACCTCAAGGCTGACTTCAAGAAGCCTCTGGCTTTCCAGAAATGCATCGACTGCCACAAGGACGTGCACAACGGCCAATTCGTGAAACGAGCGGGGGGAATCGAATGTGCCGGCTGTCACACCTTGGACGGCTTCAAGCCTTCGACTTATGGAGTGAAAGAACACGCCAAAAGCGCTTACCCGCTGGAAGGCAAGCACGCCCAAGTGAAGTGCGAAGGGTGCCATATACCCAAGGGGAAGGACACGCTCTTCAAGGTCAAGTTCGGCAAATGCATGGACTGTCACAAAGACGAGCACCAGCGTCAGTTCGCCGGAACGCCTTACCTGAATCGCTGCGAACAGTGCCACGACCTCAAGGGTTACCATCCCTCGACCTTCACGTTGGCGAAGCACAAGCAAACGCGCTTCCCGCTCACCGGCGGCCATATCGCAACTCCCTGCGGTGATTGCCACAAGCAACGTTCCACTCCCGAGGCCAAGTACGCGGTGATCTACCGCTTCGACGACAGCTCCTGCACCGTCTGCCATAAGGACCCGCATAAAGGCCAGTTCGACGAGACCATGAAACAAGTCCGGATGGACCGCAAGCCGGCGGGTTGTCAGGCGTGTCATTCGACGGATTCATGGAAAGATCTGCAGCGATTTGATCATGCCAAGACGTCCTTCCCTCTGCTGGGCGCGCATCGAGCTACCGCCTGCATGGATTGCCACAAGCCGCCCAATATGGGGACCAAGCTGATCGATGCGGACTTCAAGGCGGCGCCCAGCAAGTGCGAGGACTGCCATGAAGACGTTCACGGTGCCCAGTTCGCCAAAGCAAATCGGATTACGCCCTGTGCTGATTGCCACAACGCCACCCGGTGGAAGCCGTCTCTGTTTGATCATGAGCGGCGCACCAGTTTCTCGCTGAAAGGTGCCCATGAGAGGGTTCGCTGCGAAGCCTGCCACAAAGAACTGCGGATGGTAATGGACAAGTCGGTCCTGTTTTACAAGCCTTGCCCGAAGGAATGCTCCGCTTGCCATGGTCCGGGCAAAGCGGCCGGTAAGTCCTAAGGGCGGTCTGGGTCGAAAAATGCCCCAGCATGATTCAGACTGCCCCAGCGCGGTCCTGTATAAGTTCTTGAACCCTAAGTGCTTCCCCCTACCGATCCGAATTTTGAACGGGGTTCTGAAAAGTAAATTCTGCGTTCAGGCAGGCAGAACTTACAGGTCTTAAGGCGGGCCACACGATGGGGAGCCCAGGCTTAGGCAATAGGACATGCCCCACATTGCTCTGACGAATATTGCCTTGCGTAGCTTTTCCACTGGTACAATAGGACCATACTCTGTCTGGGTGTCGAATTGCATTAGAATTCAACACTGATCACTTCGTCTAGCTGGATGTCTGTTAGATTCTTCTACGTTTCTTAAGTCAGTTCTGTCTGTTTAATAGTCAGGTGTGTATACAAGTTTAATCGGGGGTGGCACCTTGATCCCGACCCTTCTGATTGGTCTGCTGTTGTCCTTTATGCCGGCGGATAACCCTGTCAGCGGACAGAGCCAGAACCTTGCCCAGACGCGGAGTCCGCACGGTGACTTGAACATTCCCTGCCAAAACTGTCACACCGCGATTGGGTGGAAGCCTATCCGGGCCGTCCCCGAATTCGATCACAATAAGACCAAATATCCTTTGCGGGGCATGCACGAGAATGTGGCCTGCACCCAGTGTCACACCAAGCCGGTCTTCTCTAATGTGGGTAGCAGGTGCGCCGATTGCCACGCCGATATTCACAAACGGCAGATGGGCGTCAATTGCGAGCAGTGCCACAGCGTGAAAGGTTGGAACGTCTCGATCCAGTCCATCCAAAACCACCAGAATCGTTTTCCGCTGATCGGAGCGCACGCCGCCCTGGAGTGTGATGCCTGCCATAAGGGCGCCGCGGTTGGTCAGTTCCAGGGGCTGTCGACTCAGTGCTATTCGTGCCACGCCCAGAGCTACCAGAAAACCTCGAATCCGAATCACGTCGCCTCCAAGTTCTCGACCACTTGCGAGCAGTGCCACGGAATGGATACGTGGCTGAATGCCAAGTTCGATCACGCGACCAGCGGCTTCCCGTTGACTGGCGCTCACGCGACTGTAGCTTGCGAGCAGTGTCACGTGAATAACAATTACAACCTGACCAGCGCGAACACGGCCTGCGCCTCTTGCCATTTGAAGGATTTCCAGGGGACGACTAACCCGAATCACGTCAGTGGCGGCTTTTCGCAGATGTGCCAGCAGTGCCACAACACAGTGTCGTGGGCCGGAGCGAGCTTTGACCACTCCACCACGGGCTTCCCGTTAACTGGTGCGCACGCTACTGTGCAGTGCAGCCAGTGTCACATTAACGGGAACTACAATTTGACGACAACGACGTGCGTGTCCTGTCACCTCAAGGACTTCCAGGGCGCGACCAATCCGAACCACGTGCAGCAAGGATTCGCGCAGACCTGCGAGCAGTGCCACAACACTGGGGCATGGCAACCGGCACAGTTCGATCACTCCAAGTCCGGATTCCCCTTGACTGGCGCGCATGCGGCTGTGCAGTGCGCCCAATGCCACGTCAACGGAAACTACAATCTGACCAGCGCAGCTTGCGTAACCTGCCACCTCACGGACTTCCAGAACACGAATAACCCCAGTCACGTTCAAGCCAATTTCCCGCAGACCTGTCAGCAATGCCACAACACCACAAGTTGGATGGGTGCCATCTTCGATCACTCGACCACGGGATTCGCCCTGACGGGTGCGCATAACACTCTGCAGTGCAGTCAGTGCCACATTAACGGGAACTACACCCTGACCAGTGCAAATACCTTGTGCGTATCGTGCCATCTCACCGACTATCAGGGCACGAACAACCCGAGCCACGTGCAGGCGGGGTTCCCGCAGACCTGTCAGCAGTGCCATAACACGACCACCTGGGGTAACGGGACATTCGATCACGCCAGCACCGGCTGGGCCTTGACCGGCTTCCATGCGACGGTGGCCTGCGCACAATGCCACGCAGGTGGAAACTACAATTTGACCTCCGCGAACACGGCTTGTGCTTCGTGCCACATGACCGACTACCAGAACACAAACAACCCAGGCCACGCGGCTGCCGGCTTCCCGACCGATTGCTCGCTATGCCACAGCACGGCATCTTGGGCCGGAGCTACCTTTAATCATGCGACTACCGGCTTTGCGCTTACCGGAGCGCATACCACCCTGCAGTGCAATCAGTGTCACGGAAATAATAATTTCAGCCTGAGCAGCGGGGCATGCGTCACGTGCCATTTGACAAATTTCCAAAGCACGACCAATCCGAACCACGTCACGTCAGGCTTCCCGCAGCAGTGCGATGTCTGCCACAACACGACGGCGTGGATCCCGTCCACGTTCAACCACAACAACACGCCGTTCCCGCTGACGGGTGCGCACACGACCGTTGCCTGCGCCAATTGCCACGTCAACAACAACTACACGACGGTTCCGACCGATTGCTACTCGTGTCACAAGGCGCTATATACCGCCACGACGAGTCCGAACCACCAGGCTGCCGGGTTTCCGACAACCTGCGCGACGTGCCACACCACAACGGCGTGGACGGGAGCGACATTCAATCACACGTACTTCCCGCTGAACCACGGCGGCGCCAACGGCGTCTGTGCCACCTGCCACACTAACTCGAGCGACTATGCCGTATTCCAGTGCACGGGATGCCACGGGAACAATAACGCGGCCGGTTTCCGTCACCCGAATGTTGGCGGGTATGTGTATAACAGCGTGAATTGCTACGCGTGTCACAAAGGCGGCTAGCGCAGCGTGTCGGCAGAGTTTTGGAAGTGTAAGCTGTCACCCCGGACTGGGGGTATCTAGGGCTGGCGGAAGCCAATATTTAAAGATAGTTAAGCAGGACGAAATGAAGTTAATAAATATAATCCTCCTCCTCGTCTTGGTGTCGTTTGCCGTTGGGCAAGATCCCGCCGACAGGCCGGTTGAAATCCGCAACGTGGACGTGGCCCCCGTCGGTGAGCAGGTCAAAATTGAGGTTACCCTCACCCAGCCTGTGGTTCCGACCGTCATCGTTGCCACTAACCCTGACCGGCTGGTTCTGGAGCTCCCCAATACTTCATCCAGCGCGAAGCAGCAGCGGGCCACCGTAAATCAAGGCGGAGTGAAGATGGTGCGGATCGGGCTGAACAGCACCAATCCGCCGGTGACGCGCGTGGTGCTGGACTTGGTCGAACCGCGTCTATATGAGTTAGCCACGGACGGCAAGAAAGTCACGCTGACGCTGCTGGCTCCCGAGACCGCACGGCAGCGGAAGGGTGCGCCCGTTCCCGCGGCTACCGGAACGCTCCTGGGAAAGCTGCATCACGAAGCGCCTGAGAATCTTCCCACGACTGCGAGGGCTCCGGCGCCTGTAACACCGCCGCCATCCCTGCCCCCGATCAAAACTCCAGCAGCACAATCGAATCCTCCCTCGGGCACGACGACGGCGAGTACATCTCGTCCCAGCGCCGCCAATCCGAATTTTGGCAGCCTGCAACAAGGCACCGTGTCGCCTAACACCGGCACACCAGGACAAGGAGTTGTTCCCGGTCGAAATAGTTCAAGCGCCAATACGGGCTTGGCCCTTACCAAGCCGGAGGCGGGTTTCCCCGAAGTTGCCGTCGTACATGGGGACCGAATGACGCCCGTGGATCAGAAGCAGGCCTCCACGCCCAAGCCCCAACCGAAAGCGGCGCAACCAGCAACAACCCCGGCACCGTCATCTGCTGGTGCCAAGACAGTGCAACCAGTGCAGTCAGCCGCAAACAAGACTGCTCCGGTGATTGCCAGCAGCACCTCGACGGCGCAAAGCAAGGCCGGCGCCCCGGCAACCCAGCCTTTGCAAGCGACACCAGCTGGCTCTTTGACGGCGAAGAGCAGTGTTCCAGCGACACCGGCACAAATGAAATCTGGGCCGGCACCCCAGTCGCAGAAGCCACCAGCTGTTGCACCGAGTTCGGGGGCCACCGTCACGAGTGCTACCACGCCTCAAGCAACTACGGCGCCGGTCGCCTCGAAACAAGTTCCGCTCTGGGAGCAACCCGCGTTTCC
>Ga0066672_10000800_pt1 | contig 10573 bp, 7 predicted proteins | sample GraSoiAngelo_121_FD_62292 | JGI IMG/M metagenome (GOLD analysis project Ga0066672, IMG submission 62292) | Grasslands soil microbial communities from the Angelo Coastal Reserve, California, USA - 14_0919_12_20cm | ecosystem: Environmental > Terrestrial > Soil > Grasslands | place: USA...
GATTCTTTTGAATTCGCCGTAACGCGCTCCGTAGCGCCAGCCTTGCGGCAACTGCCGGTAAACCGTGCCCAGCGCGGATTGTGCCCAGCTCGGCAGCGCGTTATAGGAATCGAGCAGCGGATAGAGTTGGTCTTCCAGGCTCATGGCGTTTGCTTGTCCAGATAGACACGGCACCACAGCTCAAAGCTCAACAAAATGTAGATGAGATAATTGTAATCGTGACGGCCGGAGGCGTTTTCCTGAATCAACCGGCTGACGTAATGCGGCTCAAAAAAGCCGCGGCGTTTGAGGTTCGATTCGCAGAGAAGGTCGTCAATCATTTCCTTCAAATCAGAAACGATCCAGGTGCGAATGGGAGCGCCGAAGCCGGCCTTTTTCCGGTTCAGGATGTGAGCGGGCAGAAGGCCACGAAGCGCCTGTTTCATCAAATATTTTCGGGTCGTGCCGCGCATTTTCAGTTCCGGTGGAACACCGGACATAAAGTCCACCACCTCGTTGTCGATGTAAGGCACGCGCACCTCGACGCCAAAAGCCATGCTGGTTTTGTCGGTGTACGCGAGGTTGAGTGAAGGGAGGAACGTTCCCATGTCGAGGTGCAGCATGCGGTCGATGTAATGCCAGCGGCTCGATTTTTTCAGGAATTCCCAGTGCGTTCGCTCCGGCAGTCCGGCGCTGATCGAACCGGCGTAACGCTCGCCCAGCAGTCCGTGAAGGTTCTCGCCATAGGCGTAGGACAGAAAGCCGATCAAGCGGTCTTCAAATTCCAGCGATGCGCTGTTGTTGAATTTTCGCAAACGCCGAAACGTGGCGGTCAGCGGTCCGCCTTTGGCGGCCGGGAGTTTGTTCAGCAATTTTTCAAGCGAAGCGCGGATGGCTTTCGGCAAACGGTCGTAATAGCGGGAGAGGTGAATGGCCAGATGCCACGGGTAGCCGCAAAAAACTTCATCGCCGCCCTGGCCGCTCAGAAGCACTTTGGTGTCCTGTTGGCGCGCCGCCTGGCAAATCAAATAACTGGTGATGGCGGCCGGATCGGCGATTGGGTCCTCGAGGTGCCAAATCACGCTCGGCAGCAAATCCACGATCTTCGGTTCCAGGATGATCTCCTGGTGGTCGGTTTTGAAGCGTCGAGCCAGTTCTCGCGCATACCGAATGTCATCCGGTTGGCCTTCAAAACGCTGGTCTTCCCGGCGGAAACCGATGGTGAAGGTTTTGAGCGGTACCGGATTGAAACTATTTGCCATCGCCAGCAGACCGCCGGAATCAACCCCGCCGCTCAAAAATAAACCGACTGGCACGTCGCTGATCATCTGGCGCCGGACGGTTTCGAAGAGCAGCTCGCGCAACCGACGCGCCAGGGCCCTTTCGTCCACCGGAGGATGGGTGTCTGGAAAAACCAATTCGTAGAAGCGCGATGAGGAAGTTTTATCGACGCCGAACGTCATCACGTGTCCGGGCGGGACCTTGCGCACCTGTTTGAACAGAGTCAGCGGTTCCGGGCAATAACGGAATTTGAGATAGGCGAGCAAGGCTTCCCTATCCACTTCCCGGTCGAGGTTGGGATCGCAGAGCAGAGACTTGATCTCGGAGGCGAACAGCAGTCGATGGTTATGCTTCCAGTAATAGATCGGCTTAACGCCATAGCGGTCGCGGACCAAATGCAGCATCCGTCGCCTGGAGTCCCACAGCGCGAACGCAAAAATTCCGTTGAGTTTTTTGACGAAATCGATCCCCCATTCCTCGTAGCCGTGCAGCAGGACCTCGGTGTCTGTCCGCGATCGAAATTGATGGCCCGTCGCCAGCAGATTTTTTCGGAGCTCCGGAAAGTTGTAAATCTCGCCATTGAAGACAACCCAGATGGTCTCATCCTCGTTCGTCATTGGCTGATGGCCTGCGGGACTGAGGTCGATGATGCTCAGTCGGCGGTGCCCCAGCGAGACCGCCTGATCGGGCAGGGTGCAAACTTTGATACCGCAGTCGTCGGGGCCGCGATGAGAAACTGTTTCCGTCATCCGACGGATCAGTTCTTCGTTGGCCTCACCCCAGATTCCTGCAATTCCACACATGCCATGTTCAGATGCGGAGCCAAAGGCATTTCCCGGCGTTCATTTCGTTGCGAAGATAAAGAGATACCAGCCGATCCTGGCGGCGAGAAATCTCTCAACGCTGAAAGGAAGCCATTGGCCCAAAGGATACCTGTTCAAGGGGAAGTGGGCCACCTTCATCTGCACATCATGGAAACGTGAGAATAATCGTCGCGCATCGGCCTTGCTGAAAGCGAAAGCAACGGGGCATTCCGGGCCGTCCGTGCAATGGTGGACAAAATTCGCCGCTTTCAAATAGCTCCAGCCTTCCCGCAGAAAATTGTAATAGTGGATTTCCCAGATTCTACGGTCGGTGTTGCCGCGCAATCCAGGCGGCGATTGGGAAAGAACAGTTTCACGGTCACATCGCCAGCGGCCCAAGCGGGAGAGGATTTTTGATAAAACGCGCAGGCGCATGTAACTCATGATCCTGGCGCAGTAATTGAAACTATGTTTGTGATAGAGCATGACGGTTGCCCGGCCACCAGGTTTTAGAACCCGATAGACTTCGTCGATTGCAGTCCGCGGATGGGGCGTGTGGTGCAACACGCCGTGGGAATAGACAATGTCAAAGCTCTCATCAGGAAAGCTGAGATGCTCGGCATTTTCCTTCTGAAAAACCCCCGATAAGCCGAGGAGATCAAAATGCTTTCGGCTCGCTTCCAGTGCAGCTTCAGTTAAATCAACTCCAGTGTAAATGGCGCCGTTGAGCGCGAACATTACCCCGTCCGCGCCGTTGCCCGTGCCAATCTCCAGCACTTTCTTTCCTTTCGCTTCAGCAAAGGGAACGAGCAACGGGATGTGCCATTCGGTGCGATAACGGTGATCACGGTATTTTTCGAAGAAATCCCGCTCGTCGTCATATTGAGGGACGAAATGAGTGCCGCAGGCTTCCGTATTCCAGAAGGTGTAAACGCTTTTTAATTCAGATTCTTTTGCCATTCGGCAAAACCCTCCGCGTCTTGCGCCGGCACATGATCACCTGGTCCCATAAATAAACAGGTACCATCCGACTTTTGGGGCGAGGATTTTTTCCAGCGCAAACGGGAACCACCGGCAGTACCTCCGGAGGGGGAAATGCGCCACCTTCATTTCGATGTCATGGAATCTGGAGAAAAACCTTCGGGCTTCGGACCTGGTGTAGGCAAAAGCCAGCGGACACTCCGGGCCGTCGGTGCAATGGTGGACAAAGTTTGCGGGTCTCAGGTAACTCCAGCCTTGGCGGAGAAAATTGTGGTAATGAATTTCCCAGACTTTGCGGCTTTCGTTGCCGCGCAATCCCACCAGCGCCCTGGATTTGGCCGTTTCCCGGTCGGTTCGCCAATGGCCGACGCGCATGAGGATGCAGGCCAGCACCCGGAGCCGCATCACGGTCATGATGCGCACGTAGTAATTAAAACTGTGTTTGTGATACAGCATGACGATCACCCGACCGTTGGGTTTGAGGACACGATGAATTTCCTCAAGGGCGGCCTGCATGTTCGGGGTGCACATCAAGACGCCATGCGAGTAAACGATGTCAAAACTCGCGTCGGGAAAATCGAGTTGCTCGGCGTTGCCCTTGCGAAAGGTTCCGGGCAATCCCAATACTTCAAAATGATTGCACGTGGCTTCCAGTGCCGCGTCTGTGAGGTCAACCCCGGTGTAAACCGCCCCGTTCATCGCCCACATGGCCCCGTCGGCGCCGTTGCCGATACCGATTTCCAGCACCGTCTTCCCCCGGCCATCGGCGAACGGCACGAGCAGCGGAATGTGCCACTCGGTTCGGTAACGATACTCTCGGAATTTCGCGTAAAAGTCTTTCTTGTCGGCGTAGCTCCGGACGAAATGCGTGCCGCACGCCTCAGTGCTCCAGAAATCGCGAACGTTTTCGATTGTCGGTTTCGTGCTCGTGCTCATGTCCCCGCGAATATAACGATCAAAAGTGATCAAAGTCAGCGAGTTTTTTGAGGTCTGGTGGTCTGTCAGCCCGCCTGCAGGCCGGTTCGACTGTCTGGTTTCCGGACCTACACCATCTGGCAGGCAACCCCGGTCGATGGAATCGCGTTGAGTTGATCGCTCGAAAGGATTCGAAAAGATGCACCCGTCGGTGCCGCAGCACCACTGGGCCTGGGTGCATCCAGATGGAGACCGGGACGGGAATTGCGTTGCGATCGCAGCCTGAATCGCCCTCTTCGGGTTTTTCAGTAGCGACTAATTTTCTGACGCATTGGCCAGTTGCTTCAGTTCACCGGGAGCCCAGACGTCCCACTCTCGGAGCTCCCTGGCGAGTTCATCGGTCCGCAGCCGGGCCCCTTCCGGTGTCAGATGCAAGTTCGTATCGGCATAAAGGTCCCTGCTGGAAATGGCGCCGAGGGTAGGATCCTTCAACACCGGAAGAAATTCGGATATCTGGAGCAAAAAGTCGAGGTTGTCCTTCCGGAACCGGGCAAATTTCTCCTGCGGCACAAAGCCCCAGGGCAGCGCATAAGCGATGCGGACATGGTTTTGATCGGACCAGGAGCGCAGCGAAGCCAGGAGGGCGCGGGCATCAAGAGTCAGTCTGGGGCCGCGTGCCGGAGGGCCGTCCAGTGGCCATTGGACCAAGAGAGCTTTCCAGCGGCCACTCGGGCGAATGTCGGAAGTGTGGTAGCGGTACAGCGGACGTCCGGCTAGGATTTTGCCGATCAGTGTGAAGATGTGGAATGCGCCGGGCCGCAATGCCAGCAGGTCGGAAAGCCGGGAAGAAGAACCGGCCTGCTTCAGCAGGTCGGCGCGGCCTGTGGCAAAGCAAAACTGTATGCCAATCGCAGTGGGCTTGGTAGTGTCGGTCAACAAATGGGGTTCCAGCGCCACGATCAGGGTGTCTCCAAGACGGACTTCCTGCTGTGCGTAACGGGTAAGGACGCCAGCCCCCATCCCGGCTGCCAGACCCAGATTAACTGTCGGCAGACCGTATTGCTCCAGCATCCATTCGCCGTCTATTGCCACGCCGCAACTGGAACCTCCGAAGACGGCGAACTTGTGCGCGTATTGCCGATCGAGTTTTTGCGCCCATTGGTGTTTGACGCGGGCAGCGTAATTCAAGAAGGCAATTTCCGGATCCAGGTACAGCGTATACAAGGCGCCGAGGACCCAGGCGCCGAAAGCGGTCGCCAGCAGGCACACAGCGGTCCGGGGAATCCGCGTTTTAGAAGGCGAAGTAGATGAAGGCATTATTTTGTCCAGAGGCCAGAAGAACGGTCAGGGCCACCAGACTCACCGTCGCTGCCGGTCGACGCAGGTAGTAATAAGCTTCGTTCTTCAATCGTATGGAAAGCCATTCCAGCACGAGCACGGCACCGGTCAAGACCAGCAGGCCAGCAAGGGTGGCGGTATGGCCGGGACCGAACTGATTCAAGGCAGCCCGCAGAGACGCCGCGTGATAAGCCGTTGGGCTGAGGAGAACCTGTAATTTGCTCATCAACACCCCGGTGCGGGGCTCGTAGAAGGATACCCAGGCAAAAAATGTTGCCAGCATCGTGAGGGCCCAGCCGAGGAGTGAGGGTAGGGACAGCTTGGCCGCGGCGCGGTTGACGATCAGAAACGACGCGTGCATGGCTCCCCAGATCAGGAAATTCCACCCCGCCCCGTGCCAGAGGCCCGACACGATGAAGACCACCGCCACCGTGCCCGCCCAATATTTCGTGCGCGCCCCGCCCAGTGGGATATAGAGGTAATCGCGGAACCACTGGCTCAGGGTGATGTGCCAGCGCCGCCAAAACTCGACGATGCTGGTGGAGCAGTACGGGCTCAGGAAATTGAGCGTCAAACGGATGCCCAGACAACGGCCCAAGCCGACCGCGATCAGGCTGTATCCAGCGAAGTCGTAATAAATCCTCAAGCCGAACAAAAGGTTGGCCAGCCAGATCAAATACGGGTTGTTTCCGGCGGATACGTCCACATACTGCGCGATGTTGTCGGCGAGGCAGCGCTTGAAGAACAGCCCGAGGGCGATCCAGCGGGCCCCGTCGTCAATCCCCGCCGGCAGCCAGTGAAACCGGAACTGCTCCATCTGAGGCAAAAGATCCTGGCGCCGTTCAATCGGGCCGGCAACGATTTGCGGGAAGAAACCGGCGAAATTCATATAGTCCAGAAACCGGGGCAACCGTCTGTTCAGCGCGAGCGTGTCGATCACAAAGGCCACCTTCTGGAAGGTGTAGAAGGAAATGCCGACGGGTACGGCCAGATCACGAAAGGCCGGAATCTGCAGTCCGATCACGCGGTTAGCGATGAAGTCCGCATATTTGTAGTACACGAGCGGGCTCAACTGCAGGGCAATGAGAAGCACTAAGTAAATCGGCCCGCGGTTGCGATGGCGCTTGATGATCCAGGCCAGTCCGACATAGCTGGAGACGGCGACGACCAGGAAAATTGCAAACGTCACCCAGCTTACCGACAGGAGGAGGAACAATCCCAACCCAAGCAGCGCGGGTTTGTCCAACCGGCAGGGTTTCGATGGGAAAACCGCGTTGAAAAATGCGCGGGCCAGAACAATCAACCCCAGGGTCGATACGAGCAATTGCCAGAATCGGAGTTCAGCGAAGTTCATAAAGGCCTGATGAATCAGGCGCCGGGTTCATCGAGTTTCCTGAGGGTCCTTCAGTTGACGAAAACGGTTCTGATCAGTCATTAACGGCCCGATGCCACAATATTGTTTTCTTTGGGGGCCCGCACGCTCGTATCTAATGGTCCGCCGGAGGAGTGTAAAGCCGAATCGGCAAAAGCGGTGCGGAAACCCGGCCACCTCCAGAGGAATCGTGGCGCGGTCCGCTGAGGTGCGGGCCCTACGATTGGACCCGAGTGCCCCGGGAACGAGCGGGGACAGCTTCGGGCGGCGGAGAGTTGGACTCGATGGCACCGATCCAGCCGAAATGCGGACGAAAATTGAATGGGCCACAGATGCGATCCAGTGTTCCGGACCACCCCGCTTTGTTCGAGACGACCTGGATTTTATCGGGTTGAAAGTGAACGAAGTTCATTTTGCGAATGGCGAAACTGTTTCGCAACAGGCGCAGCTTCAGCCAGTCGAAACCCATCAGAGTGGCGGCGACGCAATCCACCGCCACGGGATGAGTGCCGGCGAGAATCACTCCGCACGGTTTGGCGTCAGGCGACATCGGGCCGTTGCCTTCACCCGCGATGATGCCGTCCACAACAGCGAGATAGCGTATCGGTTTTTTGCGGGGCTGTCCCAAGCCATCGAAGAAGAAAAAGCATTTGTTCAGGTCCAACACCATGCGCCAGCAGGTGTCGTTGCCGTGCCAGTTGCCGGAACGAATAACGTTCTGCGTGTCGCCGAAAACGAGGCGACCGAATTTTTTGATGGGAACGAAAAGTCGGGACGCGGCGTGACGGTCTTTGAGCCAGCGTTTGGCCGCGCCCATCCAGGCATGTTCGAGACGTGCCCTGGTGGTCGTGGCAGGGAACTGGTCGCCTCCCTGGTCCGGTGCTCCTTCGGTGTGATGCGGCAACCAATTTTTGTTCGCGTTGATGCCGACGAGATTTTTCAACGCGCAGGTAACGCCGACTTTTTTGTGAGTTTTAAGCTTGGGCAGATTGATAAAGACATCGGCATCCATCGGTGTGCGACAAAGCAAGTACTCGTGTCGTTTGCCGTCGTGCTTCGCGTTTGTCTCGGCCATATCGTAAGAGGCGCCGTAAAGCCGCCCCTGGCCGTGATAACCGAGAAATTCGCTGGCGGAGTCGAGTCGGACGTGAGTGTTGCCACTCGGGTCACCGGGTAGCCGCGTTTTGGAAACTGTGACCCCGTCGATTGCGGACCATTCCTCCGGACGGAGATCGAGAAGCGCAAATTCGATCTTGGGAAAAACGACCTGTAACCGGCTGAGCATTTGATCCAGACCGCAGTAGTCGCGGATTTTGGCAAAGGAAGAATCCGTCTGTGGCGCATCACAGATCGTGATTGAACCTTTGTTGTGCAATTTCTCCGCCGCCCAACGCGCGACGGCTTCGATAACTAAGGGATGAGTCACGACGTGCTCCCACTGGTCGGGGCCAGGAAAGCGTTCGTCATGTTCCTTCACCCAATTTGGCTTGAGCACCACACGATCGCCGGGCTGAATGAACGGGGCGGGCAGGCAGAGTGCGGCGAGCGTTTGATTGACTAAATTGAAAACGGCATTCGCGGCGCGGTAATTGTCAGGACCTGTAAAAGCCGCTACCAAAGAATCCGGCAGATTATTTTGCGCATTCAACACTTTCTTCCGCTCGCAAGGCTTCGTGGCTGCATCCAGTTTTTGTTGCAAACCTGCCGACCAAGTCGTCTGGCGAGAACACTGTCGCCTATCTCTTTGAAGTTTTAGTTTCTTTCAGTTTTCGTTCAACAATAGGCAGGTAGTGAGATGCTATCGGGGTGTGCCAGTACATTTCCAGTTTAATCGCGCGCTCAAACCACTCCTTTGCTCTCGCGTAATCACCGGTTTGAAAGAAGTGCCAACCCTGGTGGGCCATCGTATAGTAATCGTTCGGATCGAGGCTCAGCGCCTTTTCGAAGTAAGGCGCCGCTTCCTCATGCCTTCCCAGCCAGTCGAGACACATGCCGATTCTCATAAAGTTGTACGGGTTGTAAGGGTCTAACCGCATCGCGCGCTGGAACCATTCAATCGCCTGGGTGGCAAATTTTTCATATCCAGTATCGCCTTGCCAGCTCACCTGGCGCAAGGCCTCGCCGATGGAATAGCCCGTTTCGGAATTTGTCGGTTCGATTGCCGCCGCCTTTTTGAGCGCAGAAATCATATTCTGCGAATAGAACTTTTCTTTGGCAGCGCGTTCCAACCAGACATACTCGCGAGCACGCCGCCATCCCTGTTGGCCCAAATAGACCATTGCCACCAGCCCGATCAGCGTAACCAGAATTCGTCCGGTCCCGCGGGGATTGAGCCAGTACCGTTCTGTGGCATAGCGAAGATGTCCGGAAAGCAAAGCCATCAGAGTGACAACCAGAATCGCATTTGCCGGAACGTGCATGTTGAAATCGGTGAACGAATGAATGAGGATCGCCGACAAACCGATGGAGCCTCCCAATACAAATGCGGCTCGATTGCTCGGCTTGGTTCCCAACTCGCTTGGTTCGCGGCTGACAGACTTCCAGGTCTCGAAAATGCCACCCAAGAGCAGCGCAAAAGAGGCGGCAACCATAGAGAACCCGACTACGCCCCAATCAGCCAAGGTGTTCAGATAATCATTATGCGCGTGGCCGGGACGCAGTTGCACTCCAGTCGGGCGATACTGGGGAAAGCGATAATCGTAGTGCCCCGGGCCGACACCAAGCCAGCAGTGGTCCTGCCACATTCGCAGGGACGGTTTCCAGAGTATGAAACGGGCCAACACGGTGTCGGTAGACTCGCCTGACAGGACGTTGTGAAAGCGTTTCTGAACGCTGTCGGCCTTCGAATAGAAATGGAGGCCGGCGGCTATCAGCGCGGCCACAATGATCAATATGGGAATCCGATACTGACGCCGGCGAATCAACAGGACAAAAAAGAGAAGCGAAGCTGCAATCGTGGCCACCCATCCTCCACGAGAAACAGTGACCCCGATCCCAGCCAGCATCACAATGGAAGCGTAACCCAAAAAGACCCGCAACAGTTGACCAAGGCGTCCGATCAGCGTGTATGACAATCCCAACGGCAGGAGCATTTCGAGGAAACCAGCCAGATGATTGGGGCAGATATAGGTTCCTGATCCGCGCTTTCGATAGGCTGCGGGCTTGATAAAGTGCCACACATATTCCGAGTCCGTGGCAAACTGGTAGATGGCATACATTGAGACGGCCATTCCTAAGAAAATCAAGAGGAAGGTTAACAGGTGAGTGGACCCCGGCCGATTCAGGTTGTTCAACACGATAAAAAATAGAAAAGCGTAGACCAGAACCCGGATTAGTTCTTGCCTGGCCACATATTCGATGTCTGCTTGTTGATACCGGACGATCGCGTAGATGACGAAGGCAATCACAGCCCAGCAAATCGGCGGCCATAACAGACGATGTTTCGGATTCAGCCAGAGGCGAAGTAGCCATAATAAAACGGTCCCCACTGTCAGTGCCTGAATGATCAGAAATTCCAATGGACGCACCGCGCCGGTGGCCAGCGGGCCGAAGACCAAAACTGCGAGGACCAGAACCAGGATTCCCCTCTCGCACCATTTGTCCAATTGCTCGCGTGTCATGAAGCGATCCGGCCGCAGGATTGCAGCACTATTTCGCACCACGATTTTGGACGGAAGGCCATCGAGAAAACAGACGTCGGTCTTCTGCTCTGAAGGATCTTTCACCTGCCGCCGCACCGACAATGACCGGCGGCAGCGCAGGCCGTTGATTTGGCCTGGCGAAACGCGAGGCAATCAAAACAGGCTGTAGATAAAGGGAGCCAGTGCCGAGCCTTTGGCGGCCACTAAAACCACTCCCAGCATCAGCAAAAACACAACGATCGGAATCAACCACCATTTTTTGC
>Ga0066672_10000804_pt1 | contig 10565 bp, 10 predicted proteins | sample GraSoiAngelo_121_FD_62292 | JGI IMG/M metagenome (GOLD analysis project Ga0066672, IMG submission 62292) | Grasslands soil microbial communities from the Angelo Coastal Reserve, California, USA - 14_0919_12_20cm | ecosystem: Environmental > Terrestrial > Soil > Grasslands | place: USA...
GCCGGGCGTTGTAGCCCGACCTACTCGATCCGGATCTCCTCGACGAACTGACCGGTCAGATCAGCCGCTGAACGCCACATAAAGACGGTTACCAGGCGCAACGTCGTGTCGCCCCGGCCATCAAAGCCGATCCGCCCCATGGCGCCCGAATAATCCCTGGTCCGGGCGGTTTCCATCAGGACCTGGCTCCGGCTGGGCATCCGTCCGCCGGCATCGTCGATGGCGCGGCCGATTGCCGCGATCACAAGGTTGGTCGCGTCGAAGCTGGTCAGGCTGTAGTCCCCCGGAGGCTTCCCATATTCGGTCGTGTAGCGGCGGGTCATGGCGGCGGCTGTCGCCAGTTTGGGCGCGTACGGTCGCGGCACCGTGTAATAGCTCGAGCCCGCGTTCGTGCCGGCCAGCTTGGCGAACTGGTTTGAAGCAATTCGGTCCGCTGATATGAACGGGACGGTTGGCATCGAGCTCTTCATCGCCAGCCGGGCAAGCGCGGCGCTGCTGGCAAGGTATGCCGGAAAGTAGACGACGTCGGCCCCTGCACCGCGAGCCATCTCCAGCTTGCGGCCGACGTTAGAGCCGGATGGGTCCACCGGCCCCAGGTCGACGGGGTCGATCACGGCGCCGCCGCCCGCGGCGAAACGAGTTGCGAACCGACGCGCCAGACCGGTGCTGAAGACGGTGCCGTCGTTGAGCACGTATGCCCGTCGCCGCAAGAGGCGTCCGCTGGCGAGGTCGGCCGCGGCATCGCCCTCGCTCAGCTGAGTGGGCACCACCCGGAAGAAGGTGCTGATTCCGCCGGGCCGAAGACGCTGGGCCAGCCCGCCGCAGTGGCCATCGGCGGGCTCCTGGGTGAGGCATTCATTGGTGGTGGCCGGGCTGATAAGAGTCAGGCCCGCGGCAGCGGCTACCGGGATCTCGCGACTGGCAACGCTGTCGTAGAGAGGGCCGATGACGGCGAGCACGCCGGCGTTCTCGGCCAGCCGGCCGATGTTCTGCTCGCCGCGAGCCGGGTCGTGAATTCCCGCCACCACATCGTCGAACGGCGCCGACGTCAGCCGAAAGCACGCATCCTGATGGCTGGAGGCGCCGCAGACCAGCCCGGTGCTCTTGATCGCGAGGTTGGCGCCGTTCTCCGCGGGGATTCCGTCAGGCATGTCCTCGCCGCTGAGCGGCAGCTCAAGGCCGATCTTGATCGTCCCCTGGATCGTCTGGCTGCTGCCACCCAGCGGACCGACGCCGGTGCATGACGCCAGAAGCAGGCAGAAGAGCAGCCAGCTGGCGACCGGCGGTCTCTTCAGTGGAGTTGTCCGGGATCGATCCGGAGGATGCGCCCGGTGATGTCGGTGAGCCAGAGCGATCCCATCCCGTAGGCCAGAGTAATGGCCGTCTCCGAGCTCAAGCGAGTTACTCGATTGGTGATCGGATCAACCCGTTGCAGACTGAGGCCGCTGAGGAAGAGTGCGCTCGGGGTAACGGCGATGGCGTCCAGGCCATCCCGACCATAGAACGCGTCGATGTCCAGCGTCGCCACCACCCGATTGGTCTTGGGGTCGATCCGGGAGAGGGTGCCGTTTCCCTCATTGCGGACCCAGACTGCCCCGAAGCCGGTCGCAACCGCCAGGGGCACCGGTCCGATCTCGCAGACTCGCACGCACTCGATCGGGACGGTGGCGATGACCTGGTTGTCAGCAGGGTCGATCCGGACGACAGTCCCCGCCCGGCTATTCGCGACCCAGATGGCCCCCTCGCCAACCGCGATCCCGGATGGTCCCTGACCAGGCTCACGGATCACGCTGACCACCCGACCGGACGCGGGGTCGGCGCGAACGATAGCATCGGTCTGGTAGCTCGTCATCCAGAGCGCCCGGTCGGTGACTACCAGGTACAGGGGAGTCACACCCAGCGGGATTGAGGCGATCTGCCGACCGTTGGGGTCGACGCCGACAACGGACTGCTGGTCATTTCTGGTGATCCACACCGTGCCCTGGCCCGGAGCCACGGCGCTCGGAAGGTCACAGCGGCGGATGTTGAAGGTTGTCCCCATGAAGCTATGGACCGATCCGTACGGCTCGCAGACGCGGGTGTAGAAGTCATGGGCGTCGCCTACCCTGACGGTCTGCACCACCCGGTTTGTCGAGGGGTCGATCCTGGAGACAGTCCCGGCTCCGGTGTTCGGAACCCAGACGGCCCCGGCGCCGACGGCGGCAGTCCCGGGCCGGTCGCCGACCGCGATGGTCGCCAGCACAGGTCCCCGGACAGACGGCACAGAGGAATTGGCGCATCCCGCCAGCCCGGAGCCCGCCACCAGCGAGCCCGCCAACCCGAGGGCAAAGATCCGGGTGGACCCCGCTTCAGATCCCCAGGTAGGCGCGCTGGACGTCAGGACTCTCGAGCAGGGCTCTGGCCGTGCCCTCTTTCACCACCCGGCCGGTCTCCAGCACGTAGCCACGGTTGGCTACGGCCAGAGCCTTGGCGGCGTTCTGCTCGATCAAGAGGATGGTTGTGCCGCGCTGATTGATGTCCCGGATCACCTGGAAGATGGTATCGACCATGATGGGTGCCAGGCCCAACGAGGGCTCATCCAGCAGCAGCAGCTTGGGCCGAGACATGAGCGCTCGGCCGATCGCCAGCATCTGCTGCTCACCCCCGGACAGGGTTCCCCCGATCTGGTTGCGCCGCTCCTTCAATCGCGGAAAGAGAGTGAGCATCTGCTCCTCATCCCCCCGGATGTCGTCCCGGTCATTGCGAACGTATGCGCCCAAAAAGAGGTTGTCGCGGACGGTCATCCGGTGAAACACCCGGCGGCCCTCCGGCACCTGGCCGATCCCGAGTCCGACGACTCGGTTGGGGGCGAGCCCGGTGATGTCCCTGCCGCGGAAGCGGACCCGGCCCTTCGCCGGTGGGTTGAGGCCAGAGATGGTGCGGAGAGTGGTCGTCTTGCCGGCGCCGTTGCTCCCAATCAGGGTCACGATCTCTCCCTCTTCGATGGACAGAGACACCCCGTGCAAGGCCTGCACCCGACCGTAGAAGGTGTTGATGGAATCGACTTCAAGCAGCGCCACGTCGAGCCCTCACGCGCTCTTTCCCAGGTACGCCTCGATCACTCTCGGGTTGGTCCGTACTTCCTGGGGCTTGCCTTCGGCGATCTTCTCTCCGTAGTCGAGGACGACGATTCGCTCCGAGATCCCCATCACGACCTTCATGTCGTGCTCGATCAGCAGGACCGTGATGTCCTGGCTGCGCACCTTTTGCACCAGCTCCATCAGCTCGCGCTTCTCCTGTGGATTGGCACCGGCGGCTGGCTCGTCGAGCAGGAGAAGGCGCGGGTCGCTGGCCAGAGCCCGGGCGATCTCCAGGCGGCGCTGGTGCCCATAGGGCAGGTTGCGGGCGTAGTTGTGAGCCTGCTGGCGGATACCCACGAACTCCAACAGCTCCATAGCCCGTTCGGTCACTTTCGCCTCTTCCCGGCGCGCCCTTCCAGTCTTGAAGACGGCGTCCCAGAGCTTGGCGTGCATCCGGCTGTGCTCCCCGATCCGGACGTTGTCGAGGGCGGACATGTAGGCGAAGAGCCGGATTTGCTGGAAGGTGCGGGCGATACCAAGGTGGGCAATCCGGTAGGGCTTGAGCCCGGTGACGTCGCGACCCTGAAAGATGATCTGGCCCGCGGTCGGCTTGTAGAGACCGGTGATGGTGTTGAAGAGGGTGGTCTTGCCGGCGCCGTTGGGACCGATCAGGGCGAAAATTTCGCCCTTCTTGATCTCGAAGCTGGCGTTGCCGACCGCGGTCAAGCCCCCAAATCGCTTGGTCACACCCTGAAGGGCCAGGATGGTGGGCTGCTCGGTTTCGGGCGCCGTCATTCCGGTGAACCCTCGCGCAGGTCGAACACCGCCTCCTCAGCGGTGCCTTTCTCGAGCTCCTGCTCACGTATTCGGCTGGGAAAGAGGCCTTGCGGTCGTAGCAGCATTACCACCACCAGGATCAGGCCGAAGATCAGGTAGTTGAGCCGCTGGACTTCGTCGTGGAGCCCGATCCAGTCGCCGCTCGACTTGTTCAAGAAATCGAGGCCGATGGTACTGGCAATGCTCGAGGCGTAATCCGGCAAGTTGGTGAGGACATAGAAATTGACAAACGAGATGGTCAACGCCCCGACAATCACACCCGGGATGTTTCCCATTCCCCCCAGCACCACCATGATCAGGATGGTGACCGACACGATGAACTCGAAGTTTTCGGAGCCCACCGTGGAGAGCTTGGCCCCGTAGTAGCATCCCGCGAAACCTGAGAATGAAGCGCCGATGGAAAAGGCGAGCAGCTTGATGGCGACCGTGTTCACCCCGCTCGCGGCAGCCGCCACTTCGTCTTCCCGGACGGCCATCCAGGCCCGGCCGAGCCGCGAGTTCTGCAGGTTGTTGACCGCGAAAATCGAGAGGACGACCAGGATCAGGATGAGCAGATAGAAGTCCATCGGGTAGGCGATCGGGTCGGAGAAATCAAAGGGCTTGACAACCTGGATCGGAGCCCCCACCCAGGGCCCGGTGAGAAAGAAGGGAAGGGTGGGCGGGTCGATGGCGGCAATGCCGTTGACCCCGCCGGTCCAGTTGCCAATCGGCGAGCCGGCCCCCAGAAAGCGGAAGATCCGGGGCACGATCTCTCCGAAACCCAGAGTGACGATGGCCAGGTAGTCTCCCCGGAGCCGCAGAGTCGGGGCTCCCAGGATGGCCCCGAAGGCGGCAGCCACCCCCATCGCCACGAACAGCATGATCCAGAACGGAAAGTGGAACTCCTGGTGCAGCGGACTGCCGGAGAGCAATCCCGAAGCCAGCAGGCCGTAGGTGTAGGCGCCAATCGCGAAGAAGGCTGCGTAGCCCAGGTCGAGGAGGCCGGCAAAACCCACCACGATGTTGAGCCCGATCGCCAGCAGGACGAACACACCGGCATCCGCGGCCGTGCTGACCAGGTGATTGCCCTCGCCCCCCGTGGTGATGTCGGCGATGCTGGGGAAGAGCAGGGCCCCCACCAGAAGGATGGTGTAGATGGTGCGGTTGCGATCGCGGAAGAAGCCGGTGGCCCAGCGCATGGCCGAATCGGAACTGGAAACCTGCCGGCTCATCGTTCCGGCACCTGCATTCCCAGCAGACCGGTCGGGCGGAAGACCAGGACCAGGATCAAGATGGCGAATATCCAGACATCCGTCAGGGCGGACTGGTAGTAGGCATTCGAGAATGCCTGAACGAGCCCGATGGCGAGCCCGCCCAGGGCGGCCCCCTGGATGTTCCCGATGCCGCCGAAGACCGCGGCGGTGAAGGCGAACAGGCCGACGCCGAAGCCGAGGTCGAACCGGACGCTGTTGAAGTAGAGGCCGAAGATGACGCCGCCTGCGCCCGCCAGCACGGCGCCGATGAAGAAGGTGGCCGCGATAGTTCGATTGATGTCGATGCCCATCAGCTGCGCGGCCTCGCGGTCCTGGGCAGTCGCCCGCATCGCCTTACCGAGCTTGGAGCCGTTGATGAAAACTGTGAGCAGGATGACCAGCACGATCGCGACTACGATCACGATGATGTCTTTCAAACCGATCGTCGCTCCGGCCAGGAGGGGGATACGCGGGTTGGGGATCAGGTCCGGATAGTGGATGGGGCTGGCGCCCCGCCAGAAGTACATGATGCCCTCCAGGATGAAGGACATGCCGACGGCCGTGATCAAGGGAGCCAGGCGGGGAGCGTTGCGCAGCGGCCGGTAGGCGACCCTTTCGATCACCACGTTGATGGTTCCGGTCAACAACATCACGATGGCCGCGATCAGGATCAGGGCCAGGTAAACGCTCACGCCGCTCGACTTCCCTTCGGTCAGGCCGAAAGCGCCGAGAAGAGGTAGTGAGAGGAAGGCGCCCAGCGTGAAGACGTCGCCGTGGGCGAAGTTGATCAGCTCGATGATGCCGTAGACCATCGTGTACCCAAGCGCAATCAGCGCATAGATCGCCCCGTTGGCGATTCCAATGACCAGAATCTGGACGAACAGCGATAGGTCGGAAGCCGCCTTGGGCGCCAGCAGGACGACCAACACCAGGGCAAAGCCGCCAAGGAAGGCCCAGGTTCCGACGGCTCCGCTGAGGGCGCTCCGCGTACGTTTTACCGCTCCGACCAGCTGGCTCTCCCTCGTGGCTGAGCGGAGAAGGAGCGGCGGCTCCTCCTCCTTCAGCTAGCGCTTATAGGCCGTTGGTGTAATCGAAGGCTTTGACGGATGCCCAATCAACCGGGCTGCCCTTAGCTTCGTAAACCGTCACGACCTTGTTCGTGGTGTCCCCCTTGTCGTCGAAGCTGGTGTGACCGAGAGCGCCGGTGTAGTCGGTCTTGGACATCTGGTCGAGGACCTGCTGGCGGGTTGGCATGTTGCCGCCGTTGGCCTGGATCGCCCGATGGATGGCCGCGATGATGATCTGGGTGCAGTCATAGGCCGGCATCGTGTACGCGCCGTAGTCGCTGGCGTTCGGGTAGGCTGCCTTGAAAGCGTCGATCGTGGCCTTGGCATCCGGGCGCTGGCTCGCATCGACGGTGGCCACGGTGCCGCGCATCCCAGGAGCCTGGGCAGCAGCATCCTTGAGGCACTGGCCGGTCACGATGCCGTCGCCGCCCATGAAGGGCGCGCTGTCGGCGAAGATCCCTTTCATCTGGTTGCGGACGACACAGGCGTTGTTGCTATCGGTGCCACCGAAATAGATTCCCTGGGCGCCGGCTCGCTGAGCGGCGCGAAGGAAGCTAGTGAAGTCGTGTACCTGGGAGGCGTTCGGAAAATCCTGGCGCTTTACCACGGTACCGCCCTTACCCGTGAAGCGGCTGGAGAAGGTGTCGGCAATTCCCTTGCCGTACGCCTCGGCGTCGGACGCCACGCCGACCTTCGTGATGCTAAGTGTAGTCAGGGCAAAGTCCGCCATGGCGGGCCCCTGAAGGTCGTCGGTGGTGGCGACCCTGAAGTAGTTGTTGGCCCCAGTCGGACGCAGGTCTTTGGGGAACGGCAGGCCTGCCGCTTTGCAGTCCACGTCGGGCTTGCCGCTGAGGGCCGTAGGAATATAGATGTCCTTGGTCAGGCACTGGTTGGTATTCGCGGGGCTGATCTGGACCAGGTGGGCGCGGTTGGTTTTCGGGATCTCAGCCCGGGCCACGCCGGAGTTGAACGGTCCGACCACGGCCAGGACCTTGGGATCGTCGACAAACTGCTGGACATTCTGGGCGCCCTTGACGGCGTCGTGGACACCGTTGACGGCGTCATCCAGGTTGAAGTACTCGAGTTTAAAACCGTCAACGGAACCCTTCTGCTGAACGGCGAACTTGACACCGTTCAGGGTCGGGATGCCATTTGAGGTCTCGGCTCCCGACTCCGGCAGATCGACGCCGATCTTGATCGTGCCCTTGTTGGCGCTTCCGCCGCTGGTCGAATTGCCGCACGCCGCCAGCGCAATGCTGGCCAGAGCAAGCCCCACCAGAATCCTGGGTTGCTTCATTCTTCCTCCTTCCACCTGTCCTTCTTGGATTTACCGAGTGCTTCGAAAAGGCGATGTCTTTATACACGGTCGCCTAGGGAGTGTCAATTCGGGCCGAATTTGAATGCCTGGGCCTCTAATACCTCTTAATAAGTACCGCCCCTGGCCACCAGTCGACCTGGGGAGAGGCACAAGCAACCGCTCCGTGTGTTCGTTGTGAACCCAGTGCGCAAAGCCAACGGCAAGCTTGACAACGGTTTTGACCCCCGCGTAGGGTATAGCACGCACCGAGGAGGCATCCCAACTGGCTGAATTCGCCGAGCGCATAAAACCACGGGCCCAGTACGTCGACGAGGCCATCGAGCTTGCCCTCGCCAGTCGCTGGGTCGACGCTATCCAGGTCAACCGGATCGTCCTGGATCGCTTCGGTCCGGACGAGGAGACGCTGAACCGGCTGGGGAAGGCATACACGGAGATGGGCCAGGTGGATGAAGCTGTGGAGGCCTACCAGGGAACCCTCAAGGTGAACCCGGTCAACCCCATCGCTCAGAAGAACCTGGCCAAGCTGCAGGCCGTTCGCGGCGGCAAGGCGCCGGTCCCTATCTCCCGGGCTAAGGTCGATGTCGACGCCTTCATCGAGGAGACCGGCAAGACGGCGCTGACGGCCCTCCACCTCCATACCGACGGTGATCCGTGCGCCAAGGTGGCGGGCGGCGATCCGGTCAAGCTGATCGTCAACGGCGACACGATGAATGTCGAGACGAGCCGAGGTGTCAACCTGGGACACCTCGAGCACGCTCTGGGTCGGCGCCTGATCAAGTTCATCGAAGGCGGAAACCGGTACTCGGGAGCTGTCGCGACCTGTGAAGGGTCGGCCATCCGGATCATCATCCGGGAGACGCATCAGGACCCGAAATTCCTCGGCAAGCCCTCGTTCACCATCAAGAAGGGGGGCCGCGACGAGTTTCGGCCCTACGCGAAAGATTCGTTGCTCAACCGGGCAGCCGCGCCGGACGACGCGGACGAAGACGGCGAGGAAGGCTCGGAAGAGCTGGACGGTATGCACACTGTTGACTCAGCCGAGGAGGAGTCGATCGACGTGCCCGAGGCCGACGAAGACACCCGCAAAGAGGATATTTACTAGCCGATCCGCCAGTACAGTCCGTTCTTACGGTTGAGCAATCCCAGCTCGACGAGCTCCCTCCGGAGCTGGCAGTGATCCGGCCAGAACTGGTGCAGTAGAGAGTCGACGTCCTTTTCCCGGATCCGCAGGCCGGGTGGAAATGACCGCGCGACCTCGCTGAGTAGCACGCGCCGTATGTGCTGGCGGGCGGGCCACTGCACGATCCGCCCGTCGCGCAGGAACGGTCGCAGGAGCCTGTTCTCCGCGGCCATCTGGGGATCAGCGATCATTCTCAAGCCAATTCTAGGAACAGGAAGGCGCGCAAAAGCGACGTTACACTGACCACGATGCTGCTGGCGATCGACCTCGGAAATACCAACCTGACCTTCGGGCTCTTCCAGGGGGAGCGCCTGGTCCACGACTGGCGGCTGGCCACCCGGCGAGACAGCATGCCGGACGAGCTGGGCATCTCACTGCTTCAGCTGATCCGTCAGGAGGGGCTGGATCCTAAGGCGGTGGAGGCTGTGGTGGTCGCCAGCGTCGTCCCACCCCTGAACACGAGCCTGGTCGAGGCGGTCCGCCGCTACTTCGGGCGCGAGCCACTCATGGTTGAGCCCGGTATCAAGTCCGGCATGAAGATCCTGTACCGCGACCCCAAGGAGGTCGGCGCCGACCGGATCGTGGCGGCGCTGGCGGCTTTCCGGAAATATGGGGGCCCGCTGATCATCATCGACTTCGGGACCGGGACCACCTATGATGCCATCTCCCGGGAGGGGGATTACCTGGGTGGCGCGATTGCGCCAGGTATGGGGATCTCGGTCGATGCCCTTTACGAGCGGGCTGCCCGCCTGCAGCGGGTCGAGCTTCGGTCTCCCGGCCATGTCATCGGCCGGACCACCGTGGAGAGCATGCAGGCCGGGATCATCTTCGGTTTCGTCGCGCAGGTCGAGGGGATGGTCGCCCGGATGCGCAAGGAGCTGGGCGCCGACGCTCGGGTGATCGCCACCGGCGGCCACAGCACGTTGATTGCCTCACAGACGTCCGTGATCGAGGTGGTCGATGATCGGCTGATGCTCGAAGGGCTTCGTCTAATCTACGAGCTGAACGCATGAGAGTCGGGCCGTACACCTTGAGCTCACCGGTTTACGTCGCGCCCATGGCGGGGGTCACCGACGCGCCCTTCCGCAAGCTCGCCCGGGAGTTCGGCGCAGGGCTTGCATGCACGGAGATGATCAGCAGCGAAGCCCTCGTCCGTCGGCATCGCGAGTCGTTCCGTCTCATGGATCTTTCCTGGGACGAGCGCCCGGTATCGGTCCAGCTCATGGGAGGCGACCCACAGGTGATGGCGGAGGCCGCCCGGATGGCCGCCGAGCACGGCGCCGACATCATCGACATCAACATGGGCTGCCCGGTGCCCAAGGTGGTCAAAACCTCCGGCGGCTCGTCGTTGTTGCGCGATCCCGTGCGCGCCTGTCGGGTGGCGGAAGCCGTGGTCCGGGCGGTGCCGGTACCGGTGACGGTGAAGATCCGGCTCGGTTGGGATTTCGCATCCCGCAACTACCGGGAGCTCTCCACCGCACTCGAGTCCACCGGGATCAGCGGGCTGGCCGTACACGGCCGGACCCGCTCGCAGGGCTACGATCCCTCCGCGGACTGGGAGGCGATCGCCGAGGTCAAGGCTCTGGTCCGGGTTCCGGTCGCGGGTAGCGGAGACCTCAAGTCTGCGGACGACGCCTCCCGGCGGATGCGCGAGACCGGGGTCGATGCTGTCATGCTAGGCCGCGGCATCCTGGGCAACCTCTGGCTGGTCCGGCAGACGGTCGCCCGGCTGACGCAAGGTGCGCAGATCGCCGACCTCGACTGGCCCGGCCGGATAGCGCTGGTGCGCAGACACTGCGAACTGGTTCTCGAGTATTACGGGTCCGAACGCGGATCGCGAATGCTGCGCAAGTTCATCGCCTGGGGCCTGAA
>Ga0066672_10000808_pt1 | contig 10541 bp, 11 predicted proteins | sample GraSoiAngelo_121_FD_62292 | JGI IMG/M metagenome (GOLD analysis project Ga0066672, IMG submission 62292) | Grasslands soil microbial communities from the Angelo Coastal Reserve, California, USA - 14_0919_12_20cm | ecosystem: Environmental > Terrestrial > Soil > Grasslands | place: USA...
AGGGCCATGACCATCGCCAGGCAGATCGAGAGCGGCCGCAGCTCGTCGACCGTCCACGTCGGTGACACGGCGTTCCTCGGCGTCGAGGCGACGGCGGACAGCTACCAGGCCGGAGCGGTCGTTGCCTCGGTGGTGCCGGGCAGCCCGGCCGAGGCCGCCGGCTTCGCACCGGGCGACGTGATCACATCGGTGGGCGGTCGGGCCATCTCGTCCCCGCAGGAGCTCGGGGACGTCGTGTCGACACAGCCGCCCGGCACGTCGGTCTCCGCGGTCTACTTCGACCAGAACGGGATGGCGCAGACGGCCACCCTGAAGCTGGCCAGCGGGCCGCCGCGGTAGGTCGCCTACTCCGTCCCGGCGGGCGCTGAGGCGGCGGCCATCGCCGCCGCGAACGACTCCGGCGTGAACGCGAAGTCGCAGCCGGCCAGCGGCAGCCCCGTCATCGCCGAGGCCTCGATGGTGAGGGCGACCAGGTCCTCGGGCTCGAGGTTGTGGACGTGGGACTTGCCGCAGGCCCGCGCCAACGTCTGCGTCTCGAGCGTCAGCACGCTGAGGTAGTTCGCCAGCCGGCGGCCACCGACGATCGGGTCGAACCGCTCCGCGAGCTCCGCGTCCTGCGTGGAGATGCCCGCGGGATCGAGGCCCGCCTGCCAGTCGTCGTAGAAGCCCGGCGCCGAGCCGATCTTGGCGTACTCCTCCGCCAGGTCCGGGCTGTTGTCACCGAGGGCGATGAGGGCGGCAACGCCGATCGACACGGCGTCGGCTCCCAGCGCGAGCGCCTTTGCGACGTCGGCGCCGGTGCGGATGCCGCCCGAGACGATCAGCTGCACCTTTCGGTGCATGCCGAGCTCCTCCAGCGCCTTGACGGCCAGCACGACCGCGGGCAGCGTCGGGATGCCGACATGCTCGATGAACACCTCCTGGGTCGCGGCCGTCCCGCCCTGCATGCCGTCCAGCACGATCACGTCGGCGCCGGCCTTGACGGCCAGCTGGACGTCGTAGTACGTCCGGGTCGCTCCCACCTTGACGAAGATCGGCTTCTCCCAGTCCGTGATCTCGCGCAGCTCGCCGATCTTGATCTCGAGGTCGTCCGGGCCGGTCCAGTCAGGATGGCGGCAGGCGCTGCGCTGGTCGATGCCCTTCGGCAGGCTTCGCATCTCGGCGACGCGGTCGGAGATCTTGTGGCCGAGCAGCATGCCGCCCCCGCCTGGCTTCGCCCCCTGTCCGACGACCACCTCGATCGCATCGGCGCGACGCAGATCGTCGGGGTTCATCCCGTAGCGGCTCGGCAGCAGCTGGTAGACGAGGATGTCGGAGTGACCGCGCTCCTCGGGCGTCATCCCGCCGTCGCCCGTCGTCGTGGACGTCCCGGCTGCGCTGGCCCCGCGGCCGAGCGCCTCCTTGGCCGGGGCCGACAGCGCGCCGAAGCTCATGCCGGCGATGGTGACGGGGATCTTCAGCTCCAGCGGCTTCCTGGCGAAGCGGGTGCCCAGCGTCACGTTCGTGTCGCATCGCTCGCGGTAGCCCTCGAGCGGGTAACGGGACACGCTGGCCCCGAGGAACAGCAGGTCGTCGAAGTGCGGGAGCCGTCGCTTCGCTCCGAACCCGCGGATGTCGTAGATGCCCTCGCGGGCGGCGCGCTGGATCTCGTGGATCATGTTCCGGTCGTACAGTGCGCTCTCGCGGAGCCCAGCGCTGACGGTCATCAGTAGCTCCCGGCGTTGTCGATGTGGAAGGTGTAGAGGTTGCGGGCCGATCCGTAGCGGCGGAAGTCGCCGGGGTCGGCCCCGTCGGCACCGGCGGCGGCCAGGAGCTCGGCAAGCTCCTGCCGGTGCTCGTCGCGCAGCTCCTTCTCGACGCAGTCGGCGCCGAGCCCCTTGACGGAGCCGCGGACATAGATCCGGGCCTCGTAGATCGAGTCGCCGAGGGCATCGCCGGCGTCGCCGAGCACGACCATGCGGCCGGTCTGCGCCATGAACGCGCTCATGTGGCCGACCGATCCGTGGACGACGATGTCTCCGCCCTTCAGCGAGATGCCGCAGCGGGCCGACGCGTCGCCCTCGACCACGATCAGGCCGCCGCGGGCAGTTGCGCCGGCCGCCTGGCTGGTGCTGCCGGTCACCCGCACCACACCGCTCATGATGTTCTCCGCCAGGCCAACACCGGCGTTGCCATGCACGGTGATGGTTGCCTGCTTGTTCATGCCGGCGCAGTAGTAGCCGGCATGGCCCATGATGTCGATCTCGATCGGGGCATCCACGCCGCACGCCAGCGCATGCGCGCCGGATGGGTTCAGCACCCGCCAGTGGCGCTCCGGCTCGTCCAGCCCCGCCTGGTCGTGCAGCCGCTGGTTCAGCTCGCGAAGCGGCGTCGAGGCGAGGTCGACCGTCTGCACGCGTTCGGCCGTCGCGCTCATGCCGGCACCCGGTCCCAGGAGTAGACGGTGGCCGGCTCGGGCTCCCAGATCCGGGCCCGGTCGGCATCGGGCAGCGTGGCGATGGCGCGGTACTCCGACGCCATCGCCACCCAGTCGTCGGTCTCGGCGAGGACGGCCGGCTTGCAGGCGATCGGGTCGCGCAGCACGGCGAAGCCGTCGGCCGTCCCCACGGCGAAGGTGTAGAAGCCGTCCAGATCCTCGAGGCAGCCCTCCAGCGCCTGGTCAAGCGTCGCCCCCTCGCGCATCCGCCACATCAGATAGCCGGCGGCGACCTCGCTGTCGTTCTCTGTCCGGAAGACAATCCCCTCGCGCGCGAGATCCTTGCGCACGCGGTTGTGGTTGGACAGCGAGCCGTTGTGCACGAGGCAGAGGTCGAGCCCGGTCGAGAACGGGTGGGAGCCGTCGGTGGTGACCCGGCTCTCGGTCGCCATCCGCGTGTGGCCGAGGGCGTGGCTTCCCGACAGCTCCGAGAGGCGGAACCGCTCGGCGAAGGCCGTCGGCAGGCCAACCTCCTTGTAGATCTCGATGACGGTGCCCGCGCTCATCACCCGCACCTCCGGATGTGCGCGTGCGACCCACTCCTCGGCCACATCCGCAGCCACGTCGAGCCGGACGACGCAGTGGTTCGCGCGCTGCTCGATATCGGCGTGTGCGCCGAGCGCCTCGGCGGCGTCAGCCGCCAGCGCGTCCCAGGGGTATGCCTCGTCGGGATGCTGGAGCGACAGCTTCGAGCCGCCCGACGGCACCGGGTCCCGGTAGAACGCCACCCCTGCGGAGTCGGGGCCGCGGTCGTTCAACTGCACGAGCATCGCCTCCAGGTGAGCTCCGAGCTCCTCAGCGATGCGGTCGGACTTCGCAAACAAGCCAGCAATGCCACACACGACGGCCTCCTCGGTCGATGACCGATTGTATATCATCGGCTTACGTCTGTCGGCAAGGCAAGGTACGCTGGGAACCGTGGAGCCACTTGGCAGCCACTCGATCGTGGAGTCGATCTACCGCACCCTGCGGCAGGAGATCGCCACCGGCAACCTTCCACCGGGCGCCCGCCTGCATCAGGCGGAGCTCGCCGAGAAGCTGGGGACGTCGCGCACGCCCGTGCGCGAGGCGCTGGCCCACCTCGCGTCCGACCGGCTGGTGGAGTTCCAGCCCAACCGCGGCTACTTCGTCGCCACGATGAGCGAGGCGCGAACCCGCGCCGCGGTGGAGGCTCGAGCCACCGAACCGCTGGTCGCACGCCTGGCCGCGGCCCGGCGCCCACCGGAGGCCCTCGCCAGGATGGCGCGCGCGATCGCCGAGGAGCGGCAGGCGCCGGACGCGTGGGCGGCCTACGAGGCGAGCCGCGACTTCCATCTCGCGCTGGCCGATGCCTCGGGGAACGAGTTCTTCCAGCGCCTCACCGAGCAGCTGTGGATGGCCGACCTCGGCCGCCCCCTCTACCAGGCGTACGTCAACGAGGCCGGCTCCGATTGGATCGCCGGCGACGCCGCCGAGCACGAGCGGATCTACCGCGCCATCGCCGACGGCGATGAGGACGCCGCCGAGCGCGCGGCGCTCGAGCACCTCACGACGGCCGGTGGGTACCTCGACGCGGTCGTCGACGTTGCCAGGGCGAACCGCCCATCGGCGCGGTAGGGCGGAGCCTCAGGAGGTGTCGGGATGCTGGGGAAGCCCCCGCCGCTCCGCCTCCGATGCCGCCTCCGCCTCGATCAGGTGGGTGACGCCGCTCGAGGTCGCCAGGATGACGGCCGCGGCGAGCACCGCCGTGAGCGCTGCCGCCAGCGTCAGGATGCGCGCAGCTCCCAGCGCTCCCCAGCGTTCGCCGAACAGGACAGGAGCCAGCGCAACGGGAAGCGCGATCTCGAACGCGAACGTGATCGGGACGACGCGCGAGGCTCTGCCCACCTGAAGCGCGCTCATCTCTGCCACACCGCCGAGCACCGCCGCCACCGCGACGAGCGCCAGCCATAGGGCGGCCGTCGGCTGCCGGCCGCTTGCCAAGGTGTCGGTGAACAGCTTGGTGGCGATCCCGCTCCAAGCAAAGGCGATCCCGGCTGCCACCGCTTCGGACAACGGCACCAGCCGCCCGGAGGGCGGACGAAGGAGCGGCACCAGAGCCACTATGCCCAAAACGACGAGCGGCACCGCCAGGTCCGCCCCGTGGGCGTGCTGCGTGGTTCTCGTCGGGGCGGCGGCGATCAGCAGAATCAGGCCGCCGGCCAGGCCTCCGACGGCGGCCACCTCCCGCACACCGACCGGCTCGTCCAGCACCCGGTGTGCGCCAAGCAGCACCACCACGAGGGTGAACGCGAGCGCGGGCTGCACGATCGTGACGGGTGCCAGCCGAAAGGCGGTCGCGTGCAGCAGCCAGCCGACCAGGGTCAACGTCGTACCCACGAGCCAGCGCCGCGAGCGGGCAAGACGCGCCACCAGGCGGACCCTCCGCGCATCGGCCCGCGGGACCTGCCGCGCCTCGGCTGCCTGAAGCACGATCCCACACCCGAAGACCATCGCAGCCGCGAGCGCGAAGAGGGTGCCGAGAACCTCCATCAGCCGACCATAGCGGCACACGCAGGGCCCGCCGGAACGGGGTCACCTTAAACCCAGCGCTCGCCGGCGGCGACGCTCCGCCGCCCCGCGTTCAGGTGGCCGCCAGCTCGTCGGCCGCCTTCCGAGCCGAGATGGCGTGGAGAACGGCGAACTCCGCCTCCTCGATCGCCGTGTAGGCGAAGTCGATGGCAAACAGAGCATCGTCCTCGGCACGCTTGGCGCGGTGCTCCGCCCGCTTCTTGTCCAGATCCGCCTTCCTGGCGTCGATATCGTGGCGCACCTGCGTGATGTGCCGTGCCCAGGACTTCTCCAGATCCGTCCACGAGGCCGACACCTGCGACCCGGTGGCATCCGCGCTCTCACGCAGCTTGTCGGCCTGCTCCTGGGCCGTAGCCCGCGCCTTCGCTGCGGACGCTTCGACGTCGGCCCGGGCCTCATCTCGGGCTGCGGCGGCTCGCCGCTCGGCCTTCTGCGCTCGTTCCGAGAGCTGCTCGAACCTACTCGATGCGCTGGTGCTGGTGTCGGTCGCGGTGCTCATGACGCCTCCTCGGTCGTGCCGGCCGGGCTCCCGACGCCATCACGTGACCGCGGCGTCATCGAACACGAAACCGGCGGGCAAATAGGACCTGCATCTTCACCGTTGCTCGACCCGCGCTCATCGGGGAATCCCCGTACCACGGTAGGGTCCGCACCATGACGACCGACAAATCGGGCCGCGTCAGCGCCGGCATCCTGCTCTGGCGCCGGAGCCACGGCGCGGTCGAAGTTCTGCTGGCGCACATGGGAGGCCCCCTGTGGGCGAACAAGGATCACGGCCACTGGACGATCCCGAAAGGCGAGATCGAACCAGGTGAGGAGGCCCTGGCGGTGGCGCGCCGCGAGTTCACGGAGGAAACGGGCCACGCGCCGCCCGACGGGCCGTTCGTCGAGATCGGTGAGATCCGCCAGAAGTCGGGGAAGCGCGTGCTCGGCTGGGCGGCCGAGGGTGACCTCGACCCGGCCGCCGCGTACAGCAACAGCTACGAGATGGAATGGCCGCCGCGCTCCGGCCGGATCCAGTCCTTCCCCGAGATCGACCGGGTGGAGTGGTTCGCGATGGACGAAGCCCGACGACGCCTGAAGGCGGCGCAGGTGCCGTTCCTCGACCGCCTCGAGCGGCGACTCGAGCAGCACTGACCGATCAAGCACCCGGCGCCCAGGCCGTGCCGGGCTAGACGGGACTCGTCTCGCTCGCGGCACGCGACCGCCGGGAGGGACTGCGCCCACGGCACCCGGATAGCGCAGGCGCCGGCACATCGGTAGTAGGCCCTGATGATCGACCGTCTTTCTCCCGATGCATCGCGTCGGCAGGCGGGGGACGGTTCAACCCGGCCATCCAACCAGTGGTGGAGGGGGGCAGGTTCCGTGTTTTCGATCAATCAACGCGGGCGCCGGTGGACGATCGGCGCCCTGTGCATCTTCGGCCTGCCGCCGCTCGTGGTCGGGGCCTCAGCGCTGACCTCGGCCGCGCCCGTTCAGCCCGAACCGGTGACGGCGGCAGTCGTAGGGGCCGCGACCACTCCGATCCGGCACGTGGTCGTGATCTACAAGGAGAACCGGAGCTTCGACGAGTACTTCGGGACGTTCCCCGGCGCCCGCGGCGCCACGACCGCTCTCACCAGCAGCGGCCAGGTGGTGCCGTTGGCGAGGACGCCGGACCCCGTCCCAAACGACCTCGGCCATACTCCGGGGGACTTCAAGAAGGCGTACGACGGCGGTCGGATGGACGGATTCGACAAGGAGGCGGGCGCGGTGTCCGCGACGGGGCAGCCTCTCGCGCTGAGCCAGATGACGGAGTCGCAGATACCCAACTACTGGGCATACGCCAGAACCTACGGGTTGGCCGACAACGCGTTCGCGGACTGGAAGGGCGCCAGCTTCGCGAACAACCTGTATGAGATCTCCGGCCAGGCGGGTGTCTACGACCCGTCACTGGCGGGGGCGACCGTCTACATGAATCCGGCGAGCCCGACCGTTGCACGGCTCAAGTACTGGGGATGTGACGACCCGGCCGACACCCGCGTGCAGATGCGCCGACCCGATGGATCCCTGTACAAGACGTTCCCGTGCTTCGGGTTCCGCGCGCTGCCGAACATCCTTGCCGAACACCAGATCTCATGGAACTTCTTTGCCAACGCCGGCACGAATAACTTCCGCCACAACGCGCTTGACGCGCTGACGCCCGTGCGCCGCAACGCGGCGCTCTGGTCGCGGATCCAGCCGACCAGCACGTTCATGAGTGAAGCGAAGGCGGGCACCCTGCCGGCGGTGTCGTGGCTCGTCGCGAACCGGAATGAACATCCCGTTGATACCTCGTGTGCCGGTGAGAACGAGACGGTGAGCTGGGTGAACGCCATCATGAGCGGATCGGATTGGAGCTCCACCGCGATCTTCGTCATCTGGGACGAATGGGGAGGGTTCTACGATCACGTCAAGCCGCCGCAGATCGACGGACAATCCTTTGGATTCCGCGTCCCGCTGCTGGTCATCTCCCCGTACACGATGCGGGGGACGAGCAGCAATGGCGGATACATCAGCCACACGCTCTACAGCAACGTCTCAACGCTCAAGTTCATCGAGGCGAACTGGCAGCTCCCCAGCCTGACTCCCCACGACGCGGCGGCGAACAGCATCATGGACATGTTCGATTTCTCCGCAGCGACCCGGCGCCCGAAGTTGATGCTCACGCCCCGCACATGCCCCGCGCTGACCACAGCCCAACGGCGCACGCTGAAGGCCGAGAACCCTGACTGAGGAGGCGGCGGCGCTCCACCAAGCGGCCGGCCGTCGTCCGCCGTGTGCAGGTGCCTACGATGCCGGCATGTCATTGAGCGCGGACGCCCTCGCCGAGCTGGCCGAGGCAGAGCTTCAGGCCCTTCCGAACTGGATCAAGGCCGAGATCGAGCGCCGCAACGTCGTGATCTCGATCGAAGATGAGCGCGAGGGCCAGCCGCGGACGCTCGGGCTGTATCAGTCGTTCGGCTACGGGCCAGACCAGATGCGGGAGATCACCCTCTACCGCCTGCCGATCGCGCGGGCGGCCGGCGGGCCCGAGCGCGTTCGCGAGATCGTTCACGAGACCCTGCTGCACGAGCTGGGTCACCTGTTCGGGATGTCCGAGCGAGATCTCGATGCCGACACGATCGGCAACGAGCCGCGCGAAGACGCGGAGCCCGTGCATCCGCCGCCGGACTAGCTCCTAGTCGGGGCCACGTGGTCACACACGGTCGCTTCCCGGCTCAGTGGACGCCCGCGCGACTGGCCAGATCGCCTCGAAGCTCGTTGGCGATCGACTGTTGCACCTGCGCGGCGCGCTCCAGCGTGCCGGCTTCGCGCTCTCGCACCTCTGCCTGGCGAACACGCCCGGCCCTTCGATCTCGAAGCGCCTGGCGCCGAACCGCCGTCGCTTCCTCGAGCTCACCCGAGGCATGGGCCTGCGCCCGTTCCACCCATCGCGTGAGGTCGTCCACACGGATCACTCGCGAGCGCCGCGCGATGGGAGGGGAGCATGCTGTCGAGCCAGGTCGAGCGCGATGGCGAGTAGCAGCGTCCACCCCCATGTGTTGGCCGGATCGAACTGCACAGGCGCTCGGTCACCGACTCGGTCCGCAACGAACCAGAAGAGGAACCAGATCAGCGTCATGACGGATGCCTTGGGCGGGCGGCCGGCGCCCCGCGGCGCGCGTGCCCGGAAGCGGTCGTCACCCGCTCCATCACCGCATCTTCGCCCGGGAAGAAGATCGACTCATGTCCATCATCCCACCGCACGCGGTACCGGCGATGCCCGGTACCTCCGATCACCTCGAGCACCTCTGCCAACCGGTGTTGCCCGCCGACGCGGTGCTGGTGAACGGAGATCACGGTTCCGGGAGTGACCTCGTCGTGTCGTTCCATGACAGGCTCCTTCGTCCAGCGTGGTCCCATCGAAGCATCGGCGCAAAGGCCTTCGACCGCATGAGGGGCATGTCGGATACGCGTCGTGGTATTCCCACGATTGAGGCGCCGTGCAGGAGAGGTGGTCTCATCCTGCTGAGGGGGCCGGGGGGCATCGACGCCGGGCCGCCGGGCACCGCGCGGTAGCACGCCCGTTCCGTCAGCGGCGCCGGGCACCGAAGCCGAGGTCGCGGGTGTCTACGAGGAGGGGACGGCGTAGGCGACCATGTGCTCGACGGCCGACACGCCGTCGCGGAACAGGTTCGCCTCGACGGCGCGCCAGAAGTGCTCGGCCAGGTGTGCCGTCGGTGCCTGATCCGACCGCGCCGACACAAGCAGCAGGTCTCTGTCCTCCAACTGCGTCCCGCCCGATTCGACGAAGGCAACGGCTGTCGTGGCCGTCACGTCGTCGTACCCCGTCTCGGCCGCCCCAAGCGCCGCGAGAGCGGGCGCCCGTGCCTCGGCCGGTACTGTGAGGAACACCATGACGATGCTGCCCGGCATCGCGCCACTCTACCAGCGGCTGAAGCGAACCACCGGTTGCTGGGGGCAGTCAGCTGCCGGCCCGCCCATCCTTGTCGATGTGCCGGTGTCAATGAGCCCTCGCCGCCCGTTCGGTCGTGTCCGCATCGTTTGCGGCAAGCCGAGCCTGCCAGATGCCGAACGCCGTCACCCCGACCAGCGCGACTGCCACGACCGCGACGATCACGATCTGGATCACCGCGCAGCGCCCGGGATCGCCACGGTCATGCGGGCCCACCTGCCCCGCGATGCTCGATCAGCTGAGCCAGGTCTCCGACCACCAGATCGGCACCGGTATGACCAGTGTGGACGGTGCCGTCGCGCCGCACGGCGACCACGAGCGCCATGCCTGCGACTCGTGCCGCCTCGATCCCCGCGGACGCGGTCTCGAACGCGGCCGTCTCATCCGGGCCGACGCCGAGCCGCTCACATGCTGCGAGCAGCGTGTCCGGCGCCGGCTTGGGCCGCAGGCCCGCCGATTCGATGACTCCACCGTCGATCCGGACGTCCACGAGACCGGCGAGGCCGGCGCGCTCGAGGATCTGCGCGGTGGTCGCGCTTGCAGAGACGACGGCGCGACCGATGCCGACCAGCTTCGCGGCCTCGAGGTAGCACCGGGAGCCGATGTACGCGGCGACGCCCTCGCGGTCGAGATGCTCCTGCAGCGCTCGCGCCTTCGTATTGGCCAGGCCCTGCACGGTTCGCGTGCCGGGCTGATCGTCCGGGTGCCCCTCCGGCACCGTCAATCCGCGGCTGGCGAGGAACAGGCGGACGCCATCGAGGCGCGGCCGCTCGGCGAGATACGTCGCATAGTCGTTCGACCGGTCGAATGGGACGAAGGGCTCGCCCTGCTCGACGGCCCGGTCGAGCAGGAAGGAGTCGAACGTGTCGGCCCAGGCGGCGACGTGAACGCCGGCGCTGGTCGTCAACACGGTATCGAGGTCGAAGACGCAGGCACGGACGACGTTCGGTAGGCCGAGCAGCTTCCTGGTGGCCGAGGGCTCGTCCAGCCAGTGGAGCAGCGGGCTATCCGTGCGTAGGTCGTCTGCGAGGTGATGAA
>Ga0066672_10000820_pt1 | contig 10491 bp, 8 predicted proteins | sample GraSoiAngelo_121_FD_62292 | JGI IMG/M metagenome (GOLD analysis project Ga0066672, IMG submission 62292) | Grasslands soil microbial communities from the Angelo Coastal Reserve, California, USA - 14_0919_12_20cm | ecosystem: Environmental > Terrestrial > Soil > Grasslands | place: USA...
AGAACCTCCTCTTCACCGCGATGTGTACTACCCCCAAAGAGCACGGGGCTCTCTGGCTCCAGATGATTCAAGGACACCGGAGGGGCGGTCTCTTGAATTTTCGCTACCTGGTCAAGACCGGCAGGATCGTACTTGATGCTGCCTGTCAGACGGATTCGATCTTGCGAGACACCGAGCGCCGCCCAGCGCTTGGCATCTTCTTTTTCTGGTACGCAAACCAAATCGAGAAGTCGGAACGTCGGCGCGATAAAGAATCGAAATTGCCGATATCTTCGCTCAGAGCGCGCGGACAACCGCGCGTTGACCAGCGAAAGCGGAATCCGACGCGCGTGCGCTTCGGCGGCGAGATTGGGCCAAATCTCCGCCTCAACCAGAACGATGCGCACAGGCCGAATGAAAGAAAACGCACGTCGCATAATAGGCCAGTAATCTAACGGCGTGTACATCACTTCGATCCAAGGCGGGGCGTTTTTGCGCGCCAAGGCGAATCCGGTCGTGGTCGTCGTAGTTAAAGCGCAGTGCAAATCCGGTTCGTGCGTGCGCAATGCGTTGGCTAATTTCAGCGCGACGTTTACTTCTCCCACACTCACTGCGTGCAGCCATGTCGATCTTTGCTTTGACACGCGCGCGCGCAGTGCGCGATCATAAATTCCCAGGCGTTGTCCGAATTTTTCCCGGTAACCGCCACGACGAAGCATCTTCGTGAAATAGCCCGGTAAAAAGAACAGCAGGCCAAGGGGCCAAAGCAGATTGTAGATGAAGCGGATCATTTGATTGTGGATCTGCCTTCGTCAAGGCTACGGCGGACAAGTTGCCGGTTGCGGACACCGAAATTCTTCGCGTGCTCGCGACTTGATGTCGGAGTTGCGGAGAGAAACAAGACCTCCGTGGCACCGTATGTCTTCTGCCGAACCAGGCGCCAGAGTTTCATTCCAGGAAGAGCCTCAGTGGGTTCCTTCTCCAAAACGAAAACGCCGCTCGAGTCCAGCAATCGTGGCAACGCTTCGTTGGTCAAAAGCTTCTCACTATAGCTCTCGCAGTACTTTGTCTTCTCATAGGGCGGATCGGCAAAGATGATTTGAAATGTTTTCGCGCCGCCAGCGTGCCGGAGAAAATCGAAAACGTTCTGCTGTCGAACACGTCCTTTTAATTTTGTCTTGGCCAGATTGCGCTCGATGATCTCGGCCGATTGCCAGTCTTCCTCGACTAACACGGCCGACGACGCGCCGCGGCTGAGCGCTTCAATTCCAAGAGCGCCGCTTCCCGCAAAAAGATCGAGGACTCGCGCGCCAGCGACCGCGTCGCCCAAGCTGGAAAAGATGGCAGCCTTGACGCGGTCCATTGTTGGTCGCACACCACGCTTGGGAACGGCCAGGCGGATCCCGCCGGCGCTGCCGGCGATCACCCTCATGGCGACGTGCTCGGCGTTGCCGTTGCAGTGGGTTGAGCCAGTGCTTCCTCCGGGGAAGCAGAGGACGATGGCACAGCGGGCATCGCCTTGCCCGCATCGCTATGCTCAGGTGTTGCGGGTGTGGCTTCTTCGATCTGTTTCTTTTTCTTCTTTGGTCGCTCCTTTTTTCCGCCGCCAAAAAAGCTGTTGATCATACTGCTGAGATCGCGACCGACCAGCCGCTCCATCAAATTTGTGCTCGGTCGACCAACAGTGCCCCCAACCTGGAAGCCGATGGCAGAATAACCCGGTTCATTGATGGGCTGGAAATTCTGGCGAATCGCTTTGAAGAGCTGGCCACGAATTCTATCGTTGATAGCAAGCTGGGAATCGAGTTTCAGCTTGCCATCGAACGCGACTGTGCCGGACGCAGTCAGGCGAATATTTGGCGAACGCAAAATCAGTTCGTCGATCGTTACCAAGCCCGGGCTCAAATGATATTTTGCTTCGGCTTGCTCCAGATGAAGCTCTTGTAGCTCTTCGATCTGGAGAATCTGCCCGAGCAACACGAGCAAGCTATATTGTTGAATTCGCCCATCACGCAGGAAAATTTCGCCGCTGCCAATGAGCGCATCCGGGTCAGCAGTTTTCCCGGAAGCCTGGAAACTTCCCTCCAACTTGCCGCTCACCGTTCCCTTGGGGCCACCGGCATTTTCGACAATCTGATCGGCCAGCACATTACGAAACTTCACGCTCGTGGTGAACGGAGAATCCTCCGCTTCCGGCTGCATGGCAAAATAGCCGTTGATCTCACCGCTTGCAGCGCGCGCAGAAATCTTGGAAAGCTCCAGCACGTCGGGCTCGTAGCGAAGCAGGGAATGCAGTTGTTCCAGAAAAAAGTGGTCCCGCAACGAAATTCTTGCCACCTTGGTGTCGCCGTGAAGCGCCAGCGCGCTGCGGATGCTGGTACGAAAATCCACCCCACTAAAGCTCGCGAGCGGCGCGCCGGCGTGATCGAGAAAACTAAAATTGCCATCCTTGACACTGACTCGCCGAACTTCCGGAGCCACAGCCAGTCTCGGTTCCGCTCTCGGTGGTTTACTGTTGACGGGGACCTGAGACACAGAGAGAGGAGTAGCTGGTGCGGCGGTGACCACAGGAGCCGCCTTCGTTTCGACAAATTCGTTTTCTCCTTGCGACTGGGAGACGCTTGCGGCCTGTTGCGCAGAAACAGCAGGCGACTGTACTTCTTCTGAGCTGGGTAATCTCCATTTTCCTTCCGCGTTCTGCGGCCAAACGACTTTGGGATTGATGAGCAAGACTTCCTTGATCACCAGCCGTCGGGAAAAAAGCGAGAGGAAACGCACGCGCAACCGAAATGTTTTCGCTTCGAGGAAATGCCTTGGGTCCGCAGAGGAAGTCTGCGCAATTGTAATGCCGCTCAGCTCGAGTCCGCCCCAAGGGGTCACGCTCATGCTGCGGATTGCCAACGGCGTGCCGAGGCGTCGGCTCAGTTCCTGCTGAATCTTTGCTTGTGCGCCCTGCGATTGCACATACAGATTCACACCGATCAAGAGAACCGCGCCGAGCGCAATCATCGCCCCCAGAACAATCAACGTGATCCGGCGCAATGTTTTCACCCCGAGACGTTACGCAGCCCGAGTTTGAAGAAAAGATCAAAGCCCTGCGTTACTTTCCCGTGTGACTGATACAGTTGTCATTCTCAATCCGGCCGCGGGCAATCCCGAAAGTATTCGGGATTGGCAGGAGCGCGTCGAATCGATCGCCCGCGGTTACCCCATCCGCGTTACGTCGCATGCGGGCGAAGCGGAAGCGCTGGCCCGGCGCGCCGTTGAAGAAGGCTTTGCACGAATCGTTGCAGCGGGCGGCGATGGAACGGTCAATCAGGTGGCAAACGGGCTGGCCGGCAGTAATGCCGCGTTGGGCCTTCTCCCTATGGGGACAGTGAACGTTTTCGCGATGGAGCTCGGCCTGCCGTCGCACAATCTGGAGCTGTGCTGGGGCATCATCGAGGCCGCAAACATGCGTTTGGTCGATCTACCGAGCGCGAATGGAAAATACTTCGTCCAGCTTGCTGGCGTTGGGCTCGACGCACAAGTCGTCAAGGAAACCAGCCTCGCGTCAAAGCGCAGTTTCGGTCCACTAAGCTATCTCATCTCCGCGGCACAGATTGCGGCGCGGCAACCACCGAAACTTTATGTTGAGTCGGAGAGCGGCTCTGTAGGCGAAGGATCGTTTGTTCTCATCGGAAACGGGCGCCTTTACGGAGGGCCTTTCCCCTTTTTCAAGCGCGCCATCATCGATGATGGCTTATTTGATGTCGTCGTGTTCAAACGGCTCGGCTATCTCGAAATCATTAAATATCTCCAAGACGTCATATTCAGCTCCGAAATCCGCGCTCCTGAAATTGAATATTTTCAGACTCGCCGCCTGCGCATAACGAGCGAGCACGATGTCCCCCTGGAGCTTGACGGCGAGCTCGCTGGCAATTGTCCGGTTGAATTCCAGATCCAGCAAAAAGCCCTTCGCGTTCTGGCGCCATCTCCGACGTCGTAGGCCAGCGCTGCGCGTTAACTGGTCTTTGCATCAAAATCGCGTGATGTTTTGCGCGATGGATGGTGGGAATCATTGGATTCGGGAGAAAGCGGCGGCATCGCTGAACCCTTCGCAGGTCGAAACCACTCTGATCCAGCTCAGCGAGCGATGGCCGCCAAACGCGTTGGCCCTTGTCAGTGTCATCGAACAATTTCCGCTGGGCGAAGCGGCCCTGCTGCATCTCCTCGCAGTCTCGAGCATTTGCGCGACGAGGTTGACGCAAAATCTCGAAATGCTTCTCTGGCTTTTCCAACCCGAAGTATGTCGCGCCTCGCGCGGGTACGCGGAAATGCTTGGCGAATTGAGCGCTCTGTCGGGCGACTCGATCGCAAAGCAAGATTTCGCGGCGCTTCGTTTCTGGAAAGGCCGCGAGGTTACGCGCGTTGCTCTTCGCGAACTTGCGAATGTCGCGCCGCTTGAAGAGACGACCGGGGAGCTCTCACAGATCGCGGAGATTTGCATCCGTCGCGTGTTCGAACATTGGAACGCCGAATTGCGACAACGCCATGGGTCGCCCACGGCGAAGTTTGCCATTCTCGCGCTCGGAAAACTCGGCGGCTGCGAGCTGAATCACAGCTCAGATGTTGATCTTCTTTTTCTTTACAGCGAGGAAGGGCAGCTCACGCCGCACATTTCCTATCACGAGTTCTTCAACCGGCTGGCAAAAAGAATCCTCGAAACATTTTCCACTCCGCATCCGGCAGGTTCACTTCTTCGGGTCGATCTGCGGCTGCGCCCAGAAGGGTCGGCCGGCCCGCTCGCCCGGTCGCTCGAAAGCATGGAAAACTATTACGCCGGTTTCGGCGAAACGTGGGAGCGCCTCGCGCTAATCAAGGCGCGAGGCATCGCCGGCAGCCGCGAGCTGGCATATGAATTCCTTCGGCAACATCAGCCTTTTATTTATCCGAAGAGCGGGACGCCCGATCTCCTCGAGGAGATCGCCAACATCAAACGCCGCATCGAACGTGACATAGTCGGATCGGACAAGCTCCATCGTGACGTCAAGCTTGGCATCGGCGGCATTCGCGAAATCGAATTCATCGTGCAGGCACTGCAACTCATCAATGGAGCGCGGCATCCGTTCCTTCAGGAACCGAGCATGCTCAAGGCGCTGCAAGCATTGCGTCAATTGAATTTTCTCCCTCACGAGGAAGTTTTGGCCCTCGATAACACGTATCGGTTTCTGCGCCGCGTCGAGCATCGTCTGCAAATCGAGGCCGAACAGCAGACCCACACTGTTCCAGAAGAGCAGGGAGCATTGGGCCGCCTCGCTCGCAGTCTCCGCTTTTCATCCGCTGAGGACTTCACCGCGGCGCTGCAAGCGAGAATGGGAGCAGTCCGTCCGATTTTTCAACGAATCATCTCCGAAACACCTGCGGAGCTGGCTAAAATTAATCTGGAAATTTTCAATGACCCAAAACGCGCGGCGAAAGCGCTGGGAGATCTTGAACGGGGCCCGGGGCGTTTCCACGTGGCGCCGCGGACCAGACAAATAGCTCGGAAGCTGCATCCGATTTTGCTGGATTGGCTGGCGAAGGCAGCGGATCCGGACGCGACTCTCAATCAATTCGTTCGTTTCGTGGAAGCTTACGGCCTGCGCAGTTTGCTCTTCGAATTGGTCGTTGCGAACCCGAAATTGCTTGAGTTGGTTGTCAAGACTTTCGATGCCAGCCGCTTCGCCGGCGACTTGTTAGTTCGCCGTCCGCAACTGCTCGAAGAAATCACGCGCGATCCAACTTTCTCCGACGCCAGATCGATGGCCGAGCATCTGCGGCGCCTCGATTCCCTGGGCGTGAGCGCGTTCCACCTCGACCCCGTCCGCGCCTACCGGCAGCGGCAAATCTTGCGCACGATGCTGCGCGATGTCGTTCATTCTGGCCGGTCGGCAACCTCGAAGAACTTCGGGCCTGAGCTTTCCGATCTAGCGGAAGCTTGCCTGCTCTTTACGATCCGCCTCCTCGCGGGCAAGCAGTTGACTGTGATTGCTCTCGGAAAATTTGGCGGACACGAGCTCAGTTATGGCGCCGATCTCGATGTTTTGTTCGTCGGCCTGGCGCACAGTAGCGAGATGAAGGCGGGCGAAGAGGTTCGGGCCGCGCAAAATTTAGTTGTCAACATGGCGCAACCGACCTCCGAAGGAAACATTTGGGTGCTCGATGCGCGGCTGCGCCCTGAAGGCGAAAAAGGCCCGCTGGTTTGCCCCCTAGAGACTTACCAAACGTATTATGAGAGTCGGGCGCAGATCTGGGAGATTCACGCGCTGACTCGCGCGCGGCCGGTCACCGGTCCGCTGGGTGCTCGATTCATCCAGATGGCGCAACATTACTGGAGAAAAGCCAGCCGGCGCCCCGATCTTTTCAAGCAAATCGACAACATGCTTGAGCGTATTCGACGCGAACGCGGCAGCGGGTCAGATTTTCTCGATTTCAAAACAGGAGTCGGCGGCATGATCGAAGGTGAATTTCTCGTGCAAGCACTGCAAATGCGCGAAAATATCTGGGAGCCGAACTGGGAGCGCGCGGTCGATCAATTGCGTGAGCGCGGAATCCTGAACAATGCCGAAGCCGCGAGAGTCAAGAAAGCTTACGGCTTGCTCCGCCGGTACGAATCAGCTTTGCGACGTTACGAGAATAAAGCTGTCTCATCCCTTCCCCGCGACCCGGACGAACAGCGAGAAGTTTCGGTTCGCCTCGGCTACGATGACTTCGAAACGTTTCGTCGCGATTATCTCGACGCGCGCGGGGGGATTCACGCGCTCTACGAACAGCACGTAAAGCCAAGGAGGGGCGATTAGCGTCGCCTCAACGCTTTAACTCCCTTAACCGGGAATGCCTTTGAGCATTTCGGTGTTCGTCGGGAATTTTTTGACGAACATTAGCAGACGTTGAATCGCTTCCTCTGGTTTGTGACCGGCCAGGCCGCGCCGGATGAGATTGATTTTCTCCAGTTCCCACGGTTGCAACAGCAGTTCTTCGCGGCGCGTTCCGGACAGGAAGATATCGATCGCCGGATAAATCCGCTGGTCGCTGATTTTTCGGTCAAGCACCATTTCCATGTTTCCGGTGCCTTTAAATTCCTGAAAGATTAGCTCGTCCATGCGGCTGCCGGTTTCAATCAGCGCGGTGGCGACAATCGTGAGAGAACCGGCCTCCTCGGTGTTCCGCGCAGCGGCGAAAATTTTCCTCGGAATTTCCATGGCGCGCGCATCGATACCACCGCTCATCGTACGGCCGCCGCCTGACATCGCATTGTTAAATGCGCGCGCTGTGCGCGTGATCGAGTCAAGCAGGATGAACACGTGCTTGCCTGCTTCGACGAGGCGTTTAGCGCGCTCGATGGCCAGTTGCGAAATGCGCGTGTGACTTTTGATGTCGGCATCATTAGAGCTCGCCATCAGTTCTGCTGTCGGGTGCGAACGACGGAAATCGGTTACCTCTTCCGGGCGTTCGTCGACAAGTAGAATGATCAGGATTACCTCCGGATGATTTTTTGCGACCGCTTCGGCGATATGATGCAGCAGCGTTGTCTTGCCTGTGCGCGGTGGCGCGACAATCAAACCGCGCTGGCCCATCCCCAGCGGCGTCATCAAGTCCATGATCCGCGTCGTGTAACGGTCCGGCACCGTCTCGAGCTTGATCCGTTTGTTCGGGTTGATGGTGGTCAATTCCTCAAATGGACGGAGCCCTTGATATTTCGTCGGCTCCTCGCCATTGATCGTGAGCAGCTTGACCAATTGCGGGCCACGGCTGCCGCGCCGGGTTTCACCGTAAATCCACATTCCATCGCGCAAGGCGAAACGCCGCACAATTTCGGGCGTGACAAAAATGTCCTGCGGCGTCTGCACAAAGTTGCGTTTCGGATCGCGCAGGAACCCGAAGCCTTTGCCCGAGATCTCGATGATGCCTTCGCCAAATTCCGGCTCAGCCTGAACTTGTTCACCACTTTCGATAACGGCCTCAGCGCCCTCGCGTGGCTGTCGATCAAGGGTCTCGACATCAGTAGCCGCGCCCGCAGGATCGGCATTGATTGACGAAGAATTTGGCGACTCCCCGGAATCATCGCGCCTGAACCGGTCGCCCCGATCCCGGTAACGTTTTCGCGGAAAACGACGGCGCGGGCGATGGTGGCGTTGTTCCGGCAAAGCGGACTCTGTCGGCACAGGTTGGGTTTCGTTTTCTTCGTTCATAAGCTAAAATTCTTCGCTGCGGCGTGGCACCGCCTTAACACGTTTCTTGCAAGGAATACTTTTTCAGGCCGGCAACCTGGCCAGCAATTCGTCGGGAATTTCTAGATTTGAATAGACGTTTTGCACGTCGTCGTCGTCCTCAAGCGCATCACATAAGCGGAGCACCTGACGCGCCGCGGCCTCGTCGGGCACCGGAACAGTCGTATCGGGAATGAATGTAAACTTTTGCCCATCGGTCGTTACGCCCTCGTTTCTGAGCGCCTCAGCTACCGCGTATAGCTGATCGTGGGAAGTGATAATAACATACTGATCCTCCTCGGTTGTCAACTCTTCCGCGCCGGCTTCCAGGGCGATTTCGAGCAGCCGATCCTCGTCAATGCTCGACCGCGGAACGGTGATTTGGCCTTTCCGGTGGAACATGTACGAAACGCTCCCGCTCGATGCGAGGTTGCCATTGTTCTGGGTGAAAATTCTGCGAATCTCCGCCCCGGTGCGGTTCCTGTTATCGGTCGCAGTTTCAACAATAATCGCCACGCCGCCGGGCGCGTAACCCTCATAAACGATCTCGTCGAATTGTTGCCCGTCCCTGCCCTCGCCCGTGCCGCGTTTGATCGCGCGCTCAATGTTATCGTTCGGCATGCTTTGCGCCCGTGCAGCCTGGATCGCGCTGCGCAAACGCGGGTTGCCATTCGGATCGCCACCGCCGGCCTTTGCCGCGATGGTAATTTCCTTCGATAATTTGCTGAAGATCTTGCCGCGTTTCGCGTCGATCGCGCCCTTAAACCGCTTGACCTTCGACCACTTACTATGTCCCGCCATACGTGCGGATTTTATGCAATTGCTGATTGAACTGTGCGAATTTCCGAACAACACCATTCGCCAAGAGAATGGCTAGCGAGAAGGGGAAACTAACGCGCAATATTCAATCGCAATAAGAGCCGTTTGTCAACATCTCGCGAAGCGTTTGTTGGTAAGCGAAATAATCTTCAAATGAAACTTCTTGTTGCCGGCATCCTCGGTGGAATCGTCATGTTTATCTGGACGTCGATTGCCCATATGGCGCTGCCTCTGGGCGAAGCTGGCATTGGCGAAATTCCAAACGAGTCTGCCGTCCTAAGCTCGATGCAAAGCACCATCGGCGAGCAGAGCGGCCTTTATGTTTTCCCGGCCCTGGCGTTGGCAAAAACGCAACTCGACGGGAAAAGAACGACGCGATGAAACACATGGTGGAAAAAATGGCGGCCAACCCTTCGGGAATTCTCATGTATCACGCGCCCGGCCGGCCGTTCACGTTTGGCAAATGGCTCGGCATCGAATTTGGCACCGAACTGTTCGAAGCCATCCTGGTCGTGTTCCTTTTGGCCCAAACGCGCATCACCACCTTTGCCGGCCGGGTCGGTTTTGTGCTCGTTGCCGGAATTCTGGCTGCCATCACGACGAACGTTTCCTACTGGAACTGGTACGGGTTTCCGTCTGCTTACACCGCTGGCTACATGTTCATTCAGATTGTCGGTTTCTTTCTTGTGGGCATTGTTGCTGCGCTGGTCTTGCCAAGGCGCGCTCCGACTGACGCGATTCGTTAAGGTTTCGCACGAAGTTCTCGCACCGTCAGTCCCGGCCGTCCATTCACGTTTCCGTACGTTGCCTCAGCTTCCCCATCGCTGTGTTTGAAGCGCCGTTCCTTCGCCGTATTGTCCGGTGTCCACGTACCACCGGCGGCGTTTGCCTTCAAGAATCTCGCGATCTCTTTCTCGGAAAGATCGATTCCCTTCACGTTGAAATACGTTTCCGAAACACTTCGACCATTGCGAAAGATCACCAGGTAGAGATATCGATCCTTGTGGTAAAGGACGCTTACTGTTTCATCATCACGCAGGCGTCGCTCCATTATTGCGCCATACGAATCTTCAATCTTGTCGCTGCGGTCGCCCAAATTCGCCCAGACGCAGGTCAGGGTTGCGAGTGTCGCGAGAACGACGGCGCTGAATTGCTTCACACTGTTTCAGTCGGACAATTCACAGAAATCTGCAACCGCGCTCACGCAATCCTCAACCAAAAACGCCGCATCGTGCTAGTGTTCCCGGCTACAACATGAGCCGCAACATCGACACGCGAGAATTTTCCATCAGCGATTACGACGGGGCGCTTCATGTCTGGCAACGCGTCGAAGGTGTGGAGATCGCCGAGGGGGACGACAGGGAAGGCGTCGCTCGATTTCTCGTGCGGAACCCAGGGCTGAGCAGAGTGGCGATCGATGGATCGGCAATTCTTGGAGTCGCGTTATGCGGGCACGACGGAC
>Ga0066672_10000828_pt1 | contig 10459 bp, 10 predicted proteins | sample GraSoiAngelo_121_FD_62292 | JGI IMG/M metagenome (GOLD analysis project Ga0066672, IMG submission 62292) | Grasslands soil microbial communities from the Angelo Coastal Reserve, California, USA - 14_0919_12_20cm | ecosystem: Environmental > Terrestrial > Soil > Grasslands | place: USA...
GAGCCTCGCCTTCACGACCGTTCGCCGGCGGTGTGTGGCACCGGCTTGTCCTCGATCGGGCCTTCCTCAGAAGTTTCCCTGATCTCCTCGGACAGGCGCGGGAGGGCCTCGGCGTGGACCTCCCCGGATGGGCTGGCGGAGAGCGCCTCCTCGCCGCGTCGCGCCCGGTAGAGCGCACCGAGGAAGACGTTGAGCAGGGCGGCGACCGGCACCCCGAAGAGCGCACCGAGGATGCCGCCCAGCTCGGCGCCGATCAGCAGCGCCGCCATGGCGACCAGGGGATGAATGCGGGTGGCGGATCCGGTGACCCGCGGCCCCAGGATGTACGCCTCGATGGCGTGGCCACCAACCGCCGCCACCAGGGCGAGCAGCGCAACGAAGGGGCCTTTGAAGATGAGCGCGATCAGCACCGCCAGACCCATCCCGATTGGGGCGCCGATCAGCGGCAGGAATTCCAGGAAGAACGTCAATATTCCAAGGACGACCGCGTAGGGGACGCCGATCAATGTCATCACCAGCCCGGTGTAGGTCCCCATGACAAACGACATGATCAGCTGGCCTCGCGCGTACTGCCCCACCGTGGTGCCAACGGCGAGCAGCGTGAAGTCGTAGACCTCTTCGCGTCCCGGAAAGACTTTGCGCAGGCTGGCGATCAGCTGGCGGCCCTGCACCAGGAAGTAGATCGAGATCACGATCACCAGCAGCATGCTGATCAACGTTCCTAGCGTCCCGCTCAGGATGCCGAGCACCGGTCCGAGCACCGCCGTACTGATGGCGCTCGTTCCGGACGGCAGACTGAGCTTGAGCGGAATGCCCGCACTATCGATCGCGTCCTGCAAGGCCCGCACGAAGGCAAGGGCGCGCGATTCCAGGTCCGGTAATTGCTTGGCCTGGCCGATCAGTACCGGCGTCACCAGCGCGATCACCAGGGCGATCAACCCGATGATGACGACGTAGACGAGCAGCACGGCGAACACCCGCCGCCCCTTGATCACAGGAAGCGTCTCCAACCAGTCGATCACCGGCGTCAGCAGCAAGGCGATGATGGCGGCGAAGACGAACAACAGCAGCACATTGAAGAGGTGGACGACCAGGTATTCGCTCTGGTGATAGAGCATCACCAGGGTGAGCGCGATCAGCAGGTAAACCAGGATCCGGGCCGGGCGCTCGAGATGGTGCCACGGCCTACTCGGCTGGGATGCTTGCTTCGGGTCGGGCATCAGGCCAGTCTCGCAGACCGGGCGGCCTCGTACGAGCGAGGCTGGCGCTTACATCGCGCAGGGCCCGATCTGGACGGCGTCGGTGCGGCCTCGTGCCTGGTCGATGTCGGGCTGCACCTCGGCGTCCGTCAGCGCATAGGCCGTTCCGGTCTGAGTGGTCGAGGCGGCGAAGATGACGCCGATCACGTTGCCGTTGAGATCAACCAGCGGACCGCCCGAGTTCCCCGGCTGTACCTTCGCCCGCGTGAACCAGATGCTGCGAACCACCAGGTTTTGGCCATAGATGTCACGGCCTTCCGCCCGCACCTGGCCGTTCACCACCGCCGGCTCGGCCGTCTCGGACCCGCCGCCCGGATAGCCGATCGCCGCGCCCTGGGTGCCGGCCTGCGCGCTCGCCTCGTTGAGTGGCGGTAACGCCAGCCGCGGAACGTAGAGGATCGCGACATCGCGTTCCGGATCGAACAGGACCACCCGCGCGCTCAGGCTGCGACCACTACTGCTGCGCACCGTGGTTCCCTGGGTCCCGGCGACGACGTGCGCATTCGTCAGGACCATGCCCGGGCCCACCGGGAAGCCGCTGCCGAAGACGATGCCGCCGCAACCGAATCCCTGCACCTTCAGCGTTTCAGCCGCGGCGGCCTGGACACCGGGAGTGTTGATCGAGTTGGGCAGTGGCTGGGCGGATGGGCCGACCGGCTCCAGCCCGGAAAAGGCCGAGGGGAAGTTGACGCCGGCGATGATGGTTTCGACGCGCGCCAGAAAGGCGGGAGGCCGGGGGGCGATCCCGTCCAGCCCCCGAAGGATCGCCGATCGCTGAATCGCCGCGGAGAGCGGCGGGCTGGGGATTCGGGCCAGGCTGAGGCCCAGGAACCAGGAGACGGAGAGGACGGCCAGCGCGGAGAAGACGGCGCCGGCAAAACTATCGACCCGGCCGCCGCGCGGCTGAGCCAGCAACCGGAGGCGGATCGGCTCGCCGACCCAGTAGCCGACGCTGCTGCCGATCGTCCCCAGCACGATCAGGATCATGATCGCAACCAGGGATTGAATCGCCGCGCCGTTCAAGCTGAACGCGCGGATCACGATCGGGGCCAGCGTGGCGCCGATCACCACGCCCAGGACCAGCCCGGCGTACTGCGCCAGCGACAGCCAGAATCCCCGTCGGTAGCCGCTACTGATGGCAAAGACCACCGCGATCAGGATGATGAGGTCGATGAGTGTGAACCGCATCAGGCGTGAACCCGGAGGTCGCTTCGTGGTTTGCCGACGCAGATCAGCGCGTAGCCGTCGGCAAGCTCTTCGTTGCTGATCAACCAGGCTTCTGACTGGTCGATGATGCCGTCGACGCGCACCATGCAGGTCTTGCAGCGGCCCTTGCGGCAATCAAAGGCCAGGGTTACCCCGGCCTGAAGCCCCGCCCCCAGGACTCCTTCGTTTTCGGCGACCTCCACCGTTTTGCCGCTCTTGATGAAGGTGACTAAAAACGAGCGCGGCATCAGTGGCTCTTGATCGCGTTGATCACCCGATACACGTATTCTCCGGCCGCGATCAAGACGACGAGGATGCCAAGGGCGATCAACCGAGGTCGTAGCCAGCTGCGATAAAAACTGCCCCGCCAGGCCGGCCCCAGCAGCAGCGTCAGCACGATTCCTGCCGCGGCGATCGCGAGCACGATGCGGAACGCCGTCGACACGGGGCTAGTCTATTAGACAACCGGCGAGCGGCGACTACTCGAGACCGATGGCGTGCTTGAACTTGTCGAAGAACCCCTTCTCGATATGTTGCGGCTTGCCGCTGATGCCACCCAGGGCGCGCAGCCCCTGCTTTTGGTCCTCGGTCAGGCTGGTCGGAATGACGACTCGGACGTAGACGATCTGGTCGCCGCGCCGCCCTGACCGCAGGTGGGGAACGCCACGGCCGTGAATGCGGAACGTCTTGCCATACTGTGTACCCGCTGGAACCTCGATCTTCTCCGGACCGTCCACGGTCGGAATTTCGACGGTGTCGCCGAGGGCGGCTTGCGCGATGCTCAATGGCAGCTCGTAGACAACGTCGGTGCCGTTTCGCTTCAGCACCGGGTGCGGCTTCACGTTGATGACGATGTAGAGGTCACCGGCCGCCCCACCCCGGGGACCGATTTCGCCTTCACCGGCGAGCCGGATCTGGGAGCCGCTGTCGACCCCGGCCGGAATGTTGACCCGCACTTTTTTCTCTCCGGGCTGATGGCCACTTCCACCGCACGTCCGGCAGGGTCGTTCGATCACCCGGCCCTCTCCGTTACAGCGCGGGCAGCTCGCTACGTTGACGATCTGCCCGAAGATGGACTGCGTGGCGCGCCGCACCTGGCCGCTGCCCCGGCATTGCGGGCAGGTCTGCGCCGATGTGCCTGATTCCGCGCCGGTGCCCTGACAGACCTTGCAGGCTTCGGCTCGAGGGATGGTGAGCTCGCGCTCGACGCCGAAGACGGCCTCTTCGAAGGTCAGTCGCAGGTCGAGCCGAAGGTCCGACCCACGCCGCGGTCCGGTGCGGGTGCGACCGGCGGCGTTCGCGCCGAAGAACATGTCGAAAATGTCATTGATGCCGCCGAATCCCGCCCCGCCGAAGTCGAAACCGGGCGTGCCCTGGGTGCCGGCATGGCCGAAGGTGTCATAGCGCTGCCGCTTCGATTGGTCGCTCAGGACCTCGTAGGCTTCGTTGATCTCCTTGAAGCGGGCTTCGGACTGTGGATCACCGTTGTTACGGTCGGGATGGTACTGGAGGGCCAGTTTCCGGTAGGCACGCTTGAGATCCTCGGCGCTGGCATTGCGTCCGACGCCGAGCACCTCGTAATAGTCCCGCTTGATCGCCATGAGTCGTTAGGACTTTAACGCGCGCGGGTGGGCAACCTTTACCAGGGTCGGCCGAAGCACCCGGTTGTGCAGCCGGTAGCCGGGCTGAATCTCCGCGACGACGGTACCTTCCTCGTGTTCGTCCGTCTCCTCGCTGGCGATGGCTTCGTGCTGGGCCGGGTCGAACTTCTCACCAACGGCTGGAATCGCCGCCAGGCCTTGCGCCTCGAGGGTCTCCTCGAATTGGCGAGCCACCAGCTTGATGCCCTCGAACCAGTTTCGGTCGATTCCTTCCGGGGCGTGGTCGAGCGCCCGCTTGAAGTTGTCCAGGATCGGAAGCAGCTTGCGGAGCAACTCCTCGTTTGCGTACTGGGTCCGATCCGCGAGCTCCTGGCGGGTGCGGCGCTTGTAATTCTCAAAGTCCGCGGCGAGCCGCTGATACTGCGCAAAGGTCGCCTGGACTTCATCGCGGGCGGCCTGCAGCTCAGGGTCAACCGCGTCCGGCTGGCCGCCTGGCTGCGGGCCAGGATCGGCGGTCGAGCTGGCCCGGGCATCGACCACGCCCTGGCGCGTCTCGCCGCCCGGCTGATCGGGCGAATGAGGCTTCGGTGACATGTTTGGCTTTTTACCCATCGAGCTCCGGCCCGAATCAGTTCCCGAGGTGGGCCAGCACCTCGGAGGTGGCCTGGCTGACCAGCCGCACCCGCGCCACCACCTGCCCGTAATGCATCCGCGTCGGCCCGATGACCCCGATCGATCCTCGCACTCGGTCCGCCATCTTGTAGGTCGTGAGCACCAGGCTGCACTCGCGCAAGCCACTGCTGGTGTTCTCCCGCCCGATCATGATCTCAACCTCTTTCTCGAAGGCCACCTGCTGCAAAATGCCGGCCAGCTGTGCCCCCTGCTCGAGCAGCTCCAGCAGCTCTTCCAACCGGCTGACCTCGACGAACTCGGGATGACGCAGCAGGTTGCGCACCCCATCGTGCAGCACTACCGTCTGCCGCTGCGCCTGGTGGACGCTGATCGACTCGACCATCCGCTCGATGATCTGCCGTTGCTCGTCCCGATCGGGGCCCAGGGCGGCTAGCCGGGCCGACAGCTCGTCGGCGGTTTGTCCCTTGACCTTGCGGTTGAGCATGGCGGCCATCCGGCTCAAATCGTCCTGGGTGGTCGCCCGTTCGAGATGGACGACCTGCTGTTTGATCAGGTTGCCTTCCAGCACCAGGATGATCAGCACCGACTGCGGCTCGAGCGATACCAGGTCGACGTGCTTGATTCGGGCCTCGCTGACTTCCGGCGCCGTCACCAGTGAGACGTTTTCGGTGACCTGGGCCAGCACCATGGCCGCTTTCTCCAGGATCCCGTCGACGCTCCGCGGCGCACTCTCGAACGCCTGCCGCACGGTCCGGCGCACCCCCGGCGTGGCGGCCTCCGGCGCCATCAAGAAATCGACGAAGTAGCGGTAGCCCCGGTCGGTCGGAATACGTCCGGCCGACGTGTGGGGCTGCTGCAGGTAGCCGGTGCCCACCAGGTCGGCCAGCTCGTTGCGGATCGTCGCCGAGGATAGGGCGATGAAATACTTGGCCGCAAGGACCTGCGAGCCGACCGGGACCCCGGTCACGGTGTAGTCCGAGACCACGGCCTTGAGGATCCGCTGTTTGCGCTCGTCGAGCGGCGTGGGTTCCAGCATCTTGGCAGTCTCCGATCGAGAGTGCTAAAGGGAATTGTACCGGCTATCCTCGGGTGATGCCGACCCCGGTGCGCATCTATTCGGATTACGTCTGACCCTTCTGCTACATCGACTCGGTCGGAGTCGAGCGGCTGGAGCGTGAATACGACGTCGCCGTGGAATGGGTTCCATTCGAGCTCCACCCCGAGATCCCGCCCCAAGGCCGGCCACGCGACGAGGTGCTGCCGCCAGCCTACCGGGCCCGAGCGGAGGAAGGCGTCAACCGGCTCGCCGCCCAAGTCGGGTTGCAGCTGCGGCTCCATGACCGGCTGATCAACTCCCGGCCGGCCCTGCAGGCGGCCGAGTTCGCCCGGGAACAGGGGCACTTTGAGGCGATGCACAAGGAGCTCTTCCGTGCGTACTGGGATGAGGGCCGGGACGTTTCCGATCTGGCCGTTCTTCGCGACGTTGCCGCCCGCGTAGGGGTCGATATGGCTGGGATGGAGCAGGCGATCGCCGAGGATCGGTTCGGCGACTACCTCGATGCCCGGCGCTCCGAAGCCGAGGAGCTGATGATCAACGGCATTCCTGCGCACGTGATCGACGACCGCTACCTGGTGATGGGCGCCCAGCCGTACGACCTGTTCGAGCGCGTGATGGCGAAGGCCGGCGTTTCGAGGCGGCCCTCCCTTGGCTCGTAAGGTCAGCCTCGGCCGATGTAGTCGGCAAGAATCCGGTTGAGATCCGGGAGTCCCGGGCGGAGGCCATATTTCTTGTCCGCGCCAAGGCTGAGCCGGATGAGCCCGGCGGTCCGCAGCACCGCCAGGTGACCGTGAAGCGTGGACTTGGAAAGGCCGAGGGCCTGCACCAGCTCCGCCAATCGGCGATCGCCTGCCGCCAGCTCACGCAGCAGGCGGAGCCGGGTTTCATCGCCCAATGCTCGGTAGACGAGCACCATGTCTCGATTCGGTTCGCCAGCCGCATTGGCAGGTCGGCCGGCTCGATAGCAAATGATCTTCGTGCTATCCCATTCCGAGATCGTGATCCATGGCCGGGTGACGATCGAGGGAACGAGCAGCACGCGGTCGATGCCGGCCTCGCCTTCGTAGGTAACTCCTCCCGTCGAGAAGTCAACGAGCCGGTGAGATGACATCCGCCGGGCCGACTTCGACCTGGTGTTGACGTCGGCCGATAGCGCCACGGCATTGTCCCCCATCGGACTGAAGACCTCGCGATTCCACCGGTCGACGACCTCGACGGTCAGGCGCTTGACCTCCTTGTCACCGGTCTGGATCAGCCGTCGAATGACGGCTGGGCCCCCGGCGTGGCTGCGCTCCGCCAGCGCGAGCGTCGCCCGCGATTCACCAGCAAGCGCCGACTTCACGAGTACCCGGCCCTCCGTCGTACGTAATGCGGGCAGGCGGCCACCGATCAAGGCGGTCAGCACGTCGTCCGGCCGGCTGCTCCGGAGATGCGATAGCAGGCGTCCGACGTCATGAGCGCCGCCCGCCTCGTGGACCATTCCGAGGAGGAGGAACCATCGGGGACCGTCGGTGCCGACCAGGGCCCTGAGCGCGCTCACGAGTTGCGCGGAGGCCGCCGCCCGCGCCTTCGTGAACCAGGCCTTGCCCACTTCGTAGGAATCCTGCGGCTCGTCCCCGGTGAACATCGAGAGGGCGAGCAGGGCCTCATAGCCGGTTCCCCACTCCAGGGTGGCCACAAACGGCGGGGGAGCGCCGGCCGTCTGCCGCAAGTGCGGATTCGCCATCTATTCGTAACTCATGATACGCTCCGTTCGGTGAAAACCGAACGCGCGGCGATGGCTGAGGGCGAGCCCGGCAGCCGCTGGGGGGCGCTGAAGAACCCCGACTTTCGCCTCTTCTGGGCCGCCCGCGCTATCAGCGTCGCCGGCGACCGGATCTCGTTGCTGGCCCTGCCAACGGTCGCCATCCTCATCCTTCGCGCCTCACCGGTACAAGTGGGCGTCCTCAACGCGGCCGGGACACTCGCCTGGCCCGCGCTCGCACTGTTCGCCGGCGTCTGGGTCGATCGGCTTCGACGGCGCCGGATCCTGGTCGCCACCGACCTGGTCCGCGCGGCCCTGCTCGGGTCGATCCCATTGGCCTTTGCACTCGGCCACCTTAGCCTGCTGCAGCTTCTCCTGGTCGCCGGTCTTGTGGGTGGCATGACCGTCTTCTTCGATCTGGCGGCGACTGCTCACGTGCCCTCGCTGGTGCCACGCTCGGACTGGGCCGACGCCAACGCCAAGCTCGAGGTGGTCCAGCAGGCGGTTGCGACCGGAGCCCCGGGACTGGCCGGGCTGCTGATCACCCTACTCTCGGCGCCATTCGCGATCACGGTCGATGCGCTGTCGTTTCTCGTTTCCGGACTGTTGATTACCGCGACGGACTCCAGCCAGCCCGGCTCGACGGTCAGCCCCGGGCGCAGCCTGCTGCGCGACGCGGAGGAGGGCATCAGGTTCCTCGTGCGAGATCGGGCACTCGTTCGCATCACGATCGGCGCCGCCATCTCCAATGTGGGCATCATGATGGCGCTGGCGCTGCAGTTGCTCTTCCTCTACCGGGTGATGCGACTCTCCCCCGTCGTCGTCGGCGTATGTTTCGCCGTCGGGAGCCTGGCCAGCCTGGTCGGTGCGGTCTACAACCGGCGGATCATGAACCGCCTGGGCATCTACCGGACCCTGGTGCTCTCGACCTTCATCGAAGGTATCGCCTACATCCTCATCCCAGCCGGAACCGTCCTACCGGTGATTCCCCTGTTGCTCGGCGCGCTGGTCCTCAGCGGCTTTTTCAACACCACCTGGAACGTCAGCGTCACCACCTTCCGGCAGACCCGCATCGCTCCTCGGCTGATGGGGCGGGTCGGTGCGACCGGGCGCGTGATTGGATACGGTGCGCTCCCCGTCGGCTCGCTCCTCGGCGGTCTGTTGGGCCAGGCCCTGTCGGCGCGGCTCGGCGAGCGAACCGGATTGGCACTCGCGCTGGTCGTCGCCGCGCTGGTGGCGGGAAGCTCAGCCCTGGCCATCCTGGGACGACGCAGCTTCGATTAAGAGAGAAAGGCGGCGCCGACCTGGTTGGCCAGCTCGACGCCACGGCGGGTCAGTCGAACCTCGTCATCGACCTCCAACAGGAGCCCCGCCCCCACGAGCTCCTGGCGCTGAACGGGAAACTCCCGGGCCGCGCTGGTCCCATCCAGCAGCCGCACCCCGATCATCGCCGCCTCACCTCGGGCGCGTTGCAACGTGAGGTTCTCCATGCCGTCAACCGCCCGCCCGGTCTGGCCGATGCGCTTGATGTAGGCGTGCGGGCCTTTCACATTCCAGGATCGCTCCGTGCTGCCATCCTTCAGCCGGAACATCGAATGGGCACCCGCGCCGCAGCCCAGATAGGGCTGATAGTTCCAGGCGGCCAGGTTGTGCCCGCAGGCAAATCCGGGTCGCGACCAGTTCGAAATCTCGTAGTGCGCATAGCCGGCGGTTTCTAACCTTGCCGCCGCCGCCCAGTACTGCTCGAGCTGGTCATCGGCGCCAGGCATCCGCACCAGGCCGGTCCGCACCTCCTGACCCAGCCGCGTTCCCGACTCGACGGTTAACTCGTAGGCCGACACATGCTGGACGCCTTCGGCCAGCACGGCCTCCAGAGTCTCGAGCCAGCCGGTGAGGTGCACGCCCGGCACCCCGTACAGCAGATCCGCGTTGACATTCGCAAACCCACCAGCCCGGGCCGTGCGGATTGCGGCGAGCGCGTCAGGCCCCGAATGAAGCCGTTCCAGGAAGCGCAAGGCATCGGGCCGCAGACTCTGCACGCCGATGCTGAGTCGGTTCACGCCGGCGGCGAGCCAGCCATCGACCTGCTCACTGGTGACGTTGCTCGGGTTCGCTTCGAGGGTGACCTCGGCGTCTGGCGCGAGCCCGATCGCGTGGACCTGATCCATGACACGACGCAGTTGATCGGCCGTGAGCAGGCTGGGCGTTCCGCCCCCGATGAACACCGTGTCGATCGCCCCAACCGGAATGGCGTCTGCCGCTACCTCGATCTCCCTGGCAAGCGCCTCGACGTACGCGGGGATCAGACCCTCGAGTACCGCGTAGGCATTGAAGTCGCAGTACTTGCATACCCAGGTGCAAAACGGCACGTGCAGGTAGAGATTGTGAATGCGTTCCATCAGTCCAGGCTCAGCACCGCCATAAACGCTTCCTGTGGAATCTCGACATTGCCCACCCGCTTCAGCCGTTTCTTGCCTTCCTTCTGCTTCTCGAGCAACTTCCGCTTTCGGGTCACGTCGCCGCCGTAGCACTTGGCCGTGACGTCTTTGCGCATCGCCGGTACGGTCTCGCGGGCGACGATCTTGCCGCCGATGGCGGCCTGGATCGGGACCTCAAACAGTTGCCGCGGGATCAACGTCTTGAGCTTTTCCGTGAGCCGCCGCCCCTGTTGCTGAGCCTTGGCGCGGTCGACGATCATCGACAGGGCATCGACCGGAGAGCCGCCAACCAGCACGTCGAGCTTGACCAGGCTCGCCTCCTCGAAGCCGACCAGCTCGTAGTCGAGGGAGGCGTATCCCTTGCTCCGCGATTTCAGCTGGTCGTAGTAGTCGTGGATGATCTCGGCGAGCGGCATCCGGTAGGTGAGGACGACCCGATCGCCCGGTTCGTAGACCGTGTTCAGGTATTGCCCGCGGCGTTCCTGGCTCAGCTGCATCATGTTGCCGACGTAGGCGCTGGG
>Ga0066672_10000832_pt1 | contig 10407 bp, 7 predicted proteins | sample GraSoiAngelo_121_FD_62292 | JGI IMG/M metagenome (GOLD analysis project Ga0066672, IMG submission 62292) | Grasslands soil microbial communities from the Angelo Coastal Reserve, California, USA - 14_0919_12_20cm | ecosystem: Environmental > Terrestrial > Soil > Grasslands | place: USA...
ATCGATGGCAACACCGATGGGAACTTCGACGCGGCATCCACCACAATGACGAAAGCTCAGGACAGTCCGTGGTGGGAACTCGACCTTGGCGCCGACACGCCGCTCGAAGAAATCGCCATCTGGAACCGCACGGACCGCGGTCTCGGCACTCGCCTCGCGGATTTCAAAGTGCTCGCGCTTGACGCGCAGCGGAAGACCGTCTGGGAACGAAACTTCAACGCCGTGCCCACCCCAACAACCCGCGTTCGCGTTCCCGACGAGAAGGAGGTCCGACTTCAGCACGCATCGGCCGATTACAGCGAAAGCAGCTACCCGGTTTCCAGGGCTATCGATGGCAGCGCCGACGCGAAGAACGGCTGGAGCATCGGCGACAAAACCGGCCGCCTGCACGCCGCGTCTTTTGAAATCGAAGGCAATCCAATCCAGGAGCCTGGTTCGGTGCTGATTTTTACGCTGGTGCAGAAATACGGGCAGAACCACACCCTCGGCCATTTCCGTCTTTCGGCGACGACACAACCGCACCCAGTACGCGAACTGCCTGAAAACATCAAAGAAATGCTTGCAGCGAAACCGGAAGAGCGCACCGGTAATCAGCGCGAAGGTCTGGCCGATTATTTCCGCGAGTTCGCGCCGTCGATTGTCAGAATCGACGAACGTCTGAACAAGTTGCGGAGGGAACTCGACGACATCAGGCCGGTGGCGCTGCCGGTGATGCGCGAACTGGCCGCCGACAAGCGGCGTGAATCGCACCTTTTGAACAAAGGCAACTTCCTCAACCCCGGCGAGAGGGTTGAACCGGGCGTGCCGGCGGCGTTTCACGCTTTTCCACAAGGCGCGCCGACGAATCGACTCGGTCTGGCGGAATGGTTGATCAGCCGCGACAATCCGCTCACCGCCCGCGTCGCGGTGAACCGACTATGGGCGCAGCTCTTCGGCATCGGCATCGTCGAAACGGAAGAGGACTTCGGCACGCAAGGCGCGTTGCCAAGCCATCGCGATTTGCTCGACTGGCTGGCGGTTGAGTTCAGGGACAACGGCTGGGACATGAAAGCGATGCTCAAAACCATCGTGATGAGCGCGACCTACCAACAATCGTCGCGCGTGACGCCGGAGTTGTTGGAGAGAGACCCGCGCAACCGGCTTTTGTCTCGCGGGCCGCGCCGGCGTTTGGACGCCGAGATGGTGCGCGACGAAGCGCTTGCCCTCAGCGGTTTATTAAGCCGCAAAATCGGCGGGCCATCCGTTTACCCGTGGCAACCGGACGGCCTCTGGCGCGCCGCATTCAACGGTGAACGCACCTGGGCGACAAGCAAAGGCGAGGATCGCTATCGCCGCGGTCTCTACACCTTCTGGCGCCGCACCGTGCCGTATCCCAGCATGGCGACCTTCGACGCCCCGAGCCGCGAGACCTGCACCGTCCGCCGCATTCACACCAACACGCCGTTGCAGGCGTTTGTCACCCTCAACGACCCGGTGTATGTCGAAGCCTCGCAGGCCCTGGCCCGCCGGCTCATGAGCGAAGGCGGCCAAACCATCGCCGATCGAGTGCGCTACGGCCTGCAGCTTTGCCTCGCGCGTCCGGCGAAAGACGAACAAGTCAAAACGCTCGTCGAACTCTACGAAAAAGAACTTGCTCAATATCGCGACCACGAAGCGGACGCGCAGAAACTGGCGACCGAACCGATCGGCCCCTTGCCGGAAAATCTGAGCGCTGCCGAAGCCGCCGCGTGGACCTCGGTGGCGAATGTATTGTTGAACTTGGACGGAGTGCTGACGAAAGGATGAACATCATTGTCGCTGTCAGAAATCTATGCGCAGGGCCGTGCCATTTTTCCTCTGTTTTTTCCTCGTTGCCTGCATGCCGACCATCACCAGGAGGGAATACGATCAGAAATGCAAAGAGTCTGTGAATTTGCACAACACGCTTACTGGCCAGGTTTACTACCAAGGCTCGAAAGACGGATATGACTATTTTTTGTTTGAGCCATTCGGCGCGATCTCTCATCACGCTCGCCTGAAAGAGGGAGATGTGGCATTGAAGAAACGGATTCCTTACAGTGGTGACAGAAGCAAGTGGGTTGTTGCATACCCGGACTGGTCGGGTGTGACAAACATGGTCATTCAGACAGATGCAACGAACAGATAATTAGGGTGTTCACGGCGGATTTTCATTTGGCAAAGCGGACGATTCAGCGTAAAAGTGTGATATGAGTCTGGCCGAATTGAAGCGTGAGGTGTCCGGGCTTTCTCCGACCGAGCAAGCCGAGTTGGTCGCCTTTATCAACGACCAGCTTCACCCTTCGGATCCCGCTTATCGGCGGGAACTGGCGCGGTTGCTGGACGATCAGGATCGCCGCAATTGGGTCCGTTGGGATGACGTTAAGCGGGAGGCGGCGCGCTGAACCGGCATGCCGTCGGATTACACGCTGTTTCCAGCAGTCAATGACTTTTTGGTGAAGATGCTCGACTTTCATCTCGAACACGCTCGCGCCCTCACGCGCCGGCAGTTCTTTTGTCAAACCAGCCTGAGCCTCGGCGCCGTTGCGCTCGGCGGTTTGCTCTCGCGCGACGGCTACGCCGGCGTCGCGCCCGCGCTCAAAACCGCCAATCCGCTCGCGCCGAGGAAACCGCATTTCGCGCCGAAGGCGAAGTCCATCATTTACCTCGACATGTCCGGCGCGCCGCCGTCCCTCGACATGTTCGATTGGAAGCCGAAGCTCGCCGAGTTGAACCTGAAGCCGTGCCCGGAGGAATTGCTCAAGGGCCAGCGCTTCGCGTTTATAAAAGGCGTGCCCAAGATGCTCGGCTCACCGTACAAGTTTGCGCAATATGGCAGCAGCGGCGCGTGGGTCAGCGAGTTGCTGCCCCACTTCACCGAAATCGTGGATGACGTCGCCCTCATCAGGTCGATGTGGACCGACCAGTTCAACCACGCGCCGGCCGAGTTGTTCATTTACACCGGTTCAGCACGCGCGGGCGCGGCGTCGATGGGCTCGTGGCTCACCTACGGTCTCGGCACCGAGAACCAGGATTTGCCCGGCTTCGTCGTGCTGCTCTCCGGCGGCACGGACCCGACGGGCGGCAAGAGCCTTTGGGGCAGCGGCTTTTTGCCTTCGGTTTATCAGGGCGTCCAATGCCGCTCGGCAGGCGAACCGATCTTATTCGCGAACAATCCCGCGGGCATGGACCGTTCGAGTCGCCGCCGAACGCTCGACGCGCTGGACAAGCTCGATGAAATCGAAGCGAAACAGTGCGGCGATCCGGAAACCGTGACGCGCATTGCGCAATACGAGCTGGCCTATCGCATGCAGATTTCCGTGCCCGAGGTGTTCGACATTTCCAAAGAGCCGAAGGATATCCACGAGATGTACGGCACGAAACCGGGCGAGGCGAGTTTTGCGAACAACTGTCTGCTGGCGCGGCGGCTCGTTGAACGCGGCGTGCGCCACGTGCAACTCTACGACTGGGGCTGGGACATTCACGGAACCGGGCCGGGAGACGACCTGCTCAATCAATTCCCGAAAAAATGCCGCGACGTGGACCGCGCCTGCGCGGCGCTGGTCCGGGACCTGAAGCAACGCGGCCTGCTCGAAGAAACGCTGGTGATTTGGGGCGGCGAATTCGGTCGCACCCCGATGAACGAGGCGCGCGGCGGCTCGATGTTCCTTGGCCGCGACCATCATCCGCACTGTTTCACGATCTGGATGGCCGGCGGCGGCATTCAGCCCGGCATCGTTTACGGTGAGACCGACGAACTCGGCTACAGCGTCGCGAAAGACAAAGTCTCCGTGCGCGACCTGCAAACGACCATCCTTCATCTGATGGGCCTCGACGCGCATCAGCTTTCCTATCGGTTCCAGGGGTTGAACCAGCGCCTGATCGGCCCTGCCGAAGAAGGCGAGTTGGTCAGAGGGATTTTGGCTTGAGCCGGGGAATCGGCTCAACCAGCTCTGCCACCCCGCGCACGGGGAAAACGGGTTTTGCCTGCAAGATTTGCTGAAGGCAGGCTTCCACTGAAGCGCGGGTCGTATCGATATCGAGGAAATCTTTCTGCGGCGGCTCGAAGTCGGCCGCGAAGTGCGCTTCTCGTCCGCGCAGTTCGGTTGTGTGAACATAAATCTCCACGACGTTGCCTTTCGCTTTGAACTCTTCCCGGAGGTCCCGGTAAGGCGACACAAATGAAGCCACGACAACAATGCCCTCGGCATGAAGTTTCGCCGCGAGCTGCTGGCCCGCTTTGACGTTCCTGGTCCGACCCGCTTCCGAGAAATCTCTGTTCGCCATCAAACCTCGCAGGAATTCGCCATCGAGGTGAACGACCGGGTGACCGGCTTTTTGAAGGACCGCCTTGAGAGCCAACGCCAGGGTGGTTTTGCCCGAGCCCGGTTGTCCGGTGAACCAGTAAATCATGGTTCGCAGATTCTCAGGCTGATCCACCGGCCCGCAAGCGCATTCGATGGGCACCTGCGCCTGTCAACGCGCAACGAACCTTTCCCTTTTTTCTCGCTCCACAACGGCGGGATTCCCGGTTAACAAATCGTTATGGGAAAGAAGAAACGCGCTCCGTGGCCGGCCCGGAAGGCGGATCGGAACCGATTCGGTACCCGGAAAGCGCCGGTGATACCGGGCCTGGGCGCCGACCTGCCGGAACTGCGGCAAGCGCGCGCGTTGTGGCAGCTCAACCGGTTTGATGCTTCCCTGCGGCTATTTGAGGAGGCCGCACGCAAGTATCCCCAAAACCTTGTCGCTCTGATCGACGGCAGTCGGGCTTTAGGCGCGCGCTTTGAGATCACGCGCGCTGAGACAATGCTCGACCGGTTGATGAAGCTGGGTGCTCAACAGCCGGACATCCTGCACCTGGCAGGCCAGAGTTACCGGATGATTTTTCGGCCCGATCAAGCTATGGAATGTTTTCAACGGGTGCTGAAGGTCACGAAGGAGATACCCGACGCGTATCTTGAGTTGGCGATTCTCTATGAACGTCGTCACCGCGTGGAGGAAGCCTATTCGCTTATCGAGGACTGCCTGCGGACAGATCCCGACTATCAGGAGGCGCAACTGTTCAAGGCGCGACTGCTGCGCCGCATGAAAGAGGAGGCAGCGTCGGAATCGCTCTTCCACGAACTGGCCGCCAGCGCGCGGGCCCATCCGGTCGTGCGCGCACAAGCCTGGGCGGAGATTGCCCAGAGCCATGATCGCCACGAGGATTACAAAGCGGCCATGCAGGCCATGCTGAAATGCAAGGAACTTCTTCTGCAGCGGGAGGCGGCCATGCGGCGGGAGTCGGAAGTGGTGTTGCGTCAATTGCGCGGGTTGGCAGAGTCGCTGACGCACGCTCACTTCAAGCGATGGGTCGAAGCCGGTCGCGCGTTTCCCCTCAAAAGGACAGCCGTGCTGGCGAGTTTTCCCCGATCCGGCACGACACTCCTGGAGCAGGTGCTTGATTGTCATTCGGGGCTGGTGAGCTCGGATGAACGAGAGGCGTTCGCCCGTGACCTCTTTCCGGCCATGTGGCTGACACCGACGACGCCGGTGCCGACCGCCGAGGCACTGGACGCGGTTCCGATGGAAAGGTTGGCAGCCTTGCGCCAGCGCTATCTGGATTACATGGCCGCGGCGTTGAACGAACCGATTGGCGACCGCGTTCACCTCGACAAGAATCCGACTCTTACCCTGGTGATCCCGGGATTCCTGCGGTTGTTTCCGGAAACGCGGTTGGTGATCGCCCTGCGCGATCCACGGGACGTGGTGATCAGTTGTTTCATGCAATACCTGCCGCTCAACCCTAACAGCGTCTGTTTTCTCACCCTGGAGCGCGCGGCCCGTCGCTATGCCAATGACATGGGCATCTGGCGGAAGTTCCGGGAAACGATTGCCTCTCCGTGGCTGGAAGTGCGCTACGAAAGCACCGTGGCTGATTTGGAAAAGGAGGCGAGGCGCGTTCTGGAGTTCCTCGGTTTACCCTGGGAACCCCAGGTGTTGAACTACCGTGAACGGCTCCGTGGCAAGGCCGTCGGCTCGCCCACCTACGAAGCCGTCAGTCAGCCCCTTTACACCCGCGCCATCGGCCGTTGGAAGAACTATCAAGAGTTTCTCGAACCCTGTTTGCCGATCCTACAGCCCTCGATTGATGCCTTCGGCTATTGAGAACGCAGCGGAGATTTCACCTGTTGTAGCAGCCGAGGTAACGAGGCTCAATTTTCGGGTCCCTAAGGCAGTACTCACACTCTCACTATTGACCGGTCTTGCGCTTGCCGGGTTCTCGCAGTCTCCAGGCAGGAGCGAGATTGAGGAGTTAGTCGGCGAGCATGTCCGGGTGCGTATAGTCAAAGGGCAAGTCCCTTCTTTTCGAGTCGGTGACTCTTGTCCAATCTACGAAGTCGAGACGTCCAAGTTTGACGCTCAAACGTTTCGAAAGTGGGCAACGCTGTTCGAACTGAAGGGCGAGCCAGCTCCAATCCCATCGGATTATGAGGAGGCTCCAGGATGGTGGGTACAAGAGCGTAAGACAGATTCATCCAGAAAGAGGAGGTGTTTGTATTTCTCTCTGAACAGCGGCACACTGGGTTATGCGAGTGGAGACGATGGACACCGTTGGGATGTAAAAGCCCACAAGCCACTAATGGAGAATGTGCCTAGCAGCGAGCAAGCCTCTAAAAAAGTTGTGGAATTGTTACCGAGGTTAGGTCTATCGATAGATCAATTTAGCACCAACTCAGCCGGAAAGCCTGATTATAGACAGCTCATAAATACCATCAGGTACAGCCCCCGCGGGCAAACCAACCAGCTGGAAGTCGTCAAGAAACGAAGCATCATACTGACGCAGAAGCTGCCGGAGGGAAACATTATTGGCGCCGGAACGCTCACCGTGAGCTTTATCAGTCAGGGGATGATTGCTGGGGTGGAGTGTAGCTTGGTTAAACTGAGCACAAATCAAGTATTGAAACATTTAACAGTCAACACGATCACCGAACGAGTTCATTCGGGCGCAGTATGGACTCGTCAAACCTTTGTTCCTTCGGAGGTCTTGATTAAAACTATTCGACTTGTTTATCCGACTGTGCCGACTGGTGTCCGAGAACGCTTTTTGTGGCCATTTTACGAAGTCACGTGTTGTGCCCCTCACGGCTCGAAAGAATACATCTTATATGTTAAGGCGTGGTGATAACACGCCATGGTGTCTTCGGACACGCGCCAGGTTTCGCTCTACTGCTGTCGAATGCGGTAGAGCCTTATGTTTGCAGCAGCGGGAATTGTTTGCGGGTTATTCTGGTTGGACGAAGCGCCCCAAGGCCCTCGCACGGAAGTCGCCTCCTCCAGCATGCCAACGCCCGTCCAGGAGACGGTCACATTTGCACCCGACAACGTCGGCACATTTAAAACGGGCACGGCTCCGGCGTTGCGGGCGCGGAAGGCGAGCAATGCGTCAGGGTTCGAAGTGTTATTGACCAGAATTCTCGTTCCGTCCGGTTTGATCGAGAACCATTCCAAATCAGCCGCGCCGGACTCCTGACCGGCGACGAGGCGCATAGGGTAAACACCGGCCGCAGGCACGGCGAAGCCGACCGTCACGTCCACTGCGCCAAACCCTTTGGGGCCGTCCCACTCGGCGATTCTCGGACTGCCGTCCCCTCGGATCGTGGCGGTGACGACAATGCCGTTGGTCAGGTACGACTTGAGAAGTGCCGCTCCATAGCTTTCGGCGATGACCAGGACCGGAATCCGGACATTCGTATTGATGTCACCGAGTCTGAAGGGGAAACCCGTATCTTCGGGCGTTGTCTGAAGCACCGCAACAGCTCCGGCAAGCTGGGCCTGTTCGGCTTTGAAAGCCGAGTCGCAGTTGGTGGCACCGCGATCCAGGAGCACAATCTTGCCGGCAAGGCTGCTGTTCGTTCCAATCAAACACGCGTCATCCGGCTTTCCGCTCGGCGTGGCATAGGCGACTGGCGCAGTGAGTGCCGTCGATGGCAGGCCGCCGCCGAACTGCAGTTGGGTGATGTTCGTTGCGATAGCCACGCAGGGGATGACGAGGTTGGTTGGGGAGAGCAGTTGGAGCGTCTGATAACCCACTGTCCCGGCGCTGAGTCGGAATTGGTCCTCGTTATTGATACCCATCTGATAGTATCCGCTTGCGGGAAACCGGACGAAGGTGCGCACGTCGTCAATGAAGCTGTCCTCGCTGCCTGAGGTTCCCGGAATTCCAGGGAACGGCTCGTCGCCCGGGAAATTGGCTGTGGCGCCGCTGGAATTGATCCAGTTGACCACGCCAGGGACTGCGAACGTGTTGCCGGAAGCCGCGCCAGATAGTTCCGCAATATTCGGCCCCACAAGCCCAGCCAAAACGGCTTCGGAAAAGCCGATGCTCCCAGGCAGATCACTCTGCACCGATGGCGGATCGGTGACTGGCAAAGTATCCACCTGATAAACACTGACGTTGAACCCAGGCTTTGTGGTGTCCTCAGATCCGAGGGGGCTTCGAAGCGACCCCGGCAGTGTCAGGTAGTCAGCCACCGTAAAGCGGAATTGATTGGTCTGGGTATCAGCCGGTGTCCCGTTGTCGCTGAAGACGATCTTGTACGTGTGCGGGGACAGCGCCGGCAAAAGTCCCGCCGCATATTGCACGATCGTATTAGTAGTGGCCACTTTCTGAATCGATGGCGATACGAGGTTGCTGTCCAAAAACAATTGAATTGAATTGGTGTTCACCGCCGTGGCTCGGTCTTGCAGTGTGATCCCGATGTTCACTACCGGCCCGACACCGACAGCTCTGTCGGGTGGATCCGCGCGGGCCAGGGTCGGCGTCGCCACGCCGGTGTCCACTACATCCAGCGAAACCAGATCGACATATCCGTCGGGAGCGCCGCCCACCGACGTGGACTGAATCCTGACCCGCGACGTGCGCGCCCCAGTCGGAATCGTCCCTGTCTTCACATCCTGGCCCCATTCCTTGGCATCCTGATACTTGGCATTGGGACCGGTCGGGAGGTTTACTACAAAATCAGAGCCGCCCAAGGGAACAGGACTGCCCACCACGTTGTTTGAGTTGTCCAGGAACTCCAACGTTAGATCGCTGTAGTCGCCCTGCGCCAGGTAACTGCTGAACCATGCGGACAGGGTGAAGCGGCCAAGACCGCTGTCTATTTTGGCGGGTGTCAGCGTGGTGGTGGCTGTCAGACTGACCGTCTGCACCATATTGGTGCTGCTCTGCGTAATCCCGTAGGTGCCGGAAGGATAAGGTCTCAAGAACTGCAAACCAGACCCGGCCGGCCCGGGCAGCGTGTAGAGTGTCGAGTAAAGGTAGGTGCTGAAAGTGCTCCACCCGCCGCCCACACCCGGATTGTCCGAGCCGCCCACCTTGACGACAGGATTGCTGCTGGGCGAAGTGTTCTCAAAGCTGCCATCGGTGATCAGTTCCGCGGCCTCGGCGGAACCCACAAAGGCCAGCCCACCCGCGAGGACGGCCAACCCCATTCTTCTTGTTGATCTATGCGGACTCATATTGCTTAAGTTTTTTTATCGTTGGCCCCGCAGGAGAAGTTCGTAGCGAACCGTTCAGGCCCCGAACATTTCTTGTTTCGGTGGTCGCAGTCTACGTCCGGAAGCAAAGCGCGACAATAGCCCGTCTTGGGGGATTGCGAGTGACGCGGATGTGACGTGATTCGCACTAGGTTGTTGCCGGATGGTCGAAAGTTCAAACTCGCGAGGCGCCGGACAAACTTTTCGATCAGGATGCCCGCATCGTCTTACATCCGCCGTAATTCTGACTCGGCGCTGTGACCAGGCTGAGTCCCGTGGGTCGCCGAATTTAAGGTGTCTGATTTTTCTGGAAAATGTTCCGGCGAAACCATGAACTCTTGATATGTCCAAGCAACGTCCAAGACCATTTCATCCGCGACCCTGGCCCAAGGCGTCGCCTTCTGCCGCGGTGGCTGCGACGGGCTACTGGCGCAAGCGCATTTTCAAAAATTCCTACACCCATCGTGGACAACGCGTCGCGGTAAAAAGCTGGTCGGTGAAGATCCAGCACCGGAGAATTCGCCGCACGTTCTCCCTCGCTGCCACAAGTCGCGCGGCTGCCGCGATTGAAGCCAAGGCCATCCACCAGACAATTCTGACTCAGGGCTGGGGCGCAGTCGCGCCCCCCGGACACCGACGCTTCATCGCGGCTCGCTCCGGCGCTGGTGACGAACCAGACCATTTCCCCAAAACCGACGTCCAGTACTGGAGACGCCGTTTGCTTCGCCGCCGACATCGGTTGCTGCCGGGGGCGGCGCCGCTTGCCGGGCTTTCCGTGCGCATCGAGCACGCTGGAATCAACCACTACTTTCCCCTCGGAACGCTCGACGAAGATGCCGCGGCAGCCAGAGCGCGTGAAATCTATCTGGCCGTGGTGCAGGAGGGTTG
>Ga0066672_10000833_pt1 | contig 10404 bp, 8 predicted proteins | sample GraSoiAngelo_121_FD_62292 | JGI IMG/M metagenome (GOLD analysis project Ga0066672, IMG submission 62292) | Grasslands soil microbial communities from the Angelo Coastal Reserve, California, USA - 14_0919_12_20cm | ecosystem: Environmental > Terrestrial > Soil > Grasslands | place: USA...
GGCTTCGACCGGCTCGCGCGCGGAGCTCAGCACGATGAGCGGAACGGCGTTCTGCTCGGTCAAGTCAGTCTCCACTGCCGGGTGCGAGCGCAATGACGGTCGATTCTAGCACCCGGGAACCCGCGCTCCGTGTGCGCGAAGTGTGCGCGAACTCGCGGAACGCGCTCATCGACGCTGAACATGCGCTGGCGGGGGTGAGGCGATGCCGCTATCATACGCGGCCCTTTTGAGCGGCCGCGCCGGCCGCGGCCCCGAGAGCGCGAGACACATCATGGCCAGCTACACGACCAGCGAGATCCGCGGCGGTCTGAAAGTCCTGCTCGACGGCGATCCCTACACCGTGATCGAGAACGAGTTCGTCAAGCCGGGCAAGGGTCAGGCGTTCAATCGCATCAAGGTGCGCAATCTCAAGACCGGCCGCACGATCGAGCGCACCTTCAGGTCCGGTGAATCGCTGGAGGCCGCGGACGTGCTCGATACCGAGATGCAGTATCTCTACCAGGACGGGGACTTCTGGCATTTCATGGTGCCGGAGAGCTTCGAGCAGTACACCGCCGGCAAGTCGGCGGTGGGCGAGAACGCGCAGTGGCTCAAGGACGGCGTGGTGTGCATCGTGACCCTGTGGAACAACGTGCCACTGGTGGTGACGCCCCCACCGCACATCGAGCTGAAGATCATCGCGACCGACCCGGGTCTGCGCGGCGATACCGCCACCGGTGGCCAGAAGCCCGCCAAGGTCGAGACCGGCGCGGTGGTGCGCGTGCCGTTGTTCATCAACGAGGGCGAAGTGATCCGCATCGATACCCGCACGGGCGAATACATCTCGCGCGCAAAGGGGTAGGGGCCTTCAGGCGCGAGCCGCGCGCGGCGCGCTGCGCGAGCGCCACAGGCCATCGGCCGCGTAGATCAGCAGCGCCACCCAGATGAGCGCGAAGCCCGCCGCCAGCGCCGGCCGGAAGCTCTCGTGATAGAGGAGCACGCCGCACAGCAGCTGCAGGCTCGGCGCGATGTACTGCAGCACTCCGACCGTCGAGTACGGCAGCGCACGGGCCCCATAGGCGAACAGGAACAGCGGAATCGCCGTGATGAGCCCGCTGCCGATCAGCAGCGCGCCGATGCCGGGGCGCTCGAGGCTGAGCGCGGCATCGCCGGCGGCCTGGCACCAGGCAAGATAGCCCAGCGCGAGCGGCAGCAGCAGCAGCGTCTCGGTCGCCAGCCCCGGCAGGGCATCCACACTGATCACCTTGCGCTGCAGCCCGTACAAGGAGAAGCTCATCGCGAGCGTGCCGGCGATCCACGGCGGACGCCCGGCGAGCACGGTGAGATAGGCGACCGCGGCGCCTGCCAGCGCCACCGCGGCCCACTGTGCGCCGTTCAGCCGCTCGCGCAGCACGAACACTCCCAACACCACGTTCACGAGCGGATTGATGTAGTAGCCGAGGCTGGTGTCGACGATGTGCGCGTGGGTCACGCTCCACACGTACACCAGCCAGTTGCCGCTGATGAGCAGCGCGGTGAGCGTGAGTCGCGCCACCAGCCTGCCGTTGGTGAGTGTGGCGGACACTCCTGCGAGCTCACCCCGCAGCAGCAGCCACCCGAAGATGAACACACATGCCCAGGCCACGCGGTGGGCGATCACCTGCAGCGCCGGCACGCCGCTCAAGGGGTGCAGGTAGACCGGGAACAGCCCCCAGATGCCAAACGCCGCGGTCGCGGCCGCGAGCCCCCGGGGCGAGAGCCGCGCCGCCGTCATTCGCGGTGACTCATGGGCTGCACTCACGCCCGCGCGGTCGGGAACGCCAGGACCTCCTCGATGTGCGTCGCTCCGGTGGCGAGCATCAGCGTGCGGTCGAAGCCGAGCGCCACACCGGCGCAGTCCGGAAAGCCGCCGGCGAGCGCCGCCAGCAGCCGCTCGTCGGGCGGGAAGACCGGCAGACCGAGCCGCCGCCGCTGCGCGTTGTCGCGCTCGAAGCGAGCACGCTGCTCGTTCGGCGCCGCGAGCTCGTGAAAGCCATTGGCGAGCTCGATGCCATCGCAGTACAGCTCGAAGCGCCGCGCCGCGCGCGGCTCGCGCGGATCGAGGCGCGCCAGCGCCGCCTGGGTAGCGGGATAGCCGTGCACGAAAGTCAGCGCCTCGCGGCCGAGCCGCGGGCCGATGAGCGAACCCATGAGCAGCTCGAGCCACACGTCGCGGTCGGCGCCCGCGCCCGCGAAGCCAAGCGGCTGCGCCGCCTGCGCCAGCTCGGCGTCGGAGGCGGTGAACGGATCAAGCGCGAGCTCGCGGGCGAAGACGTCCCGGTAGCTGATGCGCTCGCTGGCGCGCTCTGCGCCCACCCGGCCGAGCAGCTCGCGCACCAGCGCTTCCACCTCCTCCATGAGCGCCTCCAGCGAGAACCCGAGACGGTACCACTCGATCAGCGTGAATTCCGGGTTGTGCAGCCGGCTGCTTTCCCGGGCGCGCACCACGTGACAGATCTGGTAGATGTCGCCGCTGCCGGCGGCGAGCAGACGCTTCATGGCGTACTCGGGCGAGGCGTGCAGGAACAGCAGCGAGGCGGGCGCCGGCCGTGCCCCGGCTGCCGGCGCAAGCTGCACCGCGGCGCAGTGAATATGCACGTCACTCACGGGCGCATTCACCAGCAGCGGCGTGTCGACCTCGAGCACGCCACGGGCGGCGAAGAACTCCCGCGTGCGCGAGAGCAGCGCCGCGCGCTCGATGAGCCGCTCGCGTGAGGCACTCGGCCGCCAGTCTCCGCCGCGGCTCATGTGAGCCGCGCCAGCGCCTGACCCACCCGGACGCTGCTGCCCGGCACGAGCCCGGACAGCCACTCGCTCGCGCCGGGCGGCAGCAGCAGGATGACGGTGGAGCCCATGTTGAAGCGGCCGAGCTCCGCGCCCTTTTCCAGAGTGAGCGGCGCGCGCGCGGCATCCAGGGGCAGATCGGCGCCCCCGCGCAGCGCGCGCGGCGTCACCTCGCCGTGCCACACGGTGGCCATGCTGCCCACCAACAGGGCTCCCACCAGCACCACGGCGAAGCTGAGCGCCTCATGAGCGAACACGCACACCACGCGCTCGTTGCGGGCCAGGAGCCCGGGGACGCCGGCGGTGGTGGTGGCGTCGACGCTGAACAGAGCCCCGGGCACGTACCAGGCCGCGCGCAGCACCCCGCTGAGCGGCATGTGCACGCGGTGATAGTTGGACGGCGCAAGATACAGCGTCGCGAAGGCCCCGCCGCGCAACTGCGCCGGCCACGACAGGTCCGCCGCCAGCAGCGACTCGAGCGTGTAGGCGTGGCCCTTGGCCTGCACCAGCCAGGAGCCCTCCAGGCGGCCGATCTGGCTCACGCTGCCGTCGACCGGGGAGATGAGCACCGCCGGGTCCGGATCGCAGGGGCGCGCCGGCGCGCGCAGCGCGCGCGTGAAGAAGGCGTTGAAGCTCTCGTACTCGAGCGGATCGGGCTGCTCGGCCTCGCTCATGTCCGGCTGGAAGCGGTTCACGAAGCCACTGATGAGTGCATTTTTGATGAGCGGCACGCGGCTGCGCGTGATGCGGTAGGCGAGGCGCGAGAGCCAGTGCTGCGGCAGCAGGTACTGCAGGACGATGAACAGCCGCGAGCGCACGCCACCGGCAGAAGTCGCGTTCATAGATAGGGCGCCGCCCGGCGCAGGTCAGCCGCCAGCGCCGGCACCTCGAAGGGCGGCGTGAAAATCGCGGCGATGCGCGCGCGCGCATCCAGCAGGAACAGCACCGCGGAGTGGTCCATGGTGTAGTCGCCTCCGGGCAGCGGCACGCGGCTCGCCGCCACGCCGAAGTCGGCGGTGAGCGCCAGGATCGACGCCGCATCGCCGGTGAGCCCGAGGAATGCGGGATCGTACGCGTGCACGTAGGCGCCGAGGAGCGGCGCGCTGTCATGCTGCGGGTCGATGCTGACGAACAGCACCCGCAGGGAGGCGAGCGCGGCGCGCTTCCTGACCTGCGCGAGCTTCGTCAGCGTCGTCGGGCACACGTCGGGGCAGCGGGTGAAGCCGAAGAACATGAGTGTCGGAGCGCCGCCGAGCTCAGCGCGGGTGAAGGGGCGGCCCGAGGTGTCGGTGAGGCGAAAGTCGCCGACCGGTTTCGGCCGCGGCAGCCACGTACCGCTTGCCAGCCGCGGGCTCGCCCTGTCAAGTTGTTGCGCCAGCCAGTAGCCGCCCAGCGCTGCGCACAGCGCGGCGGCGGCCAGCAGCAAACGGGCACGTGCGATGGTCACCAGGGAATTATTTCATACAGCCACGCGCGCCGTACGCGGCCCCGCGCGGCGTACCGGGCGCGCGGTCACGCTGCGCGCATTGATCGCGCGCGCCGCCGGCAGGCTCGCGCGCGCGCGCGTGCACTTCGGACACGGCACCGACAACGCCTGGGACGAGGCCGCGGCGCTGGTGCTGCACGCCGTGCGCCTGCCGCCCGGCGGCGGTGCGCCTGGCCTCGGGCGGCGCGTCGGGCGGACGGCGCAGGCCCGCGCCCGCGCGCTCGTGACCCGGCGCATCAGGGAGCGCATTCCGGCCGCCTACCTCACCGGGGTCGCCTGGTTCGCGGGTGTGCCTCTGCACGTCGACGCGCGCGTGCTGGTGCCGCGCTCGCCCATCGCCGAGCTGATCGAGCGCGGCTTTGGCCCCTGGATCGATGCGCGCCGCGTGCGCCGGGTGCTCGATCTCGGCACCGGCTCGGGCTGCATCGCCATCGCCTGCGCCCGCGCCCTGCCGCGTGCGCGCATCGACGCGGTCGACATATCCGATGCCGCGCTCGAAGTCGCGCGCCGCAACGTGCGCCGTCACCGTCTCGCGCGCCGGGTGAGGCTGAGGAAGTCCGATCACTTCCGCGCGCTCGGGCGCGCAACCTACGATATCATCCTCTCCAATCCGCCTTACGTGGGCGCGCGCGAGCTTGCGGGGCTGCCAGCGGAGTACCGGCACGAGCCGCGCGTGGCGCTCGCGGCCGGCAGCGCCGGGCTCGACTCCGTACGGATCATCCTGCAGGAGGCGCGCCGGCATTTGCGGCCGCGCGGAGTGCTCATCGTCGAGGTGGGCAACACCGAGCGCGCGGTGCGACGGGCATTCCGCCGCCTGCCCTTCGTGTGGCTTGAATTCGCGCGCGGCGGGGGCGGGGTGTTCCTGCTCTCGCGCGAGCAACTGCAAGGGCCGCAGGCCACGTTCAGCCAATAAACATGTCCGGCAACACCATCGGCAGGCTGTTCACGGTGACCACCTTCGGCGAGAGCCACGGGCCGGCCATGGGCTGCATCGTCGACGGCTGCCCGCCGGGCCTGCCGCTGAGCGAAGCGGATCTGCAGCAGGATGTCGACCGCCGCCGCAGCGGCACGTCGCATTTCGTCAGTCAGCGCCGCGAGGCCGACCAGGTGCGCATCCTCTCGGGCGTGTTCGAGGGCCGCACGACCGGCACCCCGATCGGCATCCTCATCGATAACACCGACGCGCGCTCGCGCGACTACGACAAGATCAAGGATCGCTTCCGACCCGGACACGCCGACTACACCTACCAGCAGAAATACGGCGTGCGCGACTACCGCGGCGGCGGGCGCTCGTCGGCGCGCGAGACGGTGATGCGCACCGCCGCGGGCGCGATTGCGCGCCGCTACCTCGCCGCGCGCCTCGGCGTACGCATCTACGGGTACCTCAGTCAGGTCGGCTCGCTGTCGCTCGAGCCGGTGGAACCCGCCTTCGCCTACCAGAATCCGTTCTTCTGTCCGGACCCGGCGCGCATCGCCGAGCTCGAGGAGCTGATCTGGAAGGTGCGCGGCGCCGGGGATTCGATCGGCGCGCGCGTCACGGTGGTGGCGAGCGGGGTGCCCGCGGGACTGGGTGAGCCGGTGTTCGACCGGCTGGACGCGGACATTGCCCACGCCCTCATGAGCATCAACGCCGTGAAGGCCGTGGAGATCGGCGCCGGCACGCGCGCCGCCGCGCAGCGCGGCAGCGAGCACCGCGACGAGCTCACGCCCACGGGCTTTCGCAGCAACCATGCGGGCGGGGTGCTGGGCGGCATCTCCTCCGGCCAGGACGTGATCGCGCACCTCACGCTCAAGCCCACCTCCAGTATCCAGGTGCCGGGCAGCACTATCGACACCCAGGGCAATGCGGTCGAGATCGTGACCACGGGCCGCCACGACCCGTGCGTGGGCCTGCGGGCGACGCCGATCGCGGAGGCCATGCTCGCCATCGTGCTCATGGACCACTACCTGCGCCAGCGCGCGCAGAACGCGGACGTGAAGTCAGCGACACCGGACATCAGCGCGGCCTCGCGCGGCTGATTGGGCGGGCGCCTCACGCGCATGGACGGACAGTTCGCAGTTGCCGTGATCGGCGCCACCGGCCTCATCGGCGAGACCCTGATCACGGTCCTCGAGGAGCGCGGCTTTCCGGTCGCGCAACTGTACGCGCTCGCCAGCAACCGCTCCCTCGGGCGCAGCGTGAGCTTCCGCGGGCGCAGCCACCCGGTGCAGGAGCTCTCGGACTTCGATTTCGCGCACTGCGACCTGGCGCTGTTCTGCGCCGGCGCGCAGGTGTCGCGCGAGTACGCGCCGAAGGCGGTGGCGGCCGGCTGCCTCGTCATCGACAGCAGCTCCGAGTTCCGCTACCAGGAGCACGTGCCGCTGGTGGTACCGGAGGTGAACCTGCACGCCCTCGCGGGCTGCGGTCAGCGCGGGATCGTCGCGAGCCCCGAGGGCTGCGCCATCCAGACGGTGCTGGTGCTCAAGCCCCTGCAAGACGTGGCCGGCATCGAGCGCATCGACGTGGCGACCTACCAGTCGGTGTCGGGCGAGGGTCGCGCGGCGGTGGAGGAGCTGGCGCGCCAGTCCATCGCCGCGCTCAGCGGCCGGGGGGCCGTGGCTGCGGATGCCCGCAGCGGGCAGATCGCCTTCAACTGCGTGCCCCACATCGACGCCCTCCAGGACAACGGCTACACGCGCGAGGAGATGCAGCTCGTGTGGCAGACCCGCAAGATCCTCGGGGACGCGGCGCTGCGCATGAATGTCACGGCGGTACGGGTGCCGGTGTTCTACGGACACGGCGAGGCGGTGCACCTGCAGACGCGCCGCGCACTCGGCGCCGCCCAGGCGCGTGAACTACTGCGCAAAGCGCCCGGCGTCAGCGTCATGGACGAGCGCGTGGCGGGCGGATACCCCGCGGCGGCTACCGAGGCAGCGAAACGCGACACAGTTTATGTCGGGAGAATCCGGGAATATCTCGCCCCTGATCGAGGACTTAACTTATGGATTGTCGCGGATAATGTACGAAAAGGGGCCGCCACGAACAGCGTGCAGATCGCCGAGGCTTGGGCGCAACGCCCGATTTAAGTTATATTGCCGCGGGATTCACGGGGGGCTCATATCCTGGGCCCCATCCTCTTGTTTTCACAGGACATTTGGTCCAATAATGCCTTTTGGGGTGCCCTGATGGTCGCCAAACGCTCACTCCGGGCGCTGGCATTGCTGCTGGCCTTGCCGTCGGCGGCGCTTGCCTTGGGTCTGGGAGACATCCGTCTCCTCTCGCCCCTCAATGCGCCGCTCGACGCGGAAGTCGAACTCGTCGACGTCGCGCCCGATGAAGCCAATACCGTACAGGCGCAGCTTGCCTCACGCGAGACCTTCGCCCGCTACGGCCTCGACTGGCCCGCCTACCTCGCGGGCGTCCAGGTGCGCACGCTGCGCGCGCTGGACGGCCGCCAGATGCTCAAGCTCAAATCCACGGAGGCGATTTCCGAGCCCTTTATTACGCTGCTGCTGGAAGTGAACTGGTCGCGCGGGCACCTGGTGCGCGAATACACCGTGCTGCTCGATCCGCCCGTGTACACCCCCGGCGGCTCGGCCGTGGCGAGCGCACCGGTGAGTGCACCCGCGACCGGCTCCGGCGCACGTGAAGGGGCGATCGACCGTGATGCCGACCCGGCGCCTGTGGCGCCGGCGCCGCAATCGAGCGCGGTGAGCACCGCGCCCCCGACACGCGCGAGCGCCGCCGGCGGGGAGGGGGGCGGTGAGTCGCTGCACGTGGTGCAGCGGGGCGAGACTCTGTCGGCCATCGCCAGCGACGCGGCAGCCGCCGGCGCCAATACTTCCCGCACCCGCAGCTTCATGGTGGCCATCTACCAGGCGAACCCGCGCGCCTTCGAAAAGAACATGAACGTGCTGCACTCCGGCGCCGTGCTGCGTATCCCGGACGCCGCGCAGGCGGCCGCGGTGTCGCCGAGCGAAGCGGCGGCGGAGATTCGCCGCCAGTACGCGGCGTGGCGCACCAGTACCCCGGCGGCGCCCTCGGGCGAGCGGCCCGGGCGGTTGAAGCTGGTGACCCCTTCGGAGTCGCCTTCCGTAGGCGCCACCCCCGGAGCCGCCCCGAGCGCGGAAGTCGGGCAGCTCCAGGGCCGCGTGCACGACCTGGAAGGGCAGCTCGCCGAATCCAAACGGCTGCTGGAGCTGAAGAACGCGGATCTGGCGCATCTGCAGGCGCAGCTGGCAGCCAGGCAGGCCCCGCCGCCCGCCGCCCCGGCCGCGCCGCCCGCGGCCGAAGCAGCCCCACCCAAGGCCGCGCCAGCCCCTGCCGCGCAGCCCCCTGCCGAGCAGCCTCCGCCACCGCAGGCGGCCCCGCCGCCCGTGGCCGAGGAGAAACCGTCCCCGCCCGCCGAAGCGCCACCGCCGCTGAGCGCGGAGCCCGCGCCGGCGCCCGCTCCGACGCCCGCTCCCCCCGCCGCCGGTGGCTCACTCGTTGACACCCTCCTGGGCTACTGGTGGGCGATCGCGCTGCTGCTGGTGGCGCTCGTCGCGTTTGCCGCGTCCAGGATCATCCGTGCGCGCCGCGCGGCGCAGTTCGACGATTCCCTCGGCCGCCTGACGGGCGCGGCCTCGGAGACGGCCTTCGCGGGCGGCCGCGGCTTTGCGTCCGCGGAGGCGCCACTGCAGTCCGCGAGCCCCGAGCCCAATTTCCTGGTGGAGGAAACCGCGGCGCACGAGCGGCCGCGCTTCCCGGCCGGAGCGGCGCCTGCGGCGGCCACGGCGAGGCGCGTCGCGAGCGATGAGACGATCAGCAGCGAGACGGCGATCAACCTCGACCAGGGCGACCCGCTCGCGGAGGCTGACTTCCACATGGCGTACGGCCTGTATGACCAGGCCGCGGATCTGATCCGCATCGCCATCGCCCGCGAACCCGCGCGCCGCGATCTGAGACTGAAGCTCCTCGAAGTATTCTTCGTGTGGGGCAACAAGGATCAGTTCCTGCAGGCGGCGCGCGAGCTGGCGGACACCCGTAGCGAGGCCGCGCCCGGGGAGTGGGAGAAGATCCTCATCATGGGCAAGCAGCTCGCGCCCGAGGATCCGCTGTTCTCGGGTGCCGGGGCGGTGAGCGGTGCGACGGCCGGCGGCGTGGACCTCGACCTGGAAGGCGGACAGAGCCGCGTCGACTTCGACCTGGCGGGCGAGACGATCGCGGGGGATGCGACCGAGAGAGTGGATCTGGACCTCGGCGCTGCCTTCGGTGACCGGTCGGAGTCGCCGACCAACGTCACCGACCGCAACGCCGCGCTGCTCGAGAACGCTTTCCTCAGCACCACCGGCACGACGCGCCAGATGACGGCGCGCATGCGCCAGGACGGCAGCCCCGGCGCCACCGGGGAGCACGAGGGTCCGACCGTGGAGCAGCCCACGATCGCCACCACCCAGGAGTTCCCCACCATACGGCAGAAAGTCGAGTCGGCGCTCAAGCAAGGCGGGAGCGACCAGACCGCGGAACTGGCCATCGATGATCTGGGCCTGGACGTGGGCCAGGTCGACACGGTGGATCAGCCCGGCCTCGCGGCGGCTTCCACTCCGGACGCCCCGACGCTGGTCGCGGGCCTCGACGATCACTCGCGCCGCGTCATGGAGGATGCGCAGCAGCGCCGCCGTCAGGGGAGCGGCGCCGACACATGGCAATTCGATCAGGACGAACTCGAGGCGGGCCTCACGCAAACCAACCCGTCCATGGCGGACAGCTCGGCGACCTCGCGGCTCGCGGCGCTCGGCGCGCAGGAAGTGGATGTCGACCTGGGGGATGCGAGCGGGACGCACCCGGCGGTGCACAGCGGGGACGTGGACCTCGACGTCGGCGAGTCCACCGGATCGCATGCCGCCAACGGCGCAGGGCTGGACCTCGACGTGGGCACCGCGTCGCTGCCGGAGAGCGAGTTCGCGGCCACGCAGAGGCTGTCCTCGGAAGACCTGGCGCTGCCGGACCTCGAGCCGGTGACCATGAGCGAAGTCGGCACGAAACTCGATCTGGCCCGTGCCTACATGGACATGGGCGATCCGGACGGTGCGCGCAACATTCTCGAGGAAGTGCTCGCGGAAGGCTCGGCGGCGCAGAAACAGGAAGCGCAGCG
>Ga0066672_10000840_pt1 | contig 10388 bp, 11 predicted proteins | sample GraSoiAngelo_121_FD_62292 | JGI IMG/M metagenome (GOLD analysis project Ga0066672, IMG submission 62292) | Grasslands soil microbial communities from the Angelo Coastal Reserve, California, USA - 14_0919_12_20cm | ecosystem: Environmental > Terrestrial > Soil > Grasslands | place: USA...
GGTGGTCAAGGAGAAGTCCGGCACAGTTTGCTGGAGGTTGAGTGGCGCACCAAGGTTTTCGACGGTGACGCTGCTGGTAACCACTCCGCCGACAGACGCGGTGATGGTCGGCGTCGTGATGCAGTTCACAGCGGGGACGGTGGTGGTGAATGTGGTGGGCGCGTTACTGGCCGGGTCTACGGTGACAGTAGGTGGAACGGCCAGCGCCAGTGGGTTGGAGCTGGTCAGATTCACGACGACGGGTGTGGTCGGACCCGGCGATACGAAGCCAACGCTCACGAAGCCCGTCAGCGTCTGTCCGGGCTGCACGGTGGTGCCCGGCGGTGCCGGAGGCGAAGAGACTGGCACCAGTGCGCCCCCGACGATCGGGGTCCACAGGGAGAGGCCGACCGAGACGGGTGTTACGGGAGGCAACGGAGCCGGTGCGGGTGCAGGAGCGGGCGCGGGTGCAGGAGCGGGCGCAGGTGCCGGCGGCGGGTTGATCCCGTGCTGGGCCAGGGCCGGTCCAGCCGACCCAGCGAAGAGCCCGATGGCGCCCAGAGCAGCGAGCGCACAGACGCCCCGCCGTCCGGTCTTGCCCGCGCGAGAGGCGCGCGCCGTTCCGAGAGCCATTCGCTGTCCAAACCGCCGCATGAGTCCGTCCCCCTGTTCCTGGCCTACACGCGGCTCCGGCCGCGCGGCCCTTGCCAACCCGAGTCGTTGCCTGTTCCGGCGCATCAGCACCCCGCTAGCAGCACTGCGACCGAGCTGGTGCCGTCGGTGACCGTCGCCTGGCAGAAGGAAGCGGAGAAGCTGGCGGCCTGAACACGGAAGTTGCCCGCTGCGTCAGCGACGCCCGAGGCCTGGCTGGACCCGTTGCTGGCCAGGACGGTCACGGTGGTGTTGGGGGCCGCCCCTGTGCCCTCGACGCGCAGCTGGAAGCTGATGAGCTGCGCCTTGGTGACGACGATGGACGACGGCGGCGGCGGTGGCGGTGGCGACGTCCCTGCGGTTACGGTGAAGACGCCAAACTGGAGGACGACGCCACCAACGATCCATGGCCCCGTGCCCGCCGAGCCGTTGGGGGTGACGACTCCGAAGCCGGCTGTCGTGGTCGTAACCCCTGCGGGCACCGTGACTCGCAGCGTCGTCGCCGAGAGCACGGTGAAGGGCGCAGGCACTCCCCCCAAGGTCACCGAGGTAGCGCCGGTGACGTTGTTCCCGGTCAAGGTTACGACGGTGCCTACCGGGCCGCTGGCGGGGGTGAAGCCCGTCAGCCAGAGCTGGGGTGCGCAGCCGCTCAGAGTCGCGATCGCTGCGCTGTTGCGGTCGGTGACGGTCACCTCGCAGGCGCCGGCGAAGAATCCGAATTGCTGGACTGAGAAGTTGCCTGCGGCGTCTGCGGTGGCGTTAGCGGTGCCGCCGCCGCCGTCGACGGTCACCAACGCAAGCGGCTTTGCCCCTGCTCCCTGGAGGCGCAGCTGGCCTTCGAAACTGCTGAACCCTGGGGCGAGCAGAGCGCTGGTGACGGTGATGAACGGCGTCACCGGCGGAGGTGGGGTTGGTGGGAGCAGGAGCGTGGCTCCCCCTCGTGGCGGCACAACTCCGGGTGGGGGCAGGTCAGACGTGACGGTGAAGGTGCCCGAGAGCAGCACGCCGCCGGCGCCGACCCCACCCATAGCCGCGATGCCGCCCGTCGTCGTGACCGTGACGCCACACGGGCCAACTTGTGCCCCAAACGGCACAGTGGCCGTGATGACCGTAGAGGAAACCAGGGTGAACGGAACCGGTTGCACCGGGACGTTGCACGACAAGGTCACCTGCATGGCCCCGGCAAGGTTGGACCCAGTGATGGTGACCTTCGTGCTCAAGGGACCGCTCGTCGGGCTGATGGCGGTGATGGTCGGCAGCGTCGACGGGGGCGGCGGCGGCGCAGGAACCGGCGGCGGCACGGGAGGTGGCGCAGGTGCTGGTGCAGGCGGCGGGTTGATCCCGTGCTGGGCCAGGGCAGGCTGGGCCGACACGGCGAAGAGCGCCATCACGACCGGCAGGCCCAGGGCCCGCGCCAGCCACTTCATCGGCCGGATGGGGCGGCCCAACCCCAGTCGATGCCTGATCCGCCGCATGGCGCAACCCCCGTGTTCTCAACCGGTCGCCGCGCACCTCTCTTTACGCAGGTCCAGTTCCGTCGTTTTCGCTGACGGTAGGGATGGTGACCTGTGAAAACCTTGAGGGTCCAGGACCATTTTGATCAATGGCCATGGTCTCGGGACCATTTGACTAGCCCGGAGGTGTCACGAATTTATCCCCATGGCCCGGCGACGACTCGCCTGAGGGCGGTGACGAGGGATGCCGCAGGCGCCGAGCGCCCGGTAGACGGTCGAGATATGACAGCCCACCTCTGCAGCGATCTCTTCAGCGGCCCATCCCTGGACCACGTACAAGTCGAGGAGTCGCTCCCGGGTCAGCTCTGGGTACCGCTTCTGCCTCGGGGCGGCAAGTTCGAAGTGCGCGAGGGTGCTCCGTACGACCGCGGGTGATGCCCCGGTCTCGGCGCTGATGCCCATGACGTCGAAGCCCCGGTTGATGAGGTCGACAAGCTGGTCCAGTGTCAGCCGCCGAGGTCCCTTCACGCTGCCGGGCGGGCGCGTAGGGATCCCGGCGTCCCTCAGGAAGACGAGGATGCGGGTTTCGCACCACCCGATCTCCTGACCGATGGCACGGGCGCTTCGACCATCGTCGACGTATCGCTGGCGCAGGAACTCTGGCGCAGGCGGTTGCCGTCGGGGTTGTTGCAGTGTCGACTCCTTATCGGGCCGAGGCCCGGCCGGACGCTTCGGCGTGGGATCCCGGGGTACGCGAGCCCCGCGGGTCGGTGGCGCGGGAGGGGCGGTTTCGGGCTCGCCTCGACCGTGATCGGATAGGGCACGTTTGATCTCCCCGGGGGGCACCCGTAGTTCGGACGCAAGCTCGGCGAAGGAAACACCCTGCTCGCGCCGAGAGGCAAGGAATGCGGACGTACGAGCGGCTATAGCTCCCCTGGAGCCCCGGCCCACGATGAAGAGAGCGCCCCGTCGAACTAACGAAAGCCTGATTCACGCCCGAGCCGGTGTTCGATAGCTGGTCCGGAAGGCTCACTGGTTCATCCTCCACCCAGCGTGCGCCCCTCGAACCAACGGATCGGGTCACACGACACGAACGTCCCGAAGCCGGGGCCGCACCCGCACGCTGCGGCCCGGCCGCATAGCCTGCGCGCCTCGGTGACTGATCTGAGTGGGATCGATCAAAAGATCGCACGTGCCAAGCGGCAGGTGGCTGAATTGAAGGCGGCTCTCACTGACGCGGTCGCTCCTCATAGATGCCGGTTCGAGTTCGAGTCGCCGAGCGAAGCTGGCGATACGAACCGCATCACGGCGACCCCTGGCGGATCACATTCCGCCGCTCCTAACACATGCTCAAGAGGCCCCGCCGCCATGGAGTCCCGAGGCGCTGGTCGTCATGGTGCGCCGCTCCGGGCGAATCAGATCAGATCGCGCCAAGGTGCTCCTCGACCGTCCCCGCGATCGCAGCCTCGTGGTCGCTGTCTAACAGGTAGAGCGCCTGGCGAAGCCGGAACGCGGTCTCCAGCGGGGCGGGGTCGGTGTCCAGGCCGCGCTCACGGGCGTAGGACCCCCAGGCGATGGCCCACAGGCGCGAGAAGTGGCGCCGGTGGCGGCGCCAGAGGCCGGTGCCCCATTCCCCCAGGTCGAAGTCCCAGAACGGCTGGTCTATGCGGGCCGTTTCCCAGTCGAGGATGCCGGTCAGCCGGTCGCCCACGACGAGGAGCTGGTCCTCGTGGATGTCGCCGTGGACGAGAACGTGCCGGAGGCAAGCGGCGGCCTCTAGGAGGTCGGTCCACCGAGTGAGCTTCTCCCGGCGGCCGAGGCGGTCCGCCGCCTCGGTGAGGGCTTCTGCTGCGGTGGCGGGGTCGAGGGCTCGCCGGAGCCAGCCCATGTCGGCACGGTCGTGGTGCGCCGGCGGCCGGGCCCCGGGCAGCTCGGGAGGGGCGACCTCGTGCCATCGGGCCATGGCGCGCCCGAGCTGGTCGAGGAAGGCACTGGCATCGCCCGCACGCTGGCCGCGGAGGCGGGTCACCGCCGCGAACGGGAACGGGTAGATGGCGTCGTCTCGCCACTCGCCCAGCACGTGAGGCACCACCTCGATCCCGGTGGGCTCGAGGGCCCGGTAGGTGGCCAGCTCCCGCTCGAACCACTCGACATTGCTCGCCTGGCGGGGAAAGAGGAAGGCGCGGTCGTCGGCCAGGACCACGTACTTGTTGAACCCGGACAGGTCGACGCTCACGGGCCCATCGCCCAGGTCGACCAGGCTTCGGAATCGCTCCAGCTGCGGGGGGATGAGGACCGCCCACAACGGATCGCCCACCACCGAGGAACCCATGGCCCCAGCATGGCGCGCTGGGGTGCGTCGGCCCAGAAAACCGCTCGAGCCGGGCGGTTCGTCGCCGTCGGCCAGAACGTGGAGCGCTACGGTTCGCGCCGATGACGAGAGACGACGTTCTCGAGGTGTGCGGCGGTCTCGTGGGCGCCGTCGAGGACTACCCATTCGGCGACGGGGTCGCCGTCTATAAGGTGGGCGGCCGGATGTTCGCCCTGGTGTCGCTCGACGGAGACCCGGGCAGCGTAAACCTCAAGTGCGACCCCGATCTGGTCCTCGAGCTTCGAGCCCGTTACCCGGCGGTCCGACCCGGCTACCACCAGGACAAGCGGCACTGGAACACCGTCGAGCTGGACGGCTCGATCCCCGAGTCGGAGCTGCGCGAGATGATCGAGCAGTCCTACGAACTCGTCGTGAGCCGCCTGCCGCTAGCTGACCGGGCTCGGCTGGGCCGCCGTCGGTAGGTATCGCTGCCAGCGGATGTGAGGCACCACCCTGCGCAGCCCCCGGATCGCCTTCGCTGAGGAGTGCCGCCGCCCGACAGAGCACGACGGGCCTGGGAAGGCGGTGCCGAAGGCCGGACGGTGGGATCGGGGCCACCCGCGATCGCCATTCGACGCGCTCCTATCGAGCGCCCCGATTGTTGAAGTGGAACCGGGTCGCGGCGCGCCCGAACGGCGCTTATGGCAGCGCGTCCCCAAGCCGACGATCTATGACGCGCGACTGGCGGAGTTCTGGGGTGCGCGGTCTGGGACGCGCCTTTCCGGTGGCTCCTCGCTCGGCTGCGTTTCGGTCCGCCGCTTGGACGACAATGACCAGATGCAGATCGGGCTAGAGCGCTTCGAAGAGCTCGTAGCCGACGCGTTAGACAGCCTGCCAGAGGACCTCGGCCGCCTGATGGAGAACGTCGCGGTCGTCGTGGAGGAGTGGCCCACAGCTGACCAGATGTCCGGTCGGCATGGCACACTCCTCGGTCTCTACCAAGGGATAGCCCTCACCAATCGATCGCCGCTGTCATATGCCGGTGTCATGCCCGACCACATCACAATCTTCCGAGGACCGATCTCCCAGCTCACTCAAACCGAACAAGAGCTCGTGGAGATCGTGACGCGGACGGTCATCCATGAGGTCGCCCACCACTTCGGTATCTCCGACGCACGACTCGAGGAACTCGGCTGGGCGGGAGGTCGACCCTGGCGTTACGGCGCGTCGTAGGAGCCGGCTACGGCACATTGATGGTCGGGAGCACCGTCGAGTCGTCCGAGGGCAACGTCGACGAAGGCGGCGGCCCGGTCCACGAGCAGCTCTCCGCTGACCCCGTGGACGAGGTCGGCGACGATCGGCGACGACGACACCGTCGAACTCCAGCCCTTTCGCCTCGACGATGGTGGGGTGCTCAGCGCCGCCCTAGCGGTCGGCAACGACTCGCTCGGGTGTCACGACCGGCGAGGGCATCAATGTTGCTTCTTCGTCGCGGCACGCCGTCGACCCGGGAAACGTTGGACCGACTTGGGCCTGAGGCAGTGGAGTAACTGTGGTGGACCGACAGACCGACCGTCTCCAGCTCGTCCCCATCGGGCCACAACACGCGGACGACCTCTGGCGGCTTCACCAGGACGAATGGGTGGCGACGTGGAACGCCGGGACCTGGACCAAACAGGAAGCAGCAACGTTCGCCGAGGCCTGCGGTCGCGCCTGGGCCGCCGACGGGGTCAGCAAGTGGATCGCCTACGAGCGGTCGACCGGCAACCTGGTCGGCCGCGGCGGCCTCTCACGCATGCCCGCCAACGCACCAGTCACGAGGCAGATTGATCGCCTGCTCCGCGACCCGCGATGGCACACCAACCCCCTGGAGGTGGGCTGGGCCATCATCACCCGCTACCGGAGACTCGGCATTGCCACCGAGGTCGGACGCGCCGCTCTGGCCATGGCCCGAGACGAGCTGACTGCCTCCCGGGTCATTTCCTTCACCGAAAGGCACAACATCGCCTCACGGGGCGTCATGGAGAAACTCGATATGAACTTCGTAGGCGAGATCCACGCCCGTGGGCTCGTCGAAGGCCAAACCGAAGAAGCCAATGACGCGCCCTTCGCCGTCTACGCAACGCCGGTGCGGTAGCGACTGTCCCATGCCACGCGGACTGGGTTTCCCCCGAAATCGTGAAGGCGCCGGATCTGGCAGCCATGATGAGGAGGTGGACGTCGACAGCCGGGTGCGCTCCCTCTTCGCCGACGTCCCAGGTCGCGTCCGGATCCAGCTGGTGGGATCGCGCCAGCGTGGCGACGCCACGGCGCTGTCCGACTGGGACTTCCGGCTCGAGGCACCGGACTGCGGGCGGCTCGCCGGGGATCTTCCCGGCTTGGTGGTGGGGCTCAAGGCGCTGGGCGCGCTGTGGGATCCGCTTTCGCGCCGCGCCGTGTACATGGTTGTCCTGCGTGGGGCGATCAAGGTTGACTTCTTCCCCGGCGACGAGGAGCGGCCGCTGCGTCTGCCCTGGGATCCCGCGAGCGATCGCCTGTGCGACATCGATGCCCACTTCTGGGACTGGACGCTCTGGCTGGGCGGCAAGACCCTCGGTTCTCGAGCCACCCTCGTCGCGAGCGAGCTCGCCAAGATGTTCGGCTTCCTCCTCGAGCCGCTGGGTGCGGACCGAGTTCCGGCAAGCATCGGCGAGGCCGTCCAGCTCTATGGTGCGGCTCGGGACCGACACGAGATCCAGCAGGGAGTGCACGTTTCGCGCCAGCTCGGGGATCAGGTGCGAGCCGCCCTTGCCCGTCACGGTCTTGTCTGACGCGGCCGCGGATCACCTTCCGCATGGCTACACGAACTTCACGAGGCGGTTGCCCACCGACCGCAACGTGGTCGAGGTGTTCGACGAGCCGCGGGCCATCGCGTGGAAACCCGGGACGGAGTCGCCCGAGACGGGCGAACTCAGCGTCGGCGGCTGGATCTGGCGCTACGACCTCGAGGCGACTGACCCGTCGCGGACGACGTTGACACTGACGTACGACTGGTCAGCCGTCCCGACCCAGGTGCGCGAGTATCTCGAGTTCCCGCCGTTCGGACAGGACCACCTCGACAACTCACTGCAGCACCTGTCCGACCTCGTCGCCTAGGAGCCTGCGTGAAGCCGTCACATGGTCTCTGCGACAGCCTTGAGGCGGGCCAATGTTCTCCGAAGGCCCCGTCGAAGCTGCCGATCGCGGCCCATGAGGACGTCGGCGATGGCGAAGTGCCAGGGGGCCCATACGAACTCGTAAGACTCGGTCACGGCAGTGCCCGCGCCCGTCGGCTCAAACCGGTATCTCCATCGCGTCGCCTCTCGGCCGCGCACAAGGACCGTGAACGCAAACTCGTGGCCTGGGGTCGCTGTCACAACCTTCGAGGTCGTCGACCATCTGTACGGGCCGACCTTGTTGTCGCCACGGAACATCGCTCCAACCTGCGGGCCACGCGCACCGCCGAGCCACTCGCCGCCTCTGCACTCCGGGCTCCAGTCGCCCATTCGAGCGATGTCGGACACCAATTCGTACACCTGCTCGGGAGATGCCGCGATCGGCACCGTCGCTTCCCCGCTCGTCGCCCCAGCCACAGAGGGCACGGGCAACGCTACAACGGGAGTCGACGCCGGGCTGGTTCAGGACGGCGCCCCCGCGGGCCGGACAACACGGCCGCCCTAGCCCTGCTGAACGTACACGTCCTACCCGCGCGCCCCCCACCGGCGGTAGCGGACAGGTCCCGACGGTGGAGGGTCGCGCGTTCGGGACCAGCCACACGTCGGTCGCCCGAGGGCGGTCCTGCCGCCGTCCTCCGCGGGTGCCAGATGCCGAAAGCTGTCGGGCCGGAGCCCGATCTCCACTTCGTGCAGGCGCCGTATCGCGCGCTCCGGTGCTGTCGCGACACCATCGGAGATCTATGCAATGAGAAGACCAAGGCACGAGTGGGTTCAGAGGCCCTTGCGGACGGTCCGCTCCAGGATCCCAAGCGTGGCACGTAATGCCGACTCCGGCACGATGGGGAAGCGTTCCTTGAGATCGCCGGTCACCTTCGACCAGTCGTAGTATGCCGTGACGTTGGTGACCCCGTCCTCGCCCGGCTCCAAGCGGTACCCATAGAAGTGCGGGAAGGGGATATCTGGGCCGAGGTTCCACGCGATCTCTTTATCGCGCTTGAAGGTGATGATGTGCACGGTCACGTCGTACTTGCCAAGGGGGAAGTCATTGAGCGACTCGCGGTCCATGTGGATCACGAAGGTGTCGCCGACCTTCTCGGCCGGGTCACCGGTGAAATCTTGAAGCATTCCGGACGCGTCGATGGCGACATGGCCCTCTGGACTGCGCAGGATGTCGAAAATCGCCGAGGTTGACGCCGGGATGGGCCGGGTGACTTCTATGCGGTCGGGAAGCAAGACGGTATCGGGCACATCGGGCTCCTTGTGAAGACGATGCGTTGGCCAGGTCCGTCGCATCGGAGCGCCGAGTCTCGCGCGGGGCCTAGCGCGCGACGTTGGCCGGTGGGCGAGGAGCGGGGATACTCCCGACCATGAGGATTCTGACGCAGATGGGTGCCGGGGTGGCCGATGCCATCGCGGCGGCCGCGCCCGGCGCCGAGGTGGTGGTCGTCCCCCTGACCGGGCCTGTCCCCCCCGAGATCGATGGGCAGGCGCTGGTCGCCTTCCCCCGGGCCGACAACCTGATTGAGCTGGCCGGCCGGGGCGTCGAGTGGATCCACTTCTTCGGGACGGGGGTGGACGGGATGCCCCGAGAGCTCCTGACGGGCAGGACCGTCACCTGCTCTCGGGGCGCGGGTGCGGTGCCAATCTCCTAGTGGGTGCTGGCCATGATGCTGGCGTTCGAGAAGCGGTTGCCCGATGCCTGGGTCGGCGATCCGCCCGAGCACTGGGGGTGGACCCAGCTCGGAGGACTGTCCGGCCGCACCCTCGGCCTGGTCGGCCTCGGCGGGATCGGGTCGGCCGTGGCCACCCGAGCCCTGGCCTTCGACATGGATGTGCGCGCCGTGCGCCGCACTGAGGCGCCGAGCCCTGTTCCGGGCGTCACCGTGGTGCCGTCCCTGGGCGACGTGCTGGCCGTCGCCGACCACCTGGCGGTAGCCGCGCCGGCGACGCCGAGGACGATGCACCTGCTCGACGAAGAAGTCTTCTCAGCCGTCAAGAGGGGCATCCACCTCCTCAACATCGCCCGGGGAACGCTGGTCGATCAGGATGCCCTGAGGGCCGCGCTGGACGATGGGCGGGTGGCGCTGGCCAGCCTTGACGTGTGCGACCCGGAGCCGCTGCCGGCGGGTCACTGGCTGTACTCGCATCCGAAGGTGCGGCTGAGCCCCCACATCTCCTGGAGCAACCCGGCGCTCACCGGGCGGATCGTCGAGCTGCTAGCGGACAACGTCCGCCGCTTCGCAGCCGGCCAGCCGCTCGAGGCGTGGTGGATCCAGTCGAGCGATACTGACCGCCGGTCCATGAAGCCGGGCTGAGACCCGAGCAGAACGGAACGCGTAACAGGACCCTCAACCGGCGGTCGGGGCCAAGGATGGCATCTTCGGCTGACGGAAGATCGGGACAGCTAGCTGAGGCACCGGGGCCGGCGCGGCAGCAAGATGGTGACGTGCCTGGCGATATTCCAGTCGTGACGCTCTCCGACGGCCTGGTTACCCTGCGGCCTTGGTCGAAAGACGACGCCCGGTTCATGGCGGAAGCAAGCGCCGACCCAGGGATCCGGCGTTATAACGGTGGCCACGACCGGCTAGGACGCCCGACCCCGCCGCTCTCGACCACGGAGGCGGAGGCCGTCATCGATCAATTCGCGCTGAACTGGCGCGCGTTTGCTGCGGCTGGGACACCTTCTGGGGTTGCGTTCGCCATCCTGGACGAGAGCTCTGGCGAGCTGGTCGGCTGCTGTGGGATCGACGGCTGGTCCAAAGAGGACGTAGCACAGTTCGGTTACTGGATCGCACCAAA
>Ga0066672_10000851_pt1 | contig 10358 bp, 9 predicted proteins | sample GraSoiAngelo_121_FD_62292 | JGI IMG/M metagenome (GOLD analysis project Ga0066672, IMG submission 62292) | Grasslands soil microbial communities from the Angelo Coastal Reserve, California, USA - 14_0919_12_20cm | ecosystem: Environmental > Terrestrial > Soil > Grasslands | place: USA...
CAGTTCAGTTTCAATTATCACCTCCCAGGGCCCGACGGAAAATTTGGCCGGCGCGACGTCAGCTTTGTCAGCAACTCAAACCCGGTCGGCCTCGATCCGAGTGATCCCGCTGGCAAGGACGATATCGTGACGACCGGCGAGCTTCACGTGCCTGTGAATCGCCCGGTGATTGCCGAGCTTTCCTCGAAAGATGTGATCCACGACTATTTTGTGCCGGCGATGCGGATCGGAGGCGACGCGATCCCCGGCTCACTCATTCCGATCTGGTTCACGCCACTCAAGACCGGGACCTACGAAGTGATCTGCGCCCAGCTTTGCGGCTTGGGCCATTACGGAATGAAGGGCACGCTCGTGGTGGACACGCCCCAGGATTATGAGGCGTGGCTGAAAGAGCGCGCCGAGCTCGCTGGCGGCGCGCAACCGGCCTCGTCGCCGGGGGCACCGCAGCAGCCGCAAAACAAACTACCTCAAGCCGCCGGCAAACCTGAACAGCAGCCGGCCCAACCTGCGCAAAGTCCGGGTCAGCTGTAGCCGCTTCGCTGTGCGAAGCGCGCACGTCGCCTGCAAGGCGACGGCCACAAATTATCTGCGAAATTCGCTTCTCCGCAGTTAATTTGATTTGAATGCCTTCGGCAATCTCAACGAGATGGCTCAATCGTTTCGCGTGGCTCACGTGCGTCGCGACGCTCTTACTCATTTGCAGCGGGGGAATGGTCACCAGCAAGAATGTCGGGCTCGCGGTGCCCGATTGGCCGACCACGTTTGGCTACAACATGTTTTTGTTTCCCGTCTCGAAATGGGTCGGCGGAATTTTGTTCGAGCACACGCATCGTTTGATGGGATCGGTGGTGGGATTTCTCACGATTGTTCTCGCGGTCTGGTTTTGGCTCAGCGAAGATCGACAATGGGTGCGCAAGTTGGGCGTGATTGCGCTTGCCGGCGTAATCTTGCAGGGAATTCTTGGCGGGCTTCGCGTCACCATGATGAAAGATGAAATCGGAATCTTTCACGCCTGCATCGCGCAGGCGTTCCTTGGATTGCTCGTGGTCATCGCGCTGGTGACGACAAATTTTTGGCGAGGGCTCGCAAATCAACCTATCGATTTGCAAAAATTCGCGGCACTTAAAGCGCTCGCGATTGCAATCACGCTGGCGATTTACGTGCAGCTCGCGCTCGGGGCGACTATGCGCCATCAACATCGCGACCTGTCGATTCTCGATTTTCCAACCGCCAACGGCGCGTGGATTCCCGACACCAGCGCGGCCGCTCTCGCAAAGCTCAATGCGTGGCGCGACGCTCGCGGCTTATCGGATCTGACCGCATTCCAAATCTGGCTGCAAATGGCGCACCGATTTCTCGCGTTCATTATCGCGATCGCTGTGATCGCGTTTGCTCTTCGCGTTTGGCGAGATGCCCCCGGCTTTGCTGCGCTGAAGCGATTGTCGATCTTTTGGGTCGCGCTGGTCATCTGCCAGATTGCGCTCGGCGCCTGGACGATTTGGAGCAACAAAGCAGCCGATGTCGCGACGGCGCATGTCGCGCTCGGTGCGGTCATGCTATCTTTTGGTGTGAGCATTTCTGCGATTTCCTGGCGCATTTCACAAGGAGAGGTTGGTAGGGCGCGACCGCCGGGCGCGCCGTACAGCGAACCCGTTTCGGCATGAAGACGGCGACGATTGAAAGGCCGAATCTTGCGGCTTCGCGCAATCGTGTCGTTGCTGATCTCGCGGAGCTTGTCAAAGCGCGATTGACGCTCCTAGTGCTGCTTACGACTGCCGTTGGTTTTTATCTCGGATCGGAATCACCGATCAATTATGTCGCGCTTTTTCATGTCGTCTTTGGAACTGCAGCGGCAGCCGCTGGCGCAGCCGCCCTCAATCAATGGTGGGAACGCAGAGCGGATGCACTGATGCGCCGGACGAGAACGCGCCCGCTTCCGGCCGGGCGAATGCCGCCGCTGCAAGCACTCGCCCTAGGCGCCGGGCTGTCGGTTTTTGGAATCAGTTATCTGGCGATCGTTTGCAATGCGCTGAGCGCGGCGCTGACGGCAATAACGGTCGCGATTTACATTTTTGCTTACACACCTTTAAAACGCGCCAGCACCGCAAACACTGCTGTCGGCGCAGTCCCGGGTGCGATTCCGCCGATGATCGGGTGGGCGGCAGCGCGCGGAAACATCGGCGCCGGCGCATGGGCTCTCTTTGCGATCGTCTTTCTGTGGCAACTGCCGCACTTTTTCGCCATCGCGTGGATGTATCGCGAAGACTATTCGCGAGCGGGCTTTCGCATGATTTCAAGCGACGATCGCAGCGGCGAGCGCAGCGCCAGCCAGAGCGTGTTTTTCTGCATCCTGTTGCTGGTAATTGCAGGTCTGCCCGCGTTTCTTGGAGTCGCGACTTTCGTTTATCTGGGATTTGAGCTTTTGCTTGGGGGTTTATTTGTCGCCGTTGCAATGCGTTTCCTACGGATGCGGACCCCGAGCGCAGCGCGTTTATTGTTCATCGCGTCGATCGTTTATCTTCCGCTCTTACTGGGGGCTTTGGTTCTGACGAAATCATGAGCACGACTTCTGCGACAATACATCGAGCGCCGTCCGGCAGCGGCATCGTTTGGAAGGTGACGCTGATTCTAATCCCGCTGGTGACGCTGGCGTTGTTGCTATGGCTGCGGAACGTAGAAGTGGCGGCGCTCCGGCAGCGCACTGTTTCTTCCTACGGCACGGTGCCGTCTTTTCAGTTCGTGAATCAGAACGGACAACCGTTTGGTTCAGCCCAGTTAACCGGCAAAATTTGGATCGCCGATTTTATTTACACAACGTGCCCGGGGCCGTGTCCGATGATCAGCAGCCGGATGAGCGAACTGCAAAAGCCGTTGGAAAAAACTGACGTGCATCTCGTCTCGTTCAGTGTCGATCCGGAGAAAGACACGCCAGACATTCTGCACCGTTACGCGGAGAAATTGCAAGCGGAGCCGGGCCGCTGGGATTTTCTCACGGGACCAAAATCTGCGATTTACAAGCTTTCACATGACGGCTTCAAACTTGCGATATCTGATGGTAGCGATGCGCAAGGGATTCCCGTGCACAGCACGCGGATCGTGCTGGTGGATCGGCACGGCCAAATTCGCGGCTACTATGACGCGACCGAAGCAGACGCGGTGACGAAATTGGTCGCCGATACGAATCATTTGGTACGCGAGCAACCAAGGTAGCTGTAGCCATCGCGCCGTGCGCGACGAGCGCTTCGCGCAGCGAAGCGGCTACAGATCAGCCCACCGGCTCCGGCCCGGCGCTGGGTCCCTCATCGCAAACCATCTGCAGATAATCGCGATATTCATTTTTCGGTAATCGATCGATAATTTTGGCTAGGTCGGCTTGGGTAATAAAACCCATGCGAAATGCAACCTCCTCCAAGCACGCGATCTTCAGACCCTGCCGATGCTCGATCGTGGCGATGTAATTACTGGCTTCGAGCAACGTGGTTGTGGTTCCAGTATCGAGCCAGGCCATGCCGCGGCTGAGCAGCTTCACGTGCAGCTCGTTGCGCTGAAGATAAAGCAGATTCAAGTCGGTGATCTCGAGCTCGCCGCGTGCCGATGGCTGCAACGTGCGACAAAGATCGACAACTTTCTCGTCGTAAACGTAAAGCCCAGGCACGGCGAACGGGCTCTTGGGTTGCTTCGGTTTTTCTTCGAGACTGATGGCTTTGCCGTCGGCGTCGAATTCCACCACGCCATAGCGCTGCGGATCGCGCACCTGATACGCGAAAATGCATGCACCGCGCTCGATGGTGAGCGCAGCGCGGTAGAAATCGAGTTTTCCATAGAAAATGTTATCGCCAAGAATGAGGGATGCACCGGAGTTACCGATAAATTTCGCGCCGATCAAAAACGCCTGGGCGATCCCTTCCGGCTTCGGCTGCTCAGCGTATTCAATGCGAATCCCGAGTTGCGCCCCGTCGCCCAAATAATCTTCGAGCATTGGCAAATCTTTCGGCGTGGAAATGATCAGGACTTCACGGAGACCGCCGAGCATCAAAGTCGCCAGCGGGTAGCAGATCATTGGCTTGTCGTAGATCGGCAGCAGCTGTTTGCAGACGATCTTGGTGAGCGGGAAAAGACGTGTCCCCGCGCCACCAGCGAGAAGAATGGCCTTTTTATTCATGACGAGGGTCTCCCGATCTCCCGCGCCGATTTAATTCCAAGTTTTCGACCGAGCCGCAACCACGGCGACTCGCGCCACCCTTTTCGCAGTGCCGATAGCTCTGCCTTTGCCTGTCTGAGCTCGCCTTGGAGCCGTGAATACTTTTCCGCCAGCCGAGCCCCGAGCTGCGTCTGGCTGTCGTCGAGATTTACCAAGGCCTGATTTGGAAACTCGCTCGCTTCGCTAAACTTCATCACCGCATCAATGTGTGACTGCATCTGGTCGGGAGAGCATTCGGCGAGCGCGTAAGCGATGAGTGACACGAAGACATCGGCTCGAAAGCTCGACACATTGCCCCAAGCGGCACGATGATAAGCAGCAAGGGCGCGCCGCAAGTTTGGCGAACCGGCAAGCTCAGGCGCGAGCGCAGTCAAAAGGTCCATATTCATCTCTAGCAGTTCGCGCACGAGTTTTTCCGGCGGGGCCGAGATCGTGTTCGCCGAATGCACGCGATACGAGAGCAGCTCGTCATCGAGCAGCGCGAGGCGGTCATGCAACGCGCAATCGAGTAGAAAAAAGTAGTCGTGAGCGTAGCGATAACGGCGAAACGGATGCTTCAGAAAGTACGTTCTGCGTCCGATGAGATTGCTTGTCGAGCCAACAAAATTGGCAACGCCGAGCTGCTCGACAAGGTCCAGTTGTGATGCACGGATCGACCACGCGGCCGCGAACCATTTGGCGGCTGGATCAGAGGGTGCCATCCCACTGCCAGTGCTATCGATGAGTTTCAGCCGGGTCGCGACCACATCGATCGCAGGCGTCTCGTCCAGAAAAGCCACACATTTGGAAATGCGCTCGCGAGCGAAGACGTCGTCGGAGTTGAGAATCGCAACATAATCGCATCCAGCAGCGTTCTCGATCCCGCGGTTGAGCGCGACGTGCGCGCCTGCGTTGGGCTGTCTGTACAATTCAATCCGCGACTCTGCGAACGCGCGTACGATTTCGACTGAATCGTCAGTCGAGCCGTCATCGACGATCACAATCTTATCGACCCTTTGAGTCTGTGCGAGAACCGACCGGATAGCGTCGCCAATGTATGCTGCGTGATTGTAGAGCGGGATGACGACGGCAATTTGTTTCATCGGCTCCACGTCTCGAGCTGGTTACGCCATTGCTGGAGAAATTGCTCGTTGATGTGTGCCTCGCTTGCACCAAATGGTCGCCGCCAGAGCGACGGCTTCGGCTCCGCGATGAAGCGACCGTTAAAACCGGTCCGGATTTTCGGGTCCGAAACACGGCCGCCGGTGCAGCTCGCGAGCAGCCGTGCCACCACATCCGATGCAAATGCCGGTGGCGACTCAATCGTCGCGCTGATCGTGATTTTCGCGAGACGCTGTAAAATCCATGCGCACAGCAGAGCGCGTGAGTCCGTCGCGTGGATGTGACGGATTCCCGCGTGCGCGAGCTTCGGCGCGAGATAAAGCGCAACGCGCGCAGCTTCGAGATAATCAGCTGTGCTGCACTCGGGCGGAAGTTCACGCCGCCAGCTCTCGATTTCACGCGCGCCCGGGCGACTCGCGTCCCATTCGGCTTCGATCACGATCGCATCCGGCAAGAATTCCAGCGTCTGCACGAGGCGCTCAGATCCCTTGGCGGGCGCGATTGACCCTGATCGCCAGACCTGAACTGGCGCGCCGGCGAGGGCCATCAGCTCGCGATCAAGGCCCGGCAACTTGGGATTCGGCCATTCCCAGACGAGATGGAGGCAATGCTGCAAGTGTAGACTCGGGCCTTGAAGCGGATCGCGTGGCACCGCGGCGGCTTCGACAAGCTCCAGGAGTTGCGCGGCGGTCTTATCGACATCGAATCTTTCTTCAACGTTGTGCCGGCCTGCCGCACCGAGTCGCGTTCGCAGTTGCGAATCGCGTAACAGCGACTCGAGCGCATTGGCAAGCCCCTCGACATCTCCTGGAGCGACGAGTAGCCCGCTCTCGCCGTCGCGGACGATTTCCGGAACGGCAGCGAGTCGCGTCGAGACTATCGGCCGCGCGCTGGCCATAGCTTCGAGAATAACTGTCGGTAAAATGTCGCTCGCACCTTCGCGATCGACGATACAGGCGAGAGCAAACACATCGCAGTCGGCCAGGCGGCGCACGACCTCTTCCTGCGGTAGTGCTCCCGGCAGCCGAACGATGCCGTCGAGGCCTGCGGCAGCGATCGCCTTTTGAAGCGCGCCCAGCAACGGTCCGTCGCCGATGATTTCGCATTCAGATTGGATGCCACGCTTCTTTAGTTCAGCACACGCGGCGATCAGTTCGCGAAAGCCTTTAAACTCGATCAACCGGCCGATGCTCAAGATGCGCGGCCGCAGTGCAGGCGACCTTGGTGGGCCAGGCTGGAACTTTCGCAGATCAATGCCGTTGTAGATACGGTAAATTTTTCCCGCTGCGTCGGGGCACTTGTGGACGAGCAATTCGCGACTGTAGTCGCTCACCGTGACGACGAACGAAGCTTCGCGGCACATTTCGCGCAGCAGCTCGTCGCTGCCCACATCAAGCATAAAGTCCTGCGCGTGCGCCGTGAAGCTGAAACCGATTTTGCTGATTTCCTTGATGAAGAGCGCGGTGTGGGTCGCGTGACTCGCGAAATGCACGTGAAAATGCGCCACGCCACTGCGGACGAACTGTTCGGCAAAAAAAAGCCCGTTGCGCGCGCGTCTCTCAGCCTTGAAGGCCGGACCGTATCGCGCCTCATGCTCCGCGACGAGAGCGGCAGGCCAAATGCCATCGCGACGCGCAAGCTGCGCCATCGTTCGCCCAACTCTCGGCGGCGGCGCGTAGTGGACTTCCGCGCGCAAATTCGCCCTGTGTCCGTGGCGAAGGCTCACAAATGGTGGATTTATCGATCCGATTTCCAGGTCCACGCCGCGCCGCTCCAACGCCAGCATCTCAGCGTCGCAGAATGTCTGCGAGATTACGGGATACCGGGAATAGAGATAGCCAAGGCGCATCGGCATCAATGATTACGCGCCGCGGATGGAATAGCAATGCACTCTGTCTCAGGAAAACCGCACGTCCTTGCCGGGATCCATCTCGAAGTCTAAAACTAAAGAATCCTCCGTGTTTGGCTTGATCACTTCCTCCACAAACTTCACGTAGATTGAGTCTTCGCGAAAAATTGCGTACTTGTCCATCGACTCAAAATCGATGGCGATGAAGAACGGCCAGGGCAATTCCGGGTCAATCCGTTTCCCGCATTTGATGCTGAGGACCTCCGGAATTTTTAGGAGCTGCATCCGCGCGTTCATCATCATCGCTTCCACGCGGGCCGGCGTGACGTCGGGGTTGAGTTTGTAGAGAACGACATGATGAACCATGAGGGTAAAGCTAATAGGCGTTTCCAAGGTGCCGCGCAAGTGCGAATCGGCGGCGATTGACCGTGACGAGCTAGTGACGCTAATTTGACGCATGGATGATGGCTCGCCGGCCGCACCGCTGATTTCAGTGGTCATTCCGCTTTACAACGAAGGCTCGCATGTGAGCGAGCTTCTATTGGATCTGAAGAGCGCATTGCAACAGACCGGATGCCGATTTGAGGTGGTTCTCGTTGATGACGGCTCGCCTGACGATACCTGGGAGCGGATCAAAGGCGAAGCGCGAGCGCTTCCTAATCTGCGCGCGATGCGGCTGAGCAGAAATTTTGGCAAAGAACTGGCGCTGTGCGCAGGTCTGGAGCGCGCGCGCGGCGACGCCGTAGTCGTGATGGACGGAGATGGACAACACCCGCCATCGCTAGTGCCAATCATGGTCGAGAAGTGGAGAACTTCCGGCGCGGACATCGTGCAGGCGGTGAAGGTTAAGCGCGGGCGCGAATCTGCAACGAGCAAAGTGGGCGCTTTCCTTTTCTACGTGATTTTGAACAAGCTTTCCGGCTTTGAGCTGAGGGGTGCCTCGGACTTTAAGCTAATGAATCGGAAAGTGCTCGATACCTGGCTGGCGATGCGTGAGCGAAACGTATTCTTTCGCGGTATGACCGCATGGATGGGCTTCAACGTAGCCCAAATCCCATTTGACGTAGCACTCCGCCGTACTGGCAAATCGGGCTGGTCCTACTTCAGGCGAGCCAAGCTCGCCCTGATTGGAATAACTACGTTCTCATCGTTCCCGCTGCACTTTGTGACTTTTGCGGGAGTGATCTTTTTTATCTTTGCGGTTGGGTTGGGAATCCAGACGCTCTACCTGAAACTAGCTGGCCGAGCTTTCACCGGTTTCGCAACAGTAATTCTGCTGGAACTCATCATTGGCAGTCTTTTGATGATCAGCCTCGGCATCATTGGCGAATATCTCGCCCGCATTTACGAAGAGGTTAAGGGACGCCCCCGTTACATAGTGAGTGAATCGATCGATCCCGAGCAATGATGTAGCGGTCGCCGCGAAGCTCACGAAATTGATGTTCGGAGAACTAGGAGGAGCCAATGCCTTCTCTCGTTGCTGTCTTTCTACTTTGCCTTGTAAAGCAGGTAACACCCGCTCTTCTGGATGGCTTGGCAATTCTGGCACTCTGAGTTTGAGCTGAGGACGATCGCGCCAGCCGGAGGTTTCGCTCCGTCCGGGAGACGAACAAACTCGGATATGGGCCTGCCTTCCACGGTGGCGTACCAATACGCATCCATGTAAGCGGGTCCCCACATACCGTTCTCCAGATAGATTGGCCGCTGTGGCTGTGCGACCGCTGCATCGTAAGCGGCCTTGTAAGGAACGTCGAACTCATTAACGCGCTCCGGTCCTTTCCGTCGGAAGGTAAGTTGAAAGTCAATCGCTTGTGCAACGGTCGCTGCTAGCAAGATTCCAACAAAACCGAGTTTGATTGGGCGCGACCATGAACTCTGCTTTGCTTGAGCGGGAGCAAGCAGCCACTCCAGCGCTGGGATAGTAAGCACGAGCAGAAACACTGGATAAGCCATGAGACGTACTTCATGAAATGGCTCGTTTGTGATCGCGCTTGGCAGGATCGAAACCCCAAGCCCGTAAACGATAAAGCGCCACCAAGGCTCACGCCAACGGCGGCGGGCAATGATTAGCCATAGACCGATCATCGCCAGAACGAAAGTGGCAAACAATATCACTCCGCCCGAGCCTTGTACATGATGACGCGGGTGGTAGTCGCCCGTCATAAGCAAAGCGGTCAAGCTCTGATCTTCTAAGTAACGCCTGACAAACTCATATGCAGTTTCCTTCCAAGGGACGCCAGGCCTGATGTAGGAAACCTCATGGAGCCGCTTTGTTACGACGCCTGGATGCGAATGATCGAATAGAACGAGTGGCACCAGCGTGAGTCCGTAGGCCAGCCATATCTTGATTACGCCGAGGAGACGGCGCGTTGTTGTTGCTAACAAGAGCAATCCTAATGCGCATAAGGGCGCGAGGGCGCGCCCGGCGAAATATCCATACGTCACCAGCGCGAGAGCGCCCGCGACCATCGCGATGTCTCGCCAGCCCCACATTTCTTTTGATTGAACGCGATAGGCGGCAAGGAGGAACACGACAACCGTGAAAACAGACAGATGCGCATCGAAGACCAATCGGCCGAGTTCGAAGAACCAAGGCGTCAGTAGCGCAGTCCCGGCAACGATTATGCCGATCTTGGAATCGCGCGAAATCCGTTTTGCCAACACGCCAAGCAGTAAACACGCCGCGAACATCCAGAAAGCAGCTGACATCCGTGCCACGGAAACACTCGGAGGAACAAATCGAAACACGATTGCCATCAAATAGATCGCCAGCGGGTTCGTATAGGTTGCGTTACTGACTGCAAACTGTTGGAAGAGTAGGGGAAATCGCGGACCGAATTCGCCTGCGCCGGTTCGGGAGACGAGATAGGCGTTGTAGGCCGTCGCTGACTCGTCGAGATAGAAACCTCGTGGGTTCTGTGAAATACCCCAGGTGTAGAAAGTGAAAAGAAGTACGAGACCGGCGACGCAGAGTAAAATCCGCAGGCTCTTTTGAACCGCGGTCGGGACGCCTCGTCTAGGAAGGATATTGTCCATCGAGCAAAGCGGAAGGCCCGCGGTTACCTGTTCTGCAGATCGATTACTGACACTCGCGCAGAAGCCGTGTTCAGCACAAAAAGTTTGTCTTTTGCCAACGCGAGCGCGGATGGACCTTCCAGCTTGTCTGGCGGCACCGGTGTTAAGGTGCCGATCCCGTTCCCCTCAAGA
>Ga0066672_10000856_pt1 | contig 10348 bp, 9 predicted proteins | sample GraSoiAngelo_121_FD_62292 | JGI IMG/M metagenome (GOLD analysis project Ga0066672, IMG submission 62292) | Grasslands soil microbial communities from the Angelo Coastal Reserve, California, USA - 14_0919_12_20cm | ecosystem: Environmental > Terrestrial > Soil > Grasslands | place: USA...
TCCGCGCCCGCGTCACCGAGATCGCCCGGCTCCTGCACCTCGAGGAAAAGCTCGACAACCGCGCCACGCGGCTCTCCGGCGGCCAGATGCAGCGGGTCGCCATCGGCCGCGCGCTCGTGCGCCGGCCGGCGATCTTCCTCATGGACGAGCCGCTTTCGTCGCTGGACGCGAAGCTGCGCGCCGAGATGCGCGTCGAGCTGAAGCGCCTCCACCGCGAGCTCGGTGCGACGATCCTCTACGTCACGCACGATCAGACGGAAGCCATGACCATGGCAACCCGCATCGGCGCCCTCGAGCATGGCCGTCTGGTGCAGCTCGGGAGTCCGCGCGAGATCTATGAAGACCCGATCAACATCCACGTCGCGACCCGCCTGGGAAGCCCGTCGGTCAACCTCATGCCGCGACAGCTGTTCCCGTCGGTCAGGGTCCCCGAGGGGGCGGTGACCATCGGAGTCCGCACCGAGCACGTGCGCATCCGCAAGAGCGCCAACGGCGCGGCCGTGGGCCGCGTCCGGTGGATCGAGCACCTCGGCGACCAGAGCCATCTGCACGTGACCGTGGCGGACACCGACGTGATCACGCTTGCGGATCCGCACGCGGACCTGGCCGTCGGCGACGAGGTCGCCATCGAGATGGTGGCTCCCCTGTTCTTCGACGCCAGCGGCGAGCGCGTCCGGCCCGGAGGAAACGGCCGATGATCTCCAACCCGGGGACGAGCATGCCTGCTGAAACCACCCTCCTCGTCGCGAGCCTGATCGACGCCGGGACCGCCGCGATCCGGGCGAATGCGGATGCGCTCGGCGAGCTCGACCGGGCCATCGGCGACGGCGATCACGGGGTCAACATGCTGCGCGGGTTCTCCGCCATCGCCGAAGCCCGCGAAGCGATCCGCGCCCTTCCACTCTCCTCAGCCCTGGAAGAGATGGGCAAGCTGCTGGTGATGAACGTCGGCGGGGCCTCGGGCCCACTCTACGGCAGCCTGCTGCTGGCGATGGGACGCGCCGCGGCCGGCGGGAATGCCTCCGCGGGGAAGATGCTCGAGGAGGGCATCGCGGCGGTCAAGAAGCGCGGCCGCTCCGACCGCGGCGAAAAGACCATGCTCGACGTGCTGATACCGGTGCAGCTCGCCTTGGCGCAGGCCTGCGCGGAAGGCGTCGCCGTTCGCGATGCGATCGAGCGCGTCAAGCGAGCGGCCCGGGAGGGCCTCGAGTCCACCCGCCCGCTGCTGGCGACAAAGGGACGCGCTTCCTACCTGCGGGAGCGGAGCATCGGGCACCTCGATCCTGGCGCTTGCTCGAGCTCCTTGCTGGTGCACGCAGTCTGTGACGCTTTCCTGGAGTCGACGAAGCCATGACCGACCGAGTCGCCATCGTCATCGTTTCCCATTCTCCGGACGTCGCGCGGGGAGCTGCTGCCATGGTGCGACAGATGGTCGGCCGCGAGGTCCGCGTCGCCCACTGCGGCGGCAATCCGGAAGGTGGCCTCGGCACGAATGTGGCGGCGATCAAGCATTGCATCGAGCAGGTGTACGGCCCCAAGGGCGTCGCCGTGCTGGTGGATCTGGGAGGAGCGGAGACCAACTCGGAGATGGCGATCGAGATGTTGCCGAAAGAGTGGCAGGCGAACATCGTCGTCTGCTCGGCGCCGGTCGTCGAGGGCGCCGTCATGGCCGCGACGGAAGCCGCGGGCGGGAGCAGCCTGGCGAAAGTCCGCGCCACCGCGGAGGAGCTCTTCCGATGAGTGACGGGCCGGTCATCTCCGCGGCTGCGGTGATCACCAACCCGACCGGGCTGCATGCCCGGCCAGCGGTGAAGCTCACCAAGCTGGCGAAGAGCTTCGAGGCGCAACTCCGCTTGCGCGTGGGCGAGAACGGCAAATGGACCGACGCCAAGAGCGTCGCCCGCGTGCTGTCGCTCAAGGCCCCGGCAGGCCAGACGCTCTTTTTCGAGGCCGAGGGACCGGACGCCGCAGAGGCGTTGTCCAACATCACCGAGCTCGTCCGGCGCAATTTCGACGAGGGCTCGCAGCGGGAGCGCCAGTTCGAAGGCCAGGTGGCTTCCGCCGGGCTGGGTGACGGGTTTCTCGTCGTCTACAGCCGTCCGCAGATGGATGGGTTCAACGGCACCGAGGCCGCCAATCCCCAGGCCGAGCGCAAGCTTCTCGAGGGCGCCCTGGCCCGGGCAGCGCTGCAGCTCGAGCGGCTCAAGTCCGACGGTGGCGCGATGGCGTCGGAGATCCTCGATTTCCAGCTCGAGCTCCTGCGCGACTCGGCGCTGCTCGAGCCGGCATACCGATCGATCGCGGAAGGAAAGCCGGCGGCACGCGCCTTCGGAGAGACGCTGGAAGCCCAGATCGCGGACTACCGCTCCGCCACGGACAAGTACTTCGCTGCGCGGGCGAGCGATCTCACAGACCTGCGCGATCGCGTTCTCACGGCGCTCGCGCCGGTCGCCCATGTCGCGGCGCAGGACGCGCCCGCGGAAGGCGGGATCTACCTCGCGGACGACCTGACCCCGTCGCGGTTCCTCGAGCTGGACTGGTCGCGCTGGCGCGGAGTGGCCTTGCTCGGCGGGAGCGCGGCAAGCCACGTGGCTATCCTGGCCCGGTCGCGCGGCGTGCCGCTGCTGGTCGGCGTCCGGGCGTCGCTCGAGGACGTGGTGGACGGCGAGACCGCCGTGCTGGACGCGGAGACCGGCCGACTGATCGTCAGCCCTTCGGAGGCCACCACCGGCTGGGTACGCGAGCGGCAGCAGGCGCGAGCGCAACGTGCCGAGCTGGACGACAAGTACCGCGCCGCGCCCGCGGTGAGCGCCGGAGGAACCCGCGTCGCCGTGCAGATCAACGTCGAAAGCGAAAGGACGCTCGAAGACCTGGCGCCCGCATCGTGCGACGGCATCGGGTTGACCCGCACAGAGTTCCTCTTCCATGGCAGAGGGTCGCTGCCCGACGAGGAGACGCAGTATCGATTCTACTCGCGCCTGATCGGGTGGGCCGCCGGCAAGCCGGTCACCATCCGCACGCTGGACGCCGGAGGCGACAAACCCATCCCGGGCCTGACGCCGCACGGCGAATCGAATCCGTTCCTCGGCGTGCGCGGCATCCGCCTGAGCCTCGCGCACCCGGACGTCTTCCGCGTCCAGCTCCGGGCACTGGCGCGTGCCGCCGCGCTGGGGCCGCTCAAGGTGATGCTCCCGATGGTCACGACGCCGGCGGAGCTCGACGAGGCCCGGAAGATGCTGCGGGAGGAGGCAGCGGCGCTGGATGCTCGCGGCATCGTGGCGACGGTCCCGCCCCTCGGGATCATGGTGGAGGTCCCGGCGGTAGCGATCGCCATCGGCCGCTTCGACGCCGCGTTCTATTCGATCGGCACCAACGATCTCGTCCAGTACGTGACCGCGTGCAGCCGCGAGTCCGCCGACCTGTCGGCCCTCTACGATCCGCTGAACCCGGCCGTCCTCGAGCTCATCGCCCGCGTCGCCGCCCATGGCCGGGCCTCCGGGCGCGAAGTGAGCGTGTGCGGCGAGATGGCATCGGACCCCGAGCTCGTCCCTCACCTGCTCGATGCGGGAATCACCAGCCTCTCGGTCGCTCCATCCGCCCTCGGCCGGGTCAAGCATGCGGTCTCGGATCATGCCCGCTAAGCCGGCAACGCGCGGCATCAAACCGTCCGAGCCGGGGCCGATCGCGGCCTACAAGGCGCTCCTGAAGGACTACATCGATCGCCGCCCGGCGGGGATGCGCGCGCGGATCGCGATCGCGCTCGGCAAGCACAAGAGCTTCGTCTCGCAGCTCAGCAATCCCATCTACCCCATGCCCGTTCCCGCGCGGCACTTGTCGACCATCTTCGAGATCTGTCACTTCTCCGCGGAGGAGAAGAAGAGCTTCCTCAAGGCATACATGGTGGCCCACCCGGCACGCGCCGCGAACCCGGCTCCCGAAGAGGAGGGACTGCACCCGCGCCGCAAGGTCCTGTCGCTGGAGATGCCGGTGCTTCGCGATCAAAGAAAACAGCGCGCGCTGGAAAACCTGGTCCGGCAGTTCGTCGAGCGCGTCGCCGAGCTGATCGACTGATGCGCCCGCAAAGGAGGAGCCGATGAAGAAGTTCATCAACGATGCGGTGAACGTCGTTCCGGAGGCGCTGCGAGGCCTCGGGCTGGCCCATCGCGAGATCCTCTCGGTGCACGAGCGGCCGGCCTTCGTCGCGCGCGCTCCGCTCGCCAAGGACAAGGTGGCCCTGGTCTCGGGCGGGGGCAGCGGCCACGAGCCGCTGCATGCGGGATTCGTCGGTTACGGAATGCTCGATGCTGCCTGTCCCGGACAGGTGTTCACTTCGCCGACGCCCGACCAGATCTCGGCGGCGGCGGCGATCGTCGAGAATGGCCGCGGGGTGCTGTTCGTCGTCAAGAACTATTCGGGCGACGTGATGAACTTCGAGATGGCCGCGGAACTAGCGACCGGCCCGACCGCGACCGTCCTGGTGCAGGACGACGTCGCGGTGGAAAGCTCGACCTACAGCACGAGCCGCCGTGGCGTCGCGGGCACGCTGGTGGTGGAGAAGATCGTCGGGGCCGCCGCGGAGGCCGGAGCGGATCTGGCCGCCTGCGCGGCGCTCGGCGAGCGCGTGGCCCGTGCCTGTGCCTCGATGGGCGTGGCGCTCACGAGCTGCACGGTGCCCGCCGCCGGAAAGCCCACTTTCACGCTGAGCGAGAGCGAAATGGAGCTGGGCGTCGGGATCCATGGCGAGCCGGGCCGTCGCCGCGTCGCCACGCGGCCGGCCGATGCCGTCGCAGCCGAGCTGGTCGACGCCATCCTGCGCGATCTCGCCCCGCGCAAAGGCGAGCCTCTGCTGCTCTTCCTGAACGGCTTCGGCGGAACGCCCTTGCTCGAGCTGTATCTGATGTTCGACGCGGCGGCGCGCCGGCTGGCGGCGGGAGGTCTCACCATCGCGCGCTCCCTGGTCGGCAATTTCGTCACCTCGCTGGAGATGGCCGGCTGCTCCGTCACGCTGGCACGGCTCGACGAGGAGATGCTCCGCTTGTGGGACGCGCCGGTGCACACGGCGGCGCTGCGGTGGGGGAGATAAGACTCAAGGGCGTGAGCACACGGCAACGCCGTTTTTCCTTTTTCCACGGAGCTCGGTGTCTTCCTGGATGCGCGCGCGGACGTTGCGTGCAGGGATGGTCCGAGTTCATGCCCAGGATCGGTGTCCAGTGGAACCTGCTGTCGGCTGCCCGGATCCCCAGGGGAATCCGGCTGTCTCTGGAGGCCCGGATGGCTTCCTTGTGGCGATCCCTGGAGCGCTTTCGCATCGCCCAGGTCCTGGGAGGGAAAGAGGCTTGCAGATCCGAAGCCTTCGAAATGAGCGTGGACTACTGGACGTTCACGTACGAGATCGACCTGAGTGAAGGAGTCGCGATCATCCAGCGCGCCATCGATCATGCGCGCGGATGCATCATGTCCTGAATCGTGGGATCAATGTCCTTGCGGACGCGGACCTGACCCCACACAATCGCGCCGATGAGACGCTCCGAACGGCCCGGGGAACCTCTGCGGGTGGCACTGTTCGCATACCCCGACGTGCAGGCGCTCGATCTTTCCGGCCCTCTCGAGATGTTCGCGCGCGCGACGCGGCTGCTGCGCGACGAAGGGCGCACGCATCCCGGCTATTCGCTGGCGGTGATCGGCACGCGAGCGGGACCGATCACGGCGTCCTCCGGATTCCGCTTCCTGCCCGACACCACCTTCGGCGCCCTGCGGGGCAGCATCGACACCCTGCTCGTCCTCGGTGGTCGCGGGGTCGAGGCGCTGCTCGACGATCAGGCCGTGCTGGGATGGCTCCGGCGCAGCGCGGGCCGCGTGCGACGCCTGGGGTCGGTCTGCACCGGCGCATTCCTCCTGGCCGAGGCGGGACTCCTCGACGGCCGGGCCGTCACCACGCACTGGTCGCGCGCCGCCGACCTTGCGCAGCGTTACCCCCGCCTGCGCGTCGAGCAAGACCGGATCTGGGTGCGCGACGGAAACGTCTACACCTCGGCGGGAGTGAGCGCGGGAATGGATCTCGCGCTCGCGCTGATCGAGGAGGATCTGGGCGCGGAGGTTGCCCTCGCCGTCGCGCGAGCGATGGTCGTGTACCTGCGCCGGCCGGGCGATCAGAGCCAGTACAGCGCTCCGCTGCGGCTGCAGGCCGCGCAGACCCCGTCGGTGCGCGAGCTGGTCGCCTGGGCCGCCGAGCACCTCGCGGCCGACTTGTCCGTGCCAGCGCTGGCGCGCCGGGTCGGCAAGAGCGCCCGTCATCTGACCCGCGTATTCCGCAAGGAGCTGGGAGTCGCTCCGGCGGAGGCGATCGAGCAACTGCGGCTGGAGGCGGCGCGCCGCGCCCTGCAGCAGTCCGCCGCGGGCCTCGAGGAGGTGGCGTCGCGTTGCGGCTTCGGCAGCGCCGAGGTCCTGCGCCGCGCCTTCCTCCGCTCCCTGCACGTGACGCCGTCCGCCTACCGCGCGCGCTTCTCGGCGCGGCGGGAGCTCGCCTCGTGAGCTTCGCCAATCGGAGGATCCACCCTGCATTCGTGATCGCCGGCGCGATCTTCGTCGTGCTTCTTTGCGCGGCCGCGGTCCGCGCCACGCCGTCGATCCTGATCGTGCCGCTCGAACGCGAGTTCGGCTGGAGCCGCGCCGTCCTCTCCTCGGCGGTATCGGTGAACCTGGTGCTCTACGGGCTGGTGGGCCCCTTCGCCGCGGCACTGATGGAACGGTTCGGGATTCGCCGCACGATCCTCGTCTCGCTGGCCGTGATCTGCGCGGGCGTGGCCCTCACTTCGCAGATGCGATCGAGCTGGCAGCTCGTCCTCACCTGGGGGATCCTGGTGGGCCTCGGTACCGGGACGACCGCGATCGTACTCGGCGCCACCGTGGTCAGCCGCTGGTTCGTCGCGCGCCGCGGCACCGTGATGGGCGTGCTGACCGCGAGCACCGCCACCGGACAGATGCTCTTCCTTCCACTCGAGGCCCACATCGTCGAGCACCACGGCTGGCGCGCGGTCACGCTGGTGGTCGCCTCGATCGTGGCCCTGCTGCTGCCGCTGGTCCTGTTCCTGGTGCGCGATCGTCCCTCCGATCTGGGAGTGCTTCCCTACGGAGCGCTCCCGGGGACGGCGCCGGACGCGCGATCGCGCGAGAACCCGGTCGCCAACGCCATTCGCGTGCTGCGCGAGAGCGCTCGCAAGCCCGACTTCTGGCTCCTCGCCGGCAGCTTCTTCGTCTGCGGCGCGAGCACCAACGGCCTGGTCGGCACGCACCTGGTTCCGGCCTGCATGGACCACGGCATCCCCGAAGTGCGCGCCGCCGGCCTGCTGGCCGTGATGGGGGTATTCGATCTCATCGGCACGACGGCCAGCGGCTGGCTGTCGGATCGATTCGATTCACGCAAGCTCCTCTTCTGGTACTACGGCCTGCGCGGTCTCGCGCTCCTCTGGCTGCCACAGGCGTTCGACGCGCAAGTGATCGGCCTGCCGCTGTTCGCGGTCTTCTACGGCCTCGACTGGATCGCCACGGTCCCGCCGACGGTGCGCCTGACCACGGAAGCAATCGGCGTCCGCGATGCGCCAATCGCCTTCGGCTGGATCGTCGCCTCCCACCAGATCGGAGCCGGCATCGGCGCGCTGGGCGCGGGCGTCATCCGCTCGAGCCTCACGACCTATACGCCGGCCTGGGTCGTTGCGGGCGCGATCTGTCTCCTTGCGGCCTTGGTGGTGCTCCGGATCGGACGGCGGGTACCGCGTGGGGAGTTGGCTGCAGTTGCCGACCAGGCGTGATCGAACGGCTAGACCATCTTCTTCGGCGCAAGCGCAGCTTCCGCAGCCATGGGGGCGGGTGCATCCGTGACGAATTGCGGCACCTTCATGGTGCGCAGCACGAGGAAGGCGATCGCGGCGGCGCTCAGATCGAAGACGATGGCGATCGCGAAGACGCCCGACCAGCCGATCCTCGGGAGCGTGTACTTCGCGGCAAAGGGCGTCCAGATCGTCGGGACGACGGTCAGCGCAACGCCATACGCGACGAGAGCCAGGCCGATCCCGAAGAGGATGTCGTGGCTCTTGCGCCGCCAGTCGAGGCGAAGAATGGTGGGCGCGAGGAAGTGCGAGAAGAACGCCAGCGCGCCGCCCAGCAGCAGGAGCACGTCGGCGCGAAAATCGAAGGCCTTGCCCGCGGCGAGGGCCGACCCGATGGGCACGAACACCGAGGCGGTGCCCTTCGCCGTATAGAGGAACCCGTAGTTCTGCGTCGCGTGCTTGCGGCCGAAGAAATCGCCGCAGATGGCCGGCATCAGCGAGTAGATCTCGCCCCAGCCGAAGAAGGTGAACGCGCTGAAGACGACGAACAGCTTCGGGTTCGGCGCGAACTTGATCAGCAGGAAGATGGCCAACGCCTCCAGCGCGAAGGCTATGGTCATCGTCAGCTCGCGGCCGATGTGATCCGAGATCCACCCCCAAACCGGCCTGCAGAGTCCATTCAGCACCCGATCCGCGGAGAGGGCGAACTGCAGCGCCGGCAAGGTGAGCCACAAGAACGTGATCGGCACCTTGTCGACGTTGAACGACACAGCCATCGGGTTCAGCTGGGCCGTCGCCATCAGGCCACCGGTCGCAACCAGCGTCATCATCAGATAGAGGACCCAGAACTGGGAGGTCGCGGCCATCCGCCCGGAGGTGAAGTCCGTCGATGTCTGGCGCTTCTTCACTTCCTGGCCCTGCGGTGCGCGCGCCCAAGCGTGCGGCAACCAGCCGGCAGGCGGAGCCTCGAGGAACAACGCCGCCACGATCACCACCGCTCCCTGGATCAGGCCCCACTGGATGAAGGCGTGCTGATATCCCGCCGTGTTGATCATGTTCGCGATCGGATAGACGGTCAGCGCTGAACCGGCCCCAAAACCCGCCGCCGTCAGTCCCGCTGCGAGTCCGCGATGATCGGGGAACCACTTGAGCGCGCTGCCGATCGCGGTCCCGTACACCACTCCCGCACCAAGACCGGCGAGGGCGTACGAGAGGTATAGCGCGGTGAGCGATTCGGCCTTGCCGCTGCCCACCCAGCCCAGGCCGGCGCAGACGCCGCCGATCATTACCAGCAGCCTCGGGCCGAACCGGTCCACCAGCCATCCCTCGAACGGCACGAGCCAGGTCTCGAGGAGGACGAAGACCGTGAAGGTGACCTGGACCGCCGCCTGCTCCGCGCGCAAGTGCTTTTGCAGGGGGGGCACGAACAACGTCCACCCGTACTGGAAATTCGCCACCGCGATCATGCTGAGGACGCTGAAGAAGAGAATGAGCCAGCGGTTTTCCAGGAAGCGGAGATGCTCCCTGGCTGGTTGGGTTTGCATTGGGGCTCCTCGCGCCTGGCTATCCTTCGACGTGGAGCGGGTGATCCGGCCAAGTGGACCGCGTGTTTTCAAGTCCGACGCACGTCGTCCCTCGACGTTGGTCGGAAGGATGGGCCAGGTTGCGATCGCCGCGCTCGCGTCCCCGCGCCTGCGCGCCAAGACGAGCGAGCGCCCGGTTCGGACGATCGGGTCAGTGCGCTCCCGGTAGAACGTGCGCAGCTTCGTCCGGGGAGGGGGGTTTTGGACGCGCAGGCAACGCGCGAAGCTCGATCGTTACCGGAGCGGCTGCCATCACTCGACGGGCTGCGCGGGATCTCGGCGGCGATGGTGGTTCTCGGCCATGCCGAGAAACTGCTGAAGGTCGGCCGCCACCTTCTGTTCGGGGCTGGCGTGGTCGACGTCTGGGGCCCCGTCGGCGTGACCGTCTTCTTCGTGATCAGCGGGTTTCTCATCACCCGCCTGCTCATCACCGAGCAAGACGAGTTGGGCGCCATCAACCTGTTGAGGTTCTACGTTCGCCGTAGCTTGCGCATCCTGCCCGCTTACTGGGTCTATCTCTCGACGATCGCGGTGCTGGCATGTGCGGGCGCCGTCGTCGCGGGCCGTGGCGGGTTCGCCCACGCGCTCTCGTTCACGACCGATTACGTGAACCCGGATTCCTGGGTCCTCAATCATTCCTGGTCGCTGAGCGTCGAAGAGCAGTTCTACGCGCTCTGGCCGCTCTTGCTCGTGATCGTCGGCGCCGCCAAGGCGCGGCGGACAGCGCTCTTGCTCGTCTTCGCGGCGCCGTTGGCGCGCGTTCTCACCTACTTCTACGCGCCCCATCTGCGTCCCGCGATCACCTCCATGCTCCATCTGCGCATCGACGCGCTGATGATCGGATGCTGGGCGGCGCTCGAACAGCGCCTGAACCCGTCTTCGCGCCCCCTCGAGATTCTCGGGCGGCCACGGACGGCGGCCTTCGCCGCCGCGTACTGC
>Ga0066672_10000857_pt1 | contig 10347 bp, 7 predicted proteins | sample GraSoiAngelo_121_FD_62292 | JGI IMG/M metagenome (GOLD analysis project Ga0066672, IMG submission 62292) | Grasslands soil microbial communities from the Angelo Coastal Reserve, California, USA - 14_0919_12_20cm | ecosystem: Environmental > Terrestrial > Soil > Grasslands | place: USA...
ACGATTAGCACATCAATGTCGCTGGCGCTGTCCGCTTCGCCGCGGGCGAAGGAACCGAACAGCACGACGCTGGCGGGCATCGGTGCGATCCGACCGGCTTCCTTCTCCAGTCGAGTGACCACACGTTCGTAGAGTTGCCCGAGCTGGGTGATCCAACGCGCCGCCTCGTTGTCCTGGGCGAGGCGAACAAGAGCGCTTGAGCCCGCCTCCCGCCGTTCGACGATACCGAGCGACACAAGCTCGTTGAGAACGGTCACAGCTCGGTTCACACTCACGTCCGCGAGCTGGGCGACGGTTCTCATTGTGAGCTCGGCCTCGGTCCGGGTCAGAACCCCCAACACACGCCCAAGCACTCCGGGCACGATGGTCTCGAGCGGCCTCCTGTAGTCCACGACACCCCAACATACCAATAAATCGCACACGTGTGCGATTACTTGGAGGCGGTCGGCGATGGGCGCAACGGATCGGACAAGCCGGTACGTCAGCCGGTGCGCGTCTGGTTGATGAGCGGCGAGAACGCCATCGTCGATGCACCGCGGTAGCCGCCAACCCGACAGGAGCCGGGTAATCCAAGGCCCGCGCCGTCGGCAGATTCGCGGTCCGTCACCTCCGGCAGAATCGCTGGGTCCACGGGCGACCCCACACGCCAGATGGCCTGTGATCAGGCATTTCGCGAAGCGTCTCCGAGGTGCGGACTCGGAGTCACCACTCGCAGGGGACAGTTAGGGGGTCAGTTAGGGGGTCAGTTAGGGGGTCAAACCGGAACGACGGATGTGGGGTACTGACACCCGAGACCCCGACGTTCCGCCTCTCACCTGCAGCTTCGCGCGCGTGGGCCGGGGAGGATTCGAACCTCCGTAGGCTGTGCCGGCAGATTTACAGTCTGCTCCCTTTGGCCACTCGGGCACCGACCCGCGGGCGGACGAGGATAGCGTTCGACCATGCCAACCTTCGACGTCGTCTCCGAGGTCGACATGCAGGAGGTCCGCAACGCCGTCGACCAGGCCAGCCGGGAGGTGGGGACCCGCTTCGACTTCAAGGACACCGGCTCCAGCATCGAGCTCGCCGGCCAGGAGCTCAGTCTCCGCTCCGCCACCGAGGACCGCCTGAAGGCTCTTCAGCAGGTCCTGGAGGAGAAGCTCGTCCGCCGTCAGGTCTCCCTCAAGGCCCTGGAGCGGGGCAAGGTCGAGGAGGCGGCCAAGGGCGCGGTGCGCCAGACCATCGTCATCAAGGCCGGCATATCCGCCGATCACGCCCGCCACCTCAACCGCCTCATCAAGGACCTGGGGATGAAGGGCATCTCCTCTCAGACCCAGGGCGACCAGGTCCGGGTGTCGGGCAAGAAGCGGGACGACCTCCAGGGCGTCATCGCCGCCCTGAAGAAGGAGGACCTGGGGATCCCCCTTCAGTTCACCAACTTCCGGGAGTGACGAATAGGTAGCGCAGGGCCGGCGGGGTGGTCGGAGCCAGGAGCCGGAGCACGGTCTCGTCCACCTGACGCCACTGCCGGACCTGGTACTCGGCCTGGGCCACGGCCTGGGCCCAGCCCGGCGTACGGACCAGGTCGGCCACCTCGGCCTGGGCCAGCTGCAGGGGCCCGCCCGAGGGACTGGCGGCCGATGCCCACAGCAGCTCGGCCCGGGGCGGACCCGGCGACCCGGTCGGTCCCGCCACCGAGGGGTCGACGAAGCGGGGGGTCAGACCGGTGGCGATGGGCGCCTGGGGCCGGCTGCGCTGGGCTCCCCCGTACAGAGCGACCAGCCTGGGCGCGCCGGCCAGGGCGTCGCCCAGCCAGCGATCCAGGGACGGCTTGGGGTCCACGGCCGCGCCCCCCAGGGGGTGGATCTCGAAGTGCACGTGGCAGGCACCCCCCTGGGCATCGCCGCTGTTGCCGACGAAGCCCACCACCTGACCCGTGCGCACGGTCTGCCCGCTCACCTGTCCGGCCACGTAGGCGCTGAGGTGGGCCATGTACACGTAGGTGGCGTCGGCCTGGGTCACGTAGACGGTCGTGCCGCCCAGAGGGTCGCTGGTCAGCCTGAGCACGCCGTCCAAGGGCGAGCGCACGGGAAGGCCGCAGTCGGCGAATACGTCGTTGCCCTGGTGGAGGTGGAAGGGCGGCCCCACCCGGGGCTCGAGCCAGTCGTCCCGGTACCAGGCGTAGCCGGCGATGGGGAAGCGGCCCATGCCCACGATCTCCACCTCGAGGGCGGGCAGGCCCATGGTGACCAGGGGCTGGAGCGCATCCAGCAGGGCCTTGTCGTTGCTGGGGGGCGTGCGGTGGACCGAGTCGATCTGGGACTGGTACTCGGACGGGACGGCCTGGGCCGGGGGAGCGACGCCGCCGGGCCCGGTGGGCGGGCTCGAGTTGGCCGACGCCCCGGGCGGGGGGGTGGACGACGCCGCCGTGGTGGTCGTCGTGCTCCCCAGGGGCCCGCTCGTGCCGGGCGGACCGGGCCGGGCCGTGGTCGAGGTGCCGGGCTGGCCCGAGCTGGTCGTGGTCGATCCCGGCAGGGGCGGCACCTGGGCCCGCGCCGCCAGGCCGCCGGCGACGGCGGCGAGCATGAGAGACGAACAGGTGAGGGCGGCCACGACGGCCGCACGGGTGCGTGGCATCCGTGGTCGAGGAATTCGCCCGGGGGGCCACAAGATCCTGCCCGCCGGCACCGTCCAGGCGCCACCCGGGCACCCGGGCGGGGCTCAGGCGATCAGCTGCGCCACTCCCCGGAGCGGAGGCGGGCGATGCGGTCGGCCGTGGGCGGGTGGGTCATGAACAGGTTGGCGAAGGCGATCTTCCGCCCCGTCAGGGGGTTGACGATGTACATGGACGCCTCGGCCGGCTGCACCTTCATGGGCACGGCCCGCACGCCGGCCTCGATCTTGGTCAGGGCCCGGGCCAGGGGCTCGCCGTCCCCGATGAGCCGGGCTCCGGACCGGTCCGCTTCGTACTCGCGGCTGCGGGTCAGGGCCATCTGCAAAAGGAAGGCGGCCACGGGGCCGAGGATGGCCAGGGCCAGCAGGGCGAAGATGTTGTTGTCGTCGTCGCCGCCGAACCACAGGGCCATGCGGGACACGAAGGTGATGGCCATGGCGATGGCGGCAGCCACCGACCCGATCAGGATGTCGCGGTTGCCCACGTGGCTGATCTCGTGGGCCAGCACGCCCCGCAGCTCGTCCCAGTCCAGGGTCTGGAGGATCCCCTGGGTGACGGCCACGGCCGCGTGGCTGGGGTTGCGCCCGGTGGCGAAGGCGTTGGGCTGGAGGTCGGGCGTGACATGCAGCTTGGGCATGGGCATACCCGCCCGCTGGGTCAGCTCCCGCACGACGCGGTAGTACTCGGGCATCTCCGCCTCGGAGACGGGAACGGCCCGCGCTGCCTTGATGGCGATGGTGGCGGAGAACCAGTACGAGGCGCCCGTGATGACGAGCCCCAGGATGAGGCCGATGGTTGCGCCGCTGCCTCCGCCCACTGCCCCGCCGACGAGGATCATCAGGCCCCCGAGGGCGGCGAGGAGCACGTAGGTCTTGACGGTGTTCTTGTTCATCTCACTCCCATAAACGCCGGAGAGAGCTCCGGAGTTCCCGCCCGCGCCCTCGGTGTCCTAGTCGTAGTAGCCAGAGTGGACATAGAGGCACGGGATGCCCTCCTGGCGGAACATCTCCAGGTTACGGCGGTCGTCCTCGAAGGCGAGCTTCAGGTCGAAGCCGTAGCGGCGCAGCTCCTCCACCGTCCAGCGCTTGAACTCCTGGGCGGCCGAGTAGTCGCCGTAGTCCCGCATGATCAGCACGTCCCAGCGCAGCTGGTAGCGCTCCAGCCAGGCCAGGGTCTGGGGCTGGACCCGCAGGGGGCGCCCGGTGAGCAGGACCCTGCGCAGGGCCGGGTCCAGGAGCTCGAGCAGGCGGGCCACCTCCTCGATCAGGGGGTCGTCGCCGCAGGCGTCGAAGAACGCGGTCCAGTCCCGCCTGCCCGCCTCGATGAAGTGCTGGCGGCTGGCCGCGTCGGAGAGGACCCCGTCCAGGTCGAACACCACGGCCGGACCTGGACCCACGGGGGCATCCCGCCAGCGCCAGTTGCCCGGGGCGCGCCCAAGCCCATCCTCCCCGGCCATGTCCTGCGGGCCCAACCGGCTCATTCCTCGTCGGCGGATGCTCCGGCCCGGCGCCTGATCTCGTCCACCACGGCGGCGTCGGCCAGGGTGGTGGTGTCGCCCAGGTCGCGCCCCTCGGCCACGTCGCGCAGCAGCCTGCGCATGATCTTGCCGCTGCGGGTCTTGGGCAGGTCGTCGGTGAAGATGACGGTCTTGGGACGGGCGATGGGGCCGATCTTGGCCGCCACGTGGGCCCGAAGCGCCTCGCCGTGGGCCCGGTCCGCCTCCTGGCCCGCCTTCAGGGTGACGAAGGCGATGATGGCCTGGCCCGTGGTCTCGTCCTTGGCCCCCACCACCGCCGCCTCGGCCACGCTGGGGTGGTCGACCAGGGCGGACTCGACCTCGGTGGTCGACACCCGGTGGCCGGCGATGTTCATGACGTCGTCGACCCGTCCCATGAGCCAGAAGTAGCCGTCCTCGTCCACCCGGGCCCCGTCGCCCGCGAAGTAACGCCCCGGGAACCGGCTCCAGTAGGTCTGGCGATAGCGCTCGGGATCGCCGTAGATGCCCCGGAGCATGGCGGGCCAGGGCCGGGTCAGGGTGAGGTAGCCGCCCCCCTCCTTGACCCCGTCTCCCCGGTCGTCGACCACCTCGGCCCCTATGCCGGGCAGGGGGAAGGTGGCCGAGCCCGGCTTGAGGACGGTCGCTCCGGGCAGGGGGGAGATCATGATGGCGCCCGTCTCCGTCTGCCACCAGGTGTCCACCACCGGGCAGCGACCCCCGCCGATGTGCTGCCAGTACCACACCCACGCCTCGGGGTTTATGGGCTCGCCCACCGTGCCCAGCAGGCGCAGGGAGGAGAGCTCCTTGGACTCGGGATAGGTGCTTCCCCACTTCATGAAGGTGCGGATGGCCGTGGGCGCGGTGTACAGGATGGTCACGCCGTAGCGCTCCACGATCGACCACCAGCGGTCCTTGCCTGGGTGGTCAGGGGTGCCCTCGTACATGACGCTGGTGGCCCCGTTGGCCAGCGGCCCGTAGACGATGTAGCTGTGGCCGGTCACCCAGCCGATGTCGGCCGCGCACCAGTACACGTCGGTCTCCGGGTGGAGGTCGAACACGTAGCGGTGGGTGAAGGCCACCTGGGTGAGGTAGCCGCCGGTGGTGTGCATGATCCCCTTGGGCTTGGCCGTGGTGCCCGAGGTGTAGAGCAGGTAGAGGAGGTCCTCGGAGTCCATGCGCTCGGGCGGGCAGTCGGTTCCGGCCCCGGCCACCAGTTCGTCCCACCAACGGTCCCGGCCCTCCACCATCTCTACGTCGGGGGCGCCCTGGGCCCCGCTGGTGCGCCGGGCGACCACCACATGCTCGATGGAGGGGGTGTCCTCCAGGGCCGCGTCGGCGTTGGCCTTGAGGGGCACGACCGCGCCCCTCCGCCATCCCCCGTCGGCGGTTATCAGGACCTTGGCCTGGGCGTCGTTGATGCGGCCCCCCAGGGCGTCGGCCGAGAACCCGCCGAAGACCACGGAGTGGGCCGCGCCGATGCGCGCGCAGGCGAGCATGGCCACGGGCAGCTCGGGGATCATGGGCATGTAGATGGCTACGCGGTCTCCCCGCCTCACGCCCAGACCCTTGAGGGCGTTGGCGAAGCGGGAGACGTCGGCCAGGAGCTGGGCGTAGGTGATGGTCCTGGTGTCGCCCGGCTCACCCTCCCAGTGGAAGGCGACCTGCTCGCCTCGCCCCGCGTCCACGTGGCGGTCGAGGCAGTTGTAGGAGACATTGAGCGAGCCCCCCACGAACCACTTGGCGAAGGGCAGCTCCCAGTCCACGATGGTGTCCCACTCCCGGTACCAGTCGAGGGCCAGGGCCTGCTTGGCCCAGAAGCCCGACCAGTCCTGGGCGGCCGCGTCGTAGAGCGAGGTGTCCGTCACCAGGGCGTGACTCTTGAAGTCCTCCGGGGGCTCGAAGGTGCGCTCCTCCAGGTAGTAGGAGTCGATCGCCGCCTGGTGCGCCTCCTCGGCCATGGCGTTTGCTCCCCTGCTCGACGTCGGGACGACGGGAGCCGAGCCTAGCGGCGGGGCTTGCGCCGCCCTCTCAGCCCACCTCCCACTCCAGCACGCCGAAGCGACCGAGGCCGGCGGGGTCCACGAGAGCGCCTGCCTCCGTCACCCGGCTACGCGCCGCCAGCGCGTCGAGGTCGGCGCGGGCCGCGCCCTCGTGCCAGCGCCGGCGTGCCGTCTCCACCAGCTCCTCGAGACCGTGGGCCCGCAGGAAGTCGGCCTGCGTGCGCAGCTGCGTGGGCGGGCGGTGACGGGCCAGCTGGTCCCACGCCACCTCGCAGGTGACGTCCTGGTCGCCCAGGTGCTCGAGGGGATGCCCGCCCCGACCGTGGCCCCGGTAGGTGCGCACCCACTCCGTCCACGGGCGCCGGGCCATGGAGGGCGTCGTGTCCGCGTAGTCGATGGCCACCACCCGCCCCCGCGTCACCAATGCCAGCGCGTCCCGCAGCCAGGTCCGGGCCCCGTCCTGCAGGGGGACGCGGGCCCCGGGCCGGGCGTCGGGGACGAGGCGGTCCGCCTCCCGGGCGGGCCCGGCGCGGGCCGGCACCGGAACCTCGACCAGCCCCCCGGCCCGCTCCCCCACCCGCACCTCGTACCACCCCTCGTCCCGACGCTCCAGCACGTCGAAGGGGATGTTGTCCAGCAGCTCGTTGGCCACGACCACCGACACGATGGGCTCGGCCGGCAGCTCGGGCAGGGCGGTCACCAGCGGTCCCCGGCCCCGCACCCGCCTGCGCTCGGTGTCGTCGTCGCCCACCTCCCCGGCGCCGCCCACCCCGCCCCACGGCTGGCCGCCGTCTGCGTCGCCCGCCTCCCCGGATTCGACGGGCCCCAGCACCAGCGAGGGCAGCTCGAGGGGCAGTAGGGCGGCCTGCCGGGCCCGCTGGTGCTCCGAGCGCTCGACCAGCACGTAGCGCAGGGTCGGGGCACAGGCGGGACGGGCGGCCAGGACGTCGCGGGCCAGCGCACCCCGCCCCGCACCCGCCTCCACCACCACGTAGGGGTCGGGCCGGCCCAGGTCCTCCCACCACGAGTCGAGCGCCCGGGCCAGCACCCCGCCGAACAGGGCCCCCACCTCGGGGCTGGTTATGAAGTCGGCCTCCCGCCGCCCGGCGCCCCCCGCCGTCTCGAAGAAGCCCTGCTCGGGGTCGTAGAGGGCGAGCTCGAGCAGCTCCGAGAACGACAGCGGGCCCAGGCGGTGGATACGGTCCACCGCACGGGTCGCAAGGGGCCTTCCCGCCGGGCCCGTCACCCTGCTAGCGGAGCAGCGAGGCCACGTCTCCCATGCGGGCGAAGGCCTGCGGGTAGACGCCGATGGCCATCACGACGAGGGCACACAGCCCCAAGGCCGCGGCCAGCGGCGGCGGCACCCGCACCGGCCTGCGGTCGCCGTCCGGGGCTGGGTTCATCCACATCTGCCGGGCCACCCCGGCGTAATAGAACAGAGCGATGACGGAGTTGACAGCCACCAGCACGCCCAGGACCCAGGCCCAGGCCGTGCCCGCGTCGGCCACAGCCCGGAACACATAGAACTTGGCGAACCACCCTCCCAGCGGCGGCACACCGGCCAGGGAGAACAAGAAGATGGTCATGACCACGGTCAGGCCGGGGGCGTAGGTGAACAGCCCGCTGTAGGAGGCGATGTCCCCCGAGCGGGTCCTGCGGGCCACGGCGATGACGATGGCGAAGGCGCCCAGGTTCATGGCCGCGTAGATCAGCAGGTAGACGATGCTCGCGGTCTGTGAGGAGTGGGCGGCCCGGGCGTTGGTCCCGGCCACGGCGAAGGGCACCAGGATGTAGCCGGCCTGGCCGATGGAGGAGTAGGCCAGCATGCGCACGATGTTGGTCTGGCGCAGGGCCACCAGGTTCCCCACCGTCATGGTCAGGGCCGCCAGTACCCAGAAAAGGGGCCCGTAGACGTCGTAGCGCCCGTAGAAACCCACGAAGATGAGCTGGAACAGGGCCACGAAGCCGCCCGTCTTGGAGGCCACCGACAAAAAGGCGGTGACGGGCGTGGGCGCGCCCTCGTAGACATCGGGCGCCCAGAAGTGAAAGGGCACGGCCGAGACCTTGAAGGCGAAGCCCACCACGATGAAGAAGATGCCCACCGTCACGATCGGGTGGGAGCCGGCTGAGCCTGCGATCTGAGCGCCGATCTGGCTCAACACGGTCGTGCCCGTGAAGCCGAAGATGAGCGACATCCCGTAGAGCATCACCGCCGTGGCCAGGACGCCGAGGAGGTAGTACTTGAGGGCGGCCTCGTTGCTGCGCAGGTCGCGCTTGCGCCACCCCGCCAGCATGTAGGCGGGGATGGAGAGGAGCTCGAGAGCCACGAAGATCGTGATCAGGTCGCGCGCCGACGCCATGACGACCATGCCCAGCAGCGAGGACAGCACCAGGAAGGAGAACTCGCCCTCGTAGTAGTCGCCCTCCTCGATGTAGTTGGTCGACATGAGCAGCACGATGTAGCCGGTGAAGATGAAGAGGGCCTTGAGCACGAGCGAGAAGTTGTCGACCACGTAGGCGCCGCCGAACATGGACCAGCTGTGGGTGCCGTGGCGGGCGGCCAGGCTCAGCAGGGGCACGGCGCTGGCCACCACCCCGAGCCCGGCCAGCTGGGTCACCAGGTACTTCCTGGTCTCGTCCACCAGCAGGTCCAGGACCAGCACCACCACGACGACGGTGCTGAGCACGATCTCCGGGGCCAGGGCGTGGTAGTCGATGTAGGGGGCGTGGAAGGGCAGTGCCCCGGGGCTGGCGGCGGCGGTCATGAGCACGGCTCAGCTGGCCCGGGATGTGAACACGGCCGTCACCCCGTGCACGGCGCCGTCGGTCACGTGGAACAGGGCATGGGGGTAGACGCCGAAGGCGACGATCCCCAGCAGCAGCGGCGTCCAGGCGATCCACTCCGGGACGTGCACGTCGTGGACGTGGATGGCGGCGAACTCGGCCGAGGGCTCGCCGAAGGCGGTCCGCTGGTACATCCACAGCAGGTATCCGGCCGCGAGCACCGTCCCCACCGCGGCCACGACCATGAAGGCGCGGAACAGGGCGATGTTCAGCCCCTGGGCGGGCTGGTAGGCGGACAGGATGGCGGGGAACTCGCCCCAGAATCCGGCCAGCCCGGGCAACCCCAGGGAGGCCATGGCGCAGAAGCCCAGGATCCATCCCAGCCGGGGCGCCTGGACGAGCAGGCCCCCCAGCCTCGAGATCTCCCGGGTGTTGAAACGCTCGGCGATGGATCCGGCCAGGAAGAACAGCATCCCCGTGATGAGGCCGTGGGCCACCATGCCGAAGATGGCTGCGTTGAGGCCGAAGCTGGTGAGCGTTGAGATGCCCAGCATGACGAAGCCCATGTGGGCCACCGACGAGAAGGCGACCAGCCGCTTCAGGTCGCGCTGGGCCAGGCTCCCGAGCGCCCCGTAGATGATCCCGATCACGGCCAGGAGCCCGATCCACGGGGCCCAGCGCCGGGCCGCGTAGGGGAGCACGGGCAGGGCGATGCGGATGAACCCGTACGTGCCCAGCTTCAGCAGGACGGCAGCCAGGATCACCGAGCCCACCGTGGGCGCCTCGGTGTGGGCGTCGGGCAGCCAGGTGTGGAACGGGAACATGGGCACCTTGATGGCGAAGCCCATGAAGAGCCCGGCGAAGATCAACACCTGGGTGCTCCGGGCGATGGCGGAGCCGTTGTGGACCAGGGTGGGGATGTCGAAGGTGTTGCCGCCCTTGAAGAAAAGGGCCAGGAACCCCAGGATCATCAGGGCCGAGCCGAACAGGGTGAACAGGAAGAACTTGATGGCCGCGTACTGGCGGTTGGGACCGCCCCAGACGCCGATCATGAAGTACATGGGCAGGAGGACCAGCTCGAAGAACACGAAGAACAGGATCAGGTCCTCGGCGCAGAAGGTGCCGTTCATGCCCGTCTCCAGCACCAGGAGGAGCATGAGGAAGGCCTTGGGGTTGTGGGGCTCGGGGAAGTGGTCCCAGGAGTAGATGATGCAGGCGATGGTGATGAACACCGACAGAGCCAGCAGCGGCAGGGCGATGCCGTCGACGCCGACGTGGTAACGGCTGTGGATCACGTCGATCCAACGGCGGTCGGTTACGAATTGCAGCTTGTCGGTGGCGTTGTAGTCGAAACGAGCGAGGATGCCCACCATCAGGCCGCCTGTGACGAGGCTGATGAGGAGGGCCACGCT
>Ga0066672_10000860_pt1 | contig 10343 bp, 13 predicted proteins | sample GraSoiAngelo_121_FD_62292 | JGI IMG/M metagenome (GOLD analysis project Ga0066672, IMG submission 62292) | Grasslands soil microbial communities from the Angelo Coastal Reserve, California, USA - 14_0919_12_20cm | ecosystem: Environmental > Terrestrial > Soil > Grasslands | place: USA...
GAACTGAATAGCCATGAGCGCACCGCTAGGGGAGGGGCAGCGGCATGGACATCATGGAGGCTTACCCATGCCCCTCCGAAGCGACATCGAGAACTTCGCGCTCATTAAGGTCGTCGGTATAGGCGGCGGCGGTTCGAACGCCGTGAATCGGATGATCCGCGCCGAGCTCCTCGGCGTCGAGTTCATCGCCGTCAACACGGACGCGCAGGCCCTCCTGCTGTCCGACGCGCCGCACAAGCTCCGCATCGGCGACAAGGTCACCAAAGGCCTTGGCTCGGGCGCCGACCCCGTGGTCGGGCGCAAATCCGCCGAGGACGACAGTGAGAAGCTCTACGAGGCCCTAAAGGAAGCGGACATGGTGTTCGTCACCGCCGGCATGGGTGGCGGGACCGGCACCGGCGCCGCCCCGATCATCGCCGAGATCGCCAAGGATGTGGGGGCGCTGACCGTCGCCGTGGTCACGAAGCCCTTCAGCTTCGAGGGCGCGAAGCGCCGTCTCCTCGCCGAGCAGGGCATCGCCGAGCTCGTGGACAAGGTCGACACGCTCATCACGATCCCGAACGATCGCCTGCTGCAGGTCGTCGAGAAGAAGACCAGCATGGTCGACGCGTTCCGCATCGTCGACGATGTCCTGCGGCAGGGCGTCCAGGGCATCAGCGACCTCATCACGGTCCCCGGCCTCATCAACCTCGACTTCGCCGATGTGAAGACGATCATGACGAACGCGGGGTCCGCCCTGATGGGCATCGGTCACGGCTCGGGCGAGTCGCGTGCCGCCGACGCCGCGCGCCAGGCGATCATGTCGCCGCTCCTGGAGCAGTCCATCGATGGCGCACGTGGCGTGCTCTTCACGATCACCGGCGGTCCCGACCTGACGCTCTTCGAGGTCAACGAGGCCGCGGAGATCATTCACGCAGCAGCCGACCCCGAGGCCAACATCATCTTCGGCGCGGTCATCGACGAGCGGATGGGTGGCGAGGTGAAGATCTCGGTGATCGCGACCGCGTTCGAGCAAGCTCGCGCGGTCCGGAGGCTCGAAGGTCCGATGTACAAGCGGCAGGCACCTTCGGTCGAGCAACGGTCCGCGGCGATGGCCGCTCCGGTCGCGCCCGCGCCCGTCGCGCCCAGACCAGAAGAGCACAAGAAATATGCCGCCGACGATCTCGAGGTTCCAAGCTTCCTGAGGCGCCGCTGAACTGAGCGGCGGTCCGTCCGCCGCTCCCGCTGCTTGGCATGTCGGCTGCATCCCCATGGCCAAACGACATGAATTTTCGAGATGGGGGTGCGCACATGGTGCGGGAAGGTGCCACCGTCCGCGAATCGTGGACGGCGTGGCCGGTGTTTTGGACTCCAGTGATCGTCGGGGCCCTCGCCTCGGTGGTCGCGGTCGTTCTCTTTGGCGTGATCGGCACCGCGGTCGGGTCGTGGAAGGCCGGTAACGAGGGTCGCGTCACCGACTTCAGCGGCATTGGACGCGTGGCGGTCGCGTACGCAGTCTTCGCTTCCTTCTTCGCTTTTGTGATCGGCGGATGGGTCACGGCGCGGATCGCCGGCATCCGTCGCGCCGAGCCCGCGATCTTGCATGCGGCCATCGCGTTCCTCGTCGCGACCGTCGTGTTGCTCACGTTGGCCAGCTTTGGCGGGGCGGTATTCAACGGGTGGTACGTCGGCTTAGCGCCCGCACCCGCGGTGCCGACCCCCGCCGGTCAACCGATCGACCCGAGCGTGGCGAAGGCCGCGGCAGCCGGTGCCGCCGCGGCGGCGGTCGCGATCCTGCTCGGCCTCGTCGGCAGCGTCGTCGGGGGCTGGATGGGCTCGGGCGAGCGGATGGATTTCAGCTTCCGCGAGCGTGAGGGGGTGCGCATGACGCGCCCGACCGGCGACCGGACCACACGGATGTAAAGGAGGTAGCGAGATGATCCTCATCCTGCTCTGGCTTCTTGGCGCGCCGCTCGCGCTGATCATCATCCTGTTCCTGCTCGGCGTCGGGCACTAATCAACCGCTCGCATAGGTAGACATACCCACACGTTCTTCCGACCACTAGATTTAGTGGCTCGAAGTCCCATATCTTGTGTCGGTGAAGTGCCCCGGCTGCGGCAACCCGGACACGCGCGTCATCGACTCGCGCGAGGCTGAGGACGGCGACTCGATCCGCCGTCGCCGTGTGTGCGATCGCTGCGAGGAGCGTTTCACCACCTTCGAGCGAAGCGAGTCAGCGCGTATTCAGGTCCTGAAGCGAGACGGCAGCCGCCAGGAGTTCGACCGCCGAAAGCTCGCGAGCGCGATCGGAAAAGCTGCTTCAAAAGGACTCTCCGGCGATGAGATCGACCGGCTCATCGACGAGCTCGAGGCGAGCGTCCGGCAAAGCGGGGCATCCGAGATCCCGTCCGGACGGATCGGCGAAATGGTGCTTGAGCGCCTCGCCGAACGCGACCCGCTCTCATACCTTCGCTTCAAGATCGTCTACTCGCGCCTCGAGGACATCGACGCGCTGTATGAGGAGCTCGCGTCGCTCGTGCGCATCCGCCAGGAGGCACGCGATCGACGCGTCGCGGAGCAGATCACGTTGCCCATCGCCGAGCCCGTTGTCGCCGGCCCGCCGCGCCGCCGTCGGCGATAAGACTCGGGCTACCGCCCTCCCTGTGAGGCCGTGCTCGCGCTGACTGGACCGAACCCCGGCATACTCGATCGCCGTGGTCCTCTCCGATCGTGACATCCGCGCCGCGATCGATGCCGGCCGGATCGGGATCGATCCGTTCGATCCGAAGTGCGTCCAGCCGGCCTCGGTCGACATTCGTCTCGACCACCGCTTTCGTGTGTTCCGCTCGAGCCGGCACGCCTTCATCGACCTGGCGCGCCCGCTTGACGACATCACCGAGCTGGTCCAGGTCCCGCCGAAGACGCCGTTCATCCTCCATCCCAACGAGTTCGTCCTCGGCTCGACGCGCGAGCGCATCCGCCTCCCTGACGACATGGTCTCGCGTGTCGAAGGAAAGAGCTCGCTCGGCAGACTCGGGCTGCTGATCCACAGCACGGCCGGATTCATCGATCCGGCGTGGGACGGTCACATCACGCTCGAGCTCTCGAACGTGAACACGATCCCGATCACCCTGTACGCGGGGATGCGGATCGGCCAGCTGTCCTTCTTCCCGCTTTCCAGCCCCGCGGAGCGGCCGTACGGGTCACCTGAGCTCGGCTCCTCGTATCAGGGGCAGACCGGGCCGACCCCGTCCCGCTACCGGCTGGACGTCTAGGGATCGTGTGCGGCCCCTGCCTTCTGAACGAATACATCAGAGCCTTTATCACCGTGCTCTACTGGGCGCTCGCGGGCGCCATCTTCGTGCGGGTCATGCTTTCGTGGATCCCGAACGTGCGCCTGCCGTTCGGGGTCGGTGAGTTCGTGTGGAACGTCAGCGAGCCGATCCTCGCCCCGATCCGGCGGGCGATGCCGTTCTTCGGCGGGATCGACTTCTCGCCGTTCGTCGCGCTCATCGCGATCCAGATCGTGTCGAGCCTGCTCCTGAGCGTCCTTCCGCCGGCCGTCTAACCGGGTGGGCGAGCGCATCAAGATCGCGGTGCGCGTTATCCCACGGTCCAAAGCCGATCGCGTGGACGTCGTGCGGGCCGGGAGGCTCGTCCTCCGCGTCGCGGCACCGCCCGAAGCGGGTGCCGCCAACCGGGCGGCGCAGGCGCTCCTGGCGGCGGCGCTCGGCCTGCGGACCGCGGACGTCCGGCTGGAACAGGGGAGCACGTCGCGCGACAAGACCCTCAGCCTGCCCAGAAGCGCCCAGGCCGCGCTCGCCGGTCTCTACAGATAGAGCGACTGCCGGCGCGATATGAAATAGGAGCGCAGGCTAGGGCGTACAGAGGGGGAATGGCCGCGAGTGTTGCCCTGCGCATCGATCTGCCGGTCTTCGGGGTGACCTCGCCGGTGACGTTCGCGGACGGCGTGCGCGACCACCAGGACGAGGTCTACGGCGTGGCCCTCCGCATCACGGGCGATCGCGACGCGGCGCTGGACGTGGCCAGCTCGACCTTCCTCAAGGCGTACCGCGCCTTTGACCGATTCGATCAGACCAGACCCCTTCGCCACTGGCTGCTGCGGATAGCGACGAACGAAGCGATCAGCTATGTCCGAAAGCGAGGGCGCGAGCTGCGCCGCAGCGTCGACGTCGAGGAGGCGACGGCGCTCCCGGATTCGAAGGCCGCGCCTGACACCGAGTCGATGGCTCGCGAGGAACGCGAGCGGATTCGCGCCGCGGTGAGTCTTCTGCCAGAGCTCTACCGCGTCGTCATCGTGCTTCGTTACTTCAACGAGCTCAGCGTGGACGAGATCGCGCACGTCACCGGACGGCCCGCCTCGACGGTGGGGGTCCAGCTGCTCCGCGGTCGTGCGCTCCTGCGGAGCGCTCTCGAGGTGAAGCCATGAGAAGCGACCGCCACAACGACGACCTCTTCGACGAAGCGCGTCTTCGGCGCGCGCTACGGCTCGAAGCGTCGGAGCTTCCGCCTCGGATCGATCTGGCGGCGATCGTCGCCGACGCTCGTGCGGAGCGGCCGGCGTTCGCGGTGGCCGCGCTCGTCTCCCGGGTCCTCGCGGGCGTTGCCGCTGCCGGCCTCGTCGGCCTGACCGCGATGGCGCTCCCGACGGTGGCTCCTGCGCTGGCGTCGGATCTCTTCGCGGGCGGCATCGAAACGCTCACGCGCGTGGCGATCCCGGTGAGCGCACTGCTGTCCCTCGCGGCACAACCGACCGTTCCGATCGCGGCCATCGCCGCGCTGGCGGTCGCGATCGCTTACGAATACGCGCAACGAAGGGAGCGTGTCCTTGAAGTCACGTCTTGAGCGCAGCACCACCAACCGCGTGATCGGCGGCGTGTGCGGTGGAATCGCCGAATACCTCGCCGTCGACCCGACGCTGGTGCGAGTCGTGTTCGTGGTGACGGCGTTCATCACCGCGGGGCTCGGCGTCCTCGGGTACATCGTCCTGCTGATCTTGATGCCCCTGCCGGGCCACCCCGCGCCGTTCACGACACCGACCGGGTCGAGCGGAGCGGCCGACGCGACAGCGCGCATGGAGGGTGACCCGAGCGCGATCACGCCCGCGACGACGGCGCCGGTCGATCCCGTGGCGCACGAGGCCGCGACCGAGCGGCGCCGGATGGCGTTCGGTTATCTCCTGATCGCGCTCGGAGTCGCGTTCTTCCTGAGTAACGCCGGTGCCTTCCGCTTCGTGCAGTGGCAGTACATCTGGCCGCTCGTGCTCATCGGCGTTGGCGTCCTCTTCCTCGTCCAGCGGGTGCGGCCGTGAGTGTGCGCCCGCGGCGCGGCGTCTTCTGGCCGCTCCTGCTCATCGCCCTCGGCCTCATCTTCCTGCTCCAGAACTTCGGATTCATCACGGGGGTCTCCTGGCTGGCGCTGGCAAGCCTGTGGCCGCTTCTTCTGGTCCTCATCGGTCTCGACATCGCGTTCGCGCGACGCTGGCCGCTGCCCACGCTCGTCGTAGAGGTGACCGTGATCGCCGCGGGCCTCGCGCTCGTCGCCTACTCGCCAAATCTCGCTCCGGGGATCTTCGTCTTCGGAGACGGCGATGGCTCCGGGGAGAGCGACGTCACGGTGCCGCGCGGCGACGCGACCCAGCTCACGCTGACGCTGAACGGCGGCGCGACCCGAAGCTACCACGTGAGCGGCGGAGCGACGGCGCTCGTGGAAGCCCACAGCACCAGCCCCGATCTCCGCGTGCGGACGTCCGGCACCACGCGCGCCAGTGTTCGGGTCGACCAGGTATCGCCGAACGGCTTCCCGCATCCGGTCGCGGTCGGTGACATTCAGATTCGTATCGCGAGCGACGTGCCGACGTCCGTCGTCATCAACGTCGGGGCGGGCGATTTCGACATCGACCTCTCGGATGTGCGTGTCACCGATGCGCGCGTCAACGTGGGCGCGTCTTCGATGCGGTTCGTGCTTCCGAAGCCCAGTGGCAACGTGGACATCCGCATGAACGGCGGCGCGTCGAACATCAGCGTCGTGGTCCCCGACGGGGTCGAAGCGCGGATCTCGACCACGGGTGGCCTGTTGTCGCTCCGAAGCGAGAACGCACGGCTCGGTAACGGTGACACCGCCCGCGGCGTATTCGCCGGCGGCACCACGGTCGAGACGAGCGGCTACGCTGCCGCCCAAAATCGCGTGACGCTGACCATCAGCGCCGGGGCGAGCTCGATCGTCGTGCGTTAAGACCCCGGTCGGGGAACCGAGCGGCGCTCCCTCGATAGACTCGCCTCGTGCTCCACAACGCGATCGAGCGGATCCTCGAAGCGCAGGGCTTCTGGGCCGATCCGCTTGGCAAGCTCTTCGTCACTATCTTCGGGGCGCTGTACCGGCCGGTGCCGGCACTCAAGGATTTCCTGAACGGCGTCTGGTTCGGCCACCCGCTGCATCCAGCGATCACCGACGTGCCGATCGGCGCGTACGTGGTCGCGCTCGTGCTCGATCTTTCCGGGCAGCGCAGCGGGGCGACCGCCGCGATCGGCGTCGGAATCGTGTTCATGCTGCTCGCCGCGCTCGCCGGATACGCCGACTACATCGACCTCGAGGGGAAGACTCGGCAGTTCGGCACGGTCCATTCGTCGCTCATGCTTGTCGCGCTCGTCCTGTACGTCATCTCGTTTCTCATGCGCCTCGGCGCCGTGGCGTCGCCGGCGGAGGTCTGGCTCTCCTTCATCGGCTTCCTCATCGTCATCGGCAGCGCGTACGTCGGAGGCGAGCTCGTCTACAACCTCGGCACCCAGGTCGATCGGCATGCGTGGCGAGGCGGAGGCACGAAGTGGACGGCTCTCGACGTCACGGACATCCCCGCTGACAAGCCGGTGAAGGCAAAGGCCGGCGCCCAGACGCTCGTCGTCGTACGCCGCGGCACGAGCTTGGAGGCGCTCCACGACGTATGCGCCCACCAGGGCTGCAGCCTCTCAGAGGGAAAGATCGTCGGCGAAACGATCGAGTGCGGGTGTCACGGATCGCGGTATCGGCTTCGCGACGGACTCGTCGTGCGCGGGCCCGCGGTCTTCGACCAGCCCCACTTCGAGGTCCGCGAAGCCGAGGGAAAGATCGAGGTCCGACGCACGGACACCCGTTAGAACCCGCCTGAAGCCCCCTTCTTCGTGATACTGCGGGCGTGAGCGAAGCGATCGCCTCGGTCCCGCTTGAGGGCGCCGCCCCGCTCGCCGAAGCGCCCGCGCCAAGCGAGCTCGAGGCCCGTCGCGCGCTTATCGCGGAGTACCTCCGTCACCACCCCGACGAGGTGGCGCGGTTCCTCGACGAGCGAATGCCGCGCGAGACCGCGCTCATCGTCCACGACGCCGGTCCGGAGGAAGCGGTCCACCTTCTCGAGCGGTTGAATCCGCGTGTCGCGGCGGATGTCCTGCGGAACCTCCCGGTCGAGGCGGCAAAGATCGCGCTCCGTCAGATGCACCCGGCTCGCGCCGCGCCGATCGTCGCGAGCTTCGAGGCGACCGAGCGTGAGGGCGTGCTGAGCCGGCTCCCGAGGCGGTTCGCGTCCGAGGTCCGCGAGCTTCTCACCTATCCCTTCGACACGGCGGGCGCCCTGATGGACCCGCGCATCACCGCGTTCGCGCCGGAGACGACGGTCGACGACGCGCTTCGCAAGATGCGCACGTTCAAGGAGAAGGAGCTCGGCGCCATCTACCTCACCGACGCATCCGGCCGTCTGGTCGGCTCGGTCCCGCTCGGCGAGATCGCGACGGCGACACCGGAGACCAAGCTCAAGGACCTCGTGCAGGGAAATCCGGTCGGTGTGCACGCCACCGCGACGCGCGAGGAGATCGTGAACTACCTGACCGAGCAGCGCGTCGCAACGCTGCCCGTCATCGACAGCGATCGGCGGCTCGTCGGTGTGATTCGCTATCGCGCGCTGGTGGCAGCGGCTGAGGCCGAGGCGACGATGAGCATGCAGACGATGGTCGGTGTCAGCAAGGAGGAGCGCGCACTATCGCGCGTGTCGTTCGCGGTCCGGCAGCGGCTGCCGTGGCTCGAGATCAACCTCGCGACGGCGTTCCTCGCGGCATTCGTCGTGGGCCTTTTCGAGGGGACCATCGCGAAGTTCACGGCGCTCGCCATCCTGCTGCCGGTGGTGGCGGGCCAGTCCGGCAACAGCGGCATGCAAGCCCTCGCCGTCACGATGCGCGGACTCGCGCTCCGCGAGGTCCGGCTCTCGCATTGGCCGCGGCTCATCCTGAAGGAGGCCGGCGTCGGCATCCTGAACGGCGTCGCCGTCGCCACCACGACGATGGTCGGTGTCTTCATTTGGAGCCAATCGATCGGGCTGACCGTGGTGATCGGCTCGGCGATGATCCTGGCGATGGTCATGGCCGGCGTCTCCGGGGCGGCCATCCCGCTCATCCTCAAGGCGTTCGGCCAGGACCCGGCGCAATCGTCGTCCATCGTGCTCACGACCGTGACCGACTGCAGCAGCTTCCTCTCGTTCCTGGGACTCGCGACCATCCTTCTACAGTTCCTCTAACCCAGATGCCGCGCGTCATCGTCGCAGTGGCGGGATTCGCAGCCCTCGCGTTGGCGTTCGCGGCGCAGGCTTCCGCGGACGAGGGCTGGACCATCCAGCGATTCGGATCGGACATCACCGTCCAGAAGGACTCATCGCTTCACATCGTCGAGGCGATCGACGTCGACTTTGGCTCGCAACAGCACCACGGCATCTTCCGGAATATCCCGGTCCGCTACCGCTGGGACGACACGCATCTTCGCGTCTACCGCCTCGAGGTCCGGTCCGTCACCGACGCCGCCGAAAAGCCGGTCCGCTTCTCGATCAGCGACGCCGGCGCCGACAAAGTGATCAAGATCGGTGACGCCAATCGACTCGTGACCGGGCCGCAAACATACCGGATCACGTACGACGTCTTCGGCGCCATGAACGCGTTCACCGATCACGACGAGGTTTTCTGGAACGTGAACGGCGGCGCGTGGGACGTGCGGGCGCTGGCCGTGACCGGCACGGTTCACGTCGCGAGCGGTCTGGGGCGGGCGACCTGCTTCCAGGGGCGCACCGGGTCACAGGAGGCCTGTCGCTCGAGCACGACGACCACACGGGCCGACTTCTCGTCCACCCGTCCGTTCGCGCCGACCGAGCAGCTCACGATCGTGACCGCCATCGCGAAGGGCACCGTGGCGGAGCCGACGCCGATCATCGAGACCGACAGCTCGAACGTCCTCGCCTACGTCGCGCCCCAGCCGGCGGCGCTCGCGCTTGCCGCGTTCGTCCTCTTTGCGGGACTCGCGCTCCTCTTCTGGCGCTGGTACTCGGTCGGGCGCGACGCGCGCGAGCGAGTGACCATCGTTCCCGAGTACGAGCCCCCCGACAAGCTGCGGCCGGCGCAGCTCGGAGTGGTGCTCGATGAGAGCGCCGACACCAAGGACGTGACGGCGACGATCGTGGATCTGGCGGTGCGCGGTTACCTGACGATCACCGAGGCGCCGACGCAGCGCCTCTTCGCGAAAAAGGACTGGACGCTGCGCGAGACGGGGAAAGTGGTCGCCGATCTCCAGCCGTACGAGGCGATCGTCTACCAGGGGTTGTTCCAAGACCATCCGAGCGAGGTGAAGATTTCGGAGCTGCGCACGCACTTCGTCGGTTCCCTGCGAAAAGCCGAGAGCGAGCTCTACGCCGACGTCGCTCGCCAGAGGTGGTTCACAACCCGGCCCGATCGCGTGCGGCAGGGCTATGCCGGTCTGGCCGTTCTGGTGATCCTGGCGGGTGGCGGACTGGCGTGGCTCCTCGGCCGCACGATGGGCGCCGGCCTGGTCGGGTTTGCGGTCATCGTTGTTGGATTCGTCGCGCTCGGGGTCGCGCGGTGGATGCCGGCGAAGACGGCCGCCGGCGCGGAGCTCCTCCGCCGCACGCTCGGCTTCCGCCAGTACATGGAGGTCGCGGAGAAGGACCGCCAGCGTTTTGCCGAGCGCGAGAACATCTTCTCCGCGTACCTGCCCTACGCGATCGTCTTCGGCTGCGTCGAGCGTTGGGCCCGCGCGTTCAAGGACATCGATCTGTCCGCGCAGACGAACTCGTGGTACGTCGGAAACGCGCCGTTCAACGCGCTCGTCCTGTCGTCATCCCTCCAGGGCTTTTCGTCGAACCTCGGCTCGGCGATCTCGTCGACGCCTGGCTCGAGCGGCGGCAGCGGATTCTCGGGCGGTGGTTCCGGCGGGGGCGGTGGCGGAGGAGGCGGTGGCAGTTGGTGACGCGTATCCTTACCTTCTCGTCACGGGCTGTTGGCTCAGCCGGTTAGAGCGCTGCGTTCACATCGCAGAGGTC
>Ga0066672_10000862_pt1 | contig 10335 bp, 7 predicted proteins | sample GraSoiAngelo_121_FD_62292 | JGI IMG/M metagenome (GOLD analysis project Ga0066672, IMG submission 62292) | Grasslands soil microbial communities from the Angelo Coastal Reserve, California, USA - 14_0919_12_20cm | ecosystem: Environmental > Terrestrial > Soil > Grasslands | place: USA...
TCGTGTCCGGTAATTTTCTTTCAGGGTTTGGAAGACAAAGTCGTGCCGCCGAATCAAGCTGAAATGATGGTTGATGCGCTGCGCAAGAAAGGTTTGCCCGTCGCGTATGTCGCATTCGAAGGCGAGCAGCACGGATTCCGGCGCGCGGAAAACATCAAGCGTTCACTCGACGGCGAGATGTATTTTTATTCGCGCGTATTTGGATTTGAACTGGCGGATCAGGTTGAGCCGGTAGAAATAGAAAATCTCTGATGATTCCCCGTTATCGCACCCCTTCGAGTTGAATGGCGAAACTCGACCGCCTGGGCTGGGCGGATGGAATGTCATTCGCGGCTTATGGAGTTCGCGTCGGTGTGCGCGTGAACGACGCCGCGATCCTGCGCGAACTGATTGCGCGTTTACCGCCAGGCTCACAGTCTTCGTCTGCCCACCGAGTCGATCATCTGTATTCGCTGACTGGCTTCCCGACAAATTCGAATGGCAAAGTTCGCCGATTCAATCTGGGCTACTGGAATCTGCTGCGGTTCTCGCGCTCGCAAAGCTTTGACAACCTGCTCGACGAATTTGAATCACATGTGCAGTTGACGGTTGCGGAATACGCCACGCGCCGAGTCTTTGTTCATGCTGGCGTCGTCGGTTGGAATGGCCGCGCGATTCTGATTCCGGGCGCGAGTTATTCCGGCAAGACAACGCTGGTCGAACATCTGATTCGCGCCGGCGCGACTTACTATTCGGATGAATACGCGGTCCTGGATGAGCGAGGCCGCGTGCACCCTTACGCGCGGCCGCTGGGTATTCGCATGAGCGAGACGGCGCGCGCAACGAAGATTCGCGCAGAAGAATTCGGCGCGCAGGTCGGATCGAAACCTCTGCCGATCGATTTAGTTATCTCAACCGGATTCAAGGCAGGTGCGCGTTGGCGCCCCCGAAAATTGACGCGCGGCAAGGGCGTGCTTGAGCTGCTCGCGCATACGGTGTCCGCACGGTCGCAACCTGAGCTTGCGCTGAGTGTCCTACCTAAAGCTTTGGAGTCAGCAAGAATCGTTAAAGGCGTGCGTGGTGAAGCGAGTGAGATTGTAGAAGCGATCCTGACATAGAGTCATCCACAGATTACACAGATAAAATAGAAATAATCAGTAGAACTCTTCAGTGCGTATTCCTCTTTGTGCCGATCATTTCTAATCTGTGTAATCTGCGAAATCTGCGGATGAGTTATTGCTGCACTGGCTTATCCGCGACCGTTGCCGGCGCGCCACCATGATCGTCGCCGCGCACGACCCCGCTCTTATCGACAAAGAACGAGCGCTTTCCTGTCTTGCCGTATTCGCGCGGCGTGGCAACAGCTTCGAACGTATCGCCAGTCACAGTGATCTCGAAATTGTAACCGTACTGGTCTCTGGCTCTGTCTGGAAAGAGTTGGGCTTCGATCAGTTTGTCGAGCGAACCATAGCTCCCCTTGCCCGCTCCATCTTTATATTGAGATTCCGCGTTCGGCAAATACTGCAACATGCTAATCGCAATCATCTCGTTTGTTTCCGGAGGCGGGTTCTTGGTTGCGGAAGACATTCCCGCGACCATCGCCAGGATCAAATTCTTCGGTAGATGTAATTCGTGTTGAGTTGCCAATCCTTCGTTCGACACGGCATAAGTGATCGCTTCCGAATTGGGATTGAGGCCCAACAGAAAATCTCGCAGCGTCGCATCCATGTTTACGGATTGCTTGCGCACTTCGTTCTGATAACCCTCCATCAACGCGGGCGAAACATAAATTTGTCCCAGCGTGCCTCGCGATTGCCAGCGGCGCGAGTTTCGAAACACAGTGCTGCTGGAAAGGGTCTGATGATTCACATTCGCATCGATTACCCGGCGCACCGTAGGCGCGTCCGAAATCACGACGAAATTTCCGACGAATGCATACGCAAAAATGCCCGCGTAATTAACCATTTCGGTATCTTCGCGCTTTTCAGTTTGGGCCAGCAGATTCGCTTCACCGATGCCGAGGCCTTCAAGCACATGCGGCATTAATTTCCGAACTGCGTCGCGATCTTTGATTTCGATTAACAGAATCGGCAATGTCGATTCCGGTTTTTTCGCATCATCTGTGTTCGCGGGTGAGTCGGCAGGTTTCTTTGACGATGCCGGCATGCCTAAGTTCATTCCGCCAAAGCTCTGCAAGGTTTTGAGTGAACCCGCGAGGGCAATCTCGTTTCCGAGCACCGACAATAGATCGTCCTTTATTTTGAAGCCCGCTTTCTTTTCGAATTGGGTAAAGACATCAGGCTGGGTCTCTGGCGTTTCCATCGCCACAGTATTAAGCGCCCCGTTGTTATAAACCGTATAAAGAGTTTTCGGGGGTGGGTTTTTCGCTCTGATCTCTGCCTCTTTGCGCATGCCTTCGTAGGTTTGCGTCAAATCAATCGAAGCACTCACCAAAACATCCGTGTCGTCGGGCAGCACAGACGCGGCATCAGCGGTGATCGGCGGACCGGATTGCAATTGTGGGATAAACGGGATGAGCACCTTCTTCGCGTCAGGCTTATCCACGAGGATTGCCCGCAGAATATATTCGTTACCATCGAGCGAAAGGGCGAACCCAACCGCCTCGGGATATTGCGGCTCGCCGTATCCAATCGCGTCGAGCAGCGAACCTATCTGCGACGTCGCGATGCGCTGCACCTGCTCTTCCTTGTGTGGTGTGGGCGTGGGCGAGCCTATCACCAGGACGGCCGATTGCTGCGCATTGCCATTCGCGATCTTCTGCTGTTCGCGACGGTTGTTTTCAGCTTCCATCGAAGCTCTGAATTCTTCCTGCTGTTTCCGTAACTCCTCCTCCTGTTCGCGTTGCTTTTGTTCCTTCTCGGCATCGCTCATGACGGGTGTCGGTGATGGCTTAGAAATCGTCTTATCTTCCAATTCCACGTTCATGAAAAGAAAAATCGACTCGCTCGCAAACTGATCGCGGGCAACGCGAAAATTCGGATCCTGAAAGAGAGCTTTGCCCGACGCCGGATGAAGCTTTTCGAACTTGAACGATTTGTCGGTAATGAAAACGAGATTGCCGCGGTGCGTGATCACGAATGGCAAATGTTCCGCTGGCGGTTGCTGCGGCGATAACGTATTTGCTGGTGTCGCTTTAGGCGAGGGCTTTTGACTCTGGGCGTTTGGTGAAGATGAATTCTCGGGAGTCGCATCTGGCACAGGCGGCAGGATGGTCGGCAAGAAAGTTTCCAGCTTCGGCGCAAATTTGTTTGCCTCTTCATTCGTCGGAAACTCGATGGCGACAAAGATCATGGGAACGTCGGTGCGCGCAGGCCAACCTGCAAACATCAACCGCGACGAGCCAAGGGTTTCCGAATTCTTCTTCAGGAAATTGACTATGGATTTGAACTGCGGTCCGGGATCGGCAAGCTTGATGATCGGGTCGACAATCTCGCCGGCTCCGCCGCTGCTCATAAGCATTCCTACATTTCTCACTTCGCCATAAAGCTTGTAAGCATCCGTCGCCAGCAATGAATCGAACGCCGGTTCGGCTTCGGCTTGGCGCGGCGCAGCGGTGCGCGCGGGCTGAGCCGGTTGCTGCGCGCGCAACGGCGCGGCAAACAGGGTTAGCGCAATTACCACTGCGAAAAAACGATAAACGCGAAGTGTGTTAGGAGAATGAATGGCTTTCATGGGTGGAACCTCGTGCGAAGGGCTTCAATGCGGATGAGCATATCAGAATACCGAAACCTCGAAAACAATTCTGGCGCGGGCGCGGACGATCCTGGTCATATGATTCGCTGCCGCCCGCGACTAATAAACTGAAATACGAACCGTCAAGATCTTTGGTTCATTTGCCTCAGCAGATTGTTTAGTCAAGGTTCCCGATCTTCCTCGGACAAAAAAGGAAGGAGCTACCGTGCGTACGATCAAGCTGTCGATTATTTTCGCGCTCTTAATGGTTTCAGTCTCATTAGTCGCGCATCGTTTACTTCCGGGTTTCACAGCCACCGGCCAGGCAGGTTCGCTCTCGGCGCCCACGAACGTGAGCGCGTCCGACAGCGTTTACTCAACAAAGATCGGCATCAACTGGGATGCGATTCGCGGCGCGACGCTGTATCGAGTCTTTCGCAATACAACCAACGATTCATCGACGGCGGCCGCAATCGGCACGACGGCTGACGCGACCCTCTTCGATACCACGGCCGCCGTGGGCCAAACGTTTTTCTACTGGGTGCGCGCGGAAAATGGCAGCGTCTTCAGTTCTTTCAGCGCTTCCGATTCCGGCGTGCGCGCGAACGGCGTCATCAATGGACCAGTGCCGCCGCTGAATCCTCCGCCTCAGCCTGCCGGCAATCCGGTGACGGCAGCCAAGGCATATCTTGGTAAGGCGTTGTTCTGGGACGAACAGTTGTCTTCCACGCGCACGGTGGCTTGCGGCACTTGTCACTTTGCGGCGAACGGCGGATCGGATTCGCGGGCCATCGTCGGCAGCACGCGAGCCAGGAACCCCGGCGCCGACGGCGTCTTCAATACTGCTGATGACGTGTTCGCGTCGCCGGGAGTGATCAGCAACAACGCTGACGGAACGTACAGTCTGTCCTCCGTCTACGGTTTTCACGAGCAAGTCACTGGTCGCAAATCACGCTCGTACATCGATGCGGGATTCTCGCCCGTGCTGTTCTGGGATGGAAGAGCGAGTGGGACTTTCAGCGATCCAATCGGCGGCGCAGCTGTACTTCAAAATGGCGCGGCGCTGGAAAGTCAGGTACTTGGCCCACCGGTGAGTTCGGCGGAAATGGCGAATGCGAATCGAACCTGGGTGGATGTCGCTTCCCGCGTCGCCAATTCGCAACCGTTAGCGTTGTCGCCTTCGGTGCCGGCAGGATTGCGAAACTGGATCAGCGGACGATCCTATCCGGAATTATTTCAGGAAGCGTTCGGAACCTCAGACGTGACGCCCGTCCGCATCGCGGAAGCGATTGCCACGTTCGAACGAACTCTTTATTCAGATCAAACTCCCTTCGATCTGAGCGTGCAACAAATCACTCCGCTCGGTGCGGCCGAAACACGCGGCCAGGGAATCTTTAATACGAGGGGCTGCAACGTCTGTCACGCGGGCAGTCTGTTCAGCGACAACGCATTTCACAACATCGGCGTTCGCCCACAGACGGAAGACACCGGTCGATTCCAGGTGACGGGCAACACGAATAACATCGGCGAGTTCCGCACGCCGAGCTTGCGCAACGTCGGACTGCGCGGGCCATACTTTCATAACGGACGCTTAGCCGCACTCGAAGACGTCGTCGCTTTCTACAATCGCGGTGGCGACTTTGACGCGCCAAACATCAATCACAATTTGATTCGACCACTCGGTCTGTCTCCGCAGCAGCAATCCGATCTCGTCGCGTTCCTGCGGAATGCTCTGACTGATCCGCGCGTGCTGGCAGCGACGGCTCCTTTCGATCGGCCGACGCTTTACAGCGAATCGAATCGCGTGCCGACAATTACGGGAGCCGGCACGCAAGGCGCGGGTGGTAATACTCCACAAGCAACAGCGATCGAGCCCGCGCTCGTCGGCAATCCGAATTTCACTGTCGGCGTGACCAATGCACTGGGAGGCGCGTCAGCCGTGCTGGTCATCGACAGCAACGACCCGGGGGCTGGCCCAGCAATCCCAGCGACGGCATCGTTCGCGCGCATCAGCTTGCAGATGTCCGGCAGCGGCGCCGGCCAAGGGTTTGGCTCGGTGAGCATGTTGGTGCCGGCGAACTCCGCTTTGGTGGGCCAGACATTCTTTGGTCGCTGGTATGTCAGAGATTCAAACGCGGCGGGTGGCGTGGCCGCAGCCCCGGCGTTTCGCTTCACAGTCTTTGGCGACACGAGTGGAATTACGACCAACGAGATCGATCAGACCGATACTTTCGTGGTCCAACATTATCGCGACTTTCTCAATCGCGAGCCCGACTCTTCCGGCTTAAGTTTCTGGATGAATCAAATCTCGCAGTGTGGTACGAACGCGGGATGCGCTGAAGTCATGCGCATCAACACCTCGGTGTCATTCTTCCTTTCGATTGAATTTCAAGAGAGCGGCTACCTGGTGTATCGCTTCCACAAATCGGCGTTCGGAAATTTGGCGGGTACGCCGGTTCCCGTACGTTTCAGCGATTTCCTGGCCGACGATCAGCAACTCGGACAGGGAGTGATTGTGAATCAGACCGGCTGGCAAACTGTGTTGGAAAATAATAAGCAGGCTTACGCCAGTGCATTTGTTCAGAGACCGCAGTTTACTTCGGCATTCCCAACCTCGTTGTCGCCCGCCGCGTTTGTCGACACGTTGTGCGCCAATGGCGGTGTAACGCCAACGAGTGCTGATCGAACTGCGGCGATTAACGAGTTCGGCGGTGGGACGACCACGGCTGATGTTGCGGCGCGCGCGCGCGCACTTCGTCGCGTGGCTGAGAACTCAACGCTCGCGCAGCAGGAATTCAATCGCGCCTTTGTCTTGATGCAGTACTTCGGTTATTTGCGGAGGAATCCCAACGACGCGCCCGAAGCGACGCTCGATTTTCAGGGCTATAACTTCTGGCTGAACAAGCTGAATAGCTTCAATGGAAATTACATTCAGGCGGAAATGGTGAAAGCATTCCTGTCGTCGACTGAGTATCGAAGGCGGTTTGGGCCGTGAAGAGAGCTATCTGTAGACGTCCTTGCGATGCGCGACTCGCAGCATCTGAATTGTGTCGGCGTTGTTGAATTGGAATAGTGCCCGCCAATCTCGTGTTATCCCGGAACGAGAGAAAACCGTGCAGAGAGCCGACCAGCCGCTTGGTGTGAAGTCGCGGATCGAATGGGTTCTCAGCGCACATTGTCAGCAATTGATCGAGTTTTTTCTATTTATTCAGCGGAAGCTTAGCAGCGCTTTTCAAAAAAGCGTCGCTATAGACGATTTTCATCGTTTTGTGTGTTTCAGTTGAGCAAGCAATGAGCCGGGGTCGGTGTAGTCATGGGATGGATTCTCGCTGGCAGCTTCAAGAAGCTCTCTGACGATTGACGCCCGATATGCGCCTTCGCGATCCTCGCCGACGACGCTTATTAGCATGGACCGAAGCCGACCAACTTCACGCTTCAGGCCTTCAACCTCATTAGTTAATTTTCTGATTTCAGTAGTCGAGATCATAGCTGAACTATAATCGTTGGGCGCGCGACCGTCAAAAATAAAATCACACTCAGTCACTCCCATACCTGACTTCCATTCGTCTTATTCTCGTGCCTGCGGCGAACAGCACCAGCGCGGTGACAATAATCAATCCGGGAAGTGAAATCCACGCTGGTGTTGGCTCAGCGACTACGGCGAATGGGCCTTCTGATAGCGGAACCGGGACGAGCGAATTTAGATAATGAATCACGCTGATCTTTTTAAGCAGCGGTGGCAGCAAAAAGTTGATCCACTCCCAACCGTAGAGCACCAGGGCGGGAATGATTGGATTGCGAAAGAACAATCCCACCACCAGAAAGAATGCGCCATACCCAATGCACGCCAGCACGGTGATCGTCAGATACCAGAACAGATGGTTCATCCCGGGCCCATCAAGAAACAGTCGCGAACTCTCTGCATAGTAATGTGAAAAGAAAACCAGGAGCATGCAAACGACGGTGACGGTGGTGAACAGCACGATCGAAGTCAACAAGCCGGAGATGTACTTGCCGGCGACCAACACTTCACGACGAACTGCCGAGAGAAAGTAATAATGCAGACTACGATCGACGATTTCGCCGCGAAACAGATTCATGAAGATCCAGGCGCAGCCAAAAAAGACCACAGTGCGCAAAATCATCGCGTTGTAAAAAATCGAATAGATGCTGAGGAACTGCTGCGAGGTCCGTCCCGGCGGATTGATTATCTCAACCAATGTCAGCAAACCAATCGGCATTAGCGCCAAAAGGTAAACCAACACCGAACGCCTACTAAAGAAATTCTTCTTCAGCTCCAGCCGCAAAATCGCACCGACTTGACGCAGCCACAGCGAGAATGATGCGTCTTTGATTTCGATTCGCGATTGAACGGTTTCTGCGTTTGCACTCATAACATCACGCTCATTGCGCGCCGATCAGATATTCATAAACCGCGCTCAGATCGTCATCGACCGGGGCGATCGACTCGACCGTAATCTGGCCCTGCGCTACGACTTCATTCAGCGAAAGATAAAACTGATCCGGGCTGCGCGTCTTAACGAACAAGCCTTGCCGATCGTCATGCACGCGCGCCTCGACGATATCGCTGTGCTGAAAGATGCGCGACGCCAGAACTGAAGGCTGATCGCAGCGAATTAGAATTTGGGCCGGATGCTCGACATCCATCTCGTCACGCACGCCATGAATCGCGCCTTCCGCAACGACGTAACCATTGTTCAGCAGCACCACGCGATCGGACATCATGTCGACTTCGTGCAGGATATGACTCGAAATAATCAAGTGCAGTCCGTCAGCGGCGAACTGTTTGAACAAAGCAATTGTTTCGGCGCGCACCATCGGATCCAGTCCGTTCAGCGGCTCATCCAAAATCAAGACAGACGGTTGATGCGCGATCGATTGCGCGAGCCGCACGCGCTGCCGCATGCCTTTGCTGTACGCGCCGATCTTTCGATCGGCCGCAGGCAACAGTTCGACTCGCTCCAAAGCCTTCACCGTCAAATCGCCAGCTTGTCGTCGCGTAAATCCCGAAACCATAAGGAACGAATTGATGAACTCGCGGCCCGTCAGTCCGCGCGGGAACGAATCGAATTGCGAACAATAGCCGAGTTTGCGGAACAGGAGTTCGGGCCGATCGGTAGGAATGCCGAGCACGGTGAGCTTTCCGCGCGTCGGCCGCAGCAACCCGGTCATCAAGTTCATCAGGGTCGTCTTCCCTGCTCCGTTCGGCCCGACGAGACTCGTGATGCCTGAAGGAATTTCCAGACTGACTCGATTCACGCCGAGAATCTCGCCGTAAAATTTCGAGACGTTATCGAAGATTATTGTTTCGCTTCGATTCCTCATCGTTTAGAGGTGGGCGTTGCCCGCCAATCTCTTTGGTTGTACATCTGGCGGGCAACGCCCGCTTCTAAACATCCTATTTCGAACTTCGCAATAGGAAATCGAAACTTTATTTCACGACTTCATATGCCTTCACTTTGCGCGACAGCAGCCATAAACAAAACGCGCAAATCAAAAACAGCATAAACCACGACGCCCACAGCGGTGGTTCGGTCAAGAGCGCCTCGCGAACGACTACGGCGCGACGCATCTCCGTTACCTGTCCCACTTGTCGTACAAACGTGCCAAAGAGTCCGGCCCAGACGTTTTGGATCAGGGCATTCAGACTGATGAGGTTTCCCCAGTGCGTTTCGATCATCTGATTCACGATCGTGGCGAACACCGAGGGAATCAGGAACAGACCGATCAACGCAGCGCGCGCTGCGAGGCTCCATTTCACCCAGGCAGAAATGGTTTGCGTCAACAACGCGAGCAAAAGAATCCAGACTAGACTGCCGAGAAATATCGCGCTGGCAATCGGAAGGTTGTCCGAGAACCAGGCCCAGCCTTCGAGATAACTTTGCAGCAGGAACAGAATCAATCCCGGAACCCACGTGATCGTCGAAAGCAAAATGATCACGATGGACATCTTGCCAACGACGTATTCGCTACGACTGAATGGCCGGCAAAGGTAGAGCGGCAACCCGTTGTTCGTTAAATCACGCGAGACTTGTTGCGGACCGACCAACATTGCGAGAAAGAATCCAACTGTGGCTTGCACGGCGACAAATGCCTGGAAGAAAGACGCATCGATCGGTAGCACATCAAGCACGTTCAGCTTCATGATTGAGAGCGCCTCAGCGTTGTGATGCAGATAAATCAGAATCGCGCACACTAGCGGCCAAACGAATGACAACGCGTAGAAGCCGGTGAAGAGTTTTGAGCGAAAGATGTTTCGCACTGCGTGTCGCGGAATGATCAGGAAACGGCTCCATTCGGGCGACAAAGCGCCTTCATATCTCTTGTAGCTGCGTTCAAGAACTGCCATGTTCGTTCTCTGTTCCCTCTCCCTTTGGGAGAGGGTTAGGGTGAGGGCCTAAGTTGCCGCCACAAACCCTCACCCCAGCCCTCTCCCAAAGGCAATAATATACTTGACTCATATAGGAGTCTGTGCTAATCTTCTCTCACCATGAGAGAAAAGCACTTTCCTAAAACCCTTCAAGAAGCGATTGTTTACTTCGCCGATCCTGATACTGCGCTCGGTTGCATGGTTGCGATCCGCTGGCCGGATGGCATCGAATGCCCGCGCTGTGAGTCCCGCGAATACTCGTTTGTTAAGAC
>Ga0066672_10000863_pt1 | contig 10335 bp, 11 predicted proteins | sample GraSoiAngelo_121_FD_62292 | JGI IMG/M metagenome (GOLD analysis project Ga0066672, IMG submission 62292) | Grasslands soil microbial communities from the Angelo Coastal Reserve, California, USA - 14_0919_12_20cm | ecosystem: Environmental > Terrestrial > Soil > Grasslands | place: USA...
ATTGCTTTCGAGTTCGGCCTGGCGCGTGAGCGATTCCTCGCGGATTTTGTCCAGCAAACACCGCTGTTCCTCGTCCGGTTCAAAGGATTGCGGACCAAACAGCGCCACGAAGAGTCGAAAATCTTCCAGCGAGCAAAATTCTTCGCCGTGCGCCAGGTGAAAGGCGAAATAAGCGTCGTTGGCCGCCTGTTCGCAATACAACCGCCATTCGTTGCCGTTGGTTAAGATCGCCCAATTGAAATAACGCTGGCCGGTCTTGTCCTTTGCGTTGCGGAGATAATCTTGAGCTTGCTGGCTGGGAAACCAGCCGGGCGTTTCACTGTCGGAAACTTCATCGAGCGAATGTTGCACCCGCTTGGCTTCCAAAGCAGTCGCGGCTTCGCGGAACACGTCCGCCGTTTCGGTTTCCTTTGCCGCGCGTTGACGCGCATCGTCATTGAGAAACAGACAGTAATCAGGGACTTTTCGCATCTTGCCCTTAGACGGCAAATCCTGCTCTGGAATGAACATCCAGCCGATTTCATTCAGGAGCGGATCAAGGAGCTGTGTGCGCGTGTAGGCTTCTTTCCGTTTGCACAAGCCGACGTAATTTTCGAGCCAACGACTTTTCAGCCGTTCGTACATTGGCCGCACATCTTCGGCGGTTGGAAATTCCTCTGATTTCCCGAAATGCTGGTTCAAGTAATTCGCGGAGAAAATTCCACGACAAACGAAAGCCGCCGATTGCTCGCTGTCTTGAATCCTCAAGGGCAGTTGTAAGTTGGCAGCGAATGGACCCTTACGTTTGGGCGGCATGGACGCGAGAGTAGCGGAACGGGCGGCCGGTTGCAAAGATGGGATTCGGAGGGAATCGTGTTGAAATTTGCAAATTGCTGCCCCGGGCAAATCTGGCTTTTGACCCGCCCAAAGCCGCGCCGTTGGGTGAGGATTTCCTTCGCCCGCTCCCGTCCGGGACGGGTCTGTAATCTTACGTGAAGCGCCGGTTCTCGAAATGTTGTGCCAGTGGCACGCTGTCGGATGAGGTGTCACTGTCAACTGTCACCCCTTATAGGGGGTGACAGTTTTGACAGTAGGGGTGTCAGAACCGGCTTTTGACATCAGATGACAGTTTTGACACTTCATCGTTTTTTGATGGGTTGCCACTTGCCCGATACCTTCGATTTCAGGATTCGCCCGGCCTTCTCCAATGCTCGCCGTTCACGGTGGAAGGTGGACTCCGAAACCCCACATTCAGTCTTTGCCAGTTTTAGCCATTTGCCGGTTGTCAGACCTTCCTCGGGTAGCAACCCGACGAGTTCGTTCACGTCATAAGATTTCGGGCGTCCGCCAGTCTCGATGTCATCCGGGTTAACTTCGCACCAGCAGATGGTATTCGGGTCTTTGACATGCGCGATGAACTTATAAAAAGTCACCTCTCCCTTGCCGTCCCGCCAACCCGTCCGTTTGCCACGCTTGGCAGCGTGTAATTCAAACACGTTATGAGAACCGATGGAACGTACGACCAGAATTGCACGCGCCCAGTTCGCCCACTCGATGGAACCGGAGCCGAGATAAGCGAAGTCGCCGGCTCGCCAGTTCGGTTTTTCGGTTCCCTTGGGCGGCTTGTTGGTGTGATGAACGATCACGGCGGCGCAGTCGTATTGGCGCAGGAGAGGATTAAGACGATTGCGAAGGAAAGTACCCACATCTTTCTGTGAATTTGTTTCCCCGCCCAGGTAGGCGAACGCGGGGTCTATCCAGAGCAAGTCCGGCTTGTGTGCTTCGAGCAACGGTTCCACGACTTCAATGAAAAACAGGAGGGACGTACGAGAGTCCTCTCGCGCGACGATTATCCTTTCTGCCGCCTCTTTGATTTCAGCAGCGGAAAGATGCAGCCCGGCACAAATGCCATCCCGCATTTCAGCCAAGTCACCATCGTCATTTTCAGCTTGAATAAAAAGCGATTTCAAAGGGCGTGCTGGTATGATGCCGAAGCATCCACGGCCGAGCGCCCAAAGGATGGCACATTGCAGCGCCAAGGAACTTTTGCCGATACCAGTGGGTCCGCACAACAGCAGCCCGCCGCCGCGACAGAGATAACGTTGACGCAAAAGTTCATCCGAGCCTTGACCTTCTGTGGCACGCACGAATTCATGGAGCAAGCGGGCTTTGGGCGGCATCGGCTTTGCAGTTTCCGATTCGGATTGTTCGCCGATGTTTTTTTGAAGCTCCGCCAAATCAATCGCGCTCACAAAACCGCCTCCTGTTTCGGGTTTGGCTTTAAGTAAAGAAGCCGCTGGCGTCCATCGCCTGTCGCGCCGATGCGCCGCACGACACCTGGCAACCGCGACAGCCGCGAGGGATTCTTGTTCCTGCCGTCCACGCCAAACTTCGCGAGCAACGCCAGCATCCGCGCCACCGTGTGTCTATAATCCAACAGGTTTTCTGCATCCACCTTCACCCAAGCGTGCAGCGAGCGCCCGCCGCTCGTGAGAATGGCCGCGATGGGAAGGGGCAACTTGGTGAGCAGGGGCATTTGCAATCCCAGCGGCACGGCATCGGCCTCCACAAGCGCAAACCGGAAGGCGGTCACGTTCGCATCTGCTACGCCGTGGCCATCAAGCGGATTCATCCGCAGCCAGCCGCCGGCGTCACTGCGCGGCATCCCTTCCTTGCGCCAGCGCGCAAGCAGGGCATCCCGCTCCATTGTCTCGCCTTTACCCTTTGGTTCGGCTTTGCCGTCTTTGGCCACGGTGAAAGCACTTACAAAATTGATTTGCTCACCCGGCTCAAAGAGGAATTCCAGCAATGCGAGCGCGTCTTTAGTCCAGTCATCCGGGGGGCGTATCGGGCTGAATTCCCAAAGGGCAACGTCATCGCAGTCGAAGCCGTTGAGGAAATTTTCGGTCGCCGTCGCCGGATCTATCTTCGCTTTGACCGTGGTTTGAGAGGAGAAACGCCACGGACTCACGTCAAATTCAGGCCGTGGTCGCGCGTGGCGGAAAGCATCTTCGAGCTTGTGCCGCAATTCGCATTCGTTCCATCGGGGCTGGCACCGCTGGTTGAACTCCAAAAGCAGCGGCCACGCTTCAACTGGCGACAGCTCGAATCCGACGAGCTTGCACGCAACGGCGAACGTCGCATTGTGGCCGCTCGCGCCGGAAATCGCACCGGAGATTTTCGCGACGTACGCGCGCGCACGCTCAATTGATGCAAGCTGGCGTGTCATTGGGTTTTTCCTTCAATCAGTATGTTTAAGTCAGCTTCGAGGACTCCAGCGGCGCGGGTGCGTCCCGGCAGGATGTGCTTCTTCAGAACGCCTTCTTTGGACAATTTGTCTAAAGTCCGCAGTGAGCAGGACAAACGGCGGGCGGCTTCGGAGCGTCGGAGGAGCCGCGGTCCGTTCGTCGTGGCGGACTCGGTCTTTGGCGAGCTTTTCCCATCGCGGAGTAATTTCAGCAGATGCGCGCGGTCGGCAGGTGGAATAGTCGGGTCTGACTTCAGACCGGCTCGAATGACTTCAACTGTTGTCCTCAACATAACCAGCTTTCTCTCGGGCGCTCGTGGCGCCTTTTGCTGGCGTTAAGTTATCCGCGCTTTTGCGCGTCTCTCCACCTTGGTTTGTAAGGTATCTCGACCCCGCTACTGCCTTAGTCCAACAAGACTTCGTAAAGCTCTCCTGACTTGCGCCAATGCCAAGTTCCGTTTCTTAGATTCCTTTGGAGCTGTCATGTCCGAAATCTGAGCTAGCGCCGTGTGGTAGGCTTTTCTATTAAGCCACCAGTATTCAAGCAGCCAGAGTTGGACCACGCTCCACCATTGTTTGAAGTTGCTCTCAATAATTGGCACTGACAATGTCACGCACCGCTTTTCCCAATCTGCAATGAGAACACAGTCGCCATAGTTCGGGTAATGGATCGTCCCCTCAACTCGCGTCCGCCAAATCTTCAGGGCCTTCCGCTGCCGCCTTCCTCCGGAGGCCTGCGCTTCAAGCACAGGCACAGTCACCTTATTCTCCTCGCACTCCTCCACCCCCGCCGCAGCCAGTTGTGTCCAGAAGTTACGTGGATCGAGCCTCTGGCGGTGATGCCTCGGAATTGTCGCCTTTGCGCCGACGTTCAATCGTGCAACGCACTCCTTTGCGTGGCTGATGTCTTGCGGATTCGGGCTCAGAAGCACAGGCCAATCTGAACATGTCTCTGCTTTTGCCTTTAGCTTTGCCGCCTGACGTTTTTCCAGGTGCCCCAGCGCTCGCACGGCCCCCCGCGCTGTCGAAATCATTAGCGCGATAGCTTGTTCGTCGCCACAAAGGGCGCGAGCGAAGACTTGCTGCATCAAGTCTTCTCTTTGGTCTAAAAGCTGGAGCAAGGGACGTTTGTCCACTGCCTCGGCGATTTGTTCAGGCGGACGCAGTTCTTTGGCAAGATTCCATCGCGTCGGCCTGAGCACCCACACTTCTGTCCTCTCGCGCTTGTAGATTTTGAGCCAATGGCCGGGACGAATCTGTCCCTCCGGATTAACCGAATCAGATGGTAGCAGATGGCCGAATAGACGGCGAAGTGTTGCCAAGTCAGGGGCTTCCTCTAGAACTTTCATGCTGAGAGGTTTTCACCCTTTTTAATGGCAACTAACGCAAGCAATTCGGCGCGCTTCGTTTTCCAGTTCGCAGCGGTCATGCTCCTGGCGATGCGCTGCGCTGCACGCAGAATATTTTCCGGGCCAGTTGGTGAGTCATTGGCGTGCGCCTTGTTCGTGCCCATCACAGACGGCAGCGCGGCCACGGCGCGACCAGCGGCCAACTCGCCAACGTGTGTGTAGTGCCGTGTCATGGCCGGGTTGCTGTGTCCGACGATGCTTTCAACCACGGACAACGGCGCGTTGCTCTCGCGGCAGAGGGAAACGAAGGTGTGCCGAAGGGAGTGAAAGCCGACTTCGACAACGGCGCGTTTGCCGTCCTTGCCCGTGCCGGCCTTGTGGGGTTTGATGCCGCACTCTTGAAAATGGCGTTGCACCTGGTCTGTCACCAGATCAGTTCGTTTCTCGTAAAGCACGGCTGTTTCCGGCAGCACGTAGTCATCGCGTCTGCCGACGGGAGTTTCGGCCAGCATGTCGCGCAAGACCGGGTGAATCGGAACAATGACGGGCTTGGGATTGCGGCGAGCGGTCTTATTTGGGATGCGGCGAATGAGGCCGCGCGGCAAGTCCACCTCCGCCCAACGCAACGTGGCGCAGTCGCCGAGGCGCAGGCCGCTGTAAACGCCCAAAGCCAGCAGCGTCTGCAATTCGCCTTTTGCCGATTGGCAAACTTTTCGCAGTTCATCAATCGTAAGTTCGCGGCGGCTTTGTGTGACCATCCGTTTGCGCTGGATTTCTTCCCAAGGGTTGCCCGTGAGCTTGGCTTTGTGTTTGAGCACACGGAAAACCAGCGTAAGTAGGTTCAGGTGTTTGTTATAGGTGCTTGGACTCAGCTTGCCGTGGTTCAGGCGCGCCGCGTACGTCTCGGCAATGTCTTTCGTTACGCCGCGCAACGTGGCCGCTTCGCCGTAATTCTCTTTCACCCAATCGACGAACGCCGAAAACCGATACTCGTATTGATAGAGAGTGGACTCGCCGCTGTCGGGGCAGTTTGCCGACGAAACAAACTCGGTCCACGCGCGGCTGATCGAAAGCGGCGGGTTTTGCTCGTTTTCCAGCTTTGCCAGTTCAGCCTTGCGGCCCTCCAGTTTGCCGACAATGGACTCCAACGCGGCGGCTTCATCCGCCACAACGAACGGCGCCATGATTTTCTGTTTGGCTTCCTCGGCCTCGCGACGTGTCGTGATTGGATTACCGTTGTCATCGTGCAAAGCCTTGGCGAAAGCTTTTCCCTCGATCCGCCAGCTAACGTAAAAGGTCTTGCCACGTTTGAAGAGATACCCGGTTCGATGTTTGGCCATAATGCGCTCGCTTTCCGTTCTGTGCTGTTACGTGCGCTTATTTGGGCAAAGCCGTGCTTACAAGTCAATCATAAAGCGTACATGATGCTAAAACATGCGTAAAATTGCCATTTTAGGCAGACTGTAAATCTGCTGGCTTACGCCTTCGCTGGTTCGAATCCAGCTCCTACCACCACTCAAAAAACCCTCACAGTTCGAGGAAATGGTTCATCCGTCGCGCATTGACAAGGCGCAAAGGCGGAGCAGATTGCCGATGGTTGGTTCCCGCCGATTGAGCGCGGTTGGACAATTTCAGCAACAAGTGACGCGATGCAAAAAAAACAGGCATTTACGCTGATTGAACTGCTGGTGGTAATCGCGATCATCGCCATCCTCGCGGGCTTGCTGTTGCCCTCCGTCGCCAAGGCTAAGACCAAGGGACAGGGCATTCAATGCCTGAACAATCATCGGCAATTGATGCTCGCCTGGCGACTGTACAACGATGACAACAACGACCGGCTTTTGTTTGCCAGCCCGGGGCGCGACCCAAAAGACGATCGGTATGTGTGGGTGCTCGGCTGGATGGATTTCGATCCGGCCAATCCGTCCAACTGGGACGTGAACCACGATATCAAACGCAGTCCCCTTTGGCCGTATTGCGGAAACTCGGTCGGGATCTGGAAATGCCCGGCTGACAAATCAACCATCAAACCGACCCGCGGACCTTTAAAGCGACAAGTCGTGCCGCGCGTCCGCAGCATGTCGATGAACCTTTGGGTGGGCGGCTTCGGTGGAGAAGACTTCGGACTTTCGGGCGGCGGGATTTGGAGGATTTATTTGAAGGCCAACGAGATGATCGACCCCGGTCCCACCCGCACGTTTGTTCTTCTGGATATGCGCGAGGACAGCATTGACATCGGCAATTTCGCCACCGACATGACCGGTTGGCCCGACCAGCCGGACCAAACCGGTTTCTACGATTTGCCCGCGAGTTATCACAATCGCGCAGGCGGGCTGTCTTTCGCCGACGGTCACTCTGAAATCAAACGCTGGCTGGACGACCGCACGATGCCGCCGCTCGTCAAGGGCGGATTGATACCGGACATCCTTCCCTCCCCGAACAACAAAGACGTTATCTGGCTGCAGGAGCGGTGCACTCGAAAAATAAAGGAATGAATTTCTCCGGATGAACTCATTATGTACTCCTACCGCTGAAAAACCCCCGCAAGCTCAAACGGCGGCTTGCGGGATGTCCCCGTTGAACCCTCCTCAAACTTAACCGGACACTTCGATCTTTCGCGGTTTGGCTTTCTCGGCTTTCGGCAACGTCACCGTCAGCACGCCTTGCTCAATCGTTGCGCTGATCTTCGCGGTGTCGATGGACGGATCGAGCACGAACTCGCGTCGGAAATCCCGCGGGCTGGATTCGCGATACACCGGTTCCGCGCCGGGCACTCCGGTCTGTCGCCGGCCCACGATGGTCAGCTCATTCCCTTCGAGCAACACTTCGAGTCCGTCTTTGTTCACACCCGGCATTTCGGCTTCGAGAACAAAGCTGTCCTTGGTCTCCACAATGTTCACTTGCGGGACAAAGTAGCCGCGTGCTTCCGCGCCTGTTTCATTTGTGCTTGTCGCGCGATTTTCCGTTTTTGTAACCGTCGTCATATTGTTCCTTTCTTTTGCCGACGGGCAGTGAGCCCGCCGGCGTTGAATTCGAATCAGTTGACGTTCACTTGAATTTGTTTCGGTTTTGCCTCCTCCGTCTTCGGGAGTGTGACCGTCAGGATGCCGTTCTGATAAGTGGCCTTAGCTTTGTCCGACTGGACTGGTTTCGGCAGCGTCAGCGTGCGATGGAACTTGCCGAAGAATCGCTCGGCCCGATACGTCTCTGCGCCTTCGTTCTTCTCGTCGTATTTCCGCTCTCCGGAGATGGTGAGCGTGCCGTCGTGAAAGGAAATGTCGATCTCCTCCCGCTTCATCCCGGGCAATTCCGCTTTGACAATGAGATTGTCCTTGTCCTCGTAAACGTCCAAGACCGGCATCCGGCCGTTAAGCAACTCCATGTGCCGGGTAAACTCACCGAACGGAGCATCAAACAGGCGATTGATTTCCGCGCCCAAGGTGGAGAGCTGTTCCAGCGGCGGCCAGTTCCATAAATCAGAATTTTGACGTCGTATCAGTTTCATAATTTTCATCCTTTCTTTAGTTGTCCGTTGCTGACCCGCTTTCAGCTTGGCTCATGCCAGCGGGCGTCTGCCGGCGAGAGAAAGGCATTAGTTCCGAAGCTTCAGCCAGTTGGAAAAATCCGCTTGAAACCGCTCCACGCGCCGGTGTGAAATGCTGTCACACTTCGCGCTGTGTCATGTCACAGCCCGTCCTGCTGATTCGTGTGAATTCGTGGTTCAAATCCGGCAAACCGATCCTCCGTCCACGGATCAGCCGTGTTCGAGTAACCGCGCGCTTCCCAGAAACCCAGAACGTCGCGGTCGAGGAAAAGGATTTCGCGGATGAACTTCGCTCCTTTCCAGGCGTAACGCTTCGGGATGATCACGCGCGCCGGACCGCCATGCTCTTTCGACAACGGTTTGCCGTTCCACTGGTGCGCAATGATCACGTCGTCGTCCATGCAGACCTCGAGTGGATTGTTCGTCGAGTAACCGTCGTAGCTCTTGAAGAAGACGTGTGCGGCTTCGGGCTTCGGTTTCACGAGGTCGGCAATAGTGAAGAATGCCACTCCCTCCCATTCCATGTCGAACTGGGTCCAGGTGGTGACGCAATGAAAGTCGCTTACGTCTTTGAACTGCGGCAGCGCGAGGAACTGCTCCCAGTTCAGCGTGACCGGGTTCTCGACCAAGCCGTGGATTTTCAACTCCCATTTGTCGAGCGGGACTTCCGGCTGAAGGCCGAGGTCGAGCACGGGAAAATTGTGCACCTGCCGCTGGCCGGGCGGGAGCCGGTTCGTCGAGCGCGCGGTCGGACCGGCTTTGCCCGCCATTTTCCGCGCCCAACGTTCTTTGGCGGCGATGTATTGGTCTTTCATTCGATTTCAGGCTCGCCCCGCGCTCCGTGCCAGACGCGAAGAACCTCGGCAGCGCGCTCGCGTCTTCTGACTCGGTAAATTATGCGAAAGGGACGCTCGATTAACTCACGAATCTTCGGGTCATTTGTCTCCGGCACCTTCCGACCGATGAAAGGATGCTGTTCGAGCAAGCTCACCTTGTGGAGAATTGCCAATCCCACTCGTTCTGCTGCGTCTGGATTGTCCTGAGCGATGTAGCTTGTCAGCGCGAGGAGGTCGCCGAGCGCTTCGGGCGACCAGAAGATTTTGAACGCCATCGTTTCAGCCGCGAATGGAATTGTTTTTCGACCTCTTTATGCGGAACGCCCTCGCCCCGGTCCAGGCTCCGCTCGGCTTCCTTCAAGGCGGCAAAGAACTCTACACGCTCGCGAATCTGCGCCAGCGAAGCGTCGGTCGGCAGCCGCTCAATGGCGTCCATGACGAGTTCTTTGTCGCTCATGGGGCAAACCGTAGCGTTCGGATGTTAACTTGGCAAGTCATGCCATCTTGTGAGTACAGGCGAGGTCGGCGTTCGCGTCAATGCCCCAGCGTTTGGCCACCAGTTGGTGATCGGGCGTGAGACTCCACCGATCGGGTTGCGGTTCGCCGGTGTGCGCGCGATTCGCTCCTTTCAATTCCATGCAGCCTTTGTTGTCGCCGATCTCTGCCATGAGTTCGCATTCTGCGTTGCTCAGTTTGAGGTCGGGCAGCGACGCCAGTTCGTCCACTTTCGTTTCGATTGGCTTGGCGTTGTCGCCGCTCTCCTGAATCAACGTCGGGATGACGCTTTTCACGGCGGGCTGCGACAGGTTCCACAAACAGGCGAGCTGCAGCATCGTGACTTTGTGCTTTGCGGCAATGTCGCGCATCCGGTCCAACTTTTCGCAACCAGCCTCAACCCAGCCTGCGGGTCGGAACGCGCGGTGGTCCTGCGGGCCGAACCGGTGCCCCGGCTTCACGTCGTCGTGGAACAGACCGCCGTAATCAACGACACGCGTGATGAGGTTCACTTCATGTTTCACTGCGGCGGGTAACACGAGGTTGCCGGGCCAGGGTTCGAGCGGATTCAAAATAATCATCGCCCAGTCGAGCAACGGGCCGAAGCGCTCGAAGCAAAGCATGAGATCGAGGGTGAACCCGTTGGCCGGGCCGGGCGCGACGCCGAGACGATCGGCAAGCTTCGCGTCGCGGAGTTTGTCCATGGCGCTCCAAACGCGCTCGCTCGTGTATCCTGTGAAGTCCGGATTGTGCAGCAGCAGCAGGTCGAACCGGTCAGCCCGGCATCGGCTCAGAGACTTTTCGGTGGCCATGCGCAAGTATTCGGCGAATTGATTCGGCGGACGAAGTTGCGGGTTCGTGAAGCGAGGATAACCTTTCGAGCCG
>Ga0066672_10000864_pt1 | contig 10323 bp, 7 predicted proteins | sample GraSoiAngelo_121_FD_62292 | JGI IMG/M metagenome (GOLD analysis project Ga0066672, IMG submission 62292) | Grasslands soil microbial communities from the Angelo Coastal Reserve, California, USA - 14_0919_12_20cm | ecosystem: Environmental > Terrestrial > Soil > Grasslands | place: USA...
GTGGGCGGGCACGACTGTCCTGCACGGCGACGTCGCCGCGGCCGTCGGTGATCTGAAGGCGCATCAAGACGGCACACTGCTGGTGCCCGGCAGCGGTGCCCTCGTCCGATGGCTGCTCGCGAACGACCTGGTCGACCAACTCGACCTGCTCACCTATCCCCTCGTCGTCGGCCAGGGCACACGACTCTTCCCCGATTCCGGTCCGGACGTCGCGCTCGACCTGGTCAACTCGCGGACCACTTCCCGGGGCATCACCATCCAGACCTATCGGCCTCTTGGGCGTCCGGAGTACGTAAAGTCCACTCTCGACCCCGAACACGTCATGCGCGACGCGATCTCGGGTCGGCGCAGCTAAACCACGCCCAAGATCCGTCCACGCCTCATCGCAGACCTAGCTGCCCGGCGCTCGACCTGCTGGTCTGGCGCTCCACATCACGACCCCGATAACCTGCGCCGAATCCAGGACTAACTCGGCAGCAGCGGTCGGGGACTTCGGTTCGCGTTAGGAAAGCATGGTGGGCCGTGAAGGACTCGAACCTTCGACCAACCGGTTATGAGCCGGCCGCTCTAACCACCTGAGCTAACGGCCCTGCGATGTCTCTCGTATTTTGCCTGTCGCACGCGCGGGTAGGTAAAAGGGCTTGACCGAGGGTTGAAAGACGTCCACCGGCATTCGGGCCACCGGCGGGCGGACCTGCACGCGAAATGGCAGCTGCCTGAGGAGGGCATCAAGCTCGAGGCCCGGCGCAATCTCGAGCAGCTCCAGACCAGAGTCGGCCAGTTTGAAGACTGCCCGCTCGGTTACGTAAAGCACTGTTTGCTTGTTCTTTCTGGCCTGGTCTGCGCTGAAGGTCAGGTGATCGACCTGCTGGACGAACTTTTCGTTACGCCCCTCGAGGGAAAAGCAGAAACAGACCAGCCTGGCGCTCTGGGTGATGTCGATGAAACCCCCGGCACCGATCACGCGGCCGCCCAGGCGACTCACGTTGACATTGCCGAATTGATCGATCTGGCCGGCGCCCATGAAAGTCGCGTCGAGTCCCCCACCGTTGTAGAAATCAAACTGGCTGGCATGAGAGATGATCGCGGTCGGATGCGCCGTGATCCCGAAGTCGACGCCGCCCGCGGGGACGCCACCGTAAACGCCTGATTCGACCGTCAGCGTAATCGCGTCGGACAGACCGGCCTCGGCTAGCGCCGGGCCCACGCTGTCGCCGGGAATGCCGGTGCCGATATTGACGATATCGCCCTGGTGCAGAAATCGAATCGCACGTCGGCCTATCGCGAGCCTGGTCGAGAACGGCGCACGCGGCAGTTCGGCGCCGGAGGCGGCTGATACGTAGACCGGGTCAAAGAACGTGCCGTCGGTCTGTCGATGCTGGCGCTCGGGATCCGGCGCCGGCACGACGAGATCGACCAGCGCACCCGGGACGGTCACCTGCCGCGGCGGGATGGACCCGCGGGACACCAGCTTCTTGGCCTGGCAGATGACGATGCCATTCGCGTTATGCGCGGCTTGCGCGATGGCAAGGGCATCCAGGGTGACCGCTTCGTCCTCGTGCGAGCAGTTGCCATCCTGGTCCACTGAGCTGGCACGGAAGATCCCGACGTCGATCTTGAAGCTGCGATAGAACATCAACTCCTGGCCGTCGATCCGCTCGATCGCGACATAGTCCGGAGCATGGTCACGCGCCGGCTGGTTGACTTTCCCGCCCTCGATCCGTGGATCGACGAACGTGCCGAGGCCGATACGACTTAGATTTCCGGGACGGCCGGCGGCGATCGACCGATAGAGCGTCGAGAGCTGCCCCTGTGGCAGGCAGACGGCCTCGGCCAGCCCCTGGCCGAGGAAGGCCGACATCCGCGGCATCAGGCCCCAATGCGATCCGACGATTCGTTTGGCCAGCCCTTCGACGGCGAAGTGCTCGAAACCGACTTTTCGATTGGATTGGCCGGCCGCATGGACGATCACGAGATCTCTTGGATGGCCCGTCTGACGAAATGACGCTTCGATGCCTTCGTAGAGCGCCTCGGCGACGCCCATCAACGTGAACCCGTCAACGGCGACGGTTCCGCCATCGGGGATCGCGGCGACGGCCTCCCGGATGGAAGCTGTCCTCACCCCCCACCCTGACCCTCCCCCACAAGGGGGGAGGGGAAATTGCTCATAGCACGTAGCCGCCGCCGACGTTGATCACCTCGCCGGTGACGTAGCCCGCCTCGTCCGAGGCCAGGAAGGCGACGACGGCGGCCACGTCGGCAGGCTGGCCCATGCGGCCCAGGGGGATCTTGGCCACCTGCTGCTCGCGAATCGCGTCGGGGATGCCACGGGTCATCTGGGTGTCGATGAATCCCGGACAGATCGCATTGACCGTGACCTGCGAGCGGGCCAGTTCCTTAGCGGCCGTTCGGCTGAGCCCCACGACCCCGGCCTTGGCCGCCGCGTAGTTAGCCTGACCGATGTTGCCCATCCAGCTGGCCGACGAGATATTGACGATCCGGCCGCTGCCGGCGGCGCGCATGATCCGGCTCACCGCCCGCGTCATGAAGAACACGCCGGATAGGTCCACGGCGATGACCTGCTGCCACTGTTCATCCGTCATTTTGTGCAGCATGGCATCACGATTGATGCCGGCGTTGTTGACCAGGATGTCGAGCCGGCCGAACCGCTCGTGGACATTCTTGATGAGCGCATCGCAATCGCTCGAGCTCGACACATCCAGCTTCATCCCGACGGCCCGCTGGCCAAGGCTCGAGGCTACCTTGGTGGCGTCCGTTTCGTTGACGTCGGCGCAGACGACGCTCGCCCCTTCTTGAGCCAGCTTGCGGGCGATTCCCTCACCGATCCCTCGGCCGGCGCCCGTCACGATCGCGATTTTCTCGTTGAGCAAGTGTCCAGATAGTAACGCGCCCGCCCCGTCGGGAAACGCGAGGGTGACGATCGCTTGCTCGAAATCGGCGCCGCAAGGAAGCGCCGTTAGGTTGAACGCAACGTGCGCATTACGACGCTCGCTTCAATGACCGTCATCAGCGGCGCGGTCGCCAGCAGCCTGATGATCGGGCCGCCCTCGCCGCACGCGACGGCGAGTTCCGCCGCGACCCTGCCGCTGACCGGATCGGTCTTAGCCGCACGTTCGTCAACCAATCCCGTCATGCGGATCAGGCACGGCCTCGAGCTCGAAGCGCCGGCGACGCCGACGGAACTCTTCGAGCAATACGTGCCGCCGCCGCCGCCACCGCCACCCCCGCCACCGCCGGCGCCGGCCGCTGTCGCCCGTCCCTGGACGCCGCCGGCGGGTTACGTGACGATCCCGGTGCCCATTTACCGCCAGGCGATGACGCTCGACTGCGAAACCGGCGCACTGCGCATGGGCCTGGCCACCTACGGCCACTACTACAGTGACTCCGCCCTCTTCGCCTACGAAAGCGTCGACTCGCGGTCCCCCGTCATGGGTCCAAACCATACCGTGGTCCAGTGGGGTGACCCCTACAGCAACTTCGTGGGCAACGTCTGGGGAAGCGATACGACGCCGACCGGTTACGGCGTGTACTACCCGGTGATCGTCTCGATCGCCCACTCGCACGGCGTGCCGAACGCGTATGGCGGCGAGGGTTTCGCGCCCAGTACGGTGTACCGCGCCCTCTCAGCGGGTCATCCAGTCGAAGTCTGGATCGAGACGAACTGGGCCCGCCCCTGGCTCGGCACCTGGACGGCGTGGGATGGGCGCAAGGTGCGTTACTCGTACGTCGAGCACGCCGTGATCCTGTCCGGCGTCTCGGCAACGCAGGTGCGAGTGAACGATCCGCTGCACGGCACCCAGTACTGGGTGAGCAAGTCGCTGTTTGAGACGGTCTGGCGCGACTTCAACAACATGGCCGTGATCTTTCAGTAGGGCTCAGGCGCCGGGCGCGAGGTAGCGCAGGGCGATTCGCACCGGCGCCTGCTGGCTCTGATGCAGCAGCGGCACCTCCTCCCGGGCCAGTAGGCGCAACCGCCTGATCAGGTAGAGCCAGGCGATGGTGGCGAACACGGAAATGACCGCCGCGATCAGGAGCAGGCTGCGCAACCGCAAATGGGTGGCGGCAAGCGGCAAGAGCTCCAGAAACGGCAAGGCAGCGAGCAGGCAGCGGCCGGCATACCCCCAGGGGATCGCGAGCGACGACCGGTCGAAGGCCCGCCAGGCGATAAACGTGAGCACCAGTGTCAGCGCCGTCGTCAGGCCGACGGCGGCGACCGCGCCCCCGAGGCCGAACTGCTGGATCAACCAGAAGTCCGCGACGGCGGCGAACCCGACCTGCGCGATGCTGACCAACGCGTTGAGCCAGGCCAGCTCCCGAACCCGAACGACGAGGCCCCAGGGGGTAGCCATCAGCGCGGCGATGAAGAAGGCCAGCAGGATGGGCGCGATCTGGGCGGCGGGCGCAAGGGTGTAGACGGCCAGCACCAGCGGGCCGAGCAGGGCGATGCCAGCGATGGCGAGCGGAAACGCCACCAGGAAGATGCCCTTATAGAAGGCGATGACGGCGGCGCGCAGGCGGCCCCCCTCGCGATGGGCGCCTTCGAGGGTGCCGACCACCCAGGCCCCGGTCAACAGGCTGGGAATCAGCGCCACGAGCCGCTGCGGAATGTTGTACCCGGTGTCGTAGTAGGCCACCGTGGTCGAGCCCGCGAAGCGAAGCAAGAAAAGGCTTTCGAACTGGAGGCCCACGGCCGATGCGATCAGCAGGCTCGGCAGCCAGCCACTGGCGTAGACGAGCAGACGCCGCCAGCCCACTCGATCACCCGGAATCCCCTGGGCGCGCCGGATGCGCCGGAGCAGGACCCAGAGATAGAACGCCGCCAGCGTCGACTGTCCGATCGCGCCCGCCAGCAGCACGCCCTCCAGGTGCCAGCCTCGGCGCAGCGCCAGCACGGCGAGCGCCAGCGTCAACCCGCCCGCGATCGGCGTTGCGATCGCCTGGCTGCGCATGTCGTAGATCGCGACCAGCGCAAAGGAGAGAACGCCGGCCGCGATGCCACCGAGCAGCAGGACGGTCCCCAGGGCGAGCAAGTCGGCGACGTGCGCATGCAGGACGGAATCGATCAGGGGCCGCAGGGCGAACACGAAGGCGCTGGTCAGCGCCCAGACGGCAACGACGGCGATGGCGCTTTTACGAAGCAGATCGTGTGCCGCCCGGCGATCTCCGCGCGCCAGGACTTCGGGCAGATAGCGAAGCAGTCCCTGGTCCTGGCCGAAGGTCGCCAGCAGAGCGATATAGACGAGGACGGAGAGGACCAGCGTGTAGCGGCCGTACTCGCTGGTCGGCAGCTGCCGCACCAGGACCGCGCCCAGCGCCACGGTGGCCACCGCGCTGGTGGCTCGCCATGCGATGGTCCAGCCGACCAGCGCGGTAGTTCGGTCGGCCAGCCCTCGAGAAGCGCTGGGTTGCGGGCCTGGATCCTGCTCGGTTGAGGCCATCGCTCGCGGGATTATATGGCCGGGCGGGCTAAAATGCGCCGCGATGTTCCTCTGGGCGGACCTCGTCGACCTGGTTCGCCATCCGTTTACGAGCCTTCGCCTGATCGACGACCGACGGCGGCTTCGGGACGGCCTGCTCGCCCTGACACTCTCCGTGACCTTGCCGGCGGTCCTTTCCGAGTTGGCGGCCCTCGGCCGATTTCGACCGCCGGCGAACCTCGGATCACTGCCTTCACTCACCGCCCAGGGCGCGGACATCTATGCCCGTTGGGTCTACCAGCACCGGTTCGTGCTGCCCGTGTACGGCGTCCTGATCTCGGCGGGCCTCTGGGTGGCGGCGGCCGGCTTGATCCACCTGATCGCTCGGGCGTTGGGAGGCCAGGGCGGCTTTCCCGGTTACCTCAAGCTCGCCGGTTTCGCGGCGCTCACCGGGCTGGTCAGCCTGCCGCTCTCGCTGCTCGACGCGCTCTTGAAAATCCAGGGAAACACTGGCGTCGAGCTGTCGATCGGCCAGCTGGTCGGACTGGCTGGCATCGCCATCTTTCTGTGGCAAAATGCGCTGCTGGTTCTCGCGGCCCGACTGCACTACCGCCTCTCGACCGAGCGCGCCGTCGGCGCCGTCATCGGTCCAATCGGCGTCGTCGCCGTACTGGCGATCGCCCTGGTGATCCTGGCCGTGATCCTGACGATCATCGCCCAGCAACCGACGGCGCCATGACATTCCCGGACGGCTTTCTCTGGGGTACGGCCACCGCCGCGCACCAGGTCGAGGGCGGCAACCATGGCAACGACTGGTGGGCCTGGGAACAGGTCCCCGGGCACATCAAGAACGGCGACCGGTCGGATCCGGCGTGCGATCACTACCGGCGGTACGCGAGCGATTTTGACTTATTGAAGCGCCTGCATCAGAACGCCCATCGGCTCTCATTGGAGTGGAGCCGGATCGAACCGACCCCGGGCGAGTTTTCCCAGCCGGCGATCCAGCACTACCGGGAGGTGCTGCAGGCGCTGGTCGATCGCGGCATGGTACCACTGGTGACGCTGCATCACTTCACCAATCCCACCTGGGTCGCCGACGCCGGCGGTTGGGAAGCGCCGGAAACGGCGGATCGCTTTGCCAGGTACGCCGAACGCGTCGCCACCGAGCTGGGCGACCTGGCCCGGTTCTGGATCACGGTCAACGAGCCCACGGTGATCGCTTACCAGGGGTACGTGCGCGGCGAGTGGCCGCCGGGAAAGCGGGACCTTGGAGCCGCCGCCCGCGCGCTCGTCACCATGGTGCGCGGGCACTGGATGGCGTACACCCGCATCAAGTCGCTGCATCCGGACGCCCAGATCGGAGTCGCGCACCACCTGCGCGTCTTCGACCCGGCGCGGCCGTTCATGCCCCAGGACCGCGCCGTCGCCGCGGCCTTCAACCGGGTCTTCAACGAGACAATCCTGAAGTCATTGCGGCTGGGTCGGCTGGTCTTTCCTCTCACCCGCGCCGGCAGCGCGACCGGCCCAGCGCACACCCAGGACTTCATCGGGCTGAACTACTACGCCAGAGAGCTGGTCCGATTCAATCGGCGATATCGCGACGAGCTGTTTGGCGAGCGGGTGCTGCCGGCCGACGCGCCACGCTCCGACTTGAACTGGGAACTGTACCCGGAAGGCCTCTTCCGGGCGTTGCGTTCGTTGTCACGCGAACAGCTCCCGATCATCGTGACCGAGAATGGCATCGCTGACGCCGCCGACGCGATGCGGCCGGACTTCCTGCTGAGCCACGTGGGCGCCGTGAAGCGCGCCATTCAGTCGGGAGTCCCGGTGCGCGGCTACTTTCACTGGACCTGCTTCGACAATTTCGAATGGGCTGAGGGCTACAGTGCGAAATTCGGGCTGATCGCCTGTGACCCGGCGACGCAGGAACGCCGGGTGCGCCACAGCGCCCGACTCTACGCCGAGATCTGTCGCGCCAACGACCTTCCGGTCAGCGTCGAGCTTCCACCAGCGCCTCGCGCTGACGAGGAGCCAGCCGGGCCGACCGACCTCCGCTGACCTGGTCGGACGGCCGGGGCGGATCGCCAACCAGAAAACGCTGCTCCATCTGGGCGATCACCTCGCCGGATACTTCCAGCTCGGCGGTGACCCGGTAGAGGCCGTCGGCGTGCAGCCGAGCGACCGGCTCCGCGACCACCGCCGCCGGGTCGAGCTGGTCCGGGATGGTGACCCAGCCCTGGCCGCGGAAGCGACGCTTCGCGAACCAGCCGCGTACCTCCCGCCACCAGGACGTCCGGTACGCCCGCTCCCGTTGGATGTGCCAGCGAAGGCGCGCTCGACCGTGATGCTCGGGACTGTCGTTCACGCACACGATCCGCAGGTGGTGCAGGCGTCCCCGCGGCAAGCGGAGCAGGAGGCCGTCGACAGCGGCCTGATTCTCGGGCAGATCGACAGTCAGGAACAAGGGCGAAAACGCCTCGGCGACCGCCCGATAGGCGCGTTTGGGACGGCGCGCGTGGTCGACGATCGCCGCACTGATCGCGGGGAAGCCATCGATGAGCTGCAACAGCAGCACTCCACCGCAATGGGCGAACTTCTGTCGGCGAAACCGATCGATGGCGAAGCGCAGGACGTGGGCCTGGTATTCCTGGCTGGCCCGGATGCAGGCGTCGCGACTCGGATGCGCGGACGGCGGGCCGATCCCACTCGACGCCCACTCGGCCGGCTGGTATCCAGCGTAGCGCCAGTTTTCGTCATCGTCGGCAACCGGCCAACCGCGATTCAGGTGCCGCCAGACCGGCGAGTTGGCATTGGGCAGGGCCTGGGCTCCCACCTCGCTGACAAAGGCCGGACTCAGGCCGGCGAGGTCACGCCAGTGTCCCTGCGACCACCCGAGTCCGCAGCGCAGGTCCTGGTCGCCGCCGCCAACGATCACCGGGCGCGAGGGGTCCAGCGACCGGAGCACGCTCGCCGCGTCCTCGTCGACGTCACGATTCAACTGTTCGGTGTGGCGCTCCCCCAGCCATGCCTGGGCGCGTGACCACGGCGGATCGCTGTGGACGGCATAAACGATCACGGACGGATGGTTGAACAGGAGGTGGCTGATCTCTTCGGCCTGGGCGAGCACGGCTTCGCGGAAAAACCCCAACGACCGCGCGTCGGCCCGATGCACGTACGAGCCGAGGAGTGTCAGGTCCTGCCAGAGCAGGATGCCCGAGCGATCGGCGGTCTCGTACAGCACCGGCTGCTCCAGGTGCGCATTGAGGCGCAGCATGTCCATGTTCGCCTGCTTCGCGAGGGCAACGTCCGACTTGATCAGGTCGTCCGTTGCGGCATCGAGAAAGAACTCGGAGCAATAGCTGGCGCCTCGCATGAACATCGGCCGGGCGTTGACGGCAAAGGTCCAGCCTTCGGCCCTGGTCTGCAAGCTCGCCTCGCGAATTCCGAATGTCTCGCGGAGACTGGCGCTACGGCGTTCGTCCGCCGTGACGTCGACCTCCGCCCGATACAGGGCGGGCTCACCCTGCGCCCAGGGCGACCAGAGTTGCGGGTCGGGCAGGGCCAGTTCGACGACGACGTCCTGGACATCATGGCCGTTGAGGCGAAGCGCGCGACGCATCTCGAGCGGCGGCCCCCCCTCGAAGTTATCCGGCTGAACGCGGAACAGCAGCTCGCCGGTCATGATCCGCCCGTCGAGATTGCGCAGCCGCAATCGGAGCGTGAGCCTGGCCAGGTCGCCCTGTTCCAACCTTGACTCGCAATGCAGCCATTCGGCCACCACGTGACCCACTTGCTCGAGCAGGACCGGACGCCAGAGGCCCATGGGCACATGCCAGACGTACTGCTCGGCGAGCCGGCCGAGCTCGCGGCTGGGATAGGGCCTGGCATCCGAGTCGCTGAAGATGCCGAGCAGGTGACGTTTCGAGGCCAGGTCGGTTTCCACCGGCGCTTCGATGCAGACGGCCAGCACGTTCTCCTCGAGCAAAAACGACGAGATATCGAAGCTGAACGGCGCGACATAGCCGTAATGACTCCCCAGCAGCCGGCCGTTCAACCAGACGTTGGCGACCAGGAACGCGCCGTCGAAACGGACCAGGGTTCGCTGGCGGTGCCGCGGGCGGGGAAACCGAACCCGGTACCAGATGGCCTCATTGCCGCTGGTCGCGCCGTGCAAGCGCGGCACCGCGACCGGTGCCCAGGCGTCGTCATCGAACTCGAGCCGGGGGAAGCCGCGGTCCTCGCCCTCGCCCAGGGTGGCAATCGCCATCCGCCAGCCCGCGTTCAGCTCCTGTCGATTCAACGCCTGGATGGGGAAGAGCGAAAGGCAATCGTTCAGCGCCATCTCAGCGCTCTCTCATCGGGTTCGCTCTGACATGAGGCCGTCGACCGAGCGGACGCGATAGAACTCGGGCGAGCGGTGAAACTCATCGGCATATCCCTGGCCGAGGTGCTGCTCGACATCGTCGAGGCCGGCGGCGTCGAGCAGGACGAGCGCACAACCGCCGAAGCCGCCACCCATCATGCGGGCCCCGATGACCTGGGGCATCCCGGCGGCCAGCTCCACCAGACAGTCAAGCTCCCGGCAGCTTACCGCGAAATCGAGCCGAAGGCTCTCGTGCGATGCATAAAGGATCGGACCCAGGCCTTTCGGCGACCGCCGGCGCAGCGCGTCGGCCGCCTGCAGCACCCGGGCGTTCTCGGTGATGACGTGGCGGGCGCGGCTCCGCTCGACCGGGTTCTCGATGCGATCGAGATCGCCCTCGCTGGCGTCGCGGAGGCTCGCCAGGCCGAGCGCCTTGGCCGCCGCTTCGCATTCCGCGCGCCGCTGGTTGTAGGCCGACGAAGCCAGCTCGTGGTGGATCCTGGTATCTGCCAGCAACCAGGC
>Ga0066672_10000865_pt1 | contig 10318 bp, 11 predicted proteins | sample GraSoiAngelo_121_FD_62292 | JGI IMG/M metagenome (GOLD analysis project Ga0066672, IMG submission 62292) | Grasslands soil microbial communities from the Angelo Coastal Reserve, California, USA - 14_0919_12_20cm | ecosystem: Environmental > Terrestrial > Soil > Grasslands | place: USA...
GGCCCCTGATCCTCGTACGGGCAAGGAGACTATCTATGAACAGGAAACGGATCGTGATTGGAGCGATTGCCGCAGCGGTACTGATCGCCGGCGCTTCAGTCTATGCGCAAATGAATCGTCCTTATCACAACGGCACGGTTTGGAACATTTCGTTCATCAGAATCAAACCCGGCATGGATGTCGCTTATATGAACTATCTGGCCAGTAGTTGGAAAGCCGAGCAGGAGGCACAGCAGAAAGACGGAAACATTGTCTCTTACAAAGTATTGTCGGTTGAAGGCCACACGACCGGCGAGTTTAATCTGATGCTGATGACCGAGTACAAGAGCTTGGCCGCAATGGAAGCCAGTGAAGACAAGGCTGAAGCCGTCACGCAAAAAGTGGTCGGCAACGACGACACCCAGATGAAGGGTTACAACGATCGCTTGGCGATTCGCGAAATAATTGGCGACAGGCTCGCGCGCGAGGTCATTCTGGCACCGAAGCGATAACAGTTTTCGTTAATCTCAACACTTCATTAGCGCCGCTTCTCGTTTGCCGAGGGCGGCGCTTTTGTTAACATCGAACTACCGCGACCAAGACTTCGTTTTAGGGATCAAGGTGGCGTCATTATTAGTCCAATCACTTTCAAACTTCTGATCAGTCTGGCGATTATCGTCATTGCGACGGTGCATGGTTATGGCGCGGCGTGGCTGGCGATCTGGATGCTGTTTCATCCATACAAGCCGGTGAAGCTGTTTGGCATAACGATCTGGCCCCAGGGAATGATTCCGCGTCATCGCGCGCGGCTGGCCCAATCGATCGGGAACGCAGTCGGTAATGAACTCGTGTCGCAGGACACGGTCTTCGACGCCCTCTTCGAAACGGGATTCTTCAATCGCAAAGTTGAAGGCTTCGTTAATTCTTACACGAACGAATTGCTCTCAACCGTTTATCCTTCGCTGATCGAAGCGCTGCCGACAGGTGCGCGCGCGCCCGTGCTCGACACGATTTCGGCGCTGCAATATCGCCTGGCTGAACACATTGCTTCCGTTTTGAAGAGCGATCAGACGGCGCAGGCAATCGAAACGTTCGTCGATCGACACGTCGATAAGTTATTAGAGCGCCGTTTGAATGAAACGATCAGCGAAGAAACGCTGGCGGTGCTGCGCGATTTCGCGCAGGACCGGTTCGCAGCTTTCGTCAGCGGCGAGCAATTCGAAGCGAAAGTTTATTCGTTCGTTAGCGACCGCATCGACGATCTGGCGCAGACGGATGCGACCCTGGCTGAGATGTTCTCGCCGCAAACGATCGCGCTCATCAAAGAGCGCATCGATCAGCAAGTGCCGCCGATCGTTCATAACCTGGCGGACATCGCGGCCAGCAAGAACACCCGCCACCGTATCGGCGCGCTGATCAAACACGAAGTTGACGATTATTACGACCGGCTGTCGTTCATCAAAAAGATCTTCATCTCGCGCGAGCGTATCTATTACGAGGTCGACGATCTGGTAAACAATAATTTGCCGCGGCGCGTCGAAGAATATTTGCGAGGCGAAGCGTTTGCCAACGAAGCGATGCTGTTCCTGAATGCGACTGTGGACAATTTCATGCAGCGTCCGCTGAAGGATTTGCTCGGTCAAATTTCATCTGAGAACTTCCAGTCAATCAAACAGCACGCGGCCGAGAGGTTCGTGGCGATGTTGCGCAGTCCGGAGCTGACCGCGTCTCTGAATTCCTATTTGGACGACGCGCTCGGGCGTTTGGGCCCGCGCACGCTCGGCGAATTGCTTGAGAATCTGAATCCTGATTCCAGTGCACGGGTGAAGAGTTTTCTGACCAGGAGTTTGTTGACGGTGCTGGCTCGCGACGACACTGCGCAACGAATCAATGGAATTTTGAGTTCGCAAATTGAAAAGTTTCTAGTGACGCCGATCGGCCGTCTCGGCGATCACATGCCGCCCGGCGCGATTGATAAGGCTTCATCGGCATTAACTGAAAGGATCGTCGCCGCGGCGCGTGAAAGATTGCCGGCCGCGATTGCCGAGTTTGACGTCGGCGGTCTCGTGCGCCAAAAAGTTTCCGATTACCCGATCGAGAAATTGGAAGCGCTGGTGCTTTCCGTCGCGCAACATCATTTGAAAACGATCGAACTGTTTGGGGCGATCATCGGATTCTGGATCGGCGTGGGACAAGCAATATATTTTTGGTTCACCTACACGCCGAAGTGAGTCTGTGTCAGTACCGCTCCCGGTTCTGATACGATGTGCGCGAAAAATTTCCAGTTGACATTCCACGCAATAGATACTAAACATTTCTGTCTTTGAAAGGAGTCATTAACGAATGACGTACGTTGTTACCGAACCTTGTTTCGATTGCAAATACACCGATTGTGCCGCCGTTTGTCCTGTCGAAGCTTTTCACGAATTGCCCGATCGTCTTTATATCAACGCTGACACCTGTATCGATTGCGACGCGTGCGTGCCTGAATGTCCGGTCGAAGCAATCTTTGCTGATAACAACGTGCCTGAGGATCAGGTGCAGTGGACTCAGATCAATATCGACGAAGCGCCAAAGTATCCGGTGATCAGTCAAAAGATTCCGGCGCTGTTCGGAGCGAATTGCAAGGGCCAGCCTGAAGGTTGATTCTTACTTGAGCAGTCGCTTCCACGGCCGCTCATCAGCATATTCAATTTTGCGGATTGTTTAAAAAGTGAAGGTGGGTCCTGCTTATCGAACCTAGAACTCGTCGATTCCAAACTCGTCAAAGTCTTTCAGAATTCGCTGCGCGTCCGCAGAACCAAACTCATAAGCCTGCCGCTCGAGCGCTTGTCGCGCCACCACACTGTCGACGGGATCGCGCAACAACGCGACCAATAACTTAATGGGCATCTGCGTTAAAGCCTCCTGCGCGAGGGCCCGAACGACGACATTATTCGCGCGCGCCAAATCGCAGAGTTCACTCGGCGCCAGACGGTCTGGTAGCAGTGCTGCCAATCCATCTACTTGTGCGTAGTCTTTTCGCTGATGCGCGCGCTCGATCAATCGCGCGAAAACTTCGGCCGACTGCGTCTGCTGGCTCAGCAAGTTTGCGCATGCGTCAGCCAAACTTTGCGCGCGCTTCGCGGCTTCGCGATTGGGCTCGGCGTCGGTTTGTTCGGCAGAATCATCCAGCGCCGACAGCAATTGACTCAACTCCTGATCGGCGCGCGGATCGTACGGGGCCGCTTGCGCGATGCGCGCAGCCGCTCCCGAGCCTGAGGATTGCCAGGCTTTCTCAACCAAATTTCGCGTGGCGGTGCGCAGATGATTCCAAACACTGGCCACGCGCGGTCCAAACTCTTCAATAATCATCGAAAGTTATCAATACTCACCGGTAAATATCTCGAAACGCCAGACGCTTCGGATTGTACTACATGCGCTACTAGAAATCCGGCAATGCTGCTAAGCTTTACCAATTCCCGCGCCGCCATTGGCGCTTGTAAGTGAGGACGAATTGATGCCTGTCAGCGAACAGCTACTCGAGATTCTGGTTTGCCCGGCGTGCCGCGCGAAAGTTGAATTGAAATCTGATAGCAGCGGTTTGAAATGCGTCGAATGCAAACGCGTCTATCCGATCCGCGACGATATTCCGGTGATGTTGATCGACGAAGCAAAGATCGAAGATGAACAGCCTGCGGCAAATAATTGAGTCTTCGCCCAGCGCGCGCCATCTCGGATTCGCCGGCAACTTGCTGAATGAAGAATCACAACCGCTTGCGCCGGCGCCTTGGGATTGGTCCCGCGTGCGCAGTGTGCTGGTGATTCGATTACGATCGATCGGCGATTCGGTTTTAATGACGCCTTCGCTCTTTGCTTTGCGACGGTTTTTGCCGCACGCAAAAATTCATGTGCTGTTGGAAGATTGGGTCGCGCCGTTGTTTGAAGGATCGAAGTTGATCGATCGAGTGATCGCGATTCCGCGTCACGGTAACTCAGCGCGTGCGCGCATCGCACGCGAGCTTCATCGCACGCACTACGACGTTGTTTACAACTTGCACGGCGGGACGACGGCGACCTTTCTGACACGCGCGACGGGCGCCTCGCATCGCGTTGGCTTCAAACATTATCAATACGCGCGGCTGCACAATTATGTCGCACCATCCGCTCTGGAAATTTGGCAGCGTCCCGCGCTGCATTCAGTCGAGCAACAGCTTGCTTTGATCGGCTGGACCGGGGTGCCGGTAACTGATCGTCCGGCAACGCAATTGGCTGTCACCGAGAAAGCGGCCGCATCCGTCGCGTCGAAGCTCTCATCGAAAGGCATCGACGGGCAAGAACCATTCGCCTTGATTCATCCGGCGGCAGCGCTGCAGACGAAGCAATGGACGACTGAAAATTTTGCGCGAGTAGCTGAAAAAGTGTCCGCGCGCGGCCTGATGCCCCTCGCGATCGTTTCGTCGAATGAAAAACAGCTGCTCGATTTACTAACCAAAGAATCGTCGGCGAAGATCATCGGCATTGACGATCTCAGTTTGCCGGAAGTTACCGCGTTGGCATCGCGCGCGCGTCTGTTCGTTGGAAACGACAGCGGCATCGCGCACATTGCGGCGGCGGTCGGTGCGCCCTGCGTCGTCATCTTCGGCTCGTCGAACGTCGTACACTGGCGGCCCTGGACGACGAACGCGAACGAAGTTGTGCGCGAAGAGATGCCCTGCCAGCCCTGTCATGGTTACTTCTGCGGAGAGTTTGAAGAGCCTGAATGCATTCTGCGCGTTCCGGTCGAACGCGTAGCCGCCGCGATCGATCGAATCCTGAAAGCTGGCCGTAACGACGTTCCATCTGAGCCTCTGAATTTCGCTTGATTACTTTATCCAAACAACGAGCCGAAGAGATTCTCAAGCGTGCACGCGATTCGCGCGTGGTCGTGCTGGGCGATGTGATGCTGGATGAATTTATTTGGGGCGATGTCAGCCGCATCTCGCCGGAAGCGCCCGTTCCGGTCGTGAACATCAAACGCGAATCCACGCGGCTGGGCGGCGCAGCCAACGTCCTCGCGAATGTTACGGCGCTGGGCGCAAGCGCAAATGTCATAGGTGTGGTTGGTGAAGATGCCGCTGCCGGAAAACTTCGCGACGCCTTGGGCGCGAATGGCGGTGTGCAGACTGGCAACACTTTAGTCACAGACCACCAGCGACCGACGACGATCAAGACACGGATCATCGCGCACAATCAGATGGTCGTGCGCGCCGATCGCGAACATCGCGGGGCAGTGAATGGTCAGGTTGAGGCTCAAATCATCGATGTCGTCAAAAACACAATCGACGATGCGCACGTGCTGGTGATTTCTGATTATGACAAAGGTGTCATCACGCCGCGCATTCTCTCCGAAGTCTTGCCGCTCGCTTATGATCGAATGCCGGTTCTGATCGATCCGAAGATGCGGAACTTTGATTCGTATCGGCCCGCGACTTTGGTGACGCCGAATCATCACGAGGCGTTGCGATTGACGAACCTCGAAGAAGATACCGATGATGGATTGCGCAGGGCCGCCGAAATCATTAAGGGTCGACTAGAGTGTGACGCGGTGCTGATCACCCGCGGCGAGCATGGCATGATGCTGTGCGAAGGCGACAGCGATCCTGTCGTGGTCGAAACCGCGGCGCGCGAAGTTTATGACGTGACTGGCGCTGGTGATACAGTCATCGCGACGTTGGCCGCCGCATTGGCCGGCGGGGCATCGATGACCGAAGCCGCCGTGCTCGCGAATCACGCCGCGGGAATCGTCGTCGGAAAGCTCGGCACGGCGACCGCGAGTATCGAAGAGATTCTGAACTCAATCGGTTAGTCCTAATGCGATAGCCGGTTGAATGCGCGCTCGCCGTTCGCTTGCTGAGTCCCGGAGGGACGAACGGACTCTCGTTAACAAAGTTCGATTCATGCTCCAACGAAAAACTAAACGACTTGTTGCGCACGTACTGTTGGCTCTGTGCTTGTCCGCAGGACTAAACATCCAACAAGGCCTCGCGTTCGCTCAGGCGTCAGTTGTTACTTCCGGGAATGGACGCGCAACTCAGCCAGCCCGAAGCGGCCCCGCGACCCTTGCTGATTTACGAAATCGCATTGAAGAAATCGTCCGACAACCTGCGTTGGCGCCGGGTTTCTTCGCCGTAAAAATTGTTTCCCTCGATACGGGCCAGACGATCTTTGAGCAGGATGCGAACAAGTTTGTGCGGCCGGCTTCTAACATGAAGCTTTACACGGTGGCGACCGCATACGATCGGCTGACGCCGGACTTTCATTTCATCACCTCGGTTTACGCGAACGAAAAACCGGATGACGGAAAGGTTAAAGGCGATTTGTTCGTCTACGGCCGCGGCGATCCTTCGATTGCGGCGCGCTTCAATAACGGCGATTACTTCAAAGGTATAAACGATCTCGCCGATAGGATCGTCGCTGCTGGAGTAAAACGCATTAAAGGCGATCTCGTCGGCGATGAAAGTTATTTCAACGGCGCGCCGCTGGGCAGCGGCTGGGAATGGGAAGACTTGACCTGGTCGTATGGTGCGCAAATCAGCGCGCTATCGATTAATGACAACGCGATCGATTTAAACGTGAAGCCTGGCGACAAAATCGGCGGGCCCGTGGTTTTCACAACTGGGCCCCCTTCGGCTTCGTTCATGACGATCATCAATCGCGCCACGACTTCCACGCGCGGAGCGAAAAGCGATCTGCGAATCTATCGCGGCCTCGGAGCGAACACGCTCGAATTGTCCGGAAGTCTGCCGATTGGTGACGCGGGTTTCATCGGCGGCGTCGCGATCCCCGATCCAGCATTGGCCTTCGTTTCGATGTTGCGCGAGGCGTTAACGAAGCGGAGCGTAAAGATTGAAGGCCGAGTTCGCACCGTGAATGCGCGTTCGGGCAGTTCTGTGATGCCAAGAACTGCGCCGGGATTCGGCAGCGGATCGATGGCCCAGTTTCCGGTTGAAATTGCCAGTTTGCAATCGCCGCCCTTCTCAGTCATCGCAACTCAAACTCTGAAGCCGAGTCAAAATCAATACACCGAACTAATCCTGCGGACGCTTGGCCGAAACCCGCAGGTCCTGGATAGCACGGGCGAGTCGCGACCATTATCCGGCGACAGTCGAGGCGCCAGAGATGATGAAGATGCCGGTCTCGAATCGGTGAGAAATTTTCTGCGTCAGGCGGGCATCGGCGACAACGATGTCGCGCTCAACGACGGCTCGGGTCTGTCGCGCAACGATCTGATTTCAGCGAACACGACGGTCCAGTTGCTGACTTTCATGTCCAAGCATAAATACTTCGCGCAGTTCCGCGATGCGCTGCCGATTGCCGGAGTGGACGGCACTTTGCGCACGCGCATGCGTGGCACTCCTGCCGAAGGTAATCTGCGTGCAAAGACCGGCTCCCTCAGCTCGGTTGCCTCGTTGTCCGGTTACGTCACGACGGCCGCCGGCGAGCATCTCGTCTTCTCGATGATGCTCAATAATTATCCCGACGCCGCCGCCGTGCGCCGCGATTCAATCGACGCGATCGCAGTCTTGCTGGCCTCGTTTGCTGGCAAGACGCAATAACCGAAAGCGTTTTTGCCGCTGCTTTAAAGTGTTGTAGTCTTTGACTAGGAGAAAACAATGAGCGCGAACATAAAGGAAGAAGCGAGACGACTGATCGATACTTTGCCCGATGATTCGACCTGGGAAGATCTGATGTATCAGATCTATGTTCGAGAAGCTGTGGAACGAGGCCTTGCCGATGCGGAAGCTGGACGTGTAACTGACGTAAAGAAAGTAAGAGAAGAATTTGGACTCCCCACCTGATGTTGTTTGGACCGATTACGCCAAGCAAAGCCTCCGCGCAATTCACGCTTACATCGCCCAGAGTTCGCCTGAGTTTGCACGACGGATGGTCGACAAGATAACGAGTCGCACCGAGCAAATTGCTACGTTCCCGCTGTCCGGACGCATTGTCCCGGGAATTCAATGTGGGGCAACTGCGTGAACTGTTTGAGCGTCCCTATCGAATTATCTATCACATTAGACCAAACAGAATCGAAGTCATTGCCGTCATCCACATGTCTCGGCATCTCGACACGAGGAAACATTAAAGGAGAACCCGATGTCCGCAGAAAACATCATCGAAAGTTGGAAAGAAGTTCGCAATGGCTTGATCGATGAAGCGAACCAGATTCCGGCGGATCAGTTTGGATTTCGGCCGGCGCCTGACACGCGTTCAGTCGGGCAACTGCTGCAACACCTGATCGAGTCGCAGAAGTTTCTCGTCGGCGAGGCTTCCCGGCCCGATACAAATCTGATGCGCGGATCTTTTGCTGAGAACGTGAAGACGTACGCGCCTGGGGTCAGAGACGTTAACGATAAAGATGCGCTGCTGGACTTAATGCGCACAACAATGGATGAATCTGCTGAGAAGTTGCGCGGCGCCACGGATGAACTGAAAAATACGATGAAGCGATTCGACGGCAAAGAAATGAACAAGCTCGCCTTCATGTCTTTCGCCATCGCGCACGAGATGTATCATCGCGGACAGCTCACGGTGTACGAGCGTCTGCTTCACATCGAACCGGCGCTAACGATTAGATTCCGCAAAGCCTTCGGCGAATCGCCTCCGTAGATTTTGAATCGTGTCAGAAGCCCGCGCGTCAGCAAGGGCTGCTTGCCCTCCCTTACGGTCGGGCTTCAGACACGTCGCTCCGCAAGCGCCCTTTAAGCCGCCGCACTTCAAAAAATGTCAGCACGTTTCACAAAATTCCAGGGCTTTGGCAACGACTACATCGTTTTTGAAGCCGACCAACTCTCGCACCTAAACGACCTCGGCCAATTTGCGCGCCGCATTTGTAATCGTCACTACGGTGCAGGCGCAGATGGAATTGCGATCGCTCAGCGCTCGGCCGACGCTGATTCAGATTTCCGCGTTCGCATCTTCAATCCCGACGGCAGTGAAGCGGGCATGTCTGGGAACGGCACGCGCTGCGCGGCGTCCTATCTGTTTTTCCACGGTCTTTGGTCCAGTGATGAACTCAAGCTGCAAACGCGCAACGGCATCAAGCGCTATCACCTACTCGAACGCTCTGGCGGATCGTTCTTATTTCGATCTGAGTTGGGCCAACCAAAGTTCGACAACGCCTCGATTCCGATGTCCGTGGACGCGCCGCTCGAACGCGTGATCGATTACCGGCTAAACGTTGACGGCGAAACTCTGAAAGTGACGGCGCTGCAAATGGGAAATCCGAACTGCTGCATCTTTGTCGATGATTTTGAGGCGATCGACTGGCGGCGTCTGGGACCGCTGATCGAAAATCATCCGCAGTTTCCTGAACGCACGAACGTAATTTTCATTCGCATCGTGGATCGAGAAAACATCGAAGAGCGAATCTGGGAACGCGGCGTCGGCGAAACTGAAAGTTCAGGCACTTGCTCGTGCGCGGCTGTTGTCGCCTCAGTCATCAACGGCCAAACCGATCGCGCGGTGAACGTGCACGCGCCGGGCGGTTTGATTCCCATCGAGTGGCGGGCTGATGACCAGGTTGTATTGACAGGAACGGCCGGCGTCGTGTACAGCGGTGAGTGGCCGGAGTAAACAGATGCAACAAACCATTCCAGAAAGCCCATACAGAGGAACCGTGATCAAAGCCCGCGAATTTTCCGGGCTTCGATTGGTGGACGGCGTTTATTCCGCCAAGACCAAGGTTGCGAGCCACGCGCATGAGCAAGCGCTCTTTTGTGTTGCTTTGAATGGTTTGTGCAACGAAGTTTACGCCGGTAAGGTTCGCAACTACGAAGGTATGACAGTTGAGTTTCTGCCCTCGAATCAATCTCACTCGATTGATTTTCCTTTCGCTGACACACGCGCGTTCAGTATTGAGGTCGCGCCTTCGTGGCTAGAACGCGCCCGCGAATACTCTTTAAGTCTGGAGCATTCCGTCCACTCCCACTGCGGCGTGTTGAGCGCCATGCTGATGAAGGTCTACCGCGAATTTCTGGAAACGGATAGCGCCTCGCCTTTGGCGATAGAGGGCCTCACGCTGGAGATGCTCGCGGAAGCTTCCCGCAGTGCGGCTCAACTTTCGGATCCCAAGCCTCCGCGTTGGTTAGCCCAAGCGGATGAATTTCTTCACGATAGATTCGCCGAGCGCGTGACTATTATCCAAGTCGCATCCGAAGCTGGCGTTCATCCTGTGCACCTGGCCCGCGAGTTCCGCCGTTTTCATCACTGCACGATCGGAGAATATGTTCGTCGTCTGCGCATCGAACGAGCCTGCCGGCAACTGCGCAACTCAGATGAATCGCTGGCAGCGATCGCCTGCGGGGCAGGGTTTTCC
>Ga0066672_10000870_pt1 | contig 10305 bp, 7 predicted proteins | sample GraSoiAngelo_121_FD_62292 | JGI IMG/M metagenome (GOLD analysis project Ga0066672, IMG submission 62292) | Grasslands soil microbial communities from the Angelo Coastal Reserve, California, USA - 14_0919_12_20cm | ecosystem: Environmental > Terrestrial > Soil > Grasslands | place: USA...
GTTAACTACCGCTCGACCTTTCAGAAATGGGGAGTTCTTCAGCCCGCCGGCGATCGCGTTGTGATTCTCGAAGATACCAACGGCGATGGCGTCGCGGACAAGGAAACTGTTTTCTACCAGGACCCGAGCATCAACGCCGCGCTGGGCGTCTGCGTGCTCGGCAACAAAGTCATCGTTTCCAGTTCGCCAAACGTTTTTGTGCTGACCGACACCGACGGCGACGGCAAAGCCGACCGGCGCGAGCTGCTCTTCACCGGCGTCAGCGGCAAAGACCACGACCACGGCGTCCACGCTTTTGTCTTCGGTCCCGACGGCAAGCTCTACTTCAACTTCGGCAACGAGGGAAAACAACTTCGCTATCCGACAGTGAAAGAGATCCCGTTGCACGGCGCAGCGCCTCAGATGGAAACCCGGCCAGTCATCGACCTCGACGGCAACGAAGTGAACAATCGCGGCAAGCCGTATCGGATGGGCATGGTGTTTCGCTGCAACCTCGACGGCAGCGAAGTTGAAACGCTCGCGTGGAACTTCCGCAACAATTACGAGGTCGCCGTGGATTCCTTCGGCACGCTCTGGCAATCCGATAACGACGACGACGGCAACTTCGGCGTGCGCATCAATTACGTGATGGAGTTCGGCAACTATGGCTACACCGATGAAATGAACGGCGCGGGTTGGCCGACCGGTTGGGGCAAGGCGAAGTCCAAAGGCGCGCCGGAATCAGAGAAAATCTTTTATGAATGGCATCAATACGACCCCGGCGTCGTGCCGAATCTGCTGCACACCGGCGCCGGTTCGCCCACGGGCATCTGCGTGTATGAAGGCAAGCTCCTGCCACAAGTTTTTCGGAACCAGGTCATCCATTGCGATGCCGGTCCGCGCGTGGTGCGCGCTTACCCGGTGGAAAACGACGCCGCGGGTTACCGGGCGAAGCTGGCGGACCTCCTGACTACTTCGGACAACTGGTTCCGTCCGTCCGATGCTTGCGTCGCACCGGACGGGTCGATTTATGTCGCGGATTGGAACGACGCGGGCGTGGGTGGCCACCACATGGAGGACCAGAAATTGGACGCGATGACCGGACGCATTTATCGAGTCGCGCCCAAAGGCAGCAGGCCGTCGGCGCCAAAGTGGAACTTGACTACGGCCGCGGGCTGCGCTGAAGCGTTGAAATCGCCGAACCTGTCCGCGCGTTATCTCGCCTGGACGGTGCTGAACAAGATGCAGGCAAAGGCGCAGAAAGATTTGCTGAAGCTCTGGAAGAACGGTGACGCCCGGATGCGCGCCCGCGCTTTGCATCTGCTTGCGCGCATCAAAGGCAAGGAGAAGAAATACGTCCAGGACGCGATCAAAGATAAGGACACGGACATCCGCGTCACCGGCCTGCGCATCGCCAAGACACTGAAGCTCGACGTGATTCCTTACGTGAAAACGCTCGCAGGAGACCCCTCGGCGCAAGTCCGCCGCGAATGCGCCATCGCTTTGCGGCATCACCAATCGCCGGAAGCGCCAAAGCTGTGGGCGCAGCTCGCGTCGCAACACGACGGCAAGGACCGCTGGTATCTCGAAGCGCTCGGCATCGGCGCGGACAAACAGTGGGACAGATTCTTGGACGTCTGGCTGGCGGCGGCCGGCGACCAATGGAACACGCCCGCGGGCCGCGACATCGTCTGGCGCTCGCGCAGCAGCAAGACACCGGCGTTATTGGTCAAGATCATCAACGACAAAGGTCTGAGCGCAAAGGAGCGCGACCACTACTTCCGCTCCCTGGATTTCGTCAGCGGCCCGGAGAAGGACGCGGCAATGGCGGAACTCGCGCTGGGCGGGCTGAAATGATTTGCGGCGTTCTCCGCTGTGGGCCTGGCTTTAGCTGGGCGCTGTCTGGTTGGCTTGGTCTTCCGGTCCTGATTAGCGCGCTCGCAGGCGAACCCCTTGAGCCGGATCGTGTCGCCACAATGATCGAAGCGTTAACCCGGCTCGGTCCGGAAAAGGTCAACGCCAATCCGAAACTCAACGAGGCGTTGGAGAAGGTGCTGGAGGCGACGAAAGGCACGCCGCAGTTCGTCGAACTGGTCCGCGACTTCAATGTCAAAGACCAGGACGCCACGCTGCTCGAACTCGCGATCAAGAATCCGAACAACTCGACCGGCGTGGAGGCGACACGCCTGATTCTGGCCAACCGGAATTTCCAATTGCTGACAACGTCGCTCGCCGGTACCAACGCGATCAAAGTCGCCGAAGCACTGGGCAACACCGGTGAAAACGGAATCGTTCCGCTGCTGGAGCCGATGGTCGCTGATATGAAACGCGACGTGGCGTTGCGCAAGCAGGCTGTTCGCGCGCTGGCGCAAGCGCAGGAGGGAGCTGCGGCTTTGCTCAAACTTGCCAAGGAAGAGAAGCTGCCACAGGACATGAAACTGATGGCGGGTTCGGAACTCAACAATGTCCGCTGGGCCAAGATCAAGACCGAAGCCGCACAATTGCTGCCATTGCCGCGGGGCCAAAACTCCGGACCGGTGCCGCCGATTTCGGAATTGGTGAAAATGAAAGGTGACGCGGCGAAAGGCGCAGTGATTTATCGCCGCGACACCGTCGGCTGCATCAAATGCCATCAGGTGAACGGCGAAGGCGTCGATTTCGGGCCGAACCTTTCCGAGATCGGGACCAAGCTCGGCAAGGACGCGCTTTACGAAGCAATTCTCGACCCGAGTGCCGGCGTTTCTTTCGGCTACGAAGCCTGGCAAATCGAACTGAAGAACGGCGATGAAGCTTACGGCCTGATCGTCAGCGACACCGCCGACGAAATCGCGGTGAAGACGCAGGGCGGAATCGTTGCACGCTATAAAAAATCCGACATCGCGAAGCGCGAGCAACAGAAACTGTCCATCATGCCCGCGGGCTTGCAGCAGACGATGTCCACGCAGGATTTGGCGGATCTGGTCGAGTATTTGTCGTCCCTCAAAACGGCAGGCAAATAGCTCACGCCACCCTTCGCTCTCCCTGCGAGGCAGAATCGGCAGCGTGGCGCATCCGGAAACGAGCAGCAGAAAAACATCCAACACCGAACATCCAACATCCAAAATCCAACATCTCAATAAGGCCGTGGATCGCGCTGTGTTCGAATGTTGAGCGTTGGATGTTCTGCCGCCAGAAGCATCTTTGCGAAGTTGAACGACTTTTGCCGGCAGTTCAGATCGCGAAGTCGTTGTATTCGGGCTTCACGAGCTCGGTGGGGGGATTGAGCATGCCGGCGGCGACGGTGAAGTTCGTGCCTTGTTCGATGAGGATGAACGAGCCGGTCAGCCGGTTGGCGGCGTAACCGTCGAAGACCAGCGGCCGGGAGGAGCGCAGGCGGATTTCGCCGATGTCGTTTATGGCCAGTTCGTCAGGTTCCGGCTCCGGATCAAAGGTCGTGATGTTGATGCGGTTTTCAATGGCGGCAACGACGGCCTGAACGGTCTGCGCGGTGTGCTTGAGAAAGTATTTCCGGCCGCGTTGCAACGGCCGCGGGTTCATCCAGCAAATCCTCGCGTGCAGGTCCGCGCTCATGCCCGGCAGATTCTCCAGCCCGACGATGGTGTCGCCGCGGCTGATGTCGAGATCGTGTTCGAGCACGAGCGTGACCGACTGAGGACAAAAGGCTTCGTGCGGCGAGCCGTCGTAGGTCCAGATTTCCTTCACGCTGCTCTTCATGCCGCTGGGGAGCACCATCACTTTCTGCCCGACCTTTACAATGCCGCCGGCGATTTGCCCGCTCAGGCCGCGAAAATCGTGCCAGGCCGGGTCGCGCGGATTGTTCGGGCGATTCACCCATTGCACCGGGAGACGAAACGCGCTCAGGTTCCAATCGCTCGCGATGTGGACGGTTTCGAGATGCCCGAGCAACGTCGGCCCTTCATACCACGGCGTGTGCTTCGATCGTTCGACAACGTTGTCGCCGTTCAGCGCGCTGATGGGAATGAACTTCACGTCCTTGAAGACATCGAGACGGGGCAGAAAATCCTCGATTTCGTCCCGGATTTCGAGGAACCGTTCTTCGCTCCACTCGACGAGGTCCATTTTGTTCACCGCGATGACGAGGTGCGGAATGCCGAGCAGGGCGGCGAGGTAGGTGTGGCGACGGCTTTGCTCGATGACGCCGTTGCGCGCGTCCACCAGCACGATGGAGAGGTTGGCCGAGGAGGCGCCGGTGACCATGTTGCGCGTGTATTGCACGTGGCCGGGTGTGTCCGCGACGATGAACTTGCGGCGCGGCGTGGCGAAATAGCGATAGGCGACGTCGATGGTGATGCCCTGCTCGCGCTCGGCGCGCAAGCCGTCGGTGAGGTTGGCGAGGTTGATCGCGCCGCCGCCGGTGATGTCAGCGGAGCGTTCGAGCGCTTCGAGCTGGTCCTCCATCAGGTTTTTCGAGTCATAGAGCAGACGGCCGATAAGGGTGGACTTGCCGTCGTCCACCGAGCCGCAAGTGTTGAAGCGGAGAATTTCGACGGGATGGTGCGCGTGAGCTGGCATGGCAGAAGGTCTTCAACCACGGATGCACACGGATAAACACGGATTGAAAAATGGGAGTGTTGCGAACGACTCCGAAATGAATCCGCCTGAATTTGTGCCGCTTCTGTCTCGACCGCCCTGGTATCCGTGTGAATCCGTGTTCATCTGTGGTTAAAAGTCTGAGCTTAGAAATAGCCTGCCTTCTTCCGGTCTTCCATCGCCGCTTCGGAAGCCTTGTCATCGGCGCGGGAGCCGCGTTCGGTGACGCGCGCGGCGGCGACTTCGGCGATGATGTCATCCACGCTGTCGGCGCGGCTCTCCACCATGCCGGTGCTGATGATGTCGCCGATGGTGCGGACGCGGACGACGAGTTCCTTCACCTGGTCGCTCGGCTTCAGCGGTAAAAGATCGGTGACGGGCAGCCATTGGCCATTGCGTCGCACGCATTTTCGCGTGTGACTGAAGTAAATGCTGGGCACTTCAAGTTTCTCGCGTTTGACGTATTCCCAAATGTCCAGCTCGGTCCAGTTGCTGAGGGGGAAGACGCGCATGTGCTCGCCGGGGTTCACGCGGCCGTTGTAAAGGTTCCAGATTTCGGGCCGTTGATTTTTCGGGTCCCATTGTCCGAAGCCGTCGCGGAAGCTGAAGAAACGTTCCTTGGCCCGGGATTTTTCCTCGTCGCGCCGCGCGCCGCCGATGGCGCAGTCGAATCGGAATTCTTCCATCGCGGCCAGCAGTGTGGGGATCTGGAGGCGGTTGCGGCTCACTTCACCAGGCGTCGGCACCGCGATGCCTTTGGCGATGGCGTCTTCGACTTTGCGGACGACGAGTTTCGCCCCGAGTTGCCAGGCACGGCGGTCGCGGAACTGGTTCAGTTCGGGGAAATGATGGCCGGTGTCCACGTTGAGCAGCGGCATCGGAATTTCCGAAGGACGAAAGGCCTTTTCGGCGAGGCGCAGGAGGCAGATGGAGTCCTTGCCGCCCGAGAACAAGAGCGCCGGGCGCTCGAACTCGGCGGCGACTTCGCGCAGGACGTGAATCGCTTCCGTCTCGAGATATTGCAGATGATCGAGGTGGTAACTGCTCATCTTGACACGGATTTCACGGATTGGCACGGATCACAAGACAACGCGTTTCCACTCCAGGGAATTGCAAAGTCCTATGAGTTGATGAGTCTCTTCGCGGTAGATCAATTGTCCCATAGATCAATTCGTGAAAATCCGTGCAATCCGTGTCTTAACTCTTAAGTGCCATGCCACCCCAATTAGTGTGCAAGCCGCACTCGCGTTTCTCGTCGGCTTTCGCGGGGTCGAAGTAGTCCCATTCGTTCGGCAGGTTGTGCTGTTTGAGATAACTCTCCATTTCGGCGTCGGTCCAATGGAAAACCGGGCTGACCTTGAGTGTGCCGAAATTTTTGTCTTCCGAGACGATGTCGAGACCGGCGCGATTGGGATTCTGCACCTGGCGCAACGCGGTGATCCAGACGGTCGGCGCGAGTTCCTTCATGCCGCGCTGGAACGGCTCCAACTTCATGAGCGCGCTGAACTGTTTCAGACCTTCCTCATCGTCGGTTGTGGGGACCGGTCCGTAAATCGCGTCGCGGTGGGCGGCAGTGATTTTGGGCTGGTAAGCCTTGAGGTTCAGTTTGAGAAGTCTCCTGAGCCGCTCGGCGTGGTGATAAGTGGCGGGGCGGTTGTAGCCGTGATCGACCCACAGCACGGGGAGGTCCGGTTGCACCTGCACGCAGAGGTGGAGAATGACCGCTTCGTAAGGACGGAAGTTCGTGGAGACGATGGCGCGCGCGTGAGATTGGGCGATGGCCCAGCGGACGATTTCGAGCGGCGACTTATTACGCAGTTCGGCGTTGGCTTTGGAAAATTGTTCCGGAGTCATGCTAATGAATGAACCACAAAGTCAAAGAGGCCTTTGCTCGGTGCTGTCTCTGTGTCTGTTAATTCATTGCCTTGGGTTGCTCCTTCCACAGCGCGCGCGCGCACCAATCGCCGAAGCGTTCCCCGGACTGACGTTCCTTCGCATAGCGCGTGAACACAGGACGCAGCTCACTCTCGATGTCCGGGTCTTTGACCATGTCCTTCCAGAGACGATTCAGCCGCGTGCCGGCGGTGTTGCCGCCGAGCCAGACCTGATAGCGCCCGGGCGCTTTGCCGACAAACGCGATTTCAGCCGTGTAGGGACGCGCACAACCATTCGGACAGCCCGTCGAGCGAATAATGATTTCCTCGCCCGCAAGGCCGACCTCAGCGCAAAGCGCCTCGATGCGGTCAATCAAGCCGGGCAACATGCGCTCCGATTCCGCGAGCGCGAGGCCACAGGTGGGCAATGCCGGGCAGGCGAGCGACGCCGCATGCAGCACGCTGGCTTGATTTTCAGTCTTCACGCCATGCTCGGCCAGCAGCGCGTCGATCGCGGTTTTGTCGGCATCGGAGATGTTCGCGAGAATGACGTTCTGGTTCGGCGAGAGGTGAAACTCGATACCGCCTGACTTCTCGGCTATCCGGCGCAGGGCGGTCTTGAGGCGATAATTGCCAGCGTCCTTTACGCGGCCGGTTTCGACGAACAGAGTCAGGAACCAGCGTCCGTCCGTCTGTCGATGCCAGCCGTAAAGGTCGCCGGCGGTCGTGAATTTGAAAGGACGTGCCGGTTCAAGCTTGATGCCGGCGCGTTGCTCGACCTCGGCGCGCGTCCAGTCCGCGCCGCGTTCCTGCACGACGTATTTCAGCCGCGCGTGTTTGCGGTCGACGCGGTCGCCGAAATCGCGATGAATCGTCACCACGGCTTTGGCGACTGCGACGAGGTCTTGCGGTTGGAGGAAACCGAGGACATCGGCCAGACGTGGATAGGTTGCTTGATTGCCATGGCTCCGGCCCATGCCGCCGCCGACCGCGAGATTGTAGCCGACGAGCTGGTCGTTCTCGACAATCGCGATAAAGCCAACGTCGTTCGTCAGGATGTCAATGTCGTTCACCGGCGGAACGACAAACGCGGTCTTGAATTTGCGCGGCAGATAAGTTTTGCCGTAAAGGGGGTCCTCGAAATCCTTGTTCGCCGGATCGTCCAGGTTCAATTGCGTGCCTTCGAGCCAAATCGAATGATAGGCCCTGGTGCGCGGCTTAAGCGCGTCGGCCACGCGTCTGCAATCTTCAACAACCTGCGCCCGCGCCTGCGTATAGGCGGGGGTCGGGGGCGCCATGACGTTGCGGTTCACGTCGCCGCAGGCCGCCAGCGTCGAAAGCAGCGCTTCGTTGATTTTCTTCACCAGCGGGCCGAGGCCGGACTTTACCACGCCGTGAAACTGGATGCTCTGACGCGTCGTGACACGGAGCGTGTTGTTGCCGTGTTGCGTTGCGAGATCGTCGAAAACACACCACTGCCTGGGCGTCATCACGCCGCCAGGGATGCGCCCGCGGATCATCATGATGAACTTCTTCTGCGTCTTGCGCAGGTCCCGGTCGTCCTGCTGGTAAATGCCGTGGAATTTCAGAAACTGCACGTCATCCTCAGAAAATCGATCCGAATCGGGGTCGGCCAGCGTTCGGGCAATGGTGCCGGCGAGCGTCGGGGTCGCTTCTTTGATAATCTCATTATGCGTCACTTTCGGTGACGCCTCGGTCGTAATCATAAGTTAATTGCTAAAGATACTAACTTTAGCAACAATGTCGTGCGGTTGTCAACGTAGTCTTCAGGGTGATTTGTTCAAGAAAATGATGGCAGAAGGAATTTTTATTCGACTCGGCGCTATCGCGTTTGGCGTGAATGCACCCTTGCATCGGCGCAGTTTGAGCCTAGAGTCAACCGTCTCAACTGCCGATTTCCCAGGAAGCATGAGCCAGCGCAAGATCTGTTACCTCGACAACAATGCCACGACGCGGGTCGCGCCCGAAGTGGTGGAAGCCATGTTGCCGTTTCTAACCGAACGATGGGGCAATCCTTCGAGCGCCTACGCGTTTGGCAATGAAGTCACCAAACAGATTGAAGCAGCCCGCGCCAAGGCCGCCGCGCTGATCAACGCCGACCCGCGCGAAGTGGTCTTCACCAGTTGCGGAACGGAGAGCAACAACTCGGCAATTCACAGCGCGTTGATGACGAATCCCGCCAAAAGGCACGTGGTCACGACCGCGGTGGAGCACTCGGCGAACATCAAATTCTGTGAACTTCTCCAGAAGCGTGGCTACGCGGCGACGTTCCTGCCGGTCGAGTCTGACGGCTCGCTTGATTTGCACCGGCTCGAAAAATCCATTCGACCCGACACGGCGATTGTCTCCGTGATGTGGGCCAACAACGAAACCGGCGTTATTTTTCCCGTCGAAGAAATCGCGGCCATTTGTCACAGCAAAGGCGTGCTCTGCCACACGGACGCGGTGCAGGCGGCCGGCAAATTGAAAATCGATGTCCGAAGTCTCGGCGTGGATTTTCTGTCGCTTTCCGCCCACAAATTTCATGCGCCGAAGGGAATCGGCCTGCTGTACGTGAAACGGCGCACCAGGTTTCAGCCTTACTTGATCGGCGGGCATCAGGAAAGGGACCGGCGCGGCGGGACAGAAAACGTTCCCTACATTATCGGCCTGGGTCGCGCGGCTGAACTGGTGATGGAACATTTGGACAGGGAAAACACACGCATCCGCGTTCTGCGCGACCGGCTGGAGAACGCCATTCTTACGACGATTCCGGGCACCAGCCGCAACGGGGCCAACGAACCGCGCCTGCCCAACACATCCAGCATCGCTCTCGATTCGATCGAGGCAGAAGCGGTTTTGATGCTGCTCGACCAGGTCGGCATTTGCGCGTCGAGTGGTTCAGCCTGCACGACCGGTTCGGTTGATCCGTCGCACGTGCTGGTCGCCATGGGGTTGAGTCCGGCCCGCGCGCGCGGTTCGGTGCGATTCAGCCTGGGTATCTACAATACGGGCGAGGACGTGGACTATTTGCTAAAGCATCTGCCGCTCATCGTCGCGAAGTTGCGTGCTGTCTCCCCAGCGGGTCCGGATGAGGTGAAGGTCGCGGGGCGCGACTCGAAGTCTTGGGCTGCTCGCCCGGCCCGACGGGAGGAGCAAAAGGTGCGCAAAGCGGCGGCTTGATGGAGAGCGAGAGACCGGAGTGGTTGATGTGTCGGGCGAAAAAATCGTGTTCAAGCCTGGCGTTCCCGCTTAATCTTCGGGCATGGACCAATTGCTCAAACTGCTGCGCGAAAATGCGGCGCTGACTCCGGCCCGACTTTCCAAAATGCTGAACCTGCCCGAAGCTGAAGTCGCCGTCAAAATCAAAGCCTACGAAAAGGACAACGTCATCCTCGGTTACCGTGCGGTCCTGAACGAAGAAAGGCTGGGCGTGGATTTGGTGCGCGCGGTGATCGAAGTGAAAATCACACCCGAACGCGGCGGCGGTTTCGACCGGCTGGCCGAACGCATCGCCAGATACGCCGAGGTCAACTCCTGTTATTTGATGTCCGGCGGGTACGATTTGCTGGTGATTGTGGAAGGCAACAGCCTGCGCGAGGTAGCGACGTTTGTTTCCGAAAAGCTGGCGACCATTCAAGGCGTCCTCTCCACCGCCACCCACTTCATGCTCAAGCCGTACAAGGAACAAGGCGTGTTGATGACGCGCGAGCAGAATGACGAACGCCTGGCGGTGGCGCCGTGAGCGCGAGCGTTGAATCGTTAAACCGTTAAAAGGGTTGAATCGGGAGGACGGGCATCTTCCGCAAGCCGCGAGATGACCAGCGGCAGGCCGGGTAATTTTTCCGATGAAGCGAACAAGCCTCACTCGCTGCCTCGATTTAACGCTTCAACGCTTTAA
>Ga0066672_10000874_pt1 | contig 10281 bp, 9 predicted proteins | sample GraSoiAngelo_121_FD_62292 | JGI IMG/M metagenome (GOLD analysis project Ga0066672, IMG submission 62292) | Grasslands soil microbial communities from the Angelo Coastal Reserve, California, USA - 14_0919_12_20cm | ecosystem: Environmental > Terrestrial > Soil > Grasslands | place: USA...
GAGCAGATCGCCTCGGCCATCCACCTGATCGTGCAGCAGTCCCGCATCCGGGATGGCTCGCGCCGGATCACGAACATCACCGAGATCGTGGGGCGAGAGGGTGACACGATCACGCTGCAGGATGTCTTCCTGTTCGAAGAGACGGGCGTAGACGGTAACGGCCGAATCCAGGGCAAGCTGAGTCCGACCGGCATCCGCCCGAATGCGATGGCGAAGATCTATTCCAAGAAGGTAGCGATCTCACCGGCGCTCGCTGCCCTCTTTCCTGACCGCAAGGCGCCGGACTTTACGCTGGGGGTGCGCCGATGATCGTTCAAAAACCGGAGCCGCTCGACATGGAGATCCTGCGCGATATCGCCGCCGACATGCGGGGAGAACTCGACCGGGTCGAGGAACAGATGGCCGACCTGACCCGCGAGCACAAGCGCGCGCTGGCGCTGAAGCAGATTTTCGGGGTCGATCCGCTGACGCGCGACCGATTCAACCTGCTGCACGCCAACATCGACCAGTACCCGGGGAAAATGGCTGAGCTGCGCGAGGAAGAGCGGTTGTTGACGCGCTGGCTCGATCGCTGCCGCGACCTGCTCGAACAGAAAGCCGCCTGACCACCCGATAATGGGCGCGTGGAGCCTGAGGCTCAGCTGGCATCGTTTTTCGCCAGCGCGGAGCGGCTGATCGCCGATTCAGGCCCGACACCCGATGCCTTCGGCCGCGTCGGCAGCTTGCTTCGCCCGCTGGCCCTCAACCTCGGTCTGATCGATGACAACAAACTCGCCGCCCTTCATCGGTCCGACGCGGGCTTCACGATTCTGGGCCAGGGACCAACGGGATCGACTCTCATGTTGGGCCGCTTTCCTCCGGACACGCCCACCCCGGTCCATAACCACAATTCCTGGGCCGTGATCTGTGTGATGCAGGGGCGCGACCGTCACATCAAGTGGGCGCGAGAAGATGGCGGCTCGGTTCCGGGACGGGCCCGAATCCGCGCCATCGATAGCCGCGAGCTGGGTCCGGGCGACATTGCGTGGCTGCCTCCACCGCCGGGCGATATTCACAGTCAGCAAGGTATCGGCCAGCCGGCGTGGGAGCTGGTCTACTTCGGACGGGACCCAACCCGCGCGCCCCGCCTGTACTTCGACCCGGATCGCGGCCTGGTCGAGGAGCGGTCGCCGGTCTAAGTGACTAGATCTCGAGCGCGCGCACGATGAAGTCGCGGCTGCCGTCCCAGGTCCAGCACGTTTGCAACGTGAGCGCTGACGACGACGTGGCGCCCAGCGGCCAGAGTTGCGTATTGCTCACGATCGTGGTGTAGCTGACCCGGTAGGTGTGTATCCGGCCTGACGGATCGCCGTATTGGATGATGTCGCCCGCATGCAGCCGCAGGATCGGGGTAAAGGTCCCCGGGTTGTGGGCCATGATGTAGGTGTTGTTCGCGCCGGCGCAGCTCCAGCGCCAGGCGCCCCAGTGTGGCACAGTCGCGCGCCCTGAACAGTCGCTGTACCAGCCGACGGAGAGGCTGAGTCCGAGCCGGGCGATGACGATCGTGTTCGCCCGGACGACCGCGGGCGCTGGAGCCGGCGCTGCGGCTGCGACCCGTGGGGCTGCGTTCGCGACGGGAGCCGGGGCGGGCGCCGGAGCGGCGGGCGGAGCCGCAACTACCGGCGGGTCAGTAACCTCGACCGCAAAGTGCTGTTCACGAGCTACCAACCGGTGAAGGCGACGGTCCAGGGCGGCGACGTCCGCCGGCCGGCTCATGTGCGCGGCGGCCGCGAGCACCGGTGCCCGATGCGCCGTCAGCAGCGGGAAGCTCAGCAACCAGATGGCGATGCCGCCGAGAAGTGGCGCGCGCCAGCGGCGCATGAGTCCTGCCATGGGTCGCGCAACGCGGCCGCGGCGGCAAGGTTTGCGCGGTTTACACGATCGTCACGGCATGGTGAAACGGCTCGGCGAGTTCACCTCGAACGAGAGAAGCCGGCTTCAGGCGGAATGGCCACTAACGAAAAGGACCCGGCCCACGGCGGCCCTTTTCCTGAACGTCGAGGCGCTAGTTCGGCGGCCAGTGCCGCGACAAACAGCGGCATAGCCCTTGCCCCGCCTTTACCGATCCTTGACAGTGTCGGGCTCATTTGTCTAGCGTGAGAGCAGGTAAGAGGTCGGGCTCATCGACAGGGAGGGAAGGATGCTCGGGAAATCCATCGGATCGTGGCGCACTCGCATCGCCAGCCGGCTCGGGGTGCCGTTGGCGCTCGTTGCTTTAGTCACGGGGTTTTCGCCATTAACCGCGACCGTAGCGGCCCGTGCCGGCACGATGCAGAACTACATCGTGCTGTACAGCGCTTCGGCGGTTCCCGCAGATGCAGCGGCCAGCCTGGCGAAGGCGGGCGGAACGCTTGTCTACAAGTACCCGCAAATTGGCGTCGCCATCGTGCGATCCGACAGCACGGCCTTTCGCGCGAATCTGCTCAAAGACACTCGGGTCGACGGAGCGTCCGCGACCGCCGCGTTCGCGACCAGGATTCAAAATGACATAGGTTCCGCCAGCGATGCCAGTGCTCCAGCAGCAGGTCCAGTGCGCAACGCCCCGGCAACGGACGCGGATACCTTCTCCGCGCTCCAGTGGGATATGCGGCAGATCCATACGCCGGAGGCGCATGCGATCACCGGCGGCAGCCCAAGCGTACTTGTAGGCGATATCGACACAGGCATTGATTTCACACACCCTGACTTGCAGCCGAACATCGATATTGCGGACAGCGCCAACTGCCTCTCAGGGGCACCAGTTCCCGGCCTCGCCGCGCAAGATGGGAACGGCCACGGCACGCATACGGCTGGAACCATTGCTGCTGCCGCTAACGGTCTCGGGATCGTGGGCGTTGCGCCAAACGTACGGATCGCGGGCATCAAAGCGGGAACGGATGTGGGCGGGTTCTTCTTTCCGGAGGCGGTGATATGTGCATTCATGTGGGCGGGTACGCACCACATGAATGTGACCAACAACAGTTATTTCGCCGACCCCTTCCTTTTCAACTGCAAGAATGATCCCATCCAGCGTGCAATCTGGAAGGCGGAGCAGCGGGCGATCCGGTTTGCGATGCAGCAGGGCACCGTTGTCGTAGCGGCTGAGGGCAACCAGGCCGACGACCTTTCGCATCCAATGCTGGATGCAACCAGCCCAGATTTTCCGCCCGGCACGGCGCAGCTTCGAACCATACACAACGACTGCGTCGTGATTCCGGTGGAGATTTCGGGCGTGATAGGCGTCACCGCCGATGGCAACGATCCTCAGACCACCGGCGGCTACCTGAAGTCGTTCTACTCCAGCTTCGGTGTCTCGACGACGGATGTCGTGGCACCAGGCGGCGATAGCCGCTTTGGCATAACGCCGCAAGCTTTGAACGGTCGGGTGCTTTCGACCTGGCCGATTGCCGCGATTGAAAACTGCTTAGAAAGCCGAAGGGTCTTTGATCCCGGCCACCCCGGTGTCATGTGGTGCTACCAGCAAGGCACGTCGATGGCTTCTCCTCACGTGACCGGCGTGGCGGCCCTAATCATCAGCCAGTTCGGTCCCCTCTCACCCGGTACGGTAGCGGCCTACATCAAGCAGACCGCGGATCCGCAGCCGTGTCCGTCAGCGGCCGAGCAGGCGGCCCTCAGCGCATCGTTCCCCTCGCTGGACACGGGTGGGCCGCAAGTCTGTCAGGGTGGCACCGGCCACAACTCCTGGTATGGCGACGGACAGGTGAATGCGCTCAGCGCGGTGACCCACCACTAGCGTCGCCGCCCAATAGATCTCTCGGTAGAACGGCCGGGCCGGCGCCCGGCCGTTACGTCTGTCTAAGCGACCTTCGTCTGCGGCTGGGCTGGCCCGACGTAGCGTTCCACGAGCGCGATCAATTCCTCGAGCTCGTAGGGTTTGGTCAGGCACTCGGCGCAGCCGGCCGCGATGGCGGTCTCCCGGTCGCCCACCATGGCGTGGGCGGTGATCGCGACCACCGGAATCGGCGCCAGGGCCGGGTCCGCCTTGAGCGCGCGGGTGGCTTCCCAGCCATTCATCTCCGGCAGCGAGAGATCCATCAGGATCAGCCCGGGCTTGAGCGCGGCCGCCATCGCCACCGCCTCGCGGCCATTGCGCGCCAGCTCGCTGTTGAAGCCGCGTGAGCGCAGGATTTTGAGCGCCATCTTTTGCATCGTTGCGTCGTCTTCGACCACGAGGATCAGTTGACTCATGCGGCGGCTCCTTGCGATTTACTCTGACCCAGCAGCTGGCGTACCGCGTTGGTCAGGCCCTCCGGTTCGATCGATCCTTTCGCCACGAATCGCTGGACATGTCCGTTCAACGTCAGCACGTCTTCGGCCGTCAGCTCCTTGGCGCTGACGATCATGACGGGGATGCTGGCCCCCGCCGGCTGCGCCCGCAAACGTGCCACCATCTCGAAGCCACTCATCCCCGGCATCATCAGGTCGAGCAGCACCAGGTCGGGCGGTGCCTGCGCGATCAGGCTCATCGCCTCATCGCCGCCGGTGGCCAGCACCACCTCGGCCCGCTCCTCGTTCAGGATCTTGGCCAGCATGGTGCGCGCCTCCGCGTCGTCGTCGACGACCAGCACCCGCTTGCCCTCGAGCCGCGGCAGCAATCGATGGATCTTCGCGATCAGGGCCCCGCGATCGTAGGGCTTCCCCAGGTAATCCGATGCGCCCAGGGCGAAAACCAAGCGTTGATCCTCGACGATCGTCACCACCAGCACCGGGATGCCGGCCGTCTGCGGGTCTTCCTTCAACTTCTCGAGCACCCACCAGCCGGAGGCGTCGGGCATCATGATGTCGAGCGTGATCAGCATCGGCCGGCTCTCGCGCGCCAGCTGCAGGGCGTCGGTCGCGTTCGATGCCTGGACCGTTTTCCAGCCCTCTTGCTCGAGGTGCCGCGAGATCAACTGCCGCACGCTCGGGTCATCATCGACCACCAGGATCGCGGTGCCCGGCAGCCCCTGGTTGGGTCGGCGCAAGGGCCGCGGCTGGAGCGGAGTGGCGGTTCCCTGGCCGGTGGCCCAGGCCGGAACGGTGAAGGTAAAGGTGCTGCCCATGCCGGGCTCGCTGATCACCGTAATGGCACCGCCGTGCATCTCGACCAGCTTTCGTACGATGCTCAGCCCGAGGCCGGTGCCTCCATGCCGGCGAGTGCTGCTGCCGTCCCCCTGGACGAACTCGTCGAAGATCAGTTTCTGGGCCTCCCTCGAAATCCCGATGCCCGTATCTTTGACCGCGATCCGAACCATGCGCCCGGACGGTTGCGCGATGACCTCGATGCGCCCCCGGTCGGTGAACTTCACCGCATTTGACAGCAGGTTGATCAGGATCTGCTTGAGGCGCGCGGCGTCGCCCTCGACGGCTGGCAGCCCAGGGGGAAAACGGGTGTCGATCCGAAGCCCCTTCTCCTGAGCCAGCGGGCTGATGCTGTCGAGGACCGCGCTGATCAGCATCGGCAACTCGACGCGCTCGAGCGAGAGCTCCATCTTTCCGGCCTCGATCTTGCTCAAATCGAGAATCTGGTTGATCAGCGACAGCAGCGATTGACCGCTCTTGTTCACCTGCGTGATGTCCTGCAACTGCTCTTCGTTGACGGGTCCATCGATGCCGTCCAGCAGGATCTGGGAAAAGCCGATGATGGCGGACAGCGGCGTACGAAGCTCGTGCGACACGTTGGCCAGAAACTCCGACTTCAGCTTGTTGGCGCGGGCGAGCTCCTGGTTGGCCGACTGCAGCTCCGACGTCCGCTGGGAGACTTTGTCCTCCAGGGTCAGGTAGGCGCCGCTCAACTGCCGTGCCATCTGGTTGAAGGTGTGCGCCAGCTCGCGCATCTCCTTGGCGGCGAAGCGCTCCCGCACCACCACCGGCGTCACGAAGTCGCCCTGGGCGATCCGCCCGGCGGCTCGGGTCAGCTCGACCACCGGCCGCGTGATCCAGGCCGCCGCGATGAAGCCGAGCACCAGGGCCAGCACGATCGCGACCAACAGCCATTCGAGGGTGCTCAGGATCAATGGCGTCAGCTCGGTGCGGAGGTCGGCGACCGGCTGCGAGATCCACACCTTCCAACCCACCACCGGCACCGTCGCGAACCCCGCGGCCCGCGGTTCGTTGCCGTCCAGGTCGGTGTACCAGCTGACCCCGTTCTCCTGGCCGAGGGACTGCTGGAAGATGGCCTGCGACGACAGGTCCTTTGCCTCGATGCGCCAATCGTTACGAGGATGGGCAATCACGCGACCGCGCCGGTCGACGACCACGGCTTGGCCGTTGACCCCGATACGGCTGTAGTTGGAGAGGCGCTGGACTTCCGACAGGTTGACGGTCCCGGCGAGAAACCCGATCAGGTTGCGCTGGGGGTCGAGGATCGGGACGGCGATGATGACGGCGGACACGCTGGTGTCCCCCTGGGACCGGACCACGTCGGAGTACGTGGGGCCAATGCGACGCGGGTTGAGCACCTCCTTGACGTAGTTCCAGACGCTGTAGTCCGCGCCGACCGCGGCGGTTGGCGCCGCCGCCACCGCCCGGCCGTTCAGGCTGCCGACATAGAGCTGGAGCAAGGCCGGCTGCGCCGAGTGGGCGGCCGCCAGCTCCTGGTTGAGGTGGGTGGGATCGAAGCCCGGTTCGTTCAAGCGCGCCAGGCTGGCGTTGTCGGATTCGAGCTGCGATGCCGTGCTCTGCAGTGCCGACGTCTGGTCGAGCAGGTAGCCGTAGATCGCCTGCGCCAGGCTTTCCGCCATCGGCTCGTGTTTTTGCTGGATGCTGGCGTTCTGGGTGGCAAACAGCGATGAAATGCGCTGGGCGCCAAAGAAGATCAGCGGGACGACGCCGACCAGCAGCAGGCCGACGCTGATGTACCAGCGCAGGCTATGGATAGACGCGTGGCCACCATTGCTCGGAGCGGAGCCCACACCGCAGTAACGGCTCGATCTGCCCAACTTTGCGCCGCCCTGACGTGCGCGCCGTTACCGGACCGTCACGGCGTTAGGCTTGTCGCTGTGCGGGCCAAAGAACGCGCCCTGCTCGCGGTCGAACGGCTCAAGGCCGTCTATCCGGCAATCTCGGAGCTCGACCACAAAACCCCGTTCCAGATGCTGGTGGCGACCATCCTCTCGGCGCAGACCACCGACCGGTCGGTGAATGCCGTCACGCCGGTCCTGTTCGCCAGGTATCCGGACGCCGCGGCCCTGGCCCACGCCGATCCGCGGGCGGTCGAAGCCCTGATCAAGCCCACCGGCTTCTTCCGCACCAAGGCGAAAACCATCATTGCCGCCAGCGCCGCCCTGGTCGAGCGGTTCCACGGCGAGGTACCGCCCAGGATGGAGGACCTCGTCACCCTGCCGGGGGTGGGGCGGAAGACCGCCAACGTCGTGCTGGGCGTCGCCTTCGGCATTCCCGGGTTCGCGGTCGACACCCACGTCACCCGGCTGACCCGCCGGCTGGGCCTGACCAGGAGCACCGACCCGGTCAAAATCGAAGCCGAGGTCACGAAACTGATCCCGCCTCCTGAGTGGACCGGCTTCAGCTTGCGCTTGATCCTGCACGGCCGCCGGGTCTGCGTGGCACGGGCGCCGAGGTGCCCCGAATGCGTGCTGAACGACTTCTGTCCCTCGTCCACGGTCCGGCCGGGCCGGCGCCGAGGGCCCTTGACACCGACCGGCACCCGGGTAAGGTTGACGCATGCCAGAGGGCGCGCCGCCAAGCGCTCCGGTCGTATCCGGGCCCGCCGTTAGCCAGGCTCCCGGTCCGTTGACGTCCAGCCTGAGGTCCGGAGTCCGCCAGTCGACCATGCTCGGTGGACTGCTGGTGCTGATTGGCGTCATCCTGCTGGTCGGACAGTTCGTTCACCTCGACCTGGGGCGATACGGCTGGCCGTTCTTCATCATCGTGCCTGGAGTCGCACTGCTGGTTGTGGCGCTGGCGGGACGCGGCGTGATTGGCGAGGGGCTCGCGATTGCCGGCAGCATCCTCACCGTGACTGGCCTGATCCTGCTGTACCAGAACACCACCGACCATTTCGAGAGCTGGGCCTACGCCTGGGCGCTGATCGTTCCGGGCGCCGTCGGCAGCGGCATGATTCTGTACGGGCTTACGGCCAACCGGCCGGGGAACGTGCGGGCCGGCAGCCGGCTGGTCGGAATCGGCGTCGTCCTCTTCCTGCTGGGCGCGGCGTTCTTCGAAGGCGTGATCGGGATCGGTGGCTACGAGTTCGGGCATTCGACCGGCGCTGTCGTCGGGGCGGTGATCATCCTGCTCGGAGCCCTGCTGCTGATCGCGAACCTGAGATCGGGCCGGCGGAATCCGGACTAGACGCCCCGTAAACTAGGCGTCGTGCGCATCGGTGTTCTCACCGGCGGCGGCGACGCGCCGGGTCTCAATGCCGCCATTCGGGGCGTGGCTCGCCGTGCCTTTCAGCGCGGCTTCCAGGTGACCGGGATCAAGAATGGCTGGGCGGGCGTGCTCGGCGCCGGTGACCTGGAGGAACTGACGATCGGATCGGTGCGCGGCATCCTGCCGGTCGGCGGCACCATCCTGGGCACCTCTCGGACCAATCCCCTCAAGGAAAAGGGCGGCGTCGCCGAAGTCATCAAGCTGCTGCGCAGCCGCGGCGTCGATGGCCTGGTGGCGATCGGTGGCGACGATACCCTGTCGGTGGCGGCGGCGATGAGTGACGCGGGGTTTCCGGTGGTGGGGGTTCCGAAGACGATCGACAACGACCTGTCCGTCACCGAGTTCTGCATCGGTTTCGACACCGCGGTGGGCATCGTCGTCGAAGCGCTCGACCGGCTGCACACGACCGCGTCCGCCCACCACCGGGTCATGGTGGTGGAGGTGATGGGGCGCGATACCGGTTGGGTCGGGATGGTGGGTGGCCTGGCCGGCGGTGCCGACATGATCATCATCCCCGAATTCCCGGTCGACCTCGACGCGGTGGTCGAGCACTTGCACCGGCGACGCGCCGAAGGCAAAGACTTCAGCATCATCGTGGTGGCCGAGGGCGTGAAGCTGCGCGCGCTCGAGCCGGCGATGGCAATGTCTGCGGCCGCCGAGAAGCGCGATGCCTTCGGGCACGTGCAGCTGGCCAAGCAGGGGGTGGGCGACGCGCTCAGCACCTATATCGAGCAGGCGACTGGTTTCGAGACGCGGGTGACCGTGCTAGGCCACGTTCAGCGGGGTGGCTCGCCCTCGCCGGTTGATCGGATCTGGGCCACCCGGCTGGGCGTCGCGGCCACCGATCTGCTGGCGGACCACAAGGCGGGCGTCATTCCCATTCGCCGCGATGGGCAGATCGCCGTGGTCCCGCTGCGGGACGTCATCGGCGAAACCCGGCGCGTGCCGCGCGAGCTCTACGACCTGCAGCAGGTCTTCGGCTAGTCGCGCCTAGCTAACTCGGCGCTTCTCCTGGTAGAGGGTGGCGTCGGCCGCCGCCAGGATCTCCTCGGCGGTGCGGCCATCCCGGGGGAAGGTCGCGACGCCCAGGCTGACGCCCGGAATCTGCAGCAGTTCGCGCCCCGCCATGAAGCGGTGCCGCGCGATGCCTTCGGAGATTCGTTGCGCCACGCTCGTCGCGGCCGGCGCGGACGTGGACGGCAGGAGCACGACGAACTCGTCACCTCCGTAGCGCGCGACCACGTCCTCGCCGCGGACTGCGTCCATCAGCGCGTTCGAGACCTCGCGGAGCAACGCATCGCCGGCAAGGTGACCGTAGGTGTCGTTGATCCGCTTGAGCTCATCGACGTCGAGAAAGACGATGGAGAAGCTCTCGCCACCTGCGGTCGCGCGCGCGACCTCCTGATCGAGCCGCTCGAGGAACAAGCGCCGATTGTTGAGCCGGGTGAGCGGGTCGTGACTCGCCTCGCGCTTGAGATTGTCATGGAGCTGCGCCACCTCGAGGCAGGAGGCGAGTTGCGAGCCCACCGCCGACATCAGTGCGACATCCGCCTCGGAGAACGCGTCCGCCTGCTGGCTTTCGGCGTTTAGCACGCCCACCACCCGGCCTCGACTGATGAGCGGGAATGCCAGTTCGGCGCGGACCTGATCGTCCAGCCCAATGTAGCGCTGGTCGGCCTTGACATCGGGGATGATCTGCGGGACTCCATGGGTGAAGACCCAGCCGGTGATCCCGCGACCGATCGGGATCGTCATTCCGGTGATGTCGACGGCATAACCGCTGTGGGCGCCCACCCGCAGCTCGCTCGATTTCTCTGCCGGCAACAGGATCGACACCATGTAGTAGCCCATCACATCGCGGATGATGGT
>Ga0066672_10000876_pt1 | contig 10269 bp, 13 predicted proteins | sample GraSoiAngelo_121_FD_62292 | JGI IMG/M metagenome (GOLD analysis project Ga0066672, IMG submission 62292) | Grasslands soil microbial communities from the Angelo Coastal Reserve, California, USA - 14_0919_12_20cm | ecosystem: Environmental > Terrestrial > Soil > Grasslands | place: USA...
TTCGCCTGTCTCGAGCAATGGCTCAGGCGATCAGTCGTCACGCAGAGCTAGAGCTCATGACCCAGGATTTGAGCATAACAACCTTCCGCTACGTGCCGAGCGATCTTCGAGCGAGACTGCGAGAATCAGAAGTTGAAATTCATCTCGACGCGCTTAATCGTGAGCTCGTCGATCGGTTGCAGCGCGGAGGTGAGATATTCGTCTCCAATGCTATAGTCTGCGGGCGATATGTGCTTCGCGCCTGCATTGTCAACTTTCATACCACTCAGTCGGATGTGGAAGCGGTGCCGGACATCGTTGCGCGTATCGGGTGTGAAGTAGATACTGAGCTGCGCCCGACGACTTCACGGTCCCAATAGGATGATGTGGGCTGAAGCGGCGTTGGTGGCCACCGGGGGCGGGAAGGAGTCCCACCCACAATAAGTGAAGATTCCGGTACACCCCTGAGTGCTAGTTGGGCAACTTCAAATGATGCATTCCATTGTTTACGCCGAAATTCAAAAAGAGGATTGTGGAACAGGCCGACATCGATTATCTGCGCATGCCTGGAACAGTCCCACCGATCGTGTCCAGGCTTCTGCGAAAACCACGCCATCCTTATTATTCTTATGCGAGTTCCGATCTAATTTCCGCACGGCACATTCTGCGGCACACCTCGAAACAACTAGTTCTGTCGAGGACCTGTAAGTGATTGAGAAGATGGCGGGTGCGAAACAGCTGGAACGGGCGACCTGATAATTAAGAGTTGTTGCACCTCAGCAGGCTTACCAGTAGCGATCACCATGTAACATCAAGCACTTACCCACAGCCCAGCCCGCACGGAAGCACTTTGTCGAAGTATCGAAAAAGCCCGTATTGGCGCATACCGGCTCGAAGCGTACGGCACATTCTGCGCACACCTAGAATTGCCCAAACCCAAGAAAAACAACAGCTGTCGACCGATTGATAGTCAGTCAGCCGGTGTGTCGGAACGCTGCCGTGACAGTTCAGCCCCATTAGGTTTTACAGCGACTTAACAGACCGCGAGGACTGCCAAAGTTCGCGGAAGTCATATAAGACGTCGCATTTTTGTGGGTTGGGTTGTGGGTTGAGAATTGAGCCTTTTTCGACAATCGATTATTCAATCTACCCCCACGCGCCTCTACCCGGAAATCTCCGCTCAGCCACGTGGCAGCGTCCGCCGCGCCAGCGGCTTACTCCCGGTCGACCAACCGGGAGTTGGGCGGTTCGCTCAACACAACGGCGCTTGTGGGGAGTAATCGTGCAAGCGCGGTGCCTAGAATCCATGTGTTCATTCGCGTCGGCCCAGCTTTTAAGGTAGACAATTGTTACGTACGATCAGGTGGGAGGCGTCATCTTTTGTCTATGATTCGTTCAAGATGAGGAACCGGACTCATGAATAAAGCGGCTAGTGGGCTATAAGATTGAGAACGAAATTAACAGAGGGGCTTTGCTTTGCCGACTTGCTTCTTCGCCACAGACCTGCACGGACGGACCGATCGGTATGACAAATTACTCACGTCGATCGTCAGGCATCGTCCTACTGCCGTATTCCTCGGTGGAGATTTGCTTCCTCGCTCAGCGCTCTCGGCAATTCAATTCGGACATGAAGATTTTATTCAAGACTATCTCATCCCAGCTTTCACAAGAATCCGTGATGTCCTAGGTGAGCACTATCCCGACATCTTCCTCATCCTCGGTAACGACGACCCACGTCGCTGTGAGGAAGACTTCGTTACGGCAGCAGCCAATGGCCTCTGGCACTACGTCCACGAACAGAAGAGTCTCTTGGGGAATTTCGCCATCTATGGCCTTGCCTACGTTCCACCGACCCCATTTTTGCTGAAGGACTGGGAACGTTACGACGTTTCCCGGTACGTCCCGCCTGGCTGTGTCTCTCCGGAGGAGGGCAGTAGAACCGTGCCAACCGAAGAAAGCGAGATCAAATGGGCCACGATCCAGAAAGATCTCGCTGCGCTTGTGGGAGAGGACCCTCTCGATCGCGCAGTGCTTCTTCTCCACACGCCACCGTGCGATACGCCCTTAGACCGGGCGGCACTCGACGGGAAGACTTACGAGCACGTTCCGCTGGACATGCACGTGGGCAGCATCGCAGTGAAGCGATTTATTGAGGAGCGGCAACCACTGTTAACTTTGCACGGTCACATTCACGAGTCCGCGCGCTTAAGCGGCGAATGGAAAATCCGGATCGGGCGAACTGTCTCTATAAACGGCGCGCACGATGGTCCTGAGTTGGCGCTGGTGCATTTTGATTTGGAGTCACCCGAGTCTGCTACGCGGGATTTGTTCTAGCTTAGGCCTGTGAATCTTTCATGGGCAGTTTACGCGCGGGATCTGTGATTGCGTCGATTTTGACGGCGAAGCTCGAATGTTCCTTTATGTCTGTGTCCGAAACGAGGTGTACGTCCAGTAGACCATCTGTGCGATACCCAGTCCGTAGGAAGTTGATTTCGGCCAGGCAGCGGCTCCAACCTTCGAGCCAGAGCGTCAGTTCTTTCCTCTGCTCTTCGTTCCCTTGAACATGCAAGAGGATGTCGATGTCGCTGGCGGGCCCAGCGGTGGCATTCTTGGTGCTGCCGATTAGATAAAAGGCATTTACTCCGAATTTTTGCGGATCGAGATCAGCCGCAATCCTCTGTGCCATCCGAAAACGCCAGCGCCAGTGGTCATTCGTACTCCGATCAATGGACTCCGCCTCCGATTCCGCCGATACAATATTCTGCTGCGGGGATGACAGGAACCCAACTGCTTGGTTCAAGTCGGCGTTCATCAGCACCCGCAGGATGAGCCCGCCAGTTTCGAGCGGTACGTCAGTAACCCGTAGTGTCTCGGCAAGGTGTGCGAATTCCGGAAGCACCTCCTCAAGTACATTGCGTGACCGTCGAAAAAACAGTTCGTTGAACGTTGTAGTCGGATCGTCGGGATAAAGCGGCAGGTAACGGATCGAGGCCTCTACGAGGTCCTGAAAGAAGTGGGTTCCGAATGACAGCTCTGGCAGGTAATTTCCTCTCTGGCGTGCTACTTCGATCAACATTGCCGCGTTGTTGATATCGGAGTAGGTCACTGGAACGCCGAGTTTGATGTCTCCGCGGCTGCCCCACCGTCCGGGCCCGACCAGAATAAACTGGCGTTTGGGGAGTAGCTTATTGAGTCTGCCAACAGCGCGACCGACATCGCGCATGGCTGTCTGATCCGGGACTGGCTATAGCCCTCGAGATCGACATACACAACGTGCGTGATTTCCGGCACCTTCCCGTTCGAAACAAAATGTGCAGCCGAGAAGATCACTTTGTCCGACGGCAGGTTCTGCGGGATCGCGACGGGAACCGTGTCAGCGCCGTAGCTTTGGGGTCGGCACTGCAGCAAATAGAAATCGTTCCCGTCGTAGGCGAACTCCATGTCTACTGGGGTTCCGAGCTTGGACTGCAGCAGGTGCAGCAATTCACCGATGCAGCTTACGAAGGGAGTCTTCCGAATCAGTCCTTCAAAGGTGAAGACTGCATTCTGAGAACTGAAATCAGGCATCGGTCCGATGATTGGCTCGATCCGGTCATGGCTCACAAGCGATACCAGATTGCGAATCTGGGGATATGTGGCGCCAGAATTGCGCAGGAGTTCCGCGACGTCGCTACCTGCCTTTGGGCAAAAAAGTCCCGCGCTGCGGGTGCGGGTTTTGCCTCCGCTAGGCTGCTTTGGCGGTGACCTCTTTGGGCGCCGTGATTCGGCTCAAAGCCATCCATATATCCCGAGGATCAGCGGCATTATGTCGAATCAGGTCGGAAACGCCCACGATCCCCCGGACGCGATTGTCCTGATCGACCACCGGGACGAAGAATCTGATGTTCCGCCATCGTTACCCGAATGGCTGTTATCGACTTCGTCAGTGGTCACTCGCTGCCCCTATTCTCCCAAGCCGTTCATCCGGGATGGGCAGCTATGGCAAGCCTCGCACATCACTCGGCCCGCGATTTTGTTCAGGTGCCGTTGGAGGAAGGCTGCAATTCGCATAAGAAACCCCCTTCTGTTGTCTGCCAACACATTCGAGCCGAAGCAATAGAAAGTACGCCCAGCTCGATCTTGGAACTGGCATTTGCCTAAACGTGAATGGGTGTTCCCTCTCCTGCGCTTCCGCCGTGAGAGCTTCTATTTCAAATCAACTGCGCACAGTCAAGACCGGGCAGTTTGCGTGACACACGATCTCATGCGCAAGTGTCCAGGACATGTGGGTAGATCCCCAGCGAAATGCTGCGTGCCTCACTCCCATCACGATCAAATCTGCCTGCCGCTCCGCCGCGACATTCAGAATACCGTGCGCTACGAAGTCGAACAAAACCACACACTCAGGAGCAGATGACAGACCGGCTTCTGCAGGAACCAGCTCCGCGAGCCTTTCCAGCGTTTGATAGCGCGCCGGTCAAGCAGGTCCTTGCGTGAGTACCAATACGGACCTGAGTCAAGTGGCGGTATCGGCGAAAGGATGTGGAGAAGAATCAGCCTCGCCTTGGCTTCTCTGGCGAGAGCAACCGCGTGGGGCAAAGCGCGCAAGGAAGCCGCCCCGAAATCGGTTGCGAAGAGGATCTGGTGAACCTGCCCCACATCTTTAGGATCGTCAGGAACCGCGGGGCCAACCGTGAGGACCGGGCAGGCAGCCAAACGAAAGAGTTCCTCGGCGACGGATCCTAGTACTAGCTTCTTGATCCCGGTTCGCCCGTGTGTACCGAGGACAAGCAAATCTATTTCGTTCTGGCCAATGAGTTCTGACAATACGCTCCAGGTTGGTCCCCGCTCCAACAGCAGTTCATGGTCGACGTGTTCGAGAGAAGTCCCCGCAACAAAACTCTTCATGTCGCGGTCGGCGTCCGAGCGGTCTGTATCGAGCTCCGGAGGTACCCGCTCGATTGGAACGAAGCTCCGGGGTACGGGAGGAATCACGTGAGTCAGATAGATTTTGGAGCCGTGGCGAGACGCAATTCCTGCTGCGTACTTGAGCGCGACCTTGGAAACGGCGGAAAAATCTGTTGCGACAAGGATCTTCCTAAAGGATACGGCCTGTCTTTCTTCTATGGTTTCCATCGGATTTCCTCTCCGCACTCGGCTCGTCAGGAACCTCCTCACGGGAAACCACCTCGAGTTGCGCACCGAATCTTCCGCAAACAATCCAGGAGGCCGCAAGCGACGGAAGGACAAAGCCGAACCAAGCCGACGTAAACCCAAATCGTCGTCCGAAGAACAGTATGGCTAGTCTTGTATACGGGCTATGGTCAGAGGAACAAGGCCAGGACATCTCTGAATACGCAATCATGTTGGCGGTGATTCTGGTAGTCGTTGTTGGCACTCTGAGGCTGATCGGCTCAAATGCCAATAATGCGTTTTCCAGCGTGGCTAGCACGCTGCAATAGGTATGAAACACACGAAGTTGGAATCACTGGAGCCGAGCGGGGAACTGGATTTTGGTCTGGCAACGCCGTGCGGTGAAGCAACGGAGGAATTTATGGGAATGCTGGCGAGACCTCCATTCGGAGAGACGCCCTTCCGGGCCACCACCAACTTTCTTGATAGCCTTCTGGCGGACTACCCGAGACGTGACTTTCGGGTTCGATTGTGGGACGGCACCAGTTGGGGGACTGAGGATCGGCCACGTTTCACATTGGTGGTTAAGCAGCCAGAAGCCCTGCGTGCGATGTTCGCCTTTCCCGGCGAACTGACGTTGGGCGAAGCCTACATTTACGACGACTTCGACATTGAGGGTGACATCGAAGTCGCCTTCGACTTGGCCGACTATCTGCTTGGTCAGGAGCGCAGCCTATGGGAGAGGTTTGACCTCGGAGAACGGTTGCAAAAGCTGCCCGCGAGTGGACACCCGCAAACGCGGGTGCATCCCGCTCAGTTGGGGAGACCGGTACATTCCAAAGATCGGGATCGACAGGCCATCCGGTATCACTACGATCTTCCGGCTGAGTTCTTTGCGCTGTGGCTGGATTCACGCATGATTTATTCCTGTGCGTATTTCGGCACGGCGGAAGAAGATCTCGATACCGGATCAGTCACTGGAACAATACTCACCGGATCACTCAAAGATGTGAATTTCACTCTCACCAATTCGCCATTGCTGAGCGGCCGGATTGAGCGTAACGGAACTGATATTACGCTCAGCACCACGGACCCTACCGTCGAAACGTTGACGTTGGAGTTGCCCCAGCCTCTCGCGCTCCCGCGCCTTTGCCATCGGTCGCGCGTCCTAATTCCGGTTCACGTGGACGCGCAGGACTAAAGAGTTGGCGTAGAGCGGGGGTCGACAGTAGGGAAAAACCACGGGCGCTCCAGCCGGAACGACCTGGGCTACCTACTTGAAGACGGGGCGAGCAGCTAAATCGTTGGCTGAACGGGAATTGGGCCGGGTCAGGCTTCCGCTTGACAACCCGTGGAGCGAGACGCAGACTCAGCTCTGGGGATGTGCTCATTATGATTTCGTTCCTTACCCAACTCTGGGCGAACGATCAAGGCCAAGACATCGCTGAGTACGCAGTGATGCTGGCCGTGATCCTCGTCCTTGTTGTGGGTACAATACGGCTCATCGGCTCCAACGCCAACACCGTTTTTTCGCAAGCAGCCAGTTCGATTCAGTAAGCGTCACGGCTTCGCTGAAGCGACGGCAGCTTTACTCCATCTTTACGGCTTTTTTATACGGGATGTGATGAGCAGTTGTGTCACTCTTGCTCATCGCGATCGTTGTGGTCGGAACACGGGTTCGCACATTTTGCCAGCGCCTTTTGCTGGAGTGATGTTCGCGGTGGGCCGTGCTTGAGTGTCGGCAACTTGGTTGGGTTTCGTCACCGACAATCTTAGGGTTCCTGTGATCCAATCTCTATGGAGGTTCGAAACACTTTCCGCATTGAGAGGAGCCATGCAATTCCATCTCGAACCACAAGAACTGAACCTGCTGGCAAATATCTTATTAGAACAAGATCCGCGACAGTACAACGAACTTTTGAACAAGGTCCTGGCCCGCGACTTGCGATTCGACTCCGGGGAACTCGAACAAACAGCGGACCTACTTATGAGCAAGAAGCGAAGTCTTAAGGATGAAATCGCGCTGCAGCCGAACGTCGCACTGAAGGCGGACCTGCAACGGAAATTGACATTGCTGGAACGAGTACTCGAGAGGGTCACCGAGGTCTGCGTCATGTTCTGAAAGTTGTCTGGCAGCTGGCGCTTGCTACAGCCTCAGTTGGAGTGCCGATGACCAATTTAGATGATTGAGGCTGTGACAAGTTGATGCGCCTGTTCAAGGTACAGGATCTCATTCAGCCAGTTCACCAGCAGCGACTCCCGATCAACTCCTTCGACTTGAACCTCCCGCATCGCCGATGTTTGCTGTGTACGCGGGGGCTCATCCAACGCATACATTGACGGGCAGCATTTTCCAGTAAGCTCGCCATATCGCGGCCGGTGACACGAAAGGCTCGGTCAGCTGTGTGCTCGATTTCCTTGAAGCGCGGCATTCGATCACGCAACCTTGCGGTGACCCAAACGAACTCTCAAGCAGGAGGCTCTTGAACTGGTGCTCCTCGCAAGCGGCTTAGCATTGACTCGAGCAGCTTCTCATTCTTGCGCAGTGTCTGCTTGAAATTATGGTGATCCGTGTGCGAGATCTCTTTCAATAGCTCCCGATGGCGGTGCTCAAGAATGCTCGCCAAGAGCTCCTGCTCTTCAGTGGTTAATATCAATGCCATGATCAACATCGCCTTAGTACACGCCATGGAAGTGGTGGAATGTCTTCCTCCCGTTTTGGTTCCCTTCTCTTTGGCGGTTGACTTATTTCCGATGGCTACCCCTGAGCCGCATCCCTGTGCATTCCCAAAATGGGAAGAGCGAACATCACTGACCCCCGCACCTCTGCGGGACCATACTGAAGATCAGATGATTTCGTTGCGAACAGATTCTGCCGCGGAATTTATTTATAACTTCTGTGACCCTTACACAACAATATAGGACGGATTGACCGTCAGTCGGGTGCAATCTCGCGATTGCCGCGACTGTTTCTCCGAGCATCTGAACTAGGGGAACTATGAGAATCGTGAGAGGCGTCCGGTCGTGTTGGCGCATGCAGTGCTTGCCTCGTGGCCTGCAGAGTATTGATGAGCGACTCTTTTGGGAGCTTTTGGATGATTGGCTCAATCGCCCATCCCAAGCCAAAGGGCACGTCGCGCGTCAACGATATGGCTCGGCACTCGATGACTACACCAGCATCTCGTTCCTCGAATCGCCAGTACGAATACAGCCGCCACAAGAAGCCGTAACCTGAATCGGGCTGTAACACTCGTTCGTTTTCACTTCCGGCGTTTTCCACCTCGGCGATTCGCGTCGTGTACGAGAGGCACAGCCAGCGTGTTGGGCCTGCCGGACGATAGTGCACCTCGTGATCGGTGTCGAGGACGACGGTGATGATTTTCTTCTTCAGCAGGCGCAGATAGATTTGGAAATCGTTATTGTGGCGGCTGATGAGCTTCGAATCTATCACCTCAGGTTTGTAGACGTTCTTGTGGTTGTCGTAGTCCTGAAGCACGGCAAAGACTTCTTGGATACTTGAATTAGCAATGAAAGCGGCAGCGATCCAGTCGTGGATCAAACCGCTCGGCACTTTGACCGGCCCGTGGCCCGACCAGAATTGCGCTACGACCTGGCCTCGAGCTACATTCTGAGCCCTCTCGGGCAGCTGCTGAGACCAGAGGAATGGTCTGTTTCGGTGCAAAGTCTGCTCCATTTCCGTTTGCGCTTGGTGAGTGTATGCATTGAATGGTTCAAGAGTTCGAGGGTCCAGTCGCACGGGCTTTACAGTTTGCACCATAACTCCTGACTCATAAGAATCGCGGCGGGAAAGACATGGTCCAGCTCGAACCGTGCTAGAAGACCGGTCACCCCGACCCCTCTAGACTTGTTTCTTCTCGCGTCAATGTACTTAGCGCTTGTAGCCAATAGTCCGCAGAAACTGCTTGCGTGTCGCCACGTCCTGTGGACCCTCGACGCCTTTGGGCGACGCCCCATCGATCACACCGATTACTCCACACCCGTATTCCGTTTTCGCCACGATCACCCGCACGGGATTTGCGGTCGCGCAGAAGATGGTGCAAACCTCTGGAACGTTCCGCAGAACGTTTAACAGGTTGACCGGATAGGCATTGCGCAGCATAAGGACAAAAACGTGCCCCGCAGCCAGCACTTGTGCATTCCGAATCGCAACCGCCTTGAGTTCGTCGTCATTCCCGTCCGCCCTCGTCAAGCACGGCCCGGAAGCTTCATTAAAGGCTACTCCAAACTTCGCCTGAGGTACCGTGTTGACGACTGCCTCGTAGATGTCTTCGACCGACTTGATGAAATGGGTTTGTCCCAGGATGATGTTCGCATCCGCGGGGATGTCCAGCGGGACGGCTTCTAGTTCCAACATAAGCGTCTCCTAACACTTGTAATGCCAGAGGATCTGAGCCTGACCCCTTTTCAAGCGGCAACAGGCGGTAGCTTCTGTTCCGGCGGCGTTTCAATATCTTCGAGCCTCTGATGCCGATGGAGAAACACGTAAGTACCGAGGAGAGTCAGCATTAGCAAGGCGAATATCATCATGAGCAACGCGAAACCGGCCATGCTGCGAACAGGACCCGAGGCTTCACGCTCTTCCTGACTCGCCAGCACGATCCATGGAAGATTGGGATAAGCGTCTCGCAAGCCGGTATCGGCAAAGCCAATGAGATTGGGTTCTCCGTGAGGAAGCGTGGCGTAGATGTATCCTGCCTCGCGCCCGCGTAGTGTGCCCAACGCGTCCCGAATCGTTGCGCACTCCTCGGACTTGATCTTCAGGGAGGGCGTTACGCCCGGGGCCTGAATCACCGTGCCGTCATTTCGGACGAGAAACACACGCCCCGTACGTGCGATCTGCTGCCGGCTGATTTGAGTGAACAGCGGCGAGAGATCCACCAAAGCGGTGACGGCACCCATGAACCGTCCTGTGCCGTCTTGAAGAACCGGACGGATCACGCTGATGTAGTACAGGCGGGTTTGCTCGTCATAACGCACATCCGTCAAGTAGATTGCCGTTTGGCCTCGCGAATCCAGGCCCTGCCAGTACTCACGCTCAGTCTGGAAATAGTGTGACGTCTTGTCGGTCGCAGCAACAGTAGTCGTGTGGCTGGCGCCTCATCGGCAGAGTTGCTGGTGCCGGTGCATTGGTCGCCGGCGCATCCGTCGCAGCCTCTT
>Ga0066672_10000879_pt1 | contig 10259 bp, 6 predicted proteins | sample GraSoiAngelo_121_FD_62292 | JGI IMG/M metagenome (GOLD analysis project Ga0066672, IMG submission 62292) | Grasslands soil microbial communities from the Angelo Coastal Reserve, California, USA - 14_0919_12_20cm | ecosystem: Environmental > Terrestrial > Soil > Grasslands | place: USA...
CGTTTTCTTTGTGACCCGCCATGCCCATGAAATTTTTTGCCCGGGGGAAAATTGAGCCACCTCTTTTAGTCGGAGCCGCAAATACCGGCACAGATCGCGTGACGCGAGAAACAGGCGCGCTCGTTCTCCGGGGGTCACACGGGAAAAAAATCCGATGGCGGAAACTAGGACATGAAGGAGTCGAAAATGAGCATTCCAGCCGGTCGAGCCGACGATGATCAGGAGCTCAACCTTCTCTCCCTGCCGCTCGAGCTGTCGAGCCATTTCAAATGCCGTGATTCCGCCCTTGCAAAGCCCTCCCAAAAGATACGGTCCCTTCGGCTGAACAGTGCGGATTATTTCGACGAACGATGCCGCAATTTCCTCGATAGTCGGCGGAATCGGGCCCCCATCCACGCCGTGCGGGGTGAGAGCGTAAAAGGGCCGGTCCTCACCCAGCCCGCGGGCCAAGTTCAAGCAATAAAACCCCCCTCCCGCCAAATCCCCATGCATGAAAAAGAGCGGCTGCTTGACGCCTCCCGCTTGCACTTGGACCAACAAGGAATCATTTTCTTTGACCCGCTGCTCAATCAGCGCTTTCGCTAAATGCTCGATGGTTGGGCCTGCGAGCAGGGTCGCAAGCGAAAGCTTCTGCCCGCAAACCTGCTCCACCCGGTGCATCATTTGGGCGGCGAGGAGAGAATGTCCGCCCAAATCGAAAAAGCTGTCGCGTAGCCCGATCGGATGAACGCCCAAAAACTCTTCCCAAATCTCCGCCAACTGGTGCTCGATGGTCTCGTAGGGCGCAACGAACTCGGCGTTCCGTTCGGTGTCTTTTGCCGGAGCCGGGAGCGCCTGGCGGTCTACTTTCCCGGTGGGATTCAGTGGCAAGGCCTCCAGCATCGTGAACGAGGCAGGAATCATGTAGTCAGGTAATTTCTCCTTCAGCAAACTTCTAATTTCGCGGGGTCGGGGGTCGGGCCGCCCGTTAGGAACCACGTAGGCGGCTAGTTCGGTATCGCCATTGCGGCTCTTCACGGCGACGACGATGGCTTCTTTGACCTGATCGAGTTGAAGCAGCGCCGACTCGATTTCGGCGACCTCAACCCGGTAACCTCTGATTTTTATCTGGAAGTCTTTCCGCCCGAGATGCTCGAGATCGCCGTTTGGCAATAAACGGCCCAGATCTCCAGTCCGATAGATGCGCTTGTCTCCGTCAGGCAGGAACACGGCTTTTGTAAGCTCCGGATTTCTCCAGTAGCCGGGTGAAATGAAGCGGCTCTTGATGACGATTTCGCCGATCTCGTTGGGTCCGACCTCTTTCCCGGTGTCGTCGAGCAACAAGATATCGATGCCGTCAACAGGGCGGCCAGCAGGTATAATGTCGCCCGGAATTTCCGCCTCCTTGTCGACAAAGTATTGGCAGAGATTCCCGACTTCCGTAGCCGAGAGAAATAGCGCCAAAAGGCACTTTTCAGAAAAATATCTCTTGTAGAGTTCGATATCGCTTTTGCGGATTTGCTCGGCGCCGAGCCTGATGGTACGCAGCTTGGAAAACTCCTCCTGTCCGGTGAGAGTGGCTACGAGACTCCGAAAGAGCGAAGGGGTGGAAATGTAGATTGTGATTTCCTCTGTGCGCAACCAGCGAGCCAGATCGCTCACGCCTTCTTTTTTGACCTGAAGCGGATAGAGCGCCGCACCGCTCAGAAGTGCGCTGAACGCGGTCGGCGTGCCTTGACCGGTTCCGAGAGACGCGAGAAGAGTCACTCTATCCTGCGGACCGATACGACAACCGGTGGCGTACCGAAGCGCGTTATGGATGACGTTGCGGTGGTTCTGGATAACGCCTTTTGGCTGTCCGGTGGAGCCTGAGGTATAAAGGATAAAGGCGAAAGCATCGGGTGAGATGCAAAGGCCCAAGTTCTCAGCGGAAGCATTCGAGTCGATTTCGTCGATGTTGAAGATCAGATGCTCGGGTCCGCTAAACTTGCGGGCCAGACGACCGCTCTGGCTATCGACCAGAATGAGCTTCGCCTGAGAATCCTCGATGATATGAGCCGCCCGTTGTTCAGGATAAGACGGATCCAGCACCACACAGGTTTTGCCCGCCTTAAGAACCGCGAGAATAGCCACCACAATCGGCGCGTCGTGATCGAATACAACGACCACCGGTAGGTCACTGTCACGGCTTTTTTCCAACACCACACGCGCGACACGATTAGCAGCTTTGTTCAACGCGTCATAGGTCAACGCGTGTCTGGCGGTCTTGATCGCTAACCGGTTAGAGTGCAGGGCGACTACTTTCTCGAAGCAATCCGGCACCGATTGCTCTGCGTCTTGCGCAGGAATCGCGCCCGGATAGATAAATGCATTAACACACCCACGCAGTCGCTCCTGAGAAACCTCCTGGCCCGACATATCGTAATTACTCATGAATGGTGCTCCCGTAGGCATCACGTGCACTATCAAAGCCCTGACATTTGCTCATATACCGACTGCGCAAGTGGCGAACTATTGTTTTTGTATCCAATCGTTCGTTACCGCAAGCCGCCATACCATGAGCTCTTGAGCGTTATCCCCGTTTTTAAAATTCCGCATCAGGTCCTTGGTTTTGTCGGGATTCAACATGCTCAATCGATCAAACGAGAACGGCACCTCCAGCAAGTACCTCAAAGGGCCTCGCAGCAAGCTATGGATCTCGTTTCCGACGAAACCTTGTTTATCGGTCCTATCGGCTATCGCTTGGGGCAAACGTCCATTTAGCGAAGCCCGTAAGATGTATTTTGTTTGTCCGAGAGAGAGCAAATCTTCGTCCGCCAAAGAATGGGCAAATTCAATCAGACGGTGGTTCAAAAACGGCACTCGGTTTTCAATCGAAAACGCCATCGAGATACGATCTTCGTAATGCAGCAGCGACGGCGTAAAGGTGGTAAACAGCAGATGATATAAGTGCTGTTTCAGCCGCGAACCGCGGAACCGTTTCAGTTCGAATTCAAGATCGTTGTCGAACCCGACCGCTAGGCGATCGCTGAGAAATTCGTCGATATAAAGATCCCGCTCTCCTTTTAACGCGGAAGCCAAGCCCTTCCGAGCCATATAGCGACGACCGGTATTGCGTCGGATGGCATCACATCGGAGTGTTTCGAGCGTTTTTGCGATCTTTAGATTTCTCAGATACCCACCGATCAATCTTTCAAAGCATGACAAATATCCGGCGAGGTATTCATCCGCCCCCTGGCCGTCCAGCATAACTTTAATTCTGTGCTGAACGGCGGCTTTCATGAGAAAGTAATAAGAAATCACCGACGAACGCGGTATCGGCGCGTCATGGGACCTCATCGCGTGCTCATAAGCAGAGGCAATCTCGTCGTCTGAAGGGGAACAGTAGACGGGATCCATATTAGGATAGCTCCGCAGCACCTCCTTGACCCAGGGTCGCTCGTCCACTTGGCCTTTGCCTTTGTAGTAAATGGTAAAAGTTTTGTAGGGGACTCCCGGGTAGTCGCTTCCAACAACGGATGCGATGGAGGAGCTATCCAATCCGCCGCTCAGGCAGCCGCCTAGCGCAACGTCGCTCCTCATGTGCAATCGGACGCTGTCACGAAAAAGTTCGAGAAAACGGCCTTTCTTATCTTCAAAATTTCCGCGAAATTTCTTTGATGGGTCGAGGTCCCAGTATTGTGATACGGATACGTTTCCGTCTTTGAAAACCAAATTGCATCGCTCGGGCAGGATTTTTAAGCATTTGAAATAAGTTTCGTCCCGATAGGAAACGAGCTCCAGCATCAGGCCACGGTTGATCTGAGCATAATTAAGCTTGTTGTCGAATAGCGGGGACAACTTCAGCGGTTTGTACTCCGAGCCGAAATAGAACTTTTCGCCCTGGTGGATGTAGTAGAAGGGTTTAATGCCGAATCGATCGCGGGAGCAGAATAGCTCCTTGTTCGTCTTGTCCCAAATCGCGAAAGCCCACATCCCTAGAAAGCGATCAACACAGCCGCTTCCCCATTCCTTATACGCCACTAAAATTACTTCGGTATCGGATTGGGTCCTGAACCGGTAGCCTTTTTTCAGTAATTCATCCCGTATCTCCAGATAATTGTAGACCTCGCCATTGTAAACGATCACTAAATCCTCAAATTCCATGGGCTGGTTGGCTGCATCGGTAAGGTCGATAATGCTTAACCGGTTGTGCCCCAAGAGCACCGGCATATCGACCCAGGTGGACGAGTTATCCGGACCCCGATGCCGTATGGATTCGAGCATCTTTCTTAACAGGCAATCGCCCCTGTCACGGCTTAGAGTGGAATCGATAATGCCTGCAATGCCACACATCGACTAACCTCCGATTTCTAAACCGCAAAACAATCAGCCGGCGCGCACGCGCTCGATCGCACCAGCGACGATGGGCTGGCCGGACTCATCGTGGATCCGTTGCGCGGTGTAGCCTTCGGGCCAGATATCGGTGAACCAGAAGCGGATGCCGAATTGAACACGCAGTTGCTTGACCACATTAGGGCTATCGTTGAAGTGCTCGTGCTCGAACATCGCCGGCGGCACGTGCAGCACATCACCTGCCCCCCATTGCTCGTCGCGCCCTTGGACCTCACTGTAGCCCTCGCCTTCCAGGATGTAGATCATCGCCTCGAGGTGCTTGTGACGTCCGCTGTGGTGGTAGGGTGGGTCCTCGAAGATGAACGTCATGGCCACGCTGGTCGCCTTGAAGCCGTTCTTCGGTACTATTAGGTAGCGGGTCACGTCGTGCTGCTTCTGAACAGAGGCCAGGTGGCGCTGCGGATGAAAGGAGAAGTCGGTCGGCGCCTGCTCCAGATGGATCACCACTCGACGGTCCTCGCTCAGGTACTGTGATTTTTCACATGGCACTGCGGTCAGCATAGCAGGGTCGTTCGGGCCGCAGTCCTCGAGTTGATCGAGGCGCGCGAGCTTGACGAACGCCTCGAGTGGAAAACACATAGCCGAGAGATAAAGTACCGGCTCGTCCCCGATGTTAAAATGCTGATGCGCCGCCCGATACGGTATCTGCAGCGTACTGCCCGTATGCCAATTAAAGCGCCGACCATCGACGATGCTGAATCCCTCTCCCTTGAGAATATGGATCGACTCTTCCCCATGCACGTGCTTGCCCGTATGCCAACCCACGGGGATCTCGGCCTTAAGAACGCAGGTTCCCATGGTGGGGAAGCTCAACTCGTTGCTGACCATTAACTTGACTCGCGCATCCTGCCGCGTCCGTACCCAGTCGATATTCCGGTCATGGGCGATCATTGGCGATTGACGGAACTGCTCCTGAATTCGGTCGCTCACGGCTAACCACTCGTCGTAAAAATTTGGCATTGTGTGTCCTCCTTCATATTTGCTTACTGTGCGGTTTTTGACTCTTCATAATTTGTAACCCGGCGTGTTCTTCACGCAGGAACAGAGTGTTGAAAAACTCTCATTGCCTGGGAAAATGAGACCTTGGGCGCCGAAAGAGGCCGGCCCCGTCTTTCGGAATGCAGAGACGCGGAGCGTTAGTTTTCGCCTATTGAGCGCGTATTAAGCCCGGCTCGGGCTCCAGCTCCGTTTCCTGGGTCCAGGTATGCTGGATCAGGCAACTGCAGAATCGTAGTTGCGGTGTTTGCCCGCTCTTAAAAAAATTTGAATTATCGACGTCGAATACCAACGCATTTGGAACAAGATCGGCCTCCTCTCCGTTCACCTCCAGCTTGATATTGACGTAGTACTGGCCGATCGGGAGCGGAAGATTAGGAATATGGCAAGTGAAGACACCGCCGCTCCCCAGTCGCTCGACAAGACCATAGCTGAGCGAAAAATCGAAGCAGCTCACGGCCACCCCGAGCTGATTATAGATCGCGAACAAGATATTTGTCCTCCGGCGCTCGCCGGTCATGTTTTTGTATCGAAACTCAAACGACGCGGCTCTCCCTGCGACGAGATGAGAGGCGGCTTGGTTGACCTCGTTGAGAATTCGTGCGCCGACGAGCTGAACGACTCCGTTGCCGGATCGCTCGGGGTTATTGTCGAATGCCTGCGCGCTTTTCGAGGAATGATACGCTAGATAATTTTTGATCGTCGACTCGGCAGGACCATCATGCACTAACTGCCCAGAGCGCAAGAGGATCGCGCGCGAACAAAGATTCAGCACCGTAGCCATGCTATGACTCACGAAAAGCACGGTTCGACCTTGCTTTGCGACCTCTCCAATTTTCCCCAGACATTTTTTCTGAAACTCCACGTCGCCCACCGCCAACACTTCGTCGACCAGCAGAATCTCCGTCTCAAGATGAGCCGCGACCGCAAAGGCAAGGCGGACGTACATCCCGCTGGAGTAACGCTTCACCGGCGTGTCTATGAACTTTTCGATCTCAGCAAACGACACGATTTCGTCGAACTTTCGATTGATCTCTGCTTTCTTCATGCCCAGAATAACTCCGTTCAGGTAGATGTTCTCCCGCCCGGTCAGCTCGGCGTGAAAACCCGTGCCGACTTCCAACAGCGAACTCACGCGGCCGCGAATGTCAGCAAAGCCAGCGGTTGGCTCGGTGATGCGCGAAAGTATTTTTAGCAGCGTGCTTTTTCCGGCGCCGTTGTGGCCAACAAAGCCCATTGCCTCGCCGTGCTTAACCTCGAACGAGACTTCTTTGAGGGCCCAGATAGTATCCTCAGGACCGCTGACAGAGGACCGGCGACCATCACGACCAAACAGCGACTTGAAACTCTCTGCAAGGTGGTCCCGAAGGGTGTCGTGGCGATGTTTTGCCGTCCCGATCTTATATTGCTTTGAGAGATTCTCGACTCGGATTACGACGTTACTCATGGCCGTCCCTCACACCACATCCGCAAAGGTCCGTTCTATTCGCTTAAAATAGACAAGACCGCCAAGAAGAAGGGCAACCACTACGGCAGTGCTTACGGCGATCAGCTTAAAGTCGGGGCTTTCCTTACCGAGTAGGGCCCAGCGGAAGCCTTCAATGACTCCCACCATAGGGTTCAGGCTATACAATAGCCGCCATTTCTCCGGAACTAGGCTGACCGGGTAAGCCACGGGAGAGAGAAACATCCAAATCTGGATTAAAAATGGTATGGCATGGCCCACATCTCGATACCTAACGTTGAGGGCTGAGAGCCAAAGTCCGACAGCTAAGGCCGTCATCAGAGCCAGGAGCAAGAAAATGGGTAAAGCGATCGCGCCCCACGTGGGCACAATGTGAAACCACAGCATTATTCCCAGGAGAAACACGAAGGCTATTGCGAAATCTATAATTCCAGAAATGATAGCAGAGGCTGGCACAATAAGCCGTGGAAAATAAACCTTCGTGATGAGGTTTGCACTCCCTGTGAGGCTAACGGTGCAGCGGTTTAGAGCATTTGCAAAGAGGTCCCAGGGCAACAGGGCCGTGTAAGCAAAAACGGGATACGGCAAGCCATCTGAGGGAATCTTGGCAAAATTGCCAAAGATCACGGTAAAGATCACCATGGTCGTCAAAGGCTGAAGAATTGTCCAACCGATGCCAATCACCGTTTGCTTGTAGCGTACCTTTACATCCCTCCAGACCAGAAAGTATAGCAGTTCACGATAGGCCCAGAGCTCTGGCAAATTGACAGCCAGCCAGCTACGAGAAGGCTCGATACGGATAACCGAAATATCGGCTATAGGTTGCAATTTGGCTGCTTGCAATTCGGATTCAATGACTGACATGGAATAATCCTTTCACGATGGGGTCCTATCACGCGAAGCCGTACGGGAAAGGGGTCTGGATTAGCCACGTTCGAACACCTGATACGCTCCGAACTGCCGCAAGAGGATGAAATTCCTATCGAGCGAAATATTAAAATAGTGCTTCCCAGCCGGGTTCGTCAAAGTGGGCCTGGTTTGCACAATCCGGAACTCATCATCTGGCGACACACCCTCAGCACAGCGGTTTGTATTTGATACCCCGTAGCGATGTTTAAAAAGGAGATCGAGGTCAGCGCCGACCTTATATAGTGGATCGACGGCATTATATGTAGCGTTGAAGCCCCATGTGAATATTTGATACCCGATAGCAGTCTGGTTTTGACCCTTTAGACGACTAGCTACATAATCAACCACCCGTATTTCCTCTGAATCAGAACCGGCCCATCCAGTTTTAAGCCAAGCTTCGCTCCGCAACAGCATAGATGGGGTGCCTAAAAGCATGACGATGAGTGCTAGTGAGCCTATCCAGGTAAACAGCCTAGGCGCTCGCAATAGCGACAGGACGTGCGTAACGGAAGCAGCCAAAACAATGACCTGCAGCGGCCACAGCCACCAGAATCTCTCCATGCGATTAGCATCTTCTACTATCAGGAGAAGGATTAGCCACGGGATAATGAGACTAAGCGCTAACAGTCTCACGTCCGCACACTGCGTGGTTCGAGCGCCCGCTCCCGCGGGGCTTGCCACTCGATGAACAAAGCGGTCTACTACGACAATAATCCTGCTTCTTAGCATCAGCAGGGTTATCCCAATCAGCACAGCGATTCCCTGCTCCCATCGGATGCTTAATATTGTCGATGCTTCGAGGATTCCACGGAGGCTTAGGTAACGAGCGATGAAGAACTCGTTCCAAAGCACCCCAAACAGGATCATGCCACCGGCAAACCGCGGGAGCCAAAAACGCCAACGACGAACAATAATTTCCGCTGCGCCAGCCGAGGTTGCCGATACGCTGAGCACAATCAGGCTGATTAAAACCAGAACCCCGAGCGCGATCCTGGTTCCGGGAATATAGGGGTTTTGCTGAAAGTTGGAGAAGAGTCCAGCCGCGATCACGTTCCGTCGCCCCCAAAGCGGCTGCACAAGCGTCAATGCCTTAGTCCAGATGCCATCCGTGACTTTCACAGCTTGGTCTGAATCAATGTTGGAAGGGTCGTGCGTTCCGTCCACGTTTACCAGATTCAACTTGGGGTCACACCAAGACTCTTTATAGTTATCCGGCATATTGGTGTGGCGTAGCACCTGCGATCTGAGATCGACAAAATTTCGTGTGAATTCAAATCGGAGATACGGATACCAAATGGCGAGGGCAAGTATCGTCCCGAGTAGCGATGGCCCAACCTTTAAAGGAGGGCGATAAAGTAACCACGCCGCTGGAAGAATGAATATGGCTGGAGCAATCTCCATAAATACATACATGCCCGCAGCCCAGGTAACGATCGCCGCGGCCAAATACGTCGTGTTCCGCCGCATTACCCAGCACGTGGTCCAGTAGGCCATCCAAACGTAAAAGAACGGATGACCCCTTGGCCAAAGCGACGCGGCATAAAATAGGCCCACCCTGGATAAGCCGTAGATTGCTACTGCTAAAAGAGCACAGCCCACCCCAAAGTAGGCACGCGCCAAGAGAAAAATGCCGACAAGAGTCCCAAAATAAAGAATAGCGCTTCCCGGATACTCATAAAGTCGCGGGTCGGTAAACAGGAGTAGGCCTGGCACCATCAACCAAGCTGTGCCCGGTGGGGCATACGAAGCATAACTCGTCAGGGTGCCCCTATCCGGAAGCCGCCCATTTGTTATAAGTTGATGCGCGCTATCTATGTAGGGAAGCAAATCGAACGTCGGGATGCGCGTCCTCCACCCTTGTAGCTCAAACAACAGGCCTGTCCCAGTGATCACCAGCACGACCAAGATACAGGCAGCCGTATTGCGGCGACCGGAAAACGGCTTATCAGGCGGCGCTTCGAATAACGCCTCGACCAAAGTGCGAAAATTAGAGCGTTGCATCATCCTCCGCAGAATCTTCTTCCACGTAGAAGCGAAAGACGCCCGCCGTCGCTTTGCCATAAGGGAGTCCGCAGCCACCGCAGAACCGTTCATCCACTCTGAACACACGACCACACGCGATACACTGATCCGTGGATTTTTCCTTTTCCATCGCTGCGGGCAATCTTCCCTGCTCGAGTTCATGCCCACAGCTCGTACAAAACTTCTCATACTGGTACTCCAAAGCGCATGGAATGCAGTGCCTCATGTCAGGCCTCCTTAAAGATCCTTATGTCGGCATAGTCAGATGATCACTTCCGTATGATCGACAAAGAGTAGCCAGAAAACAGCGACGGTACCGGGGGCCCACGAAAACAGCCGCAGGCGGAAAAAAAAGTAAGCGCCGTTACGCCAAATTCAAACGAGGCGGACCAAAAGCTGCCCTGAATTCGTTTGATGCCGCCGATTTTATATGATGGATCACGGTGTAAAGGCCATGCAAATCGTTGTCGTCGAAGCTGCGAATATCTTTGCA
>Ga0066672_10000881_pt1 | contig 10256 bp, 8 predicted proteins | sample GraSoiAngelo_121_FD_62292 | JGI IMG/M metagenome (GOLD analysis project Ga0066672, IMG submission 62292) | Grasslands soil microbial communities from the Angelo Coastal Reserve, California, USA - 14_0919_12_20cm | ecosystem: Environmental > Terrestrial > Soil > Grasslands | place: USA...
CGCTGGCTAAATCACTTTTGGGATACACGCCGATGGTTGGTCTCGAGGAAGGACTTCGAAAGACAATCGATTGGTGGAAGACGAGTCGGTTTGCCGAATCGACTACTACTTCTTCTTAATTCTTTCTTGAATTAATGACCTTGCGATAACTTCCCGATCAAAGTAAACATTGGCAAGTACATCGCAATGACGATCGATCCGATCGTTACTCCCAGAAATCCGATCAGCGCAGGCTCAATCAGCGTCAGCAAATTAGCAATCGCTGCATCGACTTCCTGCTCATAGAAGTCAGCGATCTTGCCAAGCATCGCGTCGAGCGCTCCGGTTTGTTCGCCGATGCCGACCATCTGCGAAACCATGTGCGGAAAAATTTCCGCGGCGCGCAATGGCTCAACAAAACTCTTACCTTGCTCGACGGCGGTTCGCACACTGATGATCGCGGCTTCAATCACGACGTTTCCGGCGGTCCGCGCGGTGATATCGAGCGACTGCAGAATCGGCACACCCGACGATAGTAAGGTTGAGAGCGTTCGCGAGAAACGCGCAATCGCGATCTTCAGAAAGATTGGTCCGAGGATTGGCACCTTTAGGAGGATAGTGTCGATCCGCTTACGGCCATTTGGTGTCTTGTAATAGAAGCTGGTACCGACAGCCGCGCCGATAATCACAACCAGCATAACGAGGCCGCCCCAGCCGGCAAGAAAATTACTGAAGCCAACAACAATTCGCGTCGGAAGCGGCAGCGGTTCACCTGGCCCAAGCAGCCCCATAAAGATTGTTTGAAACTGCGGAATAACGACAATCATGATCACCGCGACAGCGACGATGGCCAGAAAAATCACCGCGGCTGGGTAAATCATAGCTGAGACTACGTCACGCTTCAGCTTCACGATCTTCTCGATAAAGGTCGAAAGTCGCTGCAGGATCAAGTCAAGGATACCGCCCGTCTCACCGGCCTCAACCATGTTGGCATACAGTTGATCGAAGACTTTCGGATGTCGGCTCATGGCCGCGGCCAACGTCGATCCCTCTTCCACATCCTGGCGCACTTGCGCGAGAACCTGCTGGAAATATTTGTTCGGCTGTTGCTGAGCCAGGATATCGAGACACTGGACCAGCGGCAAGCCGGCGTCGATCATGACAGAGAACTGGCGCGTGAAGATCGCAAGCTCCTTTGATTTGACTTTCTTCCTTCCGGATAGTTTCGGAATTCCGATCTCGCGGCCCTTTTCTTTTACCGACGTAAGCGTGACTTGTTCGCGGCGTAAAATCTGCCGCAGCGCTTCGCGATTGTCAGCGACGCGCTCGCCAGTCACGACTTCGTTCATGCGGTTGCGGCCCTTGAAAACATAGGTTGGCATCTTTCAGTGCTCCGTTCTTGCTCTGATGTTTCGTTACCTGTTTCGATTGAGTAGCCGGCCGGATGGGTTATAGGTTGGCGGCATCTGCGCGCGACCTGAAGAACCATTGCTGTTAATGCCGGCGCCGCGGTCGATCAGATCGCGAAGCTCATTTACATTGGACGATCGTTGCAGCGCTGTCTCTCTTGAAATGACTCTCTTGTGGAAAAGCGTAGCTAGCGACTGATTAAACGTCTGCATCCCGTGAATATCCTGGCCGGTCTGCATCATTGAATAGATCTGGTGGACCTTGTCTTCGCGGATCAGATTGCGAATCGCTGAATTAGGAATGAGGATCTCCATCGCCATCGCTCGTCCGTGGCCGTCGGCTTTTGGCAAGAGACTTTGGCAAAGAATTCCCTCGAGCGTTAAGGACAACTGCGCACGCACCTGAGCTTGCTGCATCGAAGGAAACACATCAATGATGCGATTGATCGTGGACACGGCCGAATTGGTGTGCAGCGTTGCAAACGTGAGGTGACCGGTTTCCGCAATTCGCAAGGCCGACTCGATCGTTTCCAGATCGCGCATTTCGCCGACCAGCACTACATCCGGGTCCTGGCGCAGAGCCGTACGCAACGCTTGTGCAAACCCGTGCGTGTCGGCATTTACTTCGCGTTGGTTGACGATGCAGCTCTTGTGATTGTGAAGGAACTCGATCGGATCTTCGATCGTCAGGATGTGCTCGTGACGTTCCTTGTTGATCTTGTCGATGACCGCGGCGAGCGTTGTCGACTTGCCGGACCCGGTTGGCCCAGTGACCAGTACCAATCCTCTCGGTTTCTTACAAAGCTCGACAAGTACTGACGGGAGCCCCAACTCTTCGAACGTCTTGATCTCGTAAGGAATCGCGCGAAACACCGCGCCAACTGCACCGCGTTGGTTGAAAACATTAGCGCGAAAACGCGACAGCCCTTTGACACCAAAGCTGAAATCCAGCTCGAGATTCTCTTCAAAGCGATGTTTCTGCGCGTCGGTGAGAACCGAATACGCGAGTTGCTTAGTTTCGCCGGATGTCAGTGGTCGGTAACCGTCAAGCGGCCGGATTTCACCGTGCACGCGCACCAGCGGCGGGGTGCCGGTCGTAATGTGAAGGTCGGAACCGCCGACTTCTGCAAGCCTGTGAAGAAGTTCTGAGAGAGAAACTTGTGGTTGAGTTTCCAACATTGTTAGTGTCCTTGGAGTGGATTTAACGCCTCGGTTCCATCGGTCGGAATGTTGAGAGGAATTGCTCGGCGTCAACAGCAATTTTCTGATAAGCAACATTGGACGAACGGGTCACCAGGGAGTAGACGCGTCCGTTGATCTCTGTGAAATAATAATTCCAAACTTGTTCGGGTCTGCCGTCACTCGTCGCGGGAGTCTGCGCGATGACTTCGAATACGCGATGACCGCCGATGTCTCGTTGGCGATCGTTCACAACCCAGCCACCGGCTGTGATCATTCGGTCGATCACAGTGTGACGAAGGTCAGTGAACATCACTCCGCCTAACATTTTTCGTTGTTCGCTGGGCATCGGCTGCACGTTATTCACCGGCGCGACCGCCACAACGGCCAGGCTCGCCTGGGCCTCAGATGCGCCATCCGGCGGAGTTATGCGAAAAGTCGAACCCGCCTTCCCAGTTGAAGTGGTGGACCAGTTGGTCGGGAGCGGCATGGCGAAGTTTCCGTCTCTGACAACATTTTCCGGCAGGGCCAATGCTGACGTCATGGTAACGTGATTGTCCGCCGACCGTGGTGGCGTCGATGGCACGATACCTTTATTAGCGGCTTGTAACGCACGTCGTCGCGCAATCAATGCCTGACGGCGGCGAAGCACGGCGCGATGTCGGCGCCACCATGCTCTTGAGTGATGATGGAAGCGGTGGGAACGCGCAGACAATTGCGATCGCAAATTGTGCGCGGTTGAGGTTGCGAAGGGCAGTAGGACAGCTACGGTAACCAACAAACAAACTGATAGAGCTATTCGACGTAACATAGTTTCACCCCTTTTCACGCCACCGTTTCGCGTAACACTTCTTCAATGGTGGTAACTCCGGCTCGTACCTTCTGCAGACCCGATTCACGTAAAGTGATCATACCGTCCTCGATCGATTTCTTTCTCAGCTCGAGCGACGACGCGCCGATCAGAATCAGCTCGCGAACCTCATCTGTCACTTCCATAACTTCGTAAAGACCGATGCGGCCTTTGTAGCCCGTGTCGTTGCAACTTGGGCAACCTTTGCCTTTGAAGGTCTTAATCTTGCTTGCTTCTTCGGGAGAAAAGCCGATCTCGACCAATGCTTCGACCGGCGTGGGATGTTCTTTCTTGCAGTCTTTGCAGATGCGTCGGATCAGTCGCTGAGCCTGTATCAGGTTCACGCTCGTGGCGACGAGGAATGGTTCGATGCCCATGTTCATGAGACGTGAGATGGTTGAAGGGGCATCGTTCGTGTGAAGTGTCGAGAGGACCAAGTGGCCTGTTAGAGCGGCCTTGATCGCGATCTCGGCGGTTTCGAAGTCGCGGATTTCGCCGACGAGAACGATGTTCGGGTCTTGGCGGAGGAATGAACGCAGCGCGGCGGCGAAGTTCAGACCGATCTGTTCCTTCATCTGCACTTGATTGATTCCGGGCAGATTGAACTCGACCGGATCTTCGGCCGTCATAATGTTGGTATCGACCGTATTCAGCGATTGTAGTGCCGAATACAGAGTGTTGGTTTTACCGCTGCCGGTTGGACCAGTGACGAGCACCATGCCGTACGGCTTGGAGATATTACGCTGAAACTTGACGAGCGATTCCGACTCAAAACCGAGATTCGTCATGTCGAGCATCAGCTTTTCTTTGTCCAGCAGACGAAGCACGACCTTCTCGCCAAACAGCGTCGGCAACGTCGAAACTCGAAAGTCGAGTTCCCGCGATCGCGAATCAACTTTGACGCGAATCTTGATGCGGCCATCTTGCGGCAGACGTTTCTCAGAGATGTCCAACTTCGACATGATCTTGATGCGCGAGATTAGGGCGTCGCGCATCTTGAGTGGCGGATGCATCACGTCGTAGAGCACGCCATCGATGCGGAAACGAATGCGAAGTTCCTTTTCGTAAGGCTCGACGTGAATATCTGACGCTCCGCGGCGAAGCGCGTCAACCAGAAGGACGTTGACCAGTCGAACGACCGGCGCGTCTTCGCTCATTCGGGTGAGGCTGGAGAGATCTATTTCTTCGTTGTCCTCGAAGACCTCGACTTCACTGTTGAGAGATTCGTGATCGAAATCGAGGCTGTCGAGAGAAACGAGGTCGGCTTGTGAGAAGCCGTTTCCGTTTGAGCTTTCGACCGTGAGATCGGGCGCGACGGCCGCGAGCTCAATTTCACGCGAGGTGCTGTAGTACTTGGCGATCGCGGCTTGAACACTCGCTTCAGCCACGACGACCGGCTCTACATTCAGGCCGGTCATGAACTTGATATCGTCCATCGCGAACACGTTCGTCGGATCGACCATGGCTAGGGTGAGGGTGGCGCCGACACGTGATAATGGTAGGACGGAATATTTCTGCGCGACTTCTTGTGGGATGAGGCGCAGCACCGAATCGTCGATATTGAAAAGTTCGAGATTGACTGAAGGAATACCGTACTGCCGTGAGAGGACCGCAGTGATCGTGTCATCTGAAACCAGCCCGAGCTTGACGAGGTTGTATCCCAAGCGCCCGCCATGCTCTCGCTGATAATCGAGCGCCTGACGGAGATGCTGAGGGCTGATCAGATTCTCGCGGACGAGAATTTCGCCGAGTTTTGCTGACATTCGAGCCTTGTCTTTTGAAATTCAGTTAGAGGGAATAGATTCCCTCGGTAGGACGACTTGTCTGGCCAAAAGGTACGTTGGGACAAAGGCACAACGGCGGCCAACACCGTTGCAACCTGATATTAGCTTTCGGGCGTGGATTCTGTCAATGAAAGTTTTTTTAGAGAATTCGAAGGGCGTTCTGTGGGAAAACGGTGGACAAATTGTTCGCAGGTATTCGATAATATTCGCATACCTTCGTCGACTTGAGGAGATTAGACATGCCCATAACTGCCAGACAAAGACGAGTGTTAGATTACATCAAGCATTATTTTGAAGCCCATCAGGAAGCGCCGACGATCGCCGAAATTGGAAAAGAATTCGGCATGAGTTCGTCGGCCAGCGCGCACAACTTGGTCTCGGTTCTCGAGAAGGAAGGGTTTATTAGGCGCATTCCAAACGTCAGTCGGGGAATCGAATTGATTGAAGAAGGACCGGCTGAAGAGAAGTATGAAATTCCTTTGCTCGGTGTCGTTGCCGCAGGTGCGCCGATCGAGGCGATTTTGAATTACGAGACGGTTTACATTCCACGCGACATGATGCGCGACGGGCGAATGTTTGCGTTGCGCGTGCGCGGCGATTCAATGATTGATGAACAGATTCGTGATAACGATTTCATCATTTTGCAGTCACAGCAAACCGCCGAGAACGGCAAAACGGTGGTTGCCTTGATTGATGGAAGCGATGCGACGGTGAAGCGTTTTTATGGAAATCGAAATCATGTGCGCCTGGAGCCCGCAAATCCGAATTATGAACCAATCATCGTTCGTCCGCCGCAGCGAGTTCAGATTCAGGGCGTTATTGTCGGAGTCATTCGCCAATACAAATGAATTGTGATTTCAAATTTGTGATCTGAGATCTGAAATCCTAATTCGTAGATCACTAGCAGCTAGCTCTTTGAAAGAACGCGGGCAACCCTTTTCAGGTCATTGATGAAGTGACGTTTCTCAGCGAGCCGGGTTTCATCATCCGGCGCGCGCAAAATTGAAGATGGATGAACAGTGGCCATGATGTAAGGCGCCAACGTCGATTCGATGAATTGTCCCCGCTGCTTTGTGACTTTGAACTGGGGACCAAGCAAAGCCTGCGCTGCGGTCGCGCCAAGACAAACAATGACTTGTGGCTTCACTAAACTGATTTCTGCTTCGAGCCATGGGCGACAAGCATTAATCTCGCGCGCGTTAGGTTTTTTGTGAATGCGGCGTTTGCCGCGCGGTTCCCATTTGAAATGTTTGACTACATTAGTCACGTAAGTTTGTGCGCGATCGATGCCTGCTTCCTGCAAAGCTTCATCAAGTAATCGGCCCGCTGGTCCAACGAAAGGATGGCCGGTGAGATCTTCTTCATTACCAGGTTGTTCGCCGACGAACACGACCTCAGCGTGGCGCGCGCCTTCGCCGAAAACCGTTTGCGTGCCGCGTTCCCAAAGATCGCAAGCTTTGCAGTCCGCGGCCGCATCGCGAAAAGCTTTCAGACTTTTGCGCTCAGGGAAGAATTCTTCGGCTGAGCTTTCCGATTTATCTTTGCTCATTAAGTTCGAATTTGCTGTTTAGATCATGAATGCTGCAGTTACCAAAAAGCAGATCGAGTCAACCCTCACAGATCGTTTTGGCGACGTGTTCGAACGATTCGAACGATTGCCGCCTAAGACTCTATCCACGGGTATTGGTGAAATTGATAACGCCTTGCACGGATTTCCTCGCGGCGCGATAACGGAAATCCATGGAACTGCTTCATCCGGCCGCACGAGCCTCTTGCTTTCAGCGTTGGCTGCCGCAACTTCACAAGAAGAGATTTGCGCACTCGTCGATTGCAGCGACACGTTTGATCTTTCATCGGCGGCAAAGGCCGAGGTCGATTTCGATCGACTGCTTTGGATTCGTTGCGGCCATAATCTCGAACGTGCTTTCAAAGCTGTCGATCTGATCTTGCATGCCGGCGGATTTGGATTAGTCGCTCTGAATCTTTGCGACGTGCCGGCAAAAACCGTTCGACGGGTCATCTCCACGTGGTGGTTTCGTTTTCGCCGCGCGCTCGAAAACACTCCAAATGCGTTGATAGTCCTCACGCCCATAGCCGCCGTCCATTCGTGTGCGGCGCTTGTCTTAGAAGTTAAAAGCGAAGCTTCAGTGTGGCCCAATAGCTTGTCGTTATTATCTGAAAATCGTTACAGCAGCTTCACGGCGCAACCGGAGCACGGCGGCCATCTTTCGCTGGTGCAAACCTCCCTTCCAACATTCTCATCAAATAAGGACTCGCATTTTCTGCAAGCGATGAACATCCGCGTCAACCGCGAGCGACCGGTTGAATGGCAGACGCGCGAAATAAAATTTAAGGCTCACTTCCACTGACGCCTTGTCATATTCGCCAATATTCGCTAATATTCGCCTCGCCCGATCCTAATTAAAATCCGACGAACAGGGAAGCGGTTATGTTTGCCTGCATTTATGACCGAATTGCCTCTAAAACAGCTGCTACGGATTCTGAGAACGAAACTGGATTTTCGCCGCTTGTCGATCTGGCATTTACGTTTTCTCCGCTGGTTGAGCAAACCAAGGCGGACACGGTTGTGTTCGATGTTACTGGACAAGATTTGCTGTTTGGGACACACCCGAATGTTCTCGCCAATGAGTTGAATGCCCAGAACGATTCAGTGCGCAATGTCGCGGATGAAATTGCGCGTCGCGCGGCGAAACTAAATCTGAAAATTAATATCGCGATTGCGGCGAATCCCGACGCAGCGATTCACGCCGCGCGGTGCTGTAAAGGCACGACGATTATCGACGGCGACGACGTACTGTTACATCTTGCTCCTTTGTCGATTAGAAAGTTGGATTACTCACTGGCGCGAGTTGAAGCTGACCGCGCGGAAGAAATTCAAGAGACATTCGCGCTGTGGGGTGTGTGCACGTTTGGCGATCTGGCCCGGCTACCTTTGGCCGGCGTGGCAGAACGATTGGGCCAGGATGGGGTGCGATTGCAAAAGCTTGCGCAAGGGAAGACTGATCGCCAAATACATTTGGTGCGGCCGCCAATCGGCTTTGAGCAATCGCTCGAATTAGAAGATCCGATCAGTGAACTCGAGCCGTTCTCGTTCATTCTGTCGCGTCTACTAAATCAGCTTTGCGCAAATTTGCATGAGTACGCGCTGGCCACGAATGAGTTGCGGCTGCGACTGGTCACAGAGCGATGTTTAGAGTACCGACTTCAGTCGGGTATTTCTGCTGCCAATGAAAAAGACCCAACTGAAGTTGGTGTTCTAAACACCTGTGACCTTCACGAGCGCACAATCACTTTGCCGGTTCCGATGCGCGATCCAAAAACGCTCCTGCGTTTGCTCTTATTCGATATTGAGGCGCAACCGCCGTCTGCGCCGATCATAAAAGTCTCGATTAGCGCCCAGCCGGTGAAGCCGCGTGCGTCGCAAACCGGATTATTTATTCCGCTGGCGCCTGAGCCGGAGAAGTTGGAAATCACCTTGGCGCGATTGGCGAAGTTGGTTGGCGGTGAAAATGTCGGCTCGCCGGAAAGTCTAGACGCGCACCGGCCTGATTCGTTTCGAATGAAGCGATTTAGGCTGGCGACTCAGCGAAAGAAATCACGGTCCAATCTGCAATCCGTAATTCGAAATCCGCAATCCGTCATGGGCTTCAGAATGTTTCGACCAGCGTGGCGAGTTGATGTCGAAACTATCCAAGGGAAACCGACGCGGATTAGCGCCCGAGGACAAGCATCCACCAGGATTCGCGGACAGGTTGTTTGCGCCGCCGGGCCCTGGCGCGGGTCGGGCGACTGGTGGAGATCTGATGTGTGGGCGAGAGATGAATGGGACGTAGCGCTGGTTGATCCTAACGCACGAGAAAGCAAAGTCATCTGTCGCATTTATCGCGATTTGACGAATGAGCAATGGTTCGTCGAAGGCATTTATGACTGAAAGTCAGTAGTTAGTAGTCAGTAGTTAGTTGAAAAGGAAATGCACACTGGTATCAAAAATGAATCAAAACAAGAAGCGCAACTGCTTACTGCTCATCGCTCACTGCCCACTTATATAGAACTCCATGCGCGATCAGCATTCAGTTTTCTTCGCGGCGCAGCGACGCCGGAAGAATTAATCGCTGTGTGCTCCGAATTAAAGATGCCGGCGATGGCATTGCTTGATACTGATGGAATTTATGGCGCGGCGCGATTTCATCTGGCGGGCAAGAAGCTGAAGATCAAAGCGCACATTGGAGCGGAGATAACAGTTTCGAGTTTCAAGTTTCAAGTTTCAAGTTCGCAGCAGAGGAATGGCCATCGGAATTCAAAACTCAAAATTCACAATTCACAATCCGTATTCACCCTTCCGCTCCTCGTTCGTAATCGCGCGGGTTATCAAAACCTTTGCCGGCTGATCACCTTGATGAAGCTGCGCGTGCCGAAACATGCAAAGCCGGGCGAGTGTGCAGTGACTTTCGATGAGTTGGCGAAGTACGCGGATGGGTTGGTTTGCTTGACTGGTGCAGATGATGGGCCGTTGTTCACAAATTGTTTAGGCGCGAGCGTTGCTAGTTCAAAAGGCGGGCAGCGCCCGCCGCTAAACTTTGGCGAAGCACAACAAACAGCTGAGAGGCTTGTCGACATTTTCGGCAGAGAGAACGTCTATGCTGAGCTGCAACGTCACTTCAATCGTAATGAAGAAGTACGCAATCACGCGGTGATCGACATGGCGCGGCGCTTGAAACTTTCGTTGTTGGCGACGAATGGAGTTTATTATGCCGCGCGCGCTCAGCGGCAAGTTGCCGACGTGTTCACCTGCATTCGCAATCATGTACGCCTGGAAACCGCCGGACGATTGCTGTCGATTAATTCAGAGCGGTTCGTGAAATCGCCGAAAGAGATGGCCGAATTGTTTGCTGATCTGCCGGAAGCGATCGCGAACACGGTCGAACTGTCTTCACGTCTGGATTTCACGCTGAAGGATCTCGGTTACGAATTTCCGAAGTATCCAGTGCCGCCGGGCGAGACGATGACTTCGTTTTTGCGCGCGCGAACTTATGA
>Ga0066672_10000884_pt1 | contig 10240 bp, 5 predicted proteins | sample GraSoiAngelo_121_FD_62292 | JGI IMG/M metagenome (GOLD analysis project Ga0066672, IMG submission 62292) | Grasslands soil microbial communities from the Angelo Coastal Reserve, California, USA - 14_0919_12_20cm | ecosystem: Environmental > Terrestrial > Soil > Grasslands | place: USA...
CGAGGCATGCTCCCACCGGAAGCCGCCGCCCGCGTCCGCCGATTCTACCTCTACCAGGGCGCCTCCTCGTTCGCGATCTGGATCCCGTTCTGGGCCCTGTGGATCCGGGGCAACCTCGGCTCGGATTTCGAGTTCACCCTCGTGGACGTCGCGTTCTGGGTCGGCCTCCTCGTCTTCCAGCTGCCCGTCGGCGTGATCGCGGACCGGTACGGACGGAAGCGGACGATCGTGTTGAGCGAGGCCTTCCGGTCCGCGGGCATCCTCGGGTACGGCCTGGCGACGACGTTCCCTCTGTTCGTCGCAGCGAACGTCGTGTGGTCCCTCGGGGCCGCGTTCTCGATCGGCACGTCGTCGTACCTCTACGAGACGCTGCTCGCGGTGGGGCACGAGTCCGAGTTCCCGCGGTACATCGGTCGGAACACGATGATCCAGCTCCTCTCGAACGCGTCCGGCTCGCTCGCGGGAGGCCTCTTCGTCCAGGCGGTGCATGACCTCCGGCTCACCCTCTTCGTGGGGGCCGGCCTCAACCTCCTTGCCGTCGTCGTCGCCCTCCGCTTCTCGGAGCCGCCGGTCGACCGGATCACGGAGCCGACGTACGCGCAGCAATTGTTGCAAGGGTTGCGGGTCGTCCGACGGCGGGAAGGCGTGGCGCTCCTCATCGGCCTCGAGGTCTTCCTCGGCGTCACCCTGTACGTGATGGCGATCTATCGGCCCCTCTACCTCCGGTTCCTCGGCCTCACGGACGCGCAGATCGCCCTGTCCATCTCCGGCTTCCTCGTGGTCGCAGCCGTCTGGTCCGCGTTCGCGGGGCGGATCTCGCGGGTCCTCGGGGAGTTCGGGACGATCGCCCTGATGGTCGTCATGGCCTCGGCCTCGTTCTTCGGGATGTTCGGGGCAGGCTCGTTCCCCGGAACGGTCCTGTTCCAGGTTCCCATCTATGTCGTCTGGAGCCTGCAGCCCGCGCTCACGACCGCGTTTCTGAACCGCCGCCTCGAACCCGGCCAACGGGCGACCGTGCTCTCGATGGGCGCCTTCGCCTACACGCTGGCCCTCGTGATCTTGGAGCCGACGGCGGGCTTGCTGACGACATCGACGGGCCTCCTCAACCTCGGGCTGTTCCTCGGCATCGTGACGTTCGTGCCGTGCGCCTACATCCTCGCCCGTTGGCGCATGACGGTCGCACCGTGGCCCGCGGTGACGCCGCTCCCCTCCCGGCTCATCGCGAGCGGCCGCGTGTCGCGGTTCCATCGGCTCCTGGAACGGATGAGCCGTCTCAGGCCGTGACCGCCACCGACGCCGTCGAAGGCGGCGTGATGAGGTGGCATGCGACCGAATGTTCCGGAGCGAGGCGGGTGAGCCGCGGAGCGGACCCCGCGTGCAACATGAGGATGATTCGGTCGTCTCGGACTCGCACCCCCTGGATGGCCTTCAGCGCGAGGCGCGCGTTCCGTTCTTCCGCGAGCACCGCCTCAAGCGCACTCCTGGCATCGGTAGGTGACTTGCCAGGGGCGGGAAGAATTTCGATCGCGCGCTCCCCTTGTGCCATGATCATGCCGACGTCGGGGAGTCGGCCCGCCGCCTGGAGGACCTGCAGTTCCTCGGCCACCTCTTCCGCGTCCCAACCGCAGGCCTCGAAGGCCATCGGGCATCTCGGATGGAACCGGCACCCCGCGGGGATGTTCGCGGCATCCGGCCGCTCTCCCTTCACGATGACGCGCTCGACCCTCTTCCGGGGATCCGGACTCGGGACGACGGAGATCAGGGCCCGTGTGTAGGGGTGCTGCGGCTGACGGATCACCTGTTCCGCCGTGCCGATCTCCACGATCTTTCCAAGGTACATGACCGCAATTCGGTCCGCGATGATCCAGGCCAAGCCCAGATCGTGTGTGATGAATAGGTACGTGAGCCCGCGGGATTTCCGGAGGTCCATCATGAGCTGCAAGATCCCGGTCCGAATGGACACGTCGAGCATCGACACCGGCTCGTCCGCGACGATGAAATCCGGTTCGAGGACCAAGGCCGCGGCGATCGAGACGCGCTGGCGCTGGCCGCCGCTCAGCTCATGCGGGAACCGAAAGACGAATTCCTCCGCGGGCCGCAGCCCGGCATCACGGAGCGCGCTCAACACCGCGGAGGTGGTCTCCTCGGGGGATTGCGTGACTCGGTTCACCAGGAGAGGCTCGGAAACGATCTCATAGACCGACTGCTTCGGATTTAGGGATTCATACGGATCCTGGAAGATGAGCTGCAGGCGGCGACGCAACGCCCGCATCCGGATCCCGCCGATGTCACCCTTCCGTTTTCTCCATTCCGAGAGATACATCGACACGGCCTGCGACCGTTCACGGAAGCGATTCAGGATCCGCTCGATGATTCCCGGAGGCCGGCGGGTCGGCTGCCTTCGACCAAGGAGGGCCGCGGAGGCCTGCTCCGAGAAGCGCTGGAAGCGGCGGAGTAGACGTTGCATCGTTTCGCTCAGTCCGCCGGTCCGCGTCCTCCAGTCAATGACGAGCGCGGATGAGCCTGCGGCGAACATGGGAGCGAAGCTCGTCGCTAGGAGCATCCCGAACAGGTCTCTCTGCCAGGGTATCGAGATGGTCGGACCCTCGGGTTCGGTGCCCACAAATTGAGCGAAGAAAAAAGTCGGAATGCCCCCGGTGATGACCAAGATCACCGAGAGGAGGCCCACGACGATTGGAAGACGACGCCATGGCCTCCCCGGGGGCCAGCTGGCGACCGTTCCGAGGACGGCTCCTACGGCCACGCCGAAACCGATGGTCGTCCACGAACTCGCAAAAGGGTCCGTGACGAATCCTACGAGCAGCGCAGGAATCAGGAACGCCGCGAGGGTCCCGGCGGCGACCATGGCAGCTAGGACCAGGATTTCAGGCCATCTCCAGGCGATCGACTCCTTCCAGGTGATCGAATATTTTCGGCGGACCTCGTCCATGACCTTGGCGGAATCGGGCCGGTCCGGCTTCGACGCGGCTTCCCGGAAGCGTTTGACTTCCTCGTCGGGGACCTCCAGGAAAACGTCTCCGCCCGTCGCCTCGGTGAGCTTCAAGATCGCGCGGCCGGTCGAGGTCTTCCCGCATCCGCTCTCCCCGACGAGGCAAAGGACCTCACCTTTCCGAATGTCGAAGGAAACTCCGTCGACGGCCTTCGCCCACTGGCGGGCTGCCCCGAACATCTCGCGGAAGAGTCCTTTCCGGAGAGGATACCACACGCGAAGGTCCCGGACCCGAATCAGGGGGCGGGCAGCGGACTCGTCCGTTCCGACACCTCCGGGACTTCGGGGTAGAGGAAACACGCCGCGCGCCGGTCGGGAGCGATTTCGGCGAGCGAGGGCTCGGCTTTCGAACAGCGCTCAAAGGCCGACTTGCAGCGCGGATGGAAGACGCACCCCGTCGGAGGAGCGATCAAGCTCGGGACGTCCCCCGGGATCGCCTCAGGCATCACGCGCTGCGATCGGATGTCGGGGAACGCCGCGATGAGGCCCTGCGTGTACGGATGCTTCGGGTCGGAGAAGACGTCGACGACCAGACCCGTCTCGACGATTTTTCCCGCGTACATGATCGCGACGCGATTGCACGTCTCCGCGAGGACCGAGAGGTCATGCGAGATGAGGATCATGGAGAGCCCGAGATCTCGTCGAAGCCGTTCGAGGAGCTCGAGGATCTGAGCCTGGATCATCACGTCGAGCGCCGTCACGGGCTCATCCGCGATGACGAGGCTCGGGTTGCAGGCGAGCGCCATCGCGATCATCACCCGTTGGCGCATTCCTCCGGAGAACTCGTGCGGATAGTCATTGACCCGCTCCCCTGAGATGCCGCACAGCTCGAGGAGTTGACCGGCCCGTTTCATCGCCGCCGTTTTCGTCGCCCCTTCGTGCAAAATGATTGGCTCGGCGATTTGTCCCCCAATCCTCCGGACCGGATTGAGGGAGTTCATCGCCCCTTGAAAGATGATCGAGATCTTCTTCCAGCGGACCTTCCGCATCGTCGTCTCGGAGGAGCGGACGAGGTTGCGCCCCTCGAACGAGACGGACCCACCGACGATCCGACCGTTCGACGGGAGTAGCTTCATCAGTGCCAGCGCGGTCGTCGTCTTCCCGCACCCCGATTCTCCCGCGAGCCCGATCGCCTCGCCTTCCCGGAGGTCGAACGAGGCACCGCTCACGGCGTGGACGGCTCCTCCTCGCGTCCCGAACTCGACCGAAAGATCGCGCACCTCGAGGAGGGTCAGGTCACCGCCTCCGGAGACGAGGGTTCAGGATCTCATCGAGGGCGTAGCCGAACAGGTAGAAACCGAAGACGAGGACGACGAGGCACAGGCCCGGCACGATCAACCACTCCGGCATCCCGTTGGTGATCGCATCGTTCCGGACCGCGTCCGCAATGACCCGCCCCCAACTCACGTTGTTCCGCACGGACAGGTTGAGGAACGCGAGGACGCTTTCCGACAGGATCGAAATCGCGATCGTGAGGATCCCATTCGCGAAGACGACCGGAAAGGCGTTTGGCAAGATGTGGCGAATCACGATGTGCCAGTTCGAGGAGCCGATCATCTTCCCGCGCTCGACGAACATCCGCTCCTTGAGGCTCAGCACTTGACCGCGGACGACTCGGGCGGTCACGGACCAGCCGGTGAAACCGATCACGAAGATGATGCCCCACAGGTCGAGGTTGCCGATGCGGGCGGCGACGACGATCATGAGGACGAGGAAGGGGATGGACAAAACGACATCGTTGAAGCGCATGATCACCTCGTCGAGCCAGCCCCCCACGTAGCCGGAGATGAGTCCCACCCCGGTCCCGATCACGATCGCCACGAAGGCCGACATGACCCCGACGATGAGCGAGACCTGACTACCCCAGATGACCTGCGAGTAGATGTCGCGACCGAGGAGATTTACTCCGAAGGGATGCTGCGGGCTGGCATGCGAGAGCGGCGGGGCATCCGTGACCGGTTCGAGCGGCCCATAGGGAGCGATCCAAGGCGCGGCGACCGCGAGCACGAAGAAGAAGACGAGGATTCCGAGGCCCAGCACGGCGGACCGATTGTGCAGCACCTGGAGCGACACCGCACGAAGGCGGCGGGCCAGCACGATGGCGCGGGCGCGGAAGGGAGAGACGATGCGGACCGGATGCGCGACTTCGCCCACGGATCACCTCAGGAGATCTTGATTCGTGGGTCGAGGAGGAGCAACAGGAAGTCGGAAATCAGGTTCGCGATGACGACCGCGGCACCTCCGATGACGATGATGAACTGGAGCAGCGGGAAGTCGAGGTTCCCGATCGCCTCAATCGTGCGGTACCCGATCCCCTTGTAATTGAAGACGTACTCCACTTGGTACGCTCCTCCGAGGATGAAGGCGACATCGAGCGCGATGAGGGAGACCATCGGCGGGAGCCCGTTGGGCAGGATGTGCCTCCTGAGCACCGCGGCTTCGGTCAGTCCCTTGGCCTTGGCGGTCGTCACGAAATCTTCGGTCATGACGTCGATCAGGGAACTCCTCATGACGAGAGAAATTCCCGCGATGGTCCCTAGGGCGAGGGTCGCGGCGGGCAGGATCAGGTGGAGGCCCGCGTCGAAGACGTGGGTCCAATCCCACTGCCATGGGACGAGGTCGTTGTTGAAGTATCCTTGAACGGGGAGCTGCGGCCACCAGGAGAACCAGGCGGCGAGGGGGGACCTTCGCTTGAAGGCCGTCTGGAGCATGATGCCGAGCCAGAAGATCGGCATGCCGTAGAAGAAGATCGCGAATCCGGTCGACAGGTAGTCGAATGGCTTGCCGCGTCGGACGGCCGCATACGAGCCGATCGCCATCCCGATGAGGACCGTGAAGATCGTCGCGGTGCCGACGAGCAGGAGGGTCCAGGATAGGTCGACCGCGAGGATCCCGATCACGGGTTTCTTGTAAAAGTAAGAGACGCCCCAGTCGAGCGTGAAGAGCTTCTGGAGGTAGATGACGAACTGCTCGAGGGGCGTCTTGTCGAGGCCGAACTGGGCGATCTGGTACTGGCGAAACCCTTGGTATTTCGGATCGCGCGGAATGATCGCGAGGTCCGCCTGGCCCGGCATCAAGCGAATCAGCACGAAGTTCAGGCAGATGATCCCGAAGATCGTGATGGCCGCGTTGACGAGCCGCCGAGCGATGATCCTAAGGAGGCTGCTCGTGCCGTTTCACTCTCCCCGATCCGGACAGTCGCCGCGCGTCCCCGGGAGGATCCGTTTCACGGCGGCGGGGGTTGCTCCCTCGGAGGTTCGTCCTGGCGTTCCTCCTCCCTCCGGGCGCGGCCCCGACGGATGTAGATTACGGCCGCGGCGATCAGGATCACGGCCACGATGGCGGCCGGCACTCCGTAGTTGATCAACGGATTCAGCCCGGCGGTTCCGGCGGGGCCGCTCGCGGACGGCCGCGGCCAGATGGGCACGGTCGAGCTCTTCAACTGGTTGTGCCCGGCGCCCGCATGGCCGTCGGTCACCGTCACGTTCAGCGAGTAGTTTCCCGGATTCGTATACGTGTGGGTTTGGGTGACTGTGGTGTCCGTGTTCGGTGTCGTGCTAGTCAGATGGTCGGCCGCGGTCGTGCCGTCGCCGAAGGTCCAGTTCACGAACAGCTGGTCTCCCTCCGGATCTCGGACCGTCGCCGTCACGGTGATCGACTCGCCCGACCATCCGTGGCCGGAGACCGGGAAGTTGACGTTCAGCGAGGCGACCGGAGGCAAGTCGGCGGCCGCCGGACTAATCGTCGCGGTCGTCGACGCGCAAACGGGCCATTCCGAGTCCGCGACCCGGACCTGAACGGAGTATGTGCCCGGTGATGCAAAGGTATGCAACACGGAGTTGGTCATCGTCGTGGCGGGGTTCGTTCCGTCGCCGAAGTCCCATGTGAAAGACAAACTTCCCCCCTCGGGGTCGGAGGCGATTGCGCTCAGCGTCGTCGGTTGTCCCGCGACGTAGTCGACCGCCGGGAAGGCGCTGATCACAGGGGGTCGGTTGTCCGGCGCCACGATGTGGAACCACGGCGCCGCATACCCACTGTCCACCGTGAGTCCCGGTTCGTTCGGCCAGTCTCCCCAATCCAGCCACCCGGAGCCCAAGTTGGGGTTGCTCGTAACCGCGTAGAGGTCGTTCGGATAGTATGGTAGAATGTAGGATGCGTAATCGTAGACCATCTTCTGCATCCGGTCCGTGATCGAGCGTCGCGCGGCGAGGTCCCTGGTGACGAGCGACTGGTTATACAAATCGTCGAAGGTGGAGTTCGCGTAGCCGTTGTCGCTGAGGACTCCGACGGCACTGCTGGTCTGGACCTGCAGGACGTCGAGGGACGGGTCCGACACACGGCTGAATACCCAGTCCCACAGCCAGATGTCGTAATCGAGCGCGGACCAGATGCTGCCCATCTGGTTCACATCCTTGACCTCGTATCCCGGGCTGGTTGCGCCGGTCGAGTCCGTCGTCACGATTCCGGCCTGACGAAGCCACACGGAGATGTTGGCCACAGCCGGTTCGAATTCCGGATGGTTATTCGGGGTGTAGAATCGGAAGATGAGGGGTTCTGTCATTCCCGTTTTGTAGAGAGGCGTGGCCGAAGGGTTCAGAACGCCGCCCGAATCGTAGGTCCAGCCCGCCGCATTCAGCAGTTGCCGGGCCGCCGTCGTGTTGAAATGATATTGCTGCGCTGGCGGGATGCTGTAGTGCCACGGATTGACCGGCGGGACGAGCGTGTCGCCTACCGTCCCGAGGTTTTGGTAGGCGTACCGCAGGATCGCCGCACGATCGATGCTCATCGCGATTGCCTGGCGGACAACAAGGTTCGTTGCGAGAACTTGGTTGTTGTGTCCCGTTGCGAAGTCGAGGTTTCCATTCGCCACATAATACGCTCGCAAGGAATCGGTGAGGACATTGGACGAGACCTCCCCGACGAATCCTCCCGCAACTTGGATTTTGGTCACCGTCGGCTGATTGAGGGAGGCCGCGTTCACGAAGCTCGCAGAAGGGATGTTGTAAATCGCGTCCAGGCGGCTGGTCCCCGACCCAAAGTCATCGATCAGCGTGCTCGAGGCCGTGTACAGAAGGTAACGGACTTCGTCGGGACGGACTTTGTTGCAGTACGTCGCATCGCCGTAATAGTTCGGGCTGCGGTGGAGGATGATGTGGCTCGCCAGGTCGCTGTTCGCGTCATAGTACATCGCACCTGAACCCACTGGCGGGCCGGGTGGCTCGTTGGCGACCGGGTCCGAAATGCTCTGCCAAAGATATTTTGGGAAAATCGGGATCACAGTGATTGTCGCGTTCATGGCCGCGAAGGGAGCGCCAGTCGTCATCCGGACCGTGTAGTCGTCGACTTTCGTGATCGTGTCGAGGAACGAGACATAAGACCCGAGAACACTAGAGCTGCTGTTGTCTTTGATCATGTTGTAGGAGAAAACGACATCGTCCGCGTTCAAGGGGTGGCTCTTGTCCGTCGGATTCGCCGGATCGGTGAAGTAGGCACTCCGGACGATGTGGAACGTCCACGTGACCTGGTCTGCGGCGACACTCCAACTCGTGGCGATGTCCGGCACGAGGTTCAGGCCCTCGTCACGGGTGGCCAAAGTGCTGTACACGTTGTACACGGTGGTGAATTCGAGGACGAGCGTGATGTCATTGGGGTTCAACGTGACCGCCGTCAATCCGGCGACTCCGATTCGCAATACCCGCGGCCCGGAACTCGCTCGCGGCACGACTCCCGCCGCGGCCGGACCGGTCGCGATCATGATGGCCGAGGCGATGATCGTGAGGGCAAGAACCCACGCCACCGCGATCGTAACGAGTCGTCGTCCGCCGGCACTCCACTCTTGACGCCTCTCCCCGCGCATAACCCCACCAGCGTGGCGAGGGACTATCCAGTCCTTCGCCGTGCTATCCTCGGGGGATGCGGTTAGATTCTATAAAAACATTCACTGAACGAACCCAGTCCTTGCTTGGACGAATTGAATCGCAGTCGAGCTGTGAAATGCCCGCCGCCAAGAACTCTCAGGCACGGGCGTATCCGCCCGGCAAGGGTCGCATCTTGGTTACGGCGTTCATTTTCCGGCGGAAAGAGGGTCCAACGCCTGCCTATTGGGGATATTCGGACTGGCTTTGCTCGCGCATGAACTGCGGGAGATAGTAGTGGCCTCCCGCCGACTTGCCCGACGTCCCGGACATTTTCCATCCGCCGAATGGCTGCACGCCCACGACGGCCCCTGTCGTTGCCCCCGCGGCGCGATTCGCGTAGAGGACGCCGGCTACAACTTCGGTGAAGAACCGGCGGACCTCGGACGGCTCGCGGGAAAAGATGCCGGCGGTGAGCCCGTAGTCGACGTCGTTCGCCACCTCGATGGCATCGTCGAGTCCATCCACCTCGATGACGGACAGGATCGGGACGAACAACTCCTCTTTGTTGATCCGATGGTTTCGCGGTAGGCCCGCCACGATGGTCGGATCGACGAAATGGCCGATCTTGGGATCCGACTTCCCGCCGAACAGGATTTTTCCCTTGGACCGGCGGATGTCCGACATCGCCTTCTCGTAGGTGGAGACGGCCGCATCGTTGATTAATGGGCCGAGGTAGACATCCCGATGGGTCGGATCGCCGACCTTGATCTTCTGGGTCTCCGCAACGAGTCGCTCGAGGAAAGCCTCGCTGACAGACCGGTCGACGAGGACCCGCGAGCATGCGGAGCACTTCTGCCCGCCGTATCCGAACGCCGCGCGCATGACGCCGAGCGCCGCCTTCTCCACATCCGCACTCCTGGTGACGATGGTCGGGTTCTTGCCGCCCATCTCCGTGATGATCGGCTTCGGACGGTTCTGCGTGAACGCCCGGAACGCCTGGAGGCCGACCGCTCGCGATCCGGTGAACACGAACCCGTCCACCTCCGGATTGTCCACGAGTTCCTGGCCGACCGTCGCGCCCGCACCGGTCACGAAATTGAAGACGCCCGGCGGCAAGCCTGCCTCATGGAGGAGCTCGGCGAGCTTGAGGCCCATGTACGGCGTGTCGCTCGCGGGCTTGAATACGACGGTGTTGCCGGTGATCAGCGCACCCGTCGACATGCCGGCCGCGATCGCGAAAGGAAAGTTGAAGGGCGCGACGACGGCCCAGACGCCGTAGGGCTTGAGCATCGCTCGCGCCGTTTCCCCCGGAAGGAACTGCCCCATGGCGTGCTCGTATCCGCGATTCCGGTTCATCTCCGCGGCGTACCAT
>Ga0066672_10000886_pt1 | contig 10229 bp, 6 predicted proteins | sample GraSoiAngelo_121_FD_62292 | JGI IMG/M metagenome (GOLD analysis project Ga0066672, IMG submission 62292) | Grasslands soil microbial communities from the Angelo Coastal Reserve, California, USA - 14_0919_12_20cm | ecosystem: Environmental > Terrestrial > Soil > Grasslands | place: USA...
CACCTTGAGTTGCGAGTTGACAGTCCGCAGTTCGACCGTGCGCATCTGCACTTGTTCTTCAAGCCGCCGCTGTTGCCGGAGTATGCGCTTCATCCGCCACTGCCAAAGCAATCTGGCAAGCAGCACCAGCAACGCCAGCCCCTCCAGCAGCCGAAACCATAAGGTTTCCCAAAATGGCTGCACCACGGCAAAAGAAGCTTCCGCAGGCAAACCCCACTCGCCTCCGGGAATCCGCGCCCTCACTTGAAAATTGTATTGACCGGCGGCTAAATGCGGATAACGGGCTTCCCGCTCCAGGGTTTCCTTCCAGGCATCCTGCGTTCGCAGACGGTACTGAAACCGTACCTGATCTTCGTGGGCATAGGTGAGCGCGGCAAACTTAATCGCCGTCATTTGGTCCGCATACCTGGTCGTTAAAGGACCAATAGGCTCACCAGGCTTTTCGCCCAGCGCCGGCCAGGTCTCGCCCGAACTTCCAAATTGGATGGAGGTCAACAGAACTTTCGGTGGAGCTTCCGGAGATAATTTTTTGGGCGGATGGAAATGCGAAAGTCCGCGACTGGTGCCAATCCAAACATCCCCATTGGGTTCGGCCAAAAAACCGTTAGCGTCGGTATCTTCCCAAATCAAGCCGTCGGCGCGGCCGTAGTGATGCCAAGTGTTGTGGTAGAAAACATCAACCCCGCGGTCAGTGCCAACATATACAGCACCTGCGGGGCTGCCTCCGATGAAATAGCTTTTGTCCGAGAAAAGGCCGTCTTGCCGGGAATAGTGAATCATTGACGGCCGCCGATCCGGGTTTTCAAATGCCAGCCGGGTCACGCCGAACGGCTCCGCATAACCAAGCCATATAGCGCCGTCTGCAGCCTGGGCAACGTAAGAAACCTGGTTGCTTTTCAGGCCATCTTCTATCCGGTATCTGGTCCATTGGCCGTTCTTGAGGCACGCCAGCCCATAAGTGCCCGGCACCCACAGCCAGCCGCGCTTATCCAGAATCGGTTGATGAAAGACTTCGCCCGGCCCGGACGCCGGAACAGCCACTTGCTCAAAATGGAGCGCCCGCTGGCCGGATGCAGGACCGCTGACGAAGAGGCCGCCATTAGCGGACGCTACCCAGATACGGGTTGCCGCATCAATCAGGAGCCCCCAAATGCGGTCGCTCCGCAAGCCGGATTCGCTTCCGTACGATGCAATCACCTTTCCCTGGCTGCTGATACGCGAGACGCCTCCGTAGGTTGCGGCCCAAATCTCTCCATTGTTGCCCAGCGCAACTGCCGTGACCATATCCCCACGAAGTCCGTCGCGCTCGTGCCACGCCCGCCACCTGCCCGTTTTGGGATCCATTGCATTGAGGCCATGGGTAGTGCCGGCCCACAGCGCGCCGTGGGCATCTTTGGCCATTCCCCAAACGGCTTCATTGGAAAGTCCTTCGAACCTTGTCCAGCTTTCCCATTGCTGGAAACCCAGCCATCGTTGAACGCCGATTCCGCGCAAGCCTAACCACACGGACCCTTCGTGGTCCGACAAAACGCAGCAAACCGAATCGGAAGCCAGCCCCTTGGTGGAATCGATGATTCGCCATCCGCCCTCTGTGGGAATCGCCAGGCCCGTATCCAAAGGCGCCACAATGCTGCCATCGGGAGAGCGCGATAGGACTCCGATGGCTGCGGTAGGCGGCAGCCCCGCATCCCGCGCAACAAATTTCTGGGTGCCTTTCACCAACTCGAATAGATGCCTGATGTTGCGGATCCAAAGGTTTCCGTCGCCATCGGACAGAATGGCGTCCCATTGCTCAAGCGGGAGTTGCGGCTGATATTGAGCGCTGAAGTCCACGGCATGATCGAAATCCAACCGGCACAAGCTGAATTCACAGCCGAACCAGACTTTTCCGCTGCTATCCAGTGCTACGCTGCGAGCCGATTTCTTGAACAACCAATGGAAATAGTATCCGCTTCCCTCTTTTGCCGATTCTATGCGGGCCAGCCCCTGCTTGGTCGCAACGTAGAGGCGATTCTGACTGTCCGAAGCAAGCGCGCTCGTTCCTATAATCTCTATCGGTTGACCGGCATCAATGGCGGTGAAGTGATCGGCGGAGCGGCGCAAGAGGCCGCGCCGGGTCGCTATCCATAGCGTCCCATCAGCGGATTCATGCAAGGATTGAATGTTCTTGCTAAGAACGTCATCCCGGGCTCCGAATTCCCGGAAAATCTTGCCGTCATACCAGAACAGGCCATTCTCGGTGCCAATCCAGATCAGCCGGTTTCGGTCCTCCAGCATGAATGCGATCGACAGGTTCGTCAGCCCTTGCTCCTGGGCGTAGCTCTTGAAACTGTAGCGCTGGGTCCAGGCAGGCGGAACGGCCGCAATCAGAAAGACACAAAGGAATAGTGCTGCAATCCATCGCAACCGAGTTTGGAGCGAGGCTATCCGCCAATGCTCTTCGGCGCGAGATGCGAATTCATGAACGTTCGGCGCGGCCAAAATGGCGTTTTCCTTTCACCAAGCGCATTACACTTCGACTTGCAAACGCTGGGCTTGGATCGGGCCGTTCTGCTTTTATTCTATGTGAAATTTGGGGGCTGGAGCCGTACTATAGCATCGTTTCCGCAAGTTCGACCATTAGATTTGCGGTGCCGCACCCATGGGAAATGACATCGGTAACATCCAGCCAGTGGCCCTTTTCCGATCCTGAAATGGGGCCCGGCAATGTTCGATAAGGATTGATCTTGCGCGCTGACCAGACATCGGGCCGGCGGCTGAGCCGCTGGCCCGATGCGCACGTCAGAACCGGTAATTGAAGCCGGTGCGAAAGATGTGCTGTTGCAGATCGGCCTGGTGGGTGAAGATGTTTGTGGGGAATGCAATGGGCGGAGTGAAGGCCGTAAGATTGGTGCTGGTTGTCTTTACCTGGCCAAAATCGGCAAGCAGGTATTCGCCCTTCATCGACCAATGGTTTCCGCTCCCAATCTTGAACTCCACGCCACCGCCTGCGATCCAGCCAGTCCGTATCTCGTCCACGCCGGCGTTTTCGTGCGCGGCCGCGAAGGTGTCAATAAACAGCGCCTGGTAATTGAGATTGGTTAGGGCCACGCCGAAAGTCCCATACACCAGGACCGGGCCGCCAGCCACGCCGACGCGGGGACGAGCCGTCCATAGCCAATCGGTGCTGAGCGATTGTTTCACGGTGAAATTCGTAGGAGCGCAGCAAGGATAGGTCGCCGTGCCTACAGCGCTATCGTTTACGTGCATCGCGCCGAAATCGGTCTCCACGCCCAGCACGAAATGGCCGGTCTGAAAGTTGTAGCCAAGCTGGCCGCCGCCGGTAAATCCGCGCGGGCTCAACTTCTGCTTGCCCACGGCGGCAATTGCCGGCACGCTGGAAAGGGCGAAATATCCGGTGGGGCTGAAGACAGTGTTTGTAAATGTGTCCGCACTACCCTTGACGCCTCCGGCGTTTCCACCGATATAAAAACCCTTCCAATCGGCAGTTTGCGCAGAAACTCCAGCGCACAAAGAGAAAAATACCAGGAAACTTACCACAAGAAACTTGCTCAATAGTTTATTCATTAAGGACATAGTCCACCTCGCTCTAATAGACGTGAACCAAACTGCTTTCCCTTTACGCTTGCGAGATTCTTGGTCGTCACAGGCGATTTGGACATATCTCTGTGCTGAATCGCTACAGAGGGGACGGCTGAAACTCTTCAGAGATTGAGAGAATTCGTGACGTAATTGTTTTTCTTGCCTTGGCTTTAGCCCCTGCAGATCCACGGCTCCCGCGAAAATGACTTTTTTCGCAACCTGTTCAGCCGTGCCGCATGTCATTGAAAATGCATCCGGCTTCAGCCGCTGAGGTACTGGTTTTGAAACGTCAAAAGACTTTTCCGCAACCTTTTCAGCCCCTGCACAATGGATGAGCCTGTTACAAAAACTCAAACTGACCGCTTTTTCGTGGAGGCTCGCAGGGCAATGCTATATCATGAACTTCACCTACAGGGATTTTACAGCCATGAAGAGGGAGATTTTTGCGATGATAAGACTTCGGCTACAACATGCGCTCTGGTTTTGCGTGGGGCTGGCGCTGCCCTGTATCGTTTATGCGCAATCCGGTTCCTCAGCTCCAGAGACGGCGACGGAAAAGAGCTCGGCAACTTATCAATCGCAGAGCGTCATAAGAGCGACTACCCGTCTGGTGATCCTGGACGCGGTGGCCACGGATGATAAGGGTCATCCGGTTTCCGATCTGAAGGCCGAAGATTTCACCGTGCTGGAAAACGGTAAGCCCCAAAAAGTTATCAGTTTTCGGTTTCAGCAGTCCAAGCCCATCACCCGCACTGTGGCACTCCCGCCAAATGTAGTGACCAACGCACCTCAATATAGTGGGAATGGTTCTTTGAATGTGATCCTGCTGGACGCGATCAATAGCGACTTTTCAAACCACGTCTACGCCCAGGACATGCTGATCAAATACCTGGAGACCGGGCCTGCCATCCAGCCGACCGCAGTCTACGCGCTTGAAGGCAAACTGACGCTGCTCCATGATTTCACTACCGATACCAAGGCGCTGCGGGACGTGCTCGTCCGCTTTAAACCTCAAGGGCCTACCCATATCCCCGATGTCTATGCCGCCGCCACTGCGGTGTTCAATCCGAAGGGTTCGTTTCAGGCAAGCGTTCAGGGACGCGACCTGGCTATCAACGCCATGCGCTTTCTGGGGCACGCTTTGACCGGATATCCCGGACGAAAAAACCTTATCTGGCTCGCCGACGGTTTCCCTTTTAATCTCTTTCCTGACATCATGCTGAGCGAGAGCGTTCAGGGCGTCCCTAACGGCTACAGCTATTCACCCGAGGTCGCCAAGATTACCGATGAGCTGATGAATGCGCAGATTGCGGTTTATCCCATCGACGCGGCTGGAGTCAATCAGGGCGATAGCTTTCCCGCCCACGCCAGCATGCGCAGCATGTCAGAACGCACCGGCGGCAAGACGTTCTTCAATCGCAATGATATTGACATGGGCGTCCGCACCAGCATTGATGATGGCTCGACTTATTACACCCTGGAATACTATCCCGAAGATCGCAAATGGAATGGCAAGTTTCGCACGATTGAAATTAAGCTTGCGCGTCCCAAAGTTGATCTGCAATATCGCCGGGGCTACTATGCTGTGGGACCGGATACTACAGTCCGGGACAACATAGACCGGGTGTCCAAAGATTTGAGCAGCGCATTGGTCATGGACGCACCCGCCTCTACCGGCGTAATGTTTCAGGCTGCGGCCATCGCTCCCACTGAGAAAAATCAGAATAAAGTCCTGGTGAACTTCGCCATTGATCCGCATACCATTGCCTTTGAACAGCGCAATGACGATCTGCAACATGCCTCCATTGGCTGTGTCGTTTGGGCCTACCCGGAAAAAGGCAATCCAATAAAATCCGAGGGAGAAACGGCCAATGCTGCGCTCAAGCCCGCGGTATTTCAGCAGTTAATGAAGGCCAACTTCCCCTGCCGCCAAACCATTACCCTTAAGCCCGGCCGGTACACCCTGCGGCTGGGCGTGATCGACCGCACCACGAATCTCATTGGGACGGCCAGCTCTTCGGTGACCGTGCCGTAGTGACTGATAGTCAGTGATCGCGCTTCTCGTCTTCGAATTCAGACTCGAATTCAGAAAGTGCCATGAGAAAACCGGTGGCTGCGTTCAGGTCGTACCCCGCGAGACCCCTCGTGAGCCGTTGAATAATCGGGAAGCGGCCCAAACGGCCGCCGAACTTCCTCGACAACCAGATCGCCAGCGGGATGATGGCCAGTCCAACCAGCAGATTGGCTACCACATAGGTGACGCCGAACAATCTATAGACATCCAGTCCCAAAAATCCCTTCAGCGCCACAATTAAGAGGAGCGTCCAGGCCAGAATCGCCATCAGAAAAATCCCTTGGATATGCCGGATTCGAAGCACTCGCAAGTCCTCAAGCTGCTTCTGGATGGTGGTAATCGGCTTGTCATAATCGATCTGAAGGGCGCGCGCAATCTCCTGTCCCATGGCGATCAAGTCCGCGATCGCCAGCACGTCCAGGGCGGCAGCAGGTAACGCAAACCGCAACATGGAAATGTGCTCGTAGATAAAATTGCCAAGTGCGATGACCACGGCAAGCTGAACGACTGATTCCAAGGCTAGGAAAATGGCCAAGCGCTGCAACGCGGACCGTGCTCGCTTTAGGTTCGCTGCCTTTAAGAGCTGCCGGCTCAAACGGATGTTGGTGTCGAGTTTGCGATCATATTCAGCCCATATCTTTCGGAGCTCATCCATTTCCACCATATCGTTCTCCTTTTTTCAGGCGTGAACTGTTCCTGAAAACTCCCGCTTCATTGTTTTTTTCAATCTGCTGATCTTGGTTGCGACGTTGGTTTCACTGATGCCCAATACGCCTGCGATTTCCTCATAGTTGTTCCCATCCAGGTAGAGAAGGACGAGCGCCTTGTTCAGTGGATCAAGTCCTTCAATGAACCGGTACAGGAGCCGTATTTCTTCCGGCTGGCTTTCCGTATCATCGATCGCTTCCAGAAGATGCTCCTCGTCGGAAATCACGTACCGTGTTCTCGTGCTCTCGCGACGGTAAAAGGAAATCGCGACATTCAAGGCGATTCGGTACATCCAGGTGGAAAACCGGTAGCGCCCGTCGAACGTGCTGAAAGATCGCCATAGCTGGATGACGATCTCCTGCGCAAGATCGTCCCGGTCGTCACGGTTCCTGCAGTACGAGTTGCAGACCTTGTAGAGGATCTTCTTGTGCTCATCGACTAATGCCTGGAATCTCTCCTGCAGCGCTGGCGTCGTCATCGGTTTCGTTTTTCACCTCTTGGCTTGCTATCGCCATAAGTCTGTCAATGCTCAACCTGTTATTCGCACGAGGGCCTTAGAAGATCACAATCTGGGGAAAGATTTATCTTTATGTGCGGGGAATCCTTGTACGTTTGAGTTTACTTGGCAGGCCGGGTTAGAGTCCCGGCAAAAACCATCGATTGGAATTTGGCCACAAGGCGGCCAGGAGCACGGCGGGTGGTGAGCGCGGCTGGATTCGAACCAGCTACCCACGCCTTAAAGGGTCCTGTCAAACCGTAACTTACTGAAACTACGCGGCACGGATGGCTCTTAACCGCCTCTTCAGTAACCCTTGGAAACCCTTATTGGCCCCTTAATGGACCCGCAATTTTTGAGTGCTAGCACGCCGTAACACGGCATTGCTCTGCCGCAACCGAGAGCGGATTTCGTAACCGGATTTAACCGAATTTGATTAATGCCTTGTCCGGGCATCGCTCGAAATCGAAATCAGGCTGTCAGGGTCCGTTAAGGGTCCAATAAGCGCCGATTGAACTATCGGAATGCGTCAAGCATCTTCATAACAAAAAGCTTGTCGTTTATGTTGCAAAACGTCAATACTTATGTAAATCTATTGACGAAACGCAACAAATCACATGAAAACATCGCTGACTCAAAAAGTGCTTTCGATTGCCCAAGCTCGTCAAATCATCCGGCCGCGCGACCTCGAAGCCCTCGGAATTCCTCGCGAATATCTGCTTCGGCTCATGCGCAAGGGAACAGTGCGACGCCTGGGGCGCGGCATCTATGAACTGGCCGACCTGAGACCTACCGAGCATCACAGCCTGGCAGTGGCAGCGAAAGAAATCCCCCATAGCGTGGTTTGCCTTCTCTCCGCCCTAAGGTTCCACGAACTCACAACTCAGAACCCGTCAGAGGTCTGGATTGGTATCCACATCGAAGCACGACTACCACGCAATTCATCAATGCATTATCGCATTGTCCGGTATTCCGAAAAGACTCTCAAGAACGGAGCACGGACCCACAAGATTGAGGGGATTCCGGTTAAGATTTTCACGCCGGCCAAAACCGTGGCCGACTGCTTCAAGTATCGCAGCAAGATTGGCCTCGACGTGGCGATTGAAGCTCTTAAGGATTCGCTGAAACAACGAAAAGCAACGGTTGATGAGATTGTCCGCTACGCAAAAATTTGCCGGGTCTCACGAGTGATTCAACCTTATCTGGAGGCTTCGGTATGACGAAGCCGGTTAAAAATGTGGCTGCATCGCTACGGGCAAAGCTTCTGGAACATACTCGTCAGACAAAACAGGACTTTCAATTTGTGCTCGACCGCTGGGTGGGAGAGCGCTTTCTCTTTCGCCTGGGCCAATCCAAGCGCCGTGAACAGTTTGTTCTGAAGGGAGCAACTCTCTTTCTGATCTGGAAAGGCCGATTGCCGCGCCCGACCCGTGATGTTGATCTTCTCGGATACGGCTCTCCGCAAGTTGAGGACGTGGTCGCACTCATGAAGGAAATCTGCTTGCTGGAAGTGAATGATGGCATCATCTTTCAATCGAATGAGATCAAGGGCGAGCCAATCCGTGAGGATGCTGAATACCACGGTGTGCGCGCCTGGGTTCCGGCGTCGTTGGATGGTGCCCGGAGTAAGTTGCAAATTGATATTGGATTTGGCGACGTGGTAAATCCCGAGGCGGAAGAACGGGTACTGCCGACGATTTTGGAGTTAGAGCCACCCAGACTCAAAGCCTATCCGCCCGAGGTTGCGATTGCGGAGAAATTGCAGGCGATGGTTTACCTGGGAATGGCGAACAGCCGCATGAAAGATTTCTTCGATATCTGGGTTTTGTGCCAGGAGCAAACATTTCAGATGTCGCGCCTTCGCACCGCGATTGCCTCGACTTTCAAGCGACGCCAAACGCCGTTGCCGGTTGAGCCACCAACCGCACTGGCCGCCACGTTTCTGAAAGACAAGGGCAAAAACGATCAATGGAACGCTTTCCTGACAAGGATTGCTTGGTCGGGCGATAAGGGTGATCTGAAAGAGGTTGGAGAGGTCATTTCGGAATTCCTTCTGCCGATCATTGAGCAGGCGCGTACTGATTCTCAAGAAGAATGGGTGTGGGCTCCGGGTGGTCCGTGGACTCCCGGTCGATCATTGTCAGGGCTGATGGCCCTAACGAATCTGCCCTTGGTTTGACTAGCACCGAAAGCGAGCGCAAGTGCCTGATATGGCTGAGTTTAGGCGGGTGGTGAGCGCGGCTGGATTCGAACCAGCGACCCACGCCTTAAAAGGGCGTTGCTCTACCAACTGAGCTACGCGCCCACACGCTAATAATCTAACACAACATCGCTGTCAGACACCCCTATGCCTTCAACCTCTTGTCATCCACGATCTTGGCATACAGATGAAGCGTGGTAGTGACATTTGCATGACGAAGGACTTCCTGAACCGTCTTCGGATCGACGTCTTTCGACACGAGGAACGTTGCCAGCGAATGCCGTAATGCCTGAAAGCCGACGAACCGCTCGTCCGTTATTACCATGGTCTGCTTACCATTCGACCGCCTCCGACGCGCCTCCGGCACTACGGATTACTGACTCGCACTTTTGAGCTATTTTAAATCCACGACTTTTGCTTCTAAAGTAAGTGCCATTAGGCTAGAGTCCGTTGTAATCGATAAAGGCTCTTGCCAACCCGGTGAGCACATCGCGGCAGGTCAGCACTTCATCGATATTTACGTATTCTTCCGTGCTATGCAGTCCTGCTCCGCCTGGGCCGAAGATCACTGTTGGGATACCGGCTGCGGCCAAAAGAGCTGCGTCCGTCCAGTAGGTGGCCCCTACCACCTGGGTCTTTCGGCCTACGCGTTGCAGTTCTTTCTGCAGCAGTTGCGGCAAGAAGTGTTCTGGGGAGGTATCCAGAGGAAACCTCTCGAAAACCAGCCTGGCCGATGCGGTAAACTCCTGGTCTTCCGATTTGAGTTGCGCCAATATCTGTTCGATCTCAGCAAGCGCGACATTGGCCGGTTCCTGGCTGGTCATACGTCGTTCCAATATTGCCGTGCAGCCATCAGGATAGGTGCTGAGCTCGCGCCCTCCGTTGATCAGCGAAGCGTGCAGCGAAGCGGTTCCCTGGAGAGGGTGAGGAGTTCTTTGCTGCAAGTCGTTGTCCAGTTGCTCAAGCCGCGATAATACTCTTCCCATGCGAAAGATCGCATCGCGTCCTTCCCTCGGTCTGCTGCCATGGGCAGCACGGCCGTAGGTTGTGACTTCCACCCACGCGAATCCCCTGTGGGACACTACCAGCGCGAGATCGGTCGGCTCGGTGATGACCGCAGCGTCCGCCTTCCAGCGGCGCACCAGATGCTCCGTGCCCAGACTTGCGTG
>Ga0066672_10000892_pt1 | contig 10213 bp, 7 predicted proteins | sample GraSoiAngelo_121_FD_62292 | JGI IMG/M metagenome (GOLD analysis project Ga0066672, IMG submission 62292) | Grasslands soil microbial communities from the Angelo Coastal Reserve, California, USA - 14_0919_12_20cm | ecosystem: Environmental > Terrestrial > Soil > Grasslands | place: USA...
TTCGGCGTCACCCGCGAGCGCATCCGCCAGATCGAGAACAACACGCTGAAGAAGCTCGAGAGCCTTCCCGAGGCGCAGGCGCTTCGCAACGCCGAATAGCGCGGCGCCGCACACAGCGACGATAGAATCCGCCCGCTCGGGGGGGTGTCCGAGTGGTTAAAGGAGACGGGCTGTAAACCCGTTGGCTCTGCCTACACAGGTTCGAATCCTGTCCCCCCCATCGTCCAGACGTCTCGAGTCCAGAACAGGCCTAGAGCCTCACTGACATGATTCGAATGGAGCCAATCCTACCGCCTGCGGCGGGCGCGGGAGGATCCTGCCGTCTTCAGCGGCTCCACCCGCTTACGAAGGTCGTTTCAGCGCGGCGCGGTTCGCCGCGGACTTGCTGGCGATCCACTTGTCCAGCTCGCGGTGGACGGCGTCTCGCAGACGCCTGGAAAGCTGCTTTGCCTCCGCTTCGTCCGCGCAGTCCCAGTCTTCGCTGAATGTCCCGGGCTTCAGCTCGGCTTTGGTGGTCGCTTTGATCGTGATCGTCACGACGTGCATCTCGTCGCTGCTTCTCATTGCTTCCCCCTGCTTGGTGAATGGTCTTTGCCGCACCCCGCGGCTCCCGTCGGTTTCTCCGCAGGAGACTCAGCCCCTTTGTCCGCGTGGGCCCAGAGGGCTCACCGCGGTACCGGGGTCACCTGTAGTCGGTCGTCTGGGTGAACGATCCTCTGACCGGGGCAACCCGTAAGCTCTACGCCGGGTCACTGAATGGTCACCTCTGGGCAGACTCCTGAGCAGGTCGTGCTCGCCGCCGTCGGGCGGCCGAGCCTTGGCGATGCCCTGGCCTGGATCGCGGAGGACAATCCACTTCCGGCCGACACCGATTGGCCGAGGCTTCTTCGGGCTGCTGTGGCGGTCTCCGGCCATGGCGACCTCCTCGATCGGGCGTTACGGCGGATCGTCGCCGAAGTCAGTCGATCGGATGTAGATCCCGCGACGATGATTTTCCAGCCAGACGCCATCGTTGATCCGTCGATCTATCGCGAATGCCTGTCCCTCCTGGCAAAGAAGAACCCGGGTGGCTCACTTCGAGACCTGCAGCCACACACCGTCGTGCTCGCCCAGCGGGAGAATCCGAAGATCCTCGAGACCTTGTGCCTTGTCGCTGGCATCGCCTACCGGGACTTGCGGGATCGACATCACAAGAGCGACACGCCATGGACTCGCGCGGCCATACTTGAGGCTTTCGCCGAGATAGACAGAGTCATCCGGGGTGATGCGAAGAGCGACATTCCAGGCGCACTCCCCGCGAGACCCTTGGAGCTGCTTTGTTCGGCAACCGGCGGCGACGAAATGGGATGGGGTGCGGTTGAGCAGATGAGAGCAGGTGGCGTGCCCTACGAGGCTTTGCTGGGACAACGGGCAGTGGGCTCAGCCTGGAACGCTCATCGGAACAGGACGTCCTCCCAAGTCAACTACGCAACCGCTCAACTACTGTGCGACGAACTCACCGCAAGAGACGTGCACTTTCGGCGGTCGTCGGTTGTTGGCGGAGAAGTCTCCCCCGCCGTGATTCGTGGACTGGTGGGTTCGGATAAGCGCGTCGGTCTAGTAGCGCTGCGAGAAACAAAACCGACGTTCGCCGTTGCGTTTTCAACGGCAAAGGACGGCGGTACCGCCCGCACGAACGGTGACTCGCTGCTTCAGATGGCGGCGGCCAAGGTGCCTCTGGCGATAGTTCTCGCGGGTGCCGGATGGGCCTCACGTGTAGAGACTGTTCGGCTGGCAAAGAAATACGATGGTCGCCTCTTCTCCGACCGCACTATCGGGGCGTTGGCCGACCTCATCACAAGTGAGGGAGGCTCATAGTGCTTGAGACGCAGATGGAACTCGTTAACGCCAATGTCCGGGACGTCATCCACGCCGATTCACAGAGCAGTGTGCTACGCGACCTCGACCGGGAATCCATATCGAAGCGGTCGAAGGCTGAGACGCGAAACCGAGAGGTCCATCTTCCGCCTATCGGAACATTCCGGTGGTGGGCAAGGCGAACCGAGGCCGTGAACGGCGCCCTTATAGACGCGTTTTCTACGGTGTCCCAGGCTGAACGAATCACCGTTTGTGATCCGTTCGCCGGCGGAGGAACAATCGCCCTTGCCGGGGTGATGCGCGGGCAGCAAGTCTATGCCCAAGATATCAACCCATGGGCGGCTGAGGGCCTTAGTGCCATGCTGTCGCTCCCCAAGCCGGGGGAGCTGCGTGACGCGGCCATCGCACTTCACAGTAGCGTCCGCGGGCTACTCGAGCGTGCCTATGGAACGAGTTTGTCTGACGGTCGAGCGGGCCAAGTCGCACACACCTACCGAGTCGCAACTGGTCATTGCTCAAAATGTCAGGAGCCGCGTAGGTTGTTTCCATACGCGACTCTAACGCTCCTGAAGCGGAAGGAGAGAGGCCAGACTGAGGCCTATCTCGCTTGTCCCGAGGGTCATATTCAGATGGGTCACGTTGACGTATGCGAGCCTTGCCTAACCTGCGGTCGCACTATCAATCCTTCTGCGCTTTACACGCCGGGTCGAAACTCCACGTGCCATGCCTGCGGCCATACTGAGCGCCTTTCGGATATAGCTGCAGGCTCTGGGTTGGGGTGGGAGGTCGTACTCGTTCAGCGGGTGTGCGGAGGAGAGCGTGAGTTCGGTCTCCCGACGGAGGCGGAGCTCGAACAGGCGGAAGGACTGTGGAAAGACGCAGATCTCCCCGACTTGGGGCTTATCCCGCCAGGGCGGGAAACGAGCGTCCTCCGAAGACACGGTTACCAACACTGGAACGACTTGTATCCTCGAAGGCAACAGGCCGTGTTGCAGAGTCTATTGGGCCGGCTCGACACCGTGGAGGCATCGGAACCGGCTAAGAGGGCGCTGCGTGCCGCCGTGGTTGGATCCGTCGAGTTCGCCGGACACCTCTGTCGCTGGGACAGGTGGTACTTGAAGTGCAACGACGCGACAGCGGCCCATCGATTCAACTTCACCACCTTTGCGCCTGAGCCCAACGTTTGGGGTGCCGGGAGCGTTGGGCGCGGCACAGTAACTCGACGCCTGAAAGGTCTGGAGCGGGCTACCCGATGGCTTCATGCGGTGACCGGACATGACCTCGCAGTCGCGGGGCCGCTGACGCCGGGCGCCGAGGCCGGGCCGTTCACGGAGGATGTAAGGATTGTAGAGGGGTCGTCGGAGTCGATGCTGCTCGCTGATGGGTCTGTCCATCTCGTGTTAACCGACCCCCCATACCACGACGATGTCCAATACGACGAACTATCGCTTCTGTTTCGCGTGTGGTCAGGACTGTCGGCTGCGCCGCTGGCCGACGAGGCAACCTCTAATGCCGTCACGGGGCACAACGCCGACTACAGCGAGTATGGGGCTCTGCTTCGTCGGATCTTTCTCGAGTGTCGACGAGTGCTTCGGGGGGATGGGCGGCTCATGTTCAGTTACGCCAATCGGGATCCCCGCGCTTGGCTAGCCGTCTTCGAGGCTCTTGAGGAATCCGGCTTCCACGCGGTGGGCTATACAACGCTACATTCCGAGAACGAGCGCGATTACTCCAAGAGGGGCGTCAAGGCCTGCACTCAAGACATGATTCTCGAGCTTAGCCCTACAGTCGTGCAAGGTCGTGGCTGGGCTCCTGCGGAGCAGCCGGACGGGGAGGAAGAGGAGTACCTGCGGGCGATTGGACGCCTATTCCTAGACATTGGCCGAGCCGGGAAACCCTGGCGCCGGAATTTCTTGGACGTCCTTGCAAGCCAAGCGTTCCTGCAAACCGAGTAACAGAAGGACCATCCGCGATGGCAGTAACGGAAAATGTTAGGCGCGAGCAGATAAGAAAGGCTCTTGAGGCGCACGATCCCACGAAGGACGCGTCCGCCGATGAGCAATGGAAAGGCAACGAGCGACCGTTTCCCATCATACGGCTGGGGCTCGAATACGTGGTGTTGAATCCCCGAAGCCACCGCATCCAAGCTCAGCTGGAGTCGGCGGAGAACCGGGACGAGATCCGCGCAGACCCATGGAGTGACGCGTCACAAGAGGCATTGGCGGATCTATTGCGGGCAACCGAGGGGTTTGAGCGTCTCAGAGTGAACCTCTCGGAGGAGCCACAACGGGACTACGGAATCATCACGGCCGCGGGAATGTTGGTCAACGCGAACACCCGAGCCGTAGCACTTCGCGACCTCGGTAAAGCGCATATCAAAGTGATCGTCCTCCCCGAGGATGCGACGACGAACGAGATAGACGAGATCGAGCTGCGGCTCCAGATGCAGCAGCCGCTCCGCCAAGAGTACACCTTCACAAACGAGCTGCTCTTCGTGGACGAGCTCATTGTGCGCCATCACCACAGTCGAGAGAGCGTAGCGCGTTTACTTCGCTGGGCAGGTTCGTCGGATCCGGCAGAGCTAAAGAAGGGCAGCCGGCTGGTGGATCAGGCCACGCGAATGCTAAGCATCATCCGAGAGATCCAGGAACTAAGCGGTCGAACTCTCCCGCTCACATTCTTTGACGATAAGCGCCAATCTCTGATCGAACTTGATGAGAGGTATCAGGATCTCAAGGGCAAGGACGCTGCCAAAGCGGCCGCTGTAAAGGACGCTCGTATACTCGCGCTTCTGACGGATCGCCTAGGCTATAAGAAGCTCAGAAACATCGACGAGGATTTCATCGTCCAGTATTGGGTTCCGGCAATGGAGGACGATCCGCTCCTGAAGGAATGCGTCCCAGCGATGGTGGGCGGTGCGTCGGGCGGTAAGGCGGAAGGCCCTGAGGGTCTAGACGTCCTTGAAGGTGTTGAGCCTGCCACGGATGGGACCGTGGCGCTCGGCCCACTGGCCGAGGCCCTAGCCAAGGCGAGCGCATCTGACTCCGTGGCGCTTCCCGCAAGCGACGGAGAGGCTGTAACCGCGACGCGAGACCAGGTGATCGACGCCGTTACCGATTCCCTGCTGTCTGCTAGCGAAGAAAAGGCCATAGACGCTAAGAAGGGCTCGCGACTAGAGCAACCAGCGGCAATCTTGTCCGACGTAGATCGGAAGCTCAAGCGGGTGCTCGACTTGCTACCGGATGTTCGGCCCGATCCCGAGTTCGATAGCGCTGGGTTTTCGGACGCCCTCGCGACGCTCGAGCGCAGGGTCGCCTCGATTCGCAAGCAAGTGGACTCCGATTGAACGCTTCCGAAGTCGATCCATCGCTTCGGATCGCGTTCTTACCAGGAGACCGGCACCTTCGCGTACGTCGGTCGGAGAGCGTTCCAGATGGTTTTTGGCTGGTCCTTCGCAGTGAGTGGGGCAGCTCCGGTGCCCAACCAGGCGTCTGGGTCGACGTACCGGTGGAGATGTTTCTGGGTCACCTTTCCTGGCTCTCGGGGGCGTGCCGCCGGTACGGCGTCGGGATCGAGTGGGACGCGGGGAGCCGAGAGCTTGTCCTGGCGGCCCGCCGGCTCAAAGAAGACCTAGCGCGGTCTCTTGCGGGGGCGGTCGAACCGGAGAACGCGAACGACCGGCTGCACGGATCTCGGTATGCACGTGCGCTCAGGCCTTTTCAGGAGCGCGACTTAAGCAAGCTAATCGCGCTTGCCCACGGCGCGAACTTCTCTGTGCCAGGAGCAGGAAAGACCGCGGTTCAATATGGGATCTACGAGGGGGAGCGATCGGCGGGACGAGTTCAACGCATGCTCGTCGTTGCGCCGTTATCGGCGTTCGAGTCGTGGTACGTCGAGGCGGGTGAGTGCTTCAGTGATCCGCCAGTGGTCGGTCGGTTCGTTGACCAAGTCCCAGCCGGGGTCGAAGTCCTATTGGTCAATTATCAGCGGTTGGCGGGCTATTACGACGTACTCGCGGACTGGGTAAACGCCGTACCGACTCTTGTGGTGCTCGATGAGGCGCACAGAATGAAGCGCGGGTGGGCTGGCGAGTGGGGCGCGGCGTGTCTCAGCTTGGCCTATCTCGCTACCCGTAGGGACATCTTGTCGGGTACTCCTGCTCCGCAATCCATCAGCGATCTCTTGGCTCTCATGGACTTTCTCTGGCCCAACAACGCCAGAACGATCGTGCCTTCCGATGCGCTCGTATCCCCGCCTCCTCTGAATGCGGGACAGCAAGTCGCTGATCGGATCCGACCTCTTTTCGCGCGAACGCGAAAGAACGAGCTTGGGCTCCGGCCGCCGACATACAGCGTCCTCGAGGTCCCGGTCGAGGGTCTTCACAAGATGATCTATGACGCCCTACGCGACCGATACGCGGGAACGCTAAGCCTTGGCAGGGCAGACCGAGTATCCATTGCGCAGATGGGACAGATTGTCATGTACCTACTTGAGGCGGCCTCGAACCCTGCCCTTCTGGTTGCGGGCTCGTCTCCGTATGACGTCATCGAATTCCGGCATCCTCCGTTGGAGATTCCGGCAGACTCCCGGCTCGCCGATCTGCTACGAGATTATCCACGATATGAGACTCCCCGAAAATTCGTTGAGCTGGGTCTAATCGTGCGATCGAACGCCGAGCAAGGCCGCAAGACGCTCGTCTGGTCCAACTTCGTTCGCAACTTAGAAACTCTTCGGTCGGATTTCGCGGTTTATGAACCGGCTGTGGTACACGGCGGGATCCCGCCTGCGTTCACTGTGGGCCCGGGTGTCTTGACGCGCGAGGCGGAGGTTGAGCGGTTTAGGACGGATCCGTCTTGCCTTGTGCTCTTAGCGAATCCTGCCGCGACCAGTGAGGGGATTAGTCTTCACTTGGAGTGTCACGACGCCGTGTATTTGGAACGGACATTCAACGCGGGGCAGTACCTTCAGAGCGTCGATCGCATCCATCGGCTTGGGCTAGCGCCGGACGTTGAAACCCGTATCACGATCTTGAACTCGGTTGGGACGATTGATGACGTCGTAACGCGGAGGGTGTCGGAAAAGGCCGAACGGCTAGGCGACATGCTCGACGACGTTGACATTGTCACGATGGCTCTTCCGGACGACGATGACTTCGGCCCTGCTGTGGACACGCAGGAGGATGTCGCGGCGCTGTTTTCCCACTTGCGCGGCGAGCTCGGAGAGTGACATTCTTACGGGAGCTATACCGACCGCCCATCAGCTGAGAGCCGCCCTTCTAGCCGGTCGCGTCATTGGCACGGAAGCGGTAGTCGAGACGGCAAGAGAGTCTTACTATCGGCTTCCGACCGCGGGCGTCTTCGGCGGGTCAGACCTTCAAGCCGGCGAGCTCATATTGAGAGAGCTTGGGCTCCTCACGCTGGAGCAGAACAAGCTTCAGGCGAATGCTCGGCTGGCTGGGCTGCTGTCCATCGATGACGGAGCCGCTTGTGAGCTGTTGTTGGCGGAATGGTTGGATAAGGATGATCCCGTTTGGTTGGGCGCAGCTACCGCGCGAGATGAGGTAGCGGAGGAGCTCATACCTGATGATGCCTTATCTGCCCTATCAGGGGTCGTACCCGACCCCGAGCGGCGGGAGGCGTTTTTATTGTCCATGGGTCGAGTCGTCCGGCCAGATGGAAACGCGGAAACAGGCGCGAGCGGCGAGGAGTGCGTTGTCGCGCATTGTCGCGAAGAGCTGATTTTGGCCGGGCGCCCGGATCTTGCAGAGCGTGTACAGCGTGTGAGCCTGGCAAGCGATCAACTCGGCTACGACGTCGTCGCGCCAACGCTTGCGGGCGAAACGCGTCGACTCGAGGTGAAGACGACCCGACGTCCTGCTGGCCTGAGGTTTTACATCTCCCGTAATGAAGCGAGCTGGGGGATTCGCGATGGTGCGTGGGCGCTCGTGATATGCCGGATACAGGCCGACGATACTCCGGCCATCGTGGGCTGGTGTCGAGCTACAGCGTTCCAGGAGAGACTGCCGAGGAATCACGATGCTCGAGCATCGTGGACGTCAGCCCAGGTGATAATCGAGGTGGAGGAATTAGCACCCGGTGTCCCGCCCGCCTAGGGTGTCGGCGTTCGGGTCAGTCTGTCGATAGCACTCCGCACGGTAGACGGGTACCACCTCTTTCCCCCTTGAACCGTGGGGATGGCTTCCGCCGTGAGCAGATCCGCAATAGCGCGGTATGTCCACCCGTCTTGACGGAGCCTCGTGATCCGCTCGCCAGTGACGGTAGGGATCAGAGGGCGACGGCCAAGGGTCACTCCCTGAGACTTCCGAACAGCAAGCGCATCCTTCGTCCGCTGCCCGATGAGTTCCCGCTCCCACTCCGCGATTACTGCGATGAGGCCGGCCATCATCCTGCCGTTAGCCGTCGTTGTGTCTAAGCCGATGTCGAGGGCGATGAGTGCCCATCGATCGCGCTTCGTCCTCTCGATCAACCCGGCGAAGTCCAAGAGTGAGCGGGAAAGCCGATCAAGCTTCGCCACCGCGAGGGCGTCGGCATTTCCCTGGTCGAGTACCTCGAGGGCTTGCTGAACGCCTGGTCGACGCAGATCCTTCGCCGAATAGCCCACGTCCTCAAATATGCGGACGAGGCTCCAGCCGCGGATCTTGGCTTCTCGTTCGATAGCTTGCCGCTGCGCTTGCAGTCCGGCTCCTGACGCCCCCTGTTCTGCGGTGCTGACGCGGATGTACCCGATGACGTTGATTTCGTTGGAATCCATGCTCTCGGTATACACCAAACCCTCGTTTGTTGTACAGCGGGCCCCGTGGAACGTCGCCCGAGACGCTGGGCGGCTCAGGGGTCTTCGGTCGCTCAGAGGCCCCTGAGAGCGCGTGAGAGGCCCGGAGAAGGCACGGGACGGCGAGGATGACCCAGGGGTAGGACCCTGAGGGAAGCGCTTACAGGCCGTCGCCGACCCCAAAAAGAAGCGAGCGGCAGTTAGGCGCCAGCGGCTTAGCCAAGCGGAAAAGAGGGGTCGGTGATACGCGTCCTCGACCCCATTGCCGACCCCCCCGTAACCCACCACCCCTGGATGTCGTGAGCCGATGGAGCAATGGTGCGAAGAACTGACCCCCCGTTCAGGGACTCCTATCGCGTCAGCGAAATGCGAGCGGCTGGATTTTTGATCCCCAAAGGCGTCGTGGCAGTACATCGTTCCAATTACAGTGGGGGAAGGGGAATATCCCTGTATAAGGGCTGTGCTTGATGTGGGGCCCGCAGGGCCCGTGGGTTCTAGCCCCTATCCTTGACGTCTTGCCTCCCATTTCTCCCGCTGGGCCCAATCCGTTAGGCTCCGCTGCGTTGCCGCCTTTAAGGCTCGGCGGGTACCGAGCTTTCGTTCCAATCCATTAATCTCGTCGCCGCTCAGCGGAGGACGCAGGGCGTACCATTGCGGCCGCACGCGCTCGACGAGACCAACCTGCACGAGCCGATTGAGCGCCAACCCAGCTGCAGCACGCGTAAGGAACGGTCTCTTGACCTCGATATACCTTGAGGTTAGCCACACGGGGTGGTTTGGTAGGGCATGCGCCCTTTCAACCAGATACTCGTATACGCAGCGGGCGGTGAGGCCCAGCGCGTCGTTCCCGTGAGGGTTGCGCCAGATGCTGGCATCCAACGTTGGTGTGTACGGCGTTCGGGGTGGCCAAGCGCTGGTGCGCAGCGGACAACGACTGGCGCGCTCCGCGCTGCAATGCTTCCTGAATGTCTCACGGAGTGGGCTCTCCTCGCCTGAGCCCGGTTCCCAAGCGCAGCCCGTAAGTATCGGTGATCCTTGCGCCATGCGGCGGATCACGCTTCGCGCATTCGATCGCGCGTCCGCTAGGCGCTCGGGCTCCGAGGAGTTGGAGTAGCCATTCAGCGGGACGCGCAGCTGCAGCTGAACCAGCTGTTCTTCGGTCAAGGAAGGGGTTTGGACGATCGCCTCGCATGCGACCATCAGATACGTCCAATGCCGCTCGCCCGGCCTCGAGAGGCCATGTCGATACTTGTCACGTTTGCAAATGCACCAGTGGCCGACGGCGGCATCCGTTACACTGAGCGACGTCTCGAGCGCGCCCACCGGCGTCTCGTTGCTACGGGGTTGGGCAGACGTGATGGCCGAGAAGTGTTCGTCACAAGCGCGCGCCGGCGATGCCATCCACTGTACTAGTTCGGGGTCGGCGAGGCGGGGGCTGACTGCTCCACGATAGCGGCCAGCGTAGAAACCCAGCGGGAGGCGGAAAGGCCTTCGCCCGTTCGGGAAGACCTCGAACCAGTTACTCGGTAGGCCGGGAGGCTCCTGCTCGAGCAATGCTCTCAACGCA
>Ga0066672_10000898_pt1 | contig 10203 bp, 13 predicted proteins | sample GraSoiAngelo_121_FD_62292 | JGI IMG/M metagenome (GOLD analysis project Ga0066672, IMG submission 62292) | Grasslands soil microbial communities from the Angelo Coastal Reserve, California, USA - 14_0919_12_20cm | ecosystem: Environmental > Terrestrial > Soil > Grasslands | place: USA...
AGGCCGCATTCCCCTGCGGACGAATCTATGGAAGGCAACAACACGCGGCTGGCGCACCCTACGACCACGCTTTGCAGGAAGACTTGAAACCGTTCGCCTGCGCATCGATGGAAACATTTCATGGCAAAAACGAGCGCGGGCGTGTTGCTGTATCGCAGGGCCGGTAAATCACTGGAAGTATTTTTGGTTCATCCCGGCGGTCCGTTCTGGGCCAAGAAGGATGATGGCGCGTGGTCCATTCCAAAAGGCGAATTCGCCCGGGGCCAGGACCCGGTCGAAGTGGCAAAGCGCGAGTTCGAAGAGGAAACAGGGTTTCCGCTCAAAGGTAAACTGCAGGCGCTCGAGCCCGTCAAACAGGCGGGCGGCAAGATCGTGTACGCCTGGGCAGTTGAGGGCGAAATCGACGCGAGTGCAATTCGCAGCAATACGTTCTCGATAGAGTGGCCGCCGCACTCGGGGAAGACCCAGGAATTTCCTGAAGTAGATCGGGCTTCCTGGTTTGATCTGGACACCGCGGGCAGGAAATTTCTGAAAAGTCAGGTGCCGCTGCTCGAGCAACTTCAGGAAAAGCTCCTGGAAGGCGCGTGACTGCTCGTATCGGGATTACATTGTGAGGACGGCGCGGAACCGGGCCTTGCCCTCCGCAACGCGCTGATACGCCTTCGTAGCCTCAGCCAACGGATACGTCTCGACTATCGACTTGACTTTGCCTTGGGCCACGTAATCCAGGGCTTCGTAGAGATATTCGGGGCCGTTTTGCTGGCTGCCAATGATTTGAATGCGTTTGATGATCAAGTCCATCACATAACACCTCCTTTGCCGTAGGTGCATGATTTTGCAGGAGGACCGCTAAGCGAGATCTCTCCAGCAAAATAAAGGGCAAGCAGCGAGAAGGGAGACGTCATGATGTCGGGAACCTCCCGTAACCCAGTTATGGAAGGGTTGACGGTCCTCCAGCTTCGGAATCCCGATGGAGAGAGAACGGCGCGTTATCGGTAGCTAAACCATCCCAGTTTTGCTATAGAATTCGCGGACGAGATCCAGCCTCGACGAAGAACCATGGTTTGGTTGGAGGTCACGATGAAGCACACAGCATTCAGGGCATCCGGCGGACGGGCGTACACGCCAAATCTCACATGGCGAACTATTCTAGCCGGCGCAGCGCTTGGCACCCTCTTCTTCGTCGCGTCGTGCGCGAATAAGCAGGCTTCTGGGCAACATGCAACCATTCTGATGCGGGATGGTACGACGCTAACCGGCACGGTCACGGCGACCTCGTCGTCGGAAATCATGCTGGCCGGCGACGACAATGCGACGCATACCATCCCGACGACGCAGGTGAAAACCATAGAGTATGACGATACGTCAGCCGCAGCAGCTTCGCCGACGCAACCTCTAGCCACGCCAACCCGGCACACTTCTTCGGCCAGGACCTCGTCCGACGCCCTGCACGAACATCACTACCATCCGACGCGAGCCGCAATTCATACCAAGACATACCTTCTGCCTGTCGGCACGCAAATTTCGGTGCGGACCGAAGACACCATCGACTCAGCCACTGCCGTCGAAGGCCAGACCTATCCGGCCGAAGTCACCGACGATGTTCTCGACGCCAACGGCGATGTAGTTATTCCTCATGGTTCGAACGCTCAGATGGTCATCCGATCAGCTTCGAAAGGAGGACGCTTTCATGGCACCTCCGATCTTGTGCTGGACTTGCAATCGATTTCGGTAGAAGGTCGGCAGTACATAATCAGTACGAGCGAGGTGCGAGAAAGCGGTAAGCAAGGGCTTGGCGCGAACAAACGAACCGCCGAATTTACAGGCGGTGGAGCTGCCATCGGCGCCATTATCGGGGCCATTGCGGGAGGCGGGAAGGGAGCGGCGATCGGAGCCGGCGCCGGCGCAGGAGGTGGCGCGCTGACTCAGATCCTGACCAAGGGCGGATCGCTCCGGGTGCCGGTGGAGACCGTGCTGACCTTCCAGCTCGACAAGGCCGTCCAAATCGTTGAGGCCAAGTGATCGCGCTGCGATGCCGAGGCAGGAATCTGCAGGCCACTCGAATGGCGCTCCCACGCCCTATCGTCGCCGAACCATTTCTCCAACGCGGCACGCAGTGTTCGGGCAGGCTCGTCGTTCCCGTCGCCAGATCCGAGCACCCATGGCACGTATAGCCGTCGGGCCGGATAAGCATTGGCGCTCAGATTCGCAGGACGCCCATAACAATGCGCTGTAACCGGGACGAGAGACGCCCAAGGAACAGCGACGGACCAGCGATAGATCCCAGGCGACCAGGAGGGACCGGCGCGACGACAGGTGCTGAAGTGTCTTGCTAGACTGTGCTCGATATGGATACCATGCGCGCCGCATACCACGAGGTGTACGTCTACACGATGGGCCGCCCTGGCTTTATCCTGCAGCACGTGGTGGACGCGTTCGCCGTGCAATCCGTGAGCGACGACAGCAGACCGATTGGCCTTGTTTTCGGGCTGGTCGGGCTTTATCTCCGCGTTGAAAAACAGTTTTCGGGCCGCCAGGTCCAGCGAGTACACATGGAGCTTGGACGCAGAAAACGAGAATGGCCGCGCGTGTATGTGCCCGAGGATCGCGGCAGCATGACGGTTGCCGATGTGCTCGCAGCATCTGCCGGGCCTGAACGTGACACGGCGATCGACAATTGGTGCCGATCCGTGTGGACTGCTTTCGGCGCCAATCGCGAGACCATCATCGCCCTCTTGCGGGAATATCAGATCGCTTAGATGGCGTAATGTCGAGCTTCGGCCGGTTTTGCCCGTCACTTGTAAGCAACCGCAACGTTTCGGAGACTGATCGTTCAACTTAAATCAGATATTTCTCGAGCGGCTCCCAGTAGTTCCCTTTCCACCCGTCGGCGAGATGCTCGCCTTTGCCTTGCGGAAAACCAGCCTGGTCAAAGATAATTTTCGTACCGGAGCCCTGCTCGGTGAGATCGAACTTCACAATCGAGTAGATACCTGGATTCCAGTCGACCACACGCCAGGCTTGGACAATTCGTTCGTTCGGCACAAGCTCGATGTGTCGTCCTACGATATGCCCGCCAAAAAGCGTGAACGGACCGCCCGCTTCCCGGCCGATCTGCGTGCGCTTGTTTCCCGGCGCCATGCCGGACTGCATGGCCGCACTGAGCAGTGTGACCCTCTCGAATTGCTTTTCGTCGGTCAGTGCTTCGTACACGCGCTTCGGATTCGCTTTGAAGACTGGTTCTTGGTGTATGGATTCTGCGGTACGAGAAACCTCCTCCTCAATATGTGCCAGTGCGCTAATGGAACCCATACCGAGACTGGTAAGTGCGGCGGTAGCACCGACAAGCATTTGCCTGCGGGTGCGCAGCTGGTCGAGCGTAGGCAGGTCCCTTGTGTCGTTCATCTTTCCCTCCGAGATGGCAACCTTTTATTACCCTCTGCGGATTGCATGCAGCATCTGCATGAAAACCCTAAACGAAAATATGTTCAAGATAATATTTTTCTGGCCGCACTGGGTTCGAGTCATACTTGCTGCGTTTACCTTCGGGGAAACCTTATTCCTTATCCCGCTGGCCACCGCGTGGAAGTTAGAAAAAGCATCGTTGACAGTGCGCGCAGGTTTTTGGCAAACACTGTTTTGGCAAACACTGGACTTTTGCGGTGTTGATGGTTATGGTCGGGGAAGATCGAGGAGCACGGTATCCGAGCGCTCCTGGACGCGTTCGAGGACCACTTCACGACCATCCGGGGAGACATCGAAGTCGCGAATGTCGAAGTCGGGAGTCAGGTTAGTCAACTGCCGTTCGGCGCCCGTGTCGAGGGCGATGAGCCAGAGATTCTTATGTTGGATCTCTCCTCGCAAGAGCACGAGTGCCTGTCCTCCCGGCAGGAAAGCGATGTGTCGAGCTCCCCTGGTCAGGGTCAGGGCAGGTAGGGGATGGGCCGCGGCCTCAGCTGTGACAGCTTTCACCGAAAATGTCGTGCCAATGTCAGGCCCAGAGTAGAGAACGAAGCGCCCATCCGGCGCCCACGCAGGATCGATTGAGTACTCCCGGACAAAAACAGCAGGCGGACGACCATCGACGGGCACGCGAAAGAGGTGCGGAACGCCGCGATCCTCTACAGCCGAGGTGATCGATTGGCTGTCGGGCGCCCATGCGGGAGCGCCCTGTAGGTCAAGCGAATCGGCCACGATCCGGGCGTTCGTGCCGTCGGCTTGCATCATGTACAAAAGCGTCTTGCCGTGTCGGCGGACAGAGAATGCAATAGCGTGTCCATCGGGTGAGATTGCCAGTCCCCCAGAGACTCGCGCATCCTGACCACTCCACAGCTCCGTGACATTTCCGTTGACGAGCTTCCAGATAAGGGCTTGAGCGAGGGATGTGCAGAAACACTTGCCGAGAACCGAGTTGGGCTATAATCGGGCGACTTATTTTCTCTCCGGTTCTCCTCGAGGTGACGCTTATGGACACCGACACTGCGTTGCCCAGCACTTCTACGCTGAGCCCCGCGAACATCCAACTCATGCAGCTCACCACGGCGTGTTGGACGTCGCGTTGCCTGCATGTCATCGCCGAGTTAGGAATTGCAGATCTCATCGGTGACCAGCCGCAATCCACGGATGCACTTGCAAAAAGCACCGGTACTCAGCCGCAGCCACTCTATCGCGTGCTGCGGCTGCTGGCCTCCGTTGGAATCTTCGAGTGGAAGCATGGAGTCTGGCATCATACGGATGCATCGCGCTTCCTTCGTTCCGACCACCCTGAATCTTTGCGGGATTACGTCCGCATGCTCGGTCTGCCGGCGTTCTGGAGCGCCTTTGGTTATCTGGATCATTCGTTGCGTACGGGCAAATCTGCGTTCGCAAAGCACCACCCGGAGGGCGTCTTCGGATATCTGGTCAGTCACCCGGAGGAGAGCCGTATTTTCGATGCGGCCATGACCTCGAAATCGCATCGCGACATCGCCGCCATACTGCCTGCGTATGATTTCTCGCGATTCGGCACCATCGCCGACATCGCCGGCGGACGTGGCCACCTACTGCGTGCGATCTTGAAGAGTTCACCGAAAACGCAGGGAATCCTCTTCGATCAGCCACACGTAGTAGCCGGAGTCACGCCGGAAAAAGGTGAGAAGCTCGCCATGGTTGGCGGCGATTTCTTCGCCGACGCTATGCCTAGAGCCGACGCCTACCTGCTGATGAATGTCATCCACGACTGGCCTGACGCGGAGTCCATCAAAATCCTGTCCGGCATCCGGCGCGACATGCCGCCTCATGCCCGAGTGCTGACTATCGAGACCGTTGTCCCACCTACGCCTGGGCCGCATCTCTCGAAGGAACTCGACATTGCAATGATGGCACTCCCCGGTGGCATGGAGCGCACTCAGGAGGAATACGCCGAGTTGGCTTCAAAATCTGCTCTTCGATTGGAGCGTGTTGTGCCAACCATGAGCCCATATTCAATCCTGGAAATGGCCGCCGCCTAAAAGCACAACGTCTCCGGCAGAATTGCCTACCCGGTCGGTAAAAGCCAGGTAGTCGGCAACTCTGCCCTGGCGGTTAACTTCCGGGTGGCTCGTAACTCGACCGGATTAGGGAGGAATGCGCAGAGAGTCCGTTCAGCCAACTCACTCTCCGCGCAGCAATATCGCAGGATCGATTGACAGCGCGCGTCGCACCAGAATCCACCTAGCCACCAGCCCCAGCAAGGACATCGCCAGAGCGACGCCGGTCAGCACCAGCGGGTCGCGGAGTTGCCTGGTACACGAGACCCGGCCAGTATGCCGACTCCCCCATAAGCGCTGCGTGCGCGTCCGCGAAGGCGGTGAGGTGCGCGAGACCGTGACTGTCGACCGTGGCTGTTTTGCGTGCATGCTCGGCGGCGTGGACAAGAAACGTTGTTCATCGTCGCCACCGGGTGGCGCGCCATGGACAAAATTGCCGAATTGGCGGAAGCGCGGACCGGACAGGTGCTCACCTTCGAGGCGCCGTCACCCCACGCCGGGTGGCCATAGAAAACCTCTGGCTCAAAAATGGCGCGATTTCCTGATTGTTTGTCTTTCTATCCTCAGGCAATATGGCTGAAAGCTCTGGGAGATTAACACTGGAGCGAAAGCGATGCCCACCCTTCGCGCCCCCGACAGCCGGCGATCAGAGCGCATCGTCAGGACAAGACGCGGTAGTATCGTCGCTAACCTTAGAGGGCGACCCGAGAGATTTCCCTGCTTGATTGTCGACAGCTCCCAGAACGGCTTCAGACTTCGCGGATATTTCAGCAAACTGAGGCGCGGACAAACCGTCGAGGTCATTCCAGAGGATGAGCCTTTCAACACTGTTTCCTGCAGCGTTGTATGGATCGGCACGCGAGGGTCAAAACAAGAAGGTCAGATCGGAGTGCACGCGGAAAAAGGATGAGACGGCCCGGCGGATTCTCTCATAGTTAGAAAGGCGAATGGAAGCGCAGCGGCCACAGTTCAAGGATGGCCCGAATAGAGGCCGGCCCGGGCAAGGTCAATGTCTTCACGCGAAACGAGTTCAACGTTCATTGGTGAGTGTGCTCTCATCACGATTCTCTCGGTAAATTAAGCAGCTCGTGACGTTTCCGTTCATGCGCTCGGGCACCAACGCTGATACTTCTCTGATAATTCCCTCCAACGTGGGGCGCACCTCGTCAAGACTCTTTATCTGCGAGAGGCGACCTACAGCCAATTCACGCGCCAGCGTTTTGCTGGCCTCGCCGAAGCCCATCACGAGGAGGCGGCCGTATAGGAGTTCATGCTCGACGAAATTCTCGCTCTTGGTCCACCCCAAACACCGGAAACGTTTCTGCCCGGCATCGTAGCCCATCAGGCGCAGATCTTCGTTGTGGACCGGCGGGCACCGCAATAGGCCCTGGGCCGCGAGCGGGACTGCGGTCGCAAGATATTCAAAAAGCTGCTCGTCACCGCGGCTTTCCTCCACGAGCGGTTGCAGACTACGTACGAGCACATCAAAGAATTCTTTGTCCCCAGCGGCGGCGATGATGATGTTCGGTGTGAAAAAATGAAACTCGGGAACGCCGTCACCGACCGAGCTTCCGTTACCGTTCTCGTCTTTGGCGACTGCCCTGCCGTCGCAAGCTATTGCGACAAAATCTTCCGTCAGCCACCCCACGACCAGGGACATTACTGGATCCTTTCGTTGATGAGAGGCGGGACCAACACCGCCTCCGCCAAAGGTGCTCACACCGCAGTTCTCGTGGTAGAAAGTCCTCGCTGCTCTTGAAGTTCACGCACTGCGCTGCCCGTCGTTTACGGTATTCCATCAAAGAACGTACGCGGCCAGCCCTAAACGATTCCCCCTCAGGCTGACTCGTCAACTTGCCCTGAGCTTTTTTGTGAAAAATCGCTTATGCCGCGGCTAACGCCGTCAAGACAGACGCAGATGTACTCTTCCTACGCATACTAGCTGAGAAAGCGCCCACGGAAATAGAGCCTACACCGAAAATACGAATCCTAGAAGATGTCCCGTAACTCCGCAACTCCGGGATCACCTCACTTGGTCGACGTCGGGATCCCGCAAGCCACGAGATTCTCACGACTTCGCACCGTGCATGGATTTGTTCGCTTCGGTTCCGCAAGATGGTGGAGTCCCTATGAAACCGCCACGACCAGTATGGTGGCATCGTCCTCAAACTCGCCGCCACAGAACTCGGTGACCAGGTCGAGCAAGAAGCGGTGCAGCGCTTCAGCCGACAGTTGACGACCACGAAGGGAGGCCGCGACCAGCCGCTTCTCCCCAAATTCCTCCTCCTCTCCGTTTACTGCCTCGGTGACCCCGTCGGTAAACATCACGAGGCGGTCGCCGCTTCGCAAGTCGATTTGCCCCTGAGCGTAGGCGGCTTCCTGGAAGGCACCCACGATCAAGCCACCTTCCTCCAGCCGCACCTGGGTCCCATCCTGGTGTGTCAGAACAGGTGCGTTGTGCCCGGCATTGGTGAATTGTAGAGTTCGAGCCTCCGCGTCAACCACGGCATAGAAAAGGGTTATGAACTTGTCCTCCGTCGTGTTAACCCACATCACGCGGTTGGCCTTCGCCACGAGCTCACTAGGCGAAGTGCTTTCCGTCGCCAACGCCTTGACCACCGCCTGCAGGTTGCACATCAGCAGCGCCGCCGGCATTGCTTTGCCCGACACATCCCCGATACAGAGACCTAGCTTGCTTTCGCTGAGTTTGAAGACATCAAAGTAATCCCCTCCCACAATGCGCGCTGGACGCCAGCTGCCCGAAATCTCAAGACCCGGGGCCTGTGGAATCTGCTTGGGCAGCAGCTTCTCCTGAATTTCTCTAGCCTCCTGATACTCCTGAGCTTGTTTGCGAAGTGCCAGGTTATAGATCGCCGAAGCTGTCGTGTCGGCTGCGGCGGCCAAGAATTCAATCTCGTCGGGCTCGAATTCCTGGTCGGAAAGTTTCCGACCCAGGCTGATAAATCCGATCGGCTCCTCTCCGCGTCGCATGGGCACGATTGGCGCCGTGCCGAGTTGCTTCACCGCCAGTTGCTCGGCGTCCGGCAGATGGCTCGGCGGTCGAAACGCGACACCAGCCGACGCCAGGAGAGGAGTGTTCCCGGCAAGGCGAAGGCCCTTTAGCAACGTTGTTGGCTCGATCCGATCATGAAGACCAACCTCCACGGCAGGCATGAAGGCTTGCTCCCGCAGGGACTTGCGAAAGATCACGGCATTGCGGACTTGCAGTACCTGCACGAGGGAGAAGACACTCGACACGGTGCCCGGCTTGAAGAATACCGTCCTTCTTTGAACCCCTCCGGCATCGCGGGCGCGCAGTAGAACCCGGCCCATCCCTCGTGCTGCCAAGCGACAAAGCGAGCTGCCATCCAACTCGCCGTGACGACCAGGAGGGAATAGCTAACCGCCAAGATCCCATTTCGCCCTTGAGCCTCAGCCATGCGCGACCTTCGGGCACCCTCTGCGCGCCCGGACGATAAATCTGATGATGCGCCATTGTATCAGGCCTTCCGCGGCGGCAACTTCAGGCTTCCCCCAGAAAAGCAGCATTGTTAAACGCGATGCAACAACGCAGGAGAAGACCCGCCAAGGTTATCCTGTTCACGTCGTGGATAACGCCGTAGGCTCGTCCAGGAGAGCGCGGAATGAAAGCTCCGAAGATAGCGGTCTGGATAGCAGTCGGAATCGGCGTCGGCGTGGCAATTGGCGCTGCGACACACGCAATGGCCCTGTCGATATGTATCGGCATTGTGGCAGGCGCTGCGATTGGCGCGGCTGTGGGGAGGCGTTGAAAGCCGAGGCCCAGAGTTCCGCTTGATTCGCGGCTGTTCCTTGTTGCTGTCGCACTCATGTCGTGGCTGGGTTGCAGTTGCGCGCAAACACAGGCTTCCCACCGGAGACCATCGCAAAGACACGGAGACGGATCAACTCGCGGACGGTCGGCAACTCTTGCGCAAACGGCGCCGCGGGAGATTTGCCCGTCACAACCACCCAGGGTGTACCTCTATAATCTTCGCATGGACCATCACGCACTCGCGGCCGTCAGTATTACGGGTAGTCTTCTCGATGTGGTAGGTAGCCTCTACCTTGCTTATGACCTGCTGGGTGGACAGCACGGCCCTTTACGGTTGCTGACCCGAGCCGTCACGTACTCCCTGGTCTTCGGCATCGGCTATGGCCTTGGCCTTGGGCTGTTTTTTGGCGTAGCTGCCGGCATGGCAACCGGTATCAGCGTGTCGATTGAACTCAATCGAGCGGCTCGGGGATTCGATCATTACGCTTTGCGGTGGGAGGGAGTGTTTGCCGCCATCCGCGGGGTCGGGGTCGGAGTGGGATTGTACAGGGTTGTAGGCTTCGGATTTGCAACTTCATTTGCCGCTCTCATCACCGCCGGCCAGATCTTCGGGTATTCTCGCGGTATGCGTCCGGCCATCGATTATGCCGCCTCTCGGCGTCCACGTTTGACACGCCGGCAGTTTTGGGGCACCGTCGTGCGTACGCTCGGCTACATTGCTTCGGCACTGGTCTGCAGCACCTTCATCCATCACGTGGATCACCCGTGGGCTTTTGCGATTCGTGTGGGTTTGGTGACGGGCATCGTCACCGGCGTCGGGGTTACGTTCAATCCCTATATCGAATACTACGCGGACAACCTTCCCGAGCGGCGGCTCGGAGCATTCGGCATAGGACTCCTCTT
>Ga0066672_10000906_pt1 | contig 10177 bp, 7 predicted proteins | sample GraSoiAngelo_121_FD_62292 | JGI IMG/M metagenome (GOLD analysis project Ga0066672, IMG submission 62292) | Grasslands soil microbial communities from the Angelo Coastal Reserve, California, USA - 14_0919_12_20cm | ecosystem: Environmental > Terrestrial > Soil > Grasslands | place: USA...
CCATACGCCCTTGGCTCTCAGGTCTTCCTGCCAATTGCGAATCCGGCTGCGGTTGTCTTTGTCTGTAAGAATGAGGTTGGCCTGCACCCAGGATATCCGGCCGCGGGCATAGATCAGCAATTCGCCGATGCGTTTGGTATCCATGCGGCAGTTCTTGTTTAGCTCCGCGCGGCCCTCCGGAGTAATGGATTCGATGCCGCACTCCATGGAAATACAATGGGCGCGCCCTAGCAGATCGAGAGATTCTTCATTCCACAGATCAATCCTGGTCTGAAGACCGATCTTGACCGGACGCTCGGCGATACCCTCCAGCAGACGGCGCATATTCATCCCGACCCCAAAAATTTCGTCGATGAAATAGACGTACTGCACGCCACGGCTTACCAGCGTGTCGATCTCCTGTAGCACCGCATCTACGCTGCGCTCGCGGAATTTATTGCGGAACAGGGTCTTATTACAAAAAGTGCAGGCCCAGGGGCAGCCGCGCGCGAATTCCAACTCCGCGCCAATTCCCTGCTCCGGGGTAAATACATGATGCCGATGCCAGTGGGCCTCCACGTTGTAATTGCGGAAATCCAGCGACCCCAGCGCAGCCATGTCCGTCACGCCCAGCTCAGAGCTGATATGAACACCGGCTTCGGTCTTGAAACAGCAGCCGGCAATCTCTCGCCAGGGCCGGTCCGCCAGTTGAGCAAGAGTCTGATCGGGTTCGCCGCGCATGGCCACATCACACCCGGTCTTGCGAATGGCCGCCGCGGGGGTGGCGGAGGGATGCGGCCCAATCGTCACCGTCACCGCCTTGCTGTTCAGTCCTCGAATCCACTCCATCGGCACTCGCAACTCCGGCGGTGGACAACGCCAGAACAGGTATGAGGGAGCGGTGGGGATTACCAGAAAATCAGGGGCAAAAGCATCCACGCGCCTCTTGAGCTCTTCCACCGTGAGGTTTTCGGTTTGCGCATCGGCCAATAGCGTTTCGTGCCCGGCGTGCCGGATCTGATCGCAGGCAAACATCAACTCCAGAGGGACATGCGGGTCTTTACAACCAAAGTAGGTGGATCCTTTAAAGTCCCAATTGGGATTGACCAGCGCGAATTTCATCCAGCCCTGCCGGAAAGTTCGGTAGCCATCGCGAAAGTCTCTGCGGGGGCGATGCGGCGGTCAATGAGGTTGTGGTTCTCTTCCCAAAAATGCCACATGGCCTTGAGGGTCTGCTGAACGTTCGTCTCCGGTTTCCAGCGGGTGGCCCGCTGGAGCTTGCCGTAATCCGTTATGTAGACAAGCTGGTCCCCGAGACGGCGCTCATCCAGCACATATTGGATGTTGTGACCGGTCATCTCTTCGATCTGCTCAATCAGTTCCAGTAAGGATGTGGTGTTTTCCATGCCGCCGCCAATGTTGTAGATCTCGCCGCTCGTTGTCTCCGGATGCTGCCGGACCGCATCAAAAGCCCTGATCAGATCGCTCACGCACAGGACATCGCGCACCTGCCGGCCATCCCCGTAAATCACAATGGGTTTCTGGCGGAGGGCGGAATAAAGAAAGTGCGCCACCCATCCCTGGTCCTCAGTGCCAAACTGCCTGGGCCCGGCAATGCAAGACATGCGAAAAACTACAGTGGGCAGCTTATAAATGCGGGCAAAATCATGCACGTATTGGTCGGCAGAGCCCTTCGAGCATCCATAGGGCGAGTGGAAGTCCAGGGGCTGTGATTCGGAAACACCCTGATGGTGGGGATAAACATAGTTCGTCCGGGTGACGATAGGAGCGCCAAGCTTCAGGTCTCCATAGACTTTATTGGTGGAGGTGAATAAGAGAAACGGCTGATGCCCACTTCTACGCGCCGAATCCAGAATATTGAAGGTGCCAATCAGGTTCACCTCAAAATCCAGACGGGGATCGTCAACCGAGGTGGTTACCGCTGCCTGCGCGGCAAAGTGATAGACTTCCGTGGCCTGGGCCACCGCTTTTTCCACCATGCGGACATCTCGAATGTCGGCGATGGTAACTTGCAGACGTCCCGAGCCGGCTGTCACCTTTCGGAGCCATTCCAGGTTATGGTGGACTCCGGCGCGCGTGAGATTGTCGAAAATGTGTATCTTGGCGTCTGTGCCGGTGAGCAGATGATGCGCGAGATTGGAGCCAATGAATCCAGCTCCTCCAAAAATGAGCACAGAGCGCGTTTGTGACGTGTTCATGTCTTCCCCTTCTGCTTGATCTATGCAGTCAATCCATAATCACTTAGCTGCGCTACCGCTTCAGCCGCACGGTCTTTGGGTTCCTGGGAACGTAGCCATCCAACCAACTCTTTCAAGCCTTCGGCAAAGCGGACAGCAGGTTGATATCCAAGGAGCGTCCGGGCGGCTGAAATATCACCGAAACAATGCCGTATGTCCCCCGCCCGGTACTTGCCCGTCAACTCTGCCGGAATGTAGATTTCCAGGGCGCTGGACAACGCCATGGCTACCTCGCGGATGGAAATTGCTTCTCCGGAACCGATATTCAGCGCGCGGCCATCCGCTTCTGAGCGCTCCATGGCCAGCAGGTTTGCGCGAACTGCATCGTGTACGCTCACAAAGTCGCGCATCTGCTTGCCATCTTCAAACACTAATGGATGATTGCCGTTGAGCAGGCGAGCGGCAAAGATTGCGGCCACGCCGGTATAGGGATTGGAAAGCGCCTGCCGGGGCCCATAGATGTTGAAGTACCGGAAGGCCACCACCGGAAGCCCGTAAGTGCGGCCATAGAGCAGGCACATCTCTTCCTGGTCTTTCTTGGAGAGCGCATAGATCGAACTACATTGCACCGGCTTGGATTCATCGGTTGGAATGGGGGTCAGCACCTCGCCGCACTGGGGACAGAACACCTCCCACTGCCGGGCTTTCAGTTGTTCCGCAGAGCGAGTTGCCGGAGCCATGTCGCCGCATTGAGCGCACAGATATTTGCCTTCACCGTAAATCGACATGGAAGAGGCCACCACCAGCTTTTGCACCCGGTTCTTTCTCTCCAGGAACGCCTGCAACAACACTGCGGTTCCCTGGGTATTGGCGCCCATGTAGTGGGAAATTTCATACATCGATTGGCCTACGCCCACGGCCGCCGCCAGATGGAAGACCACGTCAATGCCTTCCAGCGCCCGGTGTACAGCATCCGCATCGCGCATATCGCCCTTGATCAGCTCCGCTTCAGCCGAGAGATAACCGGGAAGCTGATCGCCGTGGACTTGAGGCGTCAGGTTGTCAAAGACGCGAACGTTGTGTCCGGCGGAGACCAAGGCATCCGCCAGATGCGATCCCACGAATCCGGCTCCGCCCGTGATCAGAATATTCTTGGCCATCCTTATTTGGCTCCTATCAGAATTTCGCCGGCCTTCACGTTCCTTCTTGCGTCGTTTGCCGGAGCATACTTTCGCACGGTCCATGCGGCAAAATCGGCAAAATCGGTGGCTTGCCGGGGCGGACTGGTATAGTGCGGCACAACTCCCAGGTGCTCCGGAGTAAAACATAGTGTCATGGTGGTGCGAAAAGGCTCAAGCGCGCACATCTGCCGGTCGAACCAGGCTTCTGCATTGGGACGGAACCAATCCGCCCAACTCACGCCGGTACGCACATGCTCCACGCCCAATCTCTGCAGCCATTCCACCGCCAGTTCCAGGCGAGGGTCTTCATAGTGGAACCACTGGCAGATTCCAAGACCTGCGGGAAAGCTTCCGGCAGCCAGCTTGGGCGAGCCGTCTTCCCGCAGCAGGCCCATGTAGTAATGGCGATAGTAGGCGCTGCCTTCAGCTTCTTTGTGGCGCGTGGTAGCCGTCCAGGTGGCGGGCAGGTCCATCAGGCTGTACCAATGCACACGCTCCACCGCCGGCAACAGCAATTCCGCAGTACGCTGGATGCCAAACACCTGCACCTCTTCCGCCCCGAAAGAAGATACGCCCGCCTCCGAAACCCATACGAGCTTCCGGGTTACCGCCCGAATCTCGTCAATCTTTTTGGGCCAGTCATGAATGCTCCAATGGTTCCAATCCAGAGGAAACCCATGCACGGACACAATGTCGATGGCGTCAAGCACGCCATAAGATCCGAGCAGATCGATAAAATTCGGATCGATGGGGGAGATGCCTCCCAGCGCCACCAGCAAGCCTGGGTTCTCCCGGCGAATGGCTTTGCTTGCCGTGATCACCATTTCGGCGAACATCTTCCATTCGGGATCAACCTTGAAATCCCAATGAGAGAGGTTGTTCGGTTCGTTCCACAGCATCACTGCTTCAACCATTGATTTCGCACCTTTGCGGAAAGCCGGACCAGTCTACAGCGTGCCCGCCAGTTCATGATCAAGAATATATTGGCCGTCTCTCTGTACGCTGGCCGGCAGGCAGACCCAGGTTTCCGGTTCCGGATGTCCCACAATCGCGAGGCCGGAGCTTCGCAGCATTCCCTCCATGGCCCCATGATTGGGTATCCACCAGTTGGTGGGATCGTTGGCATAGTTCTTTTCGATAAAGTACATGGAGGGAAAATCCGGGTCCTCAAAAATTTTTTTATTCCAGAAGTGGTAATCGTCTTTTAAAACTGGGCTGGCCAACGATCCCCGAATCATGGTTTGGAAAATCAGCTTCCCTTGTACTTTTTTGATTACCTTATCCAGGGCATAGAGCGGATAGCGCAAATGGTAGAAGACGCCCATGAAGAGGACGTAATCGAACTGGCCGTCAATTTTATCCACATGATAAACGGAGAGCTTTTCAAACTCTATCTCCAGATCCAGCACCTCGGCGGCAAATTTAGCCTGGTTGAGATAACGGTCGTCCACGTCCACCGCGACAACGCGGCTCGCGCCCCTTTTTTTCAGCTCAATGGAGTAGAAGCCCCCATTACAGCCCAGGTCAAGTACGCTTGCCCCGGACATATCCTGAGGAAAGACGAGGGCCACGTCCCGCCACTTTACCCCTGGAAAATCGCCAAGAAAATGGTTGGGAGCGGTCTGCACGCCGTTCAGATTAATATTGTGAAACCATTCTCCCAGCTCCGCGATGCGGTTCTCGATTTTGGTTTGTTCCGAGGTTTTCTGTGGGCTTTCGTAAGGAATGACATTGGTTTCGATCATTGCCCTCTCGCAGACTGAAAAAAATGGATACGCACTGCTTCTGCAGTTTAGACTGCTTAAGGAGGTACTTGGGATGTCTGGACCTGGGCGGCGTGATTGACGCGCGCTCTCTTATGCGACAATGACAGCTCCGATGAAGATAAGACCAACTGTTTCATGCATTATCATTGCATTCCTGCTAGCTGGGACGGGGCCTTTGCTTTCCGGCCAGTCTCCCCGACAGGCTCAGACGATCCGGCCGCCCGAGTACTCCTTTAAGGTCATTCGAGTGTTCCCTCACGATCCGACTGCCTTCACGCAAGGCCTCTCTTACCGCGACGGCTTTCTGTACGAAGGTACGGGCCTTGAGGGACACTCGTCGCTTCGCAAAGTGCGTCTTGAGACGGGAGAGGTTGTTCAACGAGTCGACTTGGCCTCAGAGTTCTTTGGCGAGGGCATTACCATGCTCAAGAACGAGATTGTGCAACTCACGTGGCATTCACAGACAGGATTCGTCTACAACGTGAGCGACTTCCGTTTGCTTCGCCGGTTCTCGTACCCAGGGGAGGGCTGGGGCCTGGCCACTAATGGCCGCGAGATTTTCATGAGTGACGGCACGAATGAAATTCGCATTCTCGATGGCGCTACGCTTCAGGAAAAGCGCCGTCTCAAGGTCCACGATGGAAGCATGCCGATCGATCAGTTGAATGAGTTGGAATTTGTGGAGGGAGAGATATTCGCCAACGTGTGGCAGACGGATCGGATTGCCAGAATCTCTCCGCAAAGCGGTAAAGTCACCGGCTGGATCGATCTCAAGGGCATTTTGAGCCCTATGTATCAACTTGAATCGGGCGCTGTGCTCAACGGCATCGCTTACGATCCCACTGGAAAGCGCCTCTTTGTCACCGGCAAACTGTGGCCGCGCATTTTCGAAATCCAACTGGTTCCGAAACAGGCGAAATGAGACACGGTATTCCTGACCCGAATCCAAGCAAGAATTGCAATAAGGCCATTCAGATCCGGGGCTTGCTGAGCTGAAATGATAAACTCATTGTCTATGTCCCATCCGGTGTGCTGAAAATCTGGATCCAGGAAAAGCGCTTGGCTATAAAAACCGAACCTAAAAAGGCAGAGAAGAAAAAAGCGGAAAAACCACGAGAGACGCCTTCTGAATCTCTTTCCGGTATTGCGGCGGTACTGGTTTCAGGGCTCTTTATCATAACCTTTGTCGTCCAGGCGTTTGAGATTCCTTCGCGCTCCATGGTCAACACGCTCTTGGTGGGCGACCACGTATTTGTGGACAGGCTCACGCCCGTCAACGGCTCCAGGATCTTAGGGCCGCTCATGCCCTATCGAGAGGTTCACCGGGGCGATATTGTCGTGTTCATCTCTCCGGTCCAGCCGGGCCTGCATGTGGTAAAGCGAGTGATGGCCATACCCGGCGATAAGATCCACCTTAGCAATGGCGTGGTCTACAGGAACGGCGAGGCCCTCACCGAGCCCTATGTAATCCATTCGGGAAACGCGAACAGCTATGCCGACAATTTTCCTGCGGTTTCCCACCAGTTCGGAGGCAGCCAGGTATCTTCAGAATGGCCGATGGTGGTACACGACCATATGGACAAAAATGGGAAAGACCTGGTCGTTCCACCCGATAGCTACTTCGGCATGGGCGATAATCGCGATGACAGCCTGGATAGCCGCTATTGGGGTTTTATCCCCCGTGAAAATATCATTGGACGTCCGCTCGTGATCTATTGGTCCTTCGATACGCCGGAAGACCAGTACACGCACACGGAGATGACGGAACGGGCAGGATTCATCTTTCATGTGATCATCCACTTTTTCGACAAGACCCGGTGGCGGCGAATGTTTCACATGGTGCGTTGATGACGGAAAAAAGCTTGCCTGCAAAAACCGAAGTTACAAACAGCAAGAAGCTGGAAAAGCCACGACAGCAGCCGACTGAATCCCTTTCCGGCATTGTCGCGGTAGTGATTTCTGCGATCTTTATCATTACCTTTGTCTTCCAGGCGTTTGAGATTCCTTCGCGCTCCATGGTCAAGGCGCTTCTGGTGGGCGACCACGTAATTGTGGACAGGCTCACTCCCGGCAACGGCTCCAGGATTTTAAGCCTATTCATGCCCTATCGAGAGGTTCACCGGGGCGACATTGTGGTGTTCATCTCCCCTGTCCAACCAGGCCTGCATGTGGTCAAACGGGTGATGGCGATACCCGGGGATAAGATCCACCTTCGCGATGGCGTGGTCTACAGGAACGGCGAGGCCCTGAACGAGCCCTACGTGTCTCACTCAGGAAACTCGAGTTCTTATGCCGACAATTTTCCTTCCGTCTCCCCTGAGTTTATTGGAGGCGCGGTATATCCGGCATGGCCGGCGGAGGTGAGCGCTCATAAGCAAGGCGAGGATCTGGTCATTCCACCGGACAGTTACTTCGGCATGGGCGATAATCGCGATGACAGCCTGGACAGCCGCTACTGGGGTTTCATTCCCCGTAGAAATATCATCGGACGTCCGCTCGTTGTTTACTGGTCCTTCGATACGCCGGAAGACCAGTACCCGCGCACCGCGATGAATGAGAGAGCGGGATTCGCTTTTTATGTGATCGTCCATTTTTTCGACAAGACCCGATGGCGGCGCATGTTTCATATGGTGCGTTGATGGCGGTTTCACCACGCAAGAAGATCCTGTCGCGCAACAAAATCATCGTTGCACTTGCAGTTGTCATCCTACTCGCGGTTTTCCTGCCGCCAAAAATAAATGGAGCTCGCTTCAGCAGGCAGCTGGCCTCCACTTTGAGCCAGGCTCTTGGCCGTGAGGTCAAGATCGGATCGGTAAATTTTCGGCTGCTGCCCCGCCCCGGATTCGATCTCTACGATTTTGAGGTGCTCGACGACCCTGCCTTCAGCGCCGAACCGCTGCTGCACTGCGGCCAGGTCACCGCCGACCTGCGGCTGGCCTCTTTGTGGAGAGGACGGCTGGAGATTGCCAACCTGAAGTTGCAGAACGTAGCCGACAAGACTCCGCCCAGCTTGAATCTTGTTTACGCCAATGGACATTGGAATGTTGAATCGCTGTTGAACCGCGTGGAACAGGTTCCGACTGCGCCTACGTCGAAAAAGAGCCCGGAGCAAAGGTCCCGCTTCCCTTATATCGAAGCCGATGCCGGGCGTATCAACATAAAAATCGGCCCTGAAAAGAAGCCTTATGCGCTCACCAACGCCGATTTCTCTTTCTGGCTCGCTTCAGAGGATCAGTGGCATGTACGCCTGGAAGGGTACCCGGTCCGCACCGACATGAATCTGAGCGATACCGGCACTCTTAAAATAGAAGGAGACCTGCGGCGCTCCTCCGACCTGCGTGATCTGCCGCTGAAACTGCAAATTTCCTGGCAGCAAGTCCAATTAGGGCAACTCTCCAGCCTGGTGCTGGGATACGACAAAGGTTGGCGTGGCGGACTGGATTTGAGTCTCCAACTGGAAGGCTCACCTGCCGATCTGCATATCACTGCAGAAGCCGATTTACAGGATTTCCGACGCTATGACATCACCCAGCGCGAAATGTTGCGGGCTACCACCAACTGCCGGGGCCGGTATGACTTGAACGTGCTGAACTTCGATTGCAACACCCCGATTGAAGGAGGAGGGCTCCGCTTGGCCGGAAGCTTCGCGCCTCGGGAACCTCGAGACTATGATCTGTCACTGGCCTTGAACCGGGTTCCCATGGCGTCACTGACAGCCTTGGCCCGCCATGCCAAGCGCGGCCTGCCCGATGACCTTACGGCCACCGGCGAGATCAGCGCCGCATTTGGTTTTCATGCCCACCGGGACGCCCCTCCGGATTGGCATGGGGCCGGCGCGACTTCAAACTTCTTGTTGCAATCCGCTCTGGCATCCAAGCCGATCCAGGCTAGCGCCATTCGCTTTCACATGGGCTCCGCAACCAAAGACGCTTCTGGGGTGATACCTGCCATGGCCACTTTGAAGCCTCTTGCGAGAAGACTCCGCGCAAGAAAATCCGAGCCAAAGTTGCCGTCGCAAGCGTTGGCCATTGAGCCCTTTTCCGTCCAGTTTGGAACACCAACTTCCCTGCAGGCCCAGGTTGTTCTGAACGCCAAAGACTATTCCGTGGCGCTAAAAGGCACAGCGCCTCTGGAACGCCTGCTGGAACTCGGCAGGATGAGTGGATTCCCTTCGCGGGTTGTGAATACCACCGGGACCGCAGACATCGATTTGACCGTAGCTGGGGCGTGGGCTAATTTCGCTCCTGCAAAGCTGATCGGCGCAGCTCACCTGCAGAATGTAAGCGCCAGAATCCCGGGCGTACAGTATCCCCTGCTGCTCTCCACGGCGGATGCACAATTTACCGATGCTGAAATGGTGCTGAGCCACATAGCAGCCCAGTTTGGACATTCCCCCATCGCATTCGCAGGGTCGGTGAGCAAGCCTTTGGTCTGCCAGACCGAACCTCTATGTGCGCTCCAGTTTGACCTTCACGCAGCCGCCCTGGCGACCTCCGATATTGCCACGCTTTTCGGCTTGAACCAAAACCGATGGAACTTGCCCTTTCTTTCCAGCTCCAGTCCAGGTCAGTTTCCCGATTTTCGCGCGTCCGGAACTCTCTCTTTAGAGACACTCAGGATTGTCGATCTTCCAGTTGAAAAATTCGTGGCCCACCTGGAGTTGGCCGATCATGCGCTTGCGCTCAGCCGCATCAGCGGGAAGGTGGGCGGCGGAGCCACCCAGGGCGAATGGCGCATCGATTGGGGTTCCACCCCGGTCCGTTATAGCGGAACGGGCGTGATGACGGGGATCGCTTCCGATCACCTGCTGCTTTCGGCTCCCGCAGAAGCTCTGCTTACCTCATGGATCAGCGGCAAGACCGATCTCAAGTATTCCTTGAAGTTCACCGGACAAAACGGCGCCGACATGCTGGCGAGCGCCAGTGGCGAAAGCGAATACCTGGTGGTCAACGGAGTGTCACGGGCGCTTGCATTGAATGCTACTAAGCCCATGTTTTTCCAAAGTTTAGAGGGTAAAATTAAAATAGATCATGAACTCCTGAAGGTGCTCCCG
>Ga0066672_10000915_pt1 | contig 10148 bp, 9 predicted proteins | sample GraSoiAngelo_121_FD_62292 | JGI IMG/M metagenome (GOLD analysis project Ga0066672, IMG submission 62292) | Grasslands soil microbial communities from the Angelo Coastal Reserve, California, USA - 14_0919_12_20cm | ecosystem: Environmental > Terrestrial > Soil > Grasslands | place: USA...
CGTGGCCACAAAATACGGCGACGACATGTGGGCCGCGGCACCACCTCGGTTCGATGACTTCGTTCCCAGTGCAGCCCATGGGTCTGAGAGGGCGGCTCGCGTTCCCAGCGAGATGACCGAGGACCTGGCCTTCTTCCTGGGTGCGTATGCCTCCGAGGGTTGCACGGTCCGGCCGGTACTGTCGGTCCGGATCACCAACTCCGTGCCGGCGGTCCTGAACCGCATCGCGGAAGCCGCGGACCGCTCCTTTGGTGAGGGTGCCCACATCCGCCGTCCCAGTGACCGGTGCGCCCTTGTCGAGCTGAACTCCAAGGCCGTGGTCGAGTTCCTCGACTATCTCGGGTGCGGGAGCACGACTTCAGCGAAGCGCATACCGGACGCGATCCTGCGGTCACCGCGCGAGATGGTGCTCGCCTTTCTTCAGGGCCTCAGTCTCGGCGCCCACATCCACGCGCCGTCTCGGTCGTGGGCGATCGGTGGCCTCGACTCCCCCCGGCTCCTGGATGACCTTCAAGCGGTGTTGACCAACCTCGGCGTCGTCACAGCACGGAGCGCCAAGTTCAACGCTCAGCAGAACAGGAGCTACGACGAGGTCTACGCCACGGGTGCCGCGGCGCGGCGGATGGTAGAGCTGGTCCCCTTTATCGATCCGAAGAAGACTGCCGTCGCCGCTCGGCTTGCCTCCCGTTTCCCGCCATCAGCGGCCGAGGTCGTTCCGGAAGCCTCTGTCGCCAGGATGGCGCACGTTGAGCGTCCTGCGCCGTTGCAGTCGATTATGGACGACAACCTGCACTTCAGCCCGGTGTCGAGCGTCTGTGATGCCGGTGAGCGGGAGGTGTTCGACATCTCGGTCCCCTCGACCCAGGCCTTCGTCGGTAACGGGATCGTCAACCACAACACCGTGAACATGCCCGAGGAGGCGACGGTCGAGGAGGTCGAGCAGCTCCACATAGAGGCGTGGAACATGGGCATCAAGGCCATCGCCATCTACCGGGACAACTGCAAGGTGGCTCAGCCCCTGGCCACGGTGAAGAAGGCGGCGGCCTCGGAGGCCGAGGCCCACGACGCCGAGCTGGCCGAGAAGGTGGAGAAGCTCGAGAAGGCCCTCGAGAACCAGACCACCGTTGTGGTGAAGCAGCCCATCCGGGAGCGCCTGCCCAGGCGTCGCCGGTCGAACACCTTCGCCTTCCGCGTCGCCGACTGCGAGGGCTACGTCCACGTGGGCGAGTACGAGGACGGACGTCCGGGCGAGGTCTTCATGAAGGTGTCCAAGCAGGGCTCGACCCTGGCCGGGATCATGGACGCCTTCGCCATGGCCGTGTCCTTCGGGCTCCAACACGGGGTGCCCTTGTCGCTCTATGTGCGCAAGTACACCAACATGCGCTTCGAGCCCGCGGGCATGACCGACGACCCCGAGCTGCGCATCGCCTCGAGCCTGGTCGACTACATCTTCCGCCGGCTGGCGGTGGACTACCTGCCCTACCAGGAGCGGGCCGAGCTGGGGATCCTCACCACCGACGAGCGCATCCAGCCCACCCTCCCCGGCGTGGACGAGGCGACCATGCCCTCCACCGGGATTGTCGTGCCCATGGACCTGGGACCAGACGAGGAGGTGGTCGACGTCGCTGCCCTCGAGCCCCCGGCACCCATGCGCCGGGCCGAGGCCCAGGACGCGCCCTACTGCTACCAGTGCGGCACGGCCATGCAGCGGGCGGGATCCTGCTACGTCTGCTCCAGCTGCGGGACCACCAGCGGCTGCTCCTGACCCTTCCGCCGGCAGGCCAGGAGCTCGTTGCCGCCGCGCACGGTCTCGTAGGCGACGCGACGGATCTCGCTGTCGATCCCGCCGGCGGCCAGGATGGTCCGGAGCTCGTCCAGCTCCGGGTACGTGACCGCGCCGGGGTCGACGAGCGGGAACAGACGGACCTCGCCCGCGCTGACCCGGGCCAGCTCGCCGATGGCCTCGACGTGGAAGCCCACATCCAGGCGGTCGGCGTAGACGAAGAGAAGGTGGGACGAGACCACCAGGGCGAAGGTGGCGTCGGCGAAGGGCAGGTGCGGCAGGCAAGCGGAGCAGTTGAGGCTGCGGGGGGGCCCGACCAGGCCGTTGACGAAGCGCTCGCAGGCCTCGGTGCGCTCCCTGAGGTGATCGCCCGTGGTGGGGAACCACGTCCACACGAAGTGCTCGGGGTGATCGAGCGAGTACCGGCTGGCCCGGGTCGCGTCGTCCCGAGCCCGTCGCACCAGGTCGGGCGCGGGCCAGGCATAGGCGGGGTCGACGCTGACGACCACGGCGCCGAGCGCCCTTGCCTCCACGGCGAAGGAAGCGGCGCCGCCGGGACAGTCGAGGACGGCGCCGCTGAGCAGCTCGGCGTCGGTGAGGTCGAACATGCCCCGGTATTCGGCCAGCGACCGGGCGCTGATCAGCATCTCGCCCACCCCGGCGCCGGCCTCGGACACCCGTAGAGCTTGACAGTGCCGGGCGGCGGGGCGATCGTCGCAGCCGTGGCCGCGGGCAGCGAAGAGCAGAGCGGCCACCGGGAGGCCGAAGGACCGGCGACGGCGCCGTCGCACGTGGCGGCGACGACGGCGCTCTTCACCGACCACTACGAGCTCACCATGCTGGAGGCGGCCCTGTCCTCCGGGCTGGCGTCCCGCCGAGCCGTGTTCGAAGTGTTCGCCCGCTCGCTTCCTCCCGGACGCAGGTTCGGCGTGTGCTGCGGCCTCGATCGTGTTATCGGCGCCATCCAGGCCTTTCGGTTCGGGGCCGAGGAGCTGGCCTACCTCGACCGCGCCGGCGTGGTGGGCCCGAAGACCCTGGCCCACCTCGAGCGCTTCCGGTTCTCCGGCGACGTTTGGGCCTACGCGGAGGGGGAGCTCTTCTTCCCGTCCTCGCCCGTGCTCACCGTCGACGCCCAGTGGGGTCAGGCCATCCTGCTGGAGACCGTCGTCCTCTCCATCCTCAACCACGACTCGGCAGTGGCCTCGGCTGCGGCCCGCATGTCCATCGCCGCCGGCGAGCGAGCCCTCATCGAGATGGGCGGTCGCCGCACCGACGCCGAGGCGGCCGTGCACGCGGCGCGCGCCGCCTACATCGTCGGCTTCGCCTCGACCTCGAACCTCGAGGCGGGCCGCGCCTACGGGATCCCCACCGCGGGTACGGCGGCCCACGCCTTCGTGCTCGGCCACGCCACCGAGGCCCAGGCCTTCGCCGCCCAGCTCAAGACCATGGGCAGGGGCACCACCCTGCTGGTCGACACCTTCGACACGGAGCAGGGCATTCGCACCGCGGTCGAGGTGGCGGGACCAGGCCTGGGCGCCATCCGCATCGACTCGGGGGGGCTGGCCGAGGGGGCCCACAAGGCCAGGGCGACCCTCGACGGCCTCGGCGCCCGGGGGACCCGCATCGTGGTGTCGGGAGACCTGGACGAGTGGTCCCTCCTGGAGCTGGCTGACGCGCCCGTCGACGCCTACGGGGTGGGTACCCGGTTGGTTACGGGGTCTGGGCATCCGACCGCGGGCTTCGTCTACAAGCTGGTGGCCCAGGCCGACGCCGAGGGCGACGACGCGCCCGTGCACCCGGTGGCCAAGCTCTCCGAGCACAAGGCCACCACGGGCGGGCGCAAGCGGGCCTGGCGCGAGCTCGACGCCGCTGGGCACGCCGTGGCCGAACGGGCCGTGGCCGAGCGGGGTGGCGGGACCCACGGCAGCGGCGAGCCCGGGAGCGGCGCGACCGATGAACGGGTTCGTCCGCTGCAGGTCCAGGCCATCAAGGGGGGAAGGGTGCTGCACCGTCCGACGCTGGCCGAGGCCCGGTCCCATCACCTCTCCGCCCGGGCCGAGCTGGGTCTGCAGGCCCTTCGCCTCGACGCCGGTCCACCGGCCCTGACCGTCGACCACGGCTGAGGAACGAGGCACGGATGGAGGTGCGATGACGACGAGGGCGCTGGTGGTCGTCGACGTCCAGAACGACTTCTGCGAGGGAGGTTCGCTGGCCGTCACCGGGGGGGCGGCGGTCGCCGGTCGAGTCCACCGCCTGGTCGACGAGGGGCGCGCCGGCTACGGCGCAGTGGTGGCCACACAGGACTGGCATGTGGATCCCGGTGGCCACTTCTCGGCCAGCCCCGACTTCGTCGACAGCTGGCCACGGCACTGCGTGGCCGGCACGCCGGGCGCCCGGCTGCATCCCGCCCTGGACGGTGTCGCCTTGGACGCAATTGTCCGCAAAGGCGAGCACCAGGCCGCCTATTCGGGGTTCGAGGGCCGGACGGGCGAGGGCACGAGCCTGGCCGATCTGCTGCGCGCCGCGGACATCGACGCCATCGACGTCGTCGGCATCGCCACCGACTACTGCGTGCGGGCCACGGCCCTGTCGGGACTGGCCGAGGGGTTCGCCGTGCGAATCTTGACCGACTGCTGCGCCGGCGTGGACCCGAATGGTTCGCGGTCCGCGCTGGACGAGCTCCGAGGCGCGGGGGCCCTGGTGACCGAATCGTCCCTGGGGCACTAGATCGATCTGATCACCGGCCAAATGACATGATCGACGGCTCTCTTCCTGCCGATGATCAGCAGTAGGCGCCGGGGTGGGAGCCCCCCGAGGAGGAGGTGCCGTGGCCGAGGTCCTGGTCGTCGACGACGAACCCGAGATCCGACAGATCCTCAGCTACCTGCTGGAGTTCGCCGGTCACGAGGTGCGGACGGCGGCCGACGGAGAGGAGGCGGTCGCAGCGCTGGCCGAGCATGCGCCCGACTGCGTCATCCTCGACGTGATGATGCCGAAGCTCGACGGCTTCGGCGTTCTGCGCGTCCGCAAGGAACGAAGCCTCGCCCCCTCGGCCCGAGTCGTACTCCTCACGGCCAAGTCTGGTGAGCGCGACTTCTCCATGGGATGGGAGCTGGGCGCCGACGAGTACGTGGTGAAGCCCTTCGACGGCGAAGAGCTGCTGGCCCGCGTCGAGGATCTCCTGAGCTTGGGTCCGGAGGAGCTGGCGGCCCACCGGCGGGCCGAGCGGGAGAAGTCCGCTCTCCTGGAGCGAATCGAGAGCACCTTCAGCCGCTCGTCGCCGCGTCGGCTCATCGCACGCGACTGACCGTTCCGGCCGGCGGGGCGGGTCAGTCCTCCTTGTGCCGGCGAGCGGCCCATCCCATGACGAGCTGATGGCGCCAGTACAGCGCCGACAGCAGCGAGAACGCTCCGAGCAACACGACCGCGGTGTAGAGGCCGTGTTCACCGGTGGACACGGCTACGGCCAGGATGGCCACGCCGATGACGCCGAGGGCGATTGACAGAACCAGCGCGGGGGGCGCCGGCAAGCCGGTCCCGGCGCGGCGGCCTTCTTCGCCGCGGACGCGGGCCGCCGCGAGCTCGTAGGCATCGGTCAGCAGCTGCTGCTGATGCTGGATGCGGTCCCGGTCCGGCTCGGATGCGGCGGCGGCCCGAGCCTCGACGGCCAGAGCCATGCGGGCGCGATAGGCCGTCTCGACCTGCTCGAGCGTCGAGCCTTCGGCCAGGCCCAGCACCAGGAACGGATCGAGGTCTGGCACCCTCGGCAGGCTATCGGCGCCCTTGCACCATCTCCGGTCCCGGACGCGCACGAGGGGGGCCGCCCCGCCCCCCTCGTTGCCCCGCCGGCGTTGCCGCCGGCAAGAACCGACCCAACGCGCCGTTGCGCTAGTCGGAACCCTGACCCTGGTGGTCGCGGCCGCCTCGGCTGTGCTCACCGTCGGAGCCCTGGTGATCGTCGTGCTTGGCGCTGTCCGAGCCACCGGATTGCTGTGGCGAGGTCTGCGATGCGTGCTCGGCCGCCTTCTCCTGGGCCTCCTTGGCCTTCTCGGCCGCCTTGGCCTGGGCCTCGTTGGCCTTCTCGGCCGCTTTGGCCTGGGCCTCGTTGGCCTTCTCGGCCGCATGCTTGGCTTGCTCCGCGGCCTGCTCTGCCTGGTCGTTGGCCTCGTCGGGCTGATCCTCGCTCTCCACGTGCTGGCCCTGGGCGGCGCCGCCCGCGGCGGCGGGCGTGGCCGGGGAGGCGGGCGGCGGGACCGGGGTCGTCGTCGGCTTGGCCGCGTCTTCGTCGGTGACGGGCCCCGCAGGAGGCGCGGTCGCCACGGGGGCGGCGGTCGGATCCACCGGTCCCGCCGGAGCGGCGGGCACCACCGGAGCAACCGGGGCGAGCGGGCCGCTGGGCACCGTAGGCGGTTGAGCTCCCGATGGGGGGCCGGTCACGGCCGCAGCCACGCCTCCCGTAGCCAACACGCCTCCCACCACGAGTGCAGCCAACCGTGTCGCGCCGCGCCTGCTGGTCATCTCCGGCCCCCTGTCAATGATCCGGACGGAACGCCCGGGCTAGTCATGCCTGGGGTTCTTCGGCGCGTTGCCCTGACCACCTTGAGTGGTCAGGGGTGGGTAGGGGAGGCGACTAGCGCTTGGGCCCGCCGGCCGGCGGGGGAGCAGCCTTGGCCGGCGCAGTCTTGGCCGGCGCAGTCTTGGCCGGTGCCGCCTTCACCGGCGCCTTGGGCGGGGCCGGCCTGGGCGGGCCCGGCTTGGCCGGCGCAGCCTTGGGGGGCGGCGCCGGTCGGGGGGGAGGCGGAGGTGGCGGCGCCACCGTGCCGCTGGATGCGATGAGGTCCAGGAGGTGGGCGCACTGGTTGGAGGCGGGCAGATGCGCAGCCTTCCAGTAGGTCGTGCACCCGAAGGCGCCCTCCCAGCTGAAGCTGAAGTGGATGTGGTCGGTGTGGGCTTCCTTGCCCGTATACGGGCGCCACCCTTCGGCCAGACGGTACGAGCCCCAGATGCGGCGGTTCCAGATGATGTACATGACGCCCAGTCGCCGGGCCATGGCCGCCTGGTTGCCCTTGTTGTCGGGGCGGAGGAGCCAGGCCAGGAACTCCTCGGCCTTGGCCTTCTCGCGCGGTATGTCGGCCCGCGTGCCCCAGTCCCATGCCCTCCCCTCGTAGTGCTCGCTGATGAGCCCGGGGGCGCAGTCGCGGACGATCCCCAGGTCGCGGGTCCCCGGGTAGCGGTCGAGCACCAGCTTGCGGAAGGCCACGACGCCAGGCTTGGGCCGGGCGTCGCAGCGGGCCTGGGGCACGTAAGTGGCCAGCCCGTCGATGGGCAGACGGATGCTTTCGAAGGCGGCCGTGCCCCCGACGAGCATCGCCAAGGCTGCAAAGGCCACCGCCGCAGTCCGAAGAGAACGGGGAAGAGGGGGAAGAGAGCGGAGAGATCGCATGGTCGTCTCGGGACGGCCCATCACTCGGCGAGCGGACCGTCGCACGAGTGTCGGCGGCAGTCTAGAGGGCCTTGAGCCTCACGTGCCACAAGAGCAACAACAGAATCATCGAGTCCCAGGTATTGCCAGGCAGAGATGCCATCCCCCAGGCAACACCTTCATGGTTTCGTCACAACCGGTCCTCAGACTGACCTGACGATGGTCGAGGCCCGGGACCGCATCGCCCACCTGTACCGGCGCGCCGGTTTCGGGGCGGGCCCGGAGGAGCTCGATCGAGGGGTGGCGCGCGGCTACGAGGCGACGGTGGACGCCCTGGTCGCCATCCCTGACCGCGACGCGGGCGCCGACGCGGTCGCCCCACCATCGTTCGCTTCCGAGAGCGCCGGCGCCGTCCGAGACCCGGCGCAGCAGCGCGCCCAACGGCAGCAGCGCCAGGAGGAGTTGCGCAGCCTGCAGCAGTGGTGGCTGTCCCGCATGGTCGCGTCAACCAATCCCCTACGGGAGAAGCTCACCCTCCTGTGGCACGGCCACTTCGCCACCTCCATCGACAAGGTCAAGCGCCCGCAGTTGATGTATGGCCAGAACCAGCTGTTCCGCGCCTTGGGGTCGGGGAGCTTCGAGAGCCTCACCGGGGCCGTGGCCGAGGACGCGGCGATGCTCATCTGGTTGGACTCCAACACCAACAAGGTGGGACACCCCAACGAGAACTTCGCTCGCGAGCTCATGGAGCTGTTCACGCTGGGGCTCGGCAACTACACCGAGGACGACGTCAAGGAAGCGGCCCGGTGCTTCACTGGATGGGGCCTTTCCCCGACGGCCACCCTGGCGTTGCGTCCCGCTCAGCACGACGACGGCATGAAGACCGTCCTGGGCGCGACGGGCAGGTTCGGCGGTCAGGACGTCGTCCACCTGTTGACCCACAGCCCCGCTTCGAGTCGCTGGATCCCGGCCCGGCTGTGGAGCCATCTGGCCTATCCGGTCGAGCCTGGCGATCCCGTGATCTCGGAGCTGGCGCCCGCTTACGCGGCGGACCTGGACCTCAGGCGTCTGCTGCGGGCCATCTTCCTCCATCCCCAGTTCAGCTCCGACCGAGCGCTCACGGGGCTGGTGAAGCAGCCCGTGGAGTACGTGGTGGGCGCGCTGCGCGCCCTCGGTCTCGGCGTCGATGCCAGGACTCCTGTCGTGCTCCAGGAGCTCGGCCAGGTGCCCTTCGCCCCGCCCAGCGTGGGCGGATGGCCCCAGAACTCCTACTGGCTCTCGACCGCGGCCAGCCTCGCCCGCCTGCGCCTGGCCACCGCCCTGGCGGGCCGGGCCGACCTGCACGCGCTGGCTGCCCTGCCCGCCGAAGGGCGGCCCGACGCGGTGGCTCGCACGCTGTCCGTCGCGAGGTGGAGCGGGCCGACGGCCGCGGCGTTGGGTCGGGTGGCGGGCGATCCTCCGGCACTGCTGGCGCTGGCCCTCACCGCGCCCGAGTACGTCGTCAACTGAGGTGAGAGGGCGAGAGGCGACTATGGCCGACGTGGAGGGTCCGAGCGAGGCAAGGCCGACCGCGGCGGCCGCGAGCGCGGCGGAGCCGGCACCGTCGGCTGGCATCCACGCCATCACCCGCCGCCAATTCCTCAGCGGGGGGGTGGCCGCGAGCGTGGCGGGCGCGGCGGGGCTGGTGGTGGCCCGCCACCCCTGGGCCGCCGCCCATGCAAGGCGCGCCTCGATCGACGGCAGAGGGACCCTGGTGATGGTGACGCTGTACGGCGGCAACGACGGCCTGAATACCGTGATCCCCTTCGAGGACGGGCACTACCTGGGTGGGCGGGCTCAGCTCGGCTACCAGCCCAACGAGGTTCTGGCCATCGGCGACGGGCTCGGCCTCCACCCCAGCCTCAAGGGGATGAAGCAGCTGTGGGGCCGCGGCCAGCTGGCCATCGTCAGGGGCGTCGGTTACCCGAACCCCAGCCGCAGCCATTTCCGCTCCATGGACATCTGGCAGAGCGGTGTGCCCGATCACGACGTGCCGTCGGGCTGGCTCGGACGCTGGCTCGACACCGGCACCGATCCCCTCAGGGCGCTGTCGATCGGGCCCAACCTGCCCCGGCTACTCGCCGGCGAGCGGGCCTCGGGGGCGGCCGTCCCCCTGGGAGCGTTCCGGCTCCCGGGCGGGCCTTCCCTCTCGGCCTCCTTCGCCGACCTGCAGCGGCCCTTCCCGGGTGAGCCCGCCCTGGAGGCCAGGGTGGCGCAGTCGGGCGCCGATCTCCTCAGGGTCCAGTCCGCGCTGGCTGAGGCTCTGTCCCACCAGCCCGCTCCGGCCCCGGCCGGGGGGGCAGGCCCGGCCGCCGCGCCGGCGGGCAACCCCCTGGCCGCTCAGCTCGACCTGGTCGCCCGCTCCATCAAGTCGGGGCTGGCCACGCGCGCCTACGCAGTCAGCCTGGGCGGCTTCGACACGCACGCCAACGAGAAGCAGGTTCACTCCGAGCTCCTGGGTCAGCTCGACGCGGCCCTGACCGGGTTCGCGAGCGCGCTGGCCGGTGACCGCCGTGGTCAAGACGTGGTGACGGTCGTGTACTCCGAGTTCGGCCGCAGGGTGGCGGCCAACGCCAGCGGGGGCACCGATCACGGCACCGCCGCGCCTGTCTTGGTGGCCGGCCCCCGCGTACGGGGCGGCTTCTACGGCGCCGAGCCCAACCTGGCCGATCTCGATCAGGGAGACATTCGGTTCACGACCGACTTTCGTTCGGTGTACGCGACCGTGCTGGAGGGCGTGCTCGGCGTCGACTCCAAGGTGGGCTTGGGCGCCAGGTTCGCCCCCCTCGGCTTCTTGTGAGGGCCCGGCTACGTTCGCCGTCATGGACGCCGCCGCCGACACCGCACGCATGCCCGAGGACCTGGAGGCGATAGCCACCACCCGGGCCATCCGTCGCTACCGTC
>Ga0066672_10000919_pt1 | contig 10142 bp, 8 predicted proteins | sample GraSoiAngelo_121_FD_62292 | JGI IMG/M metagenome (GOLD analysis project Ga0066672, IMG submission 62292) | Grasslands soil microbial communities from the Angelo Coastal Reserve, California, USA - 14_0919_12_20cm | ecosystem: Environmental > Terrestrial > Soil > Grasslands | place: USA...
GCCTAAAATCGCTACCACATCACTCATCATGCAACCCGGCAGCAATTCCGGCAGGATGCTGAGGTTGACAAACGATGGCGCGCGGATTTTGAGCCGGTGCGGAACACCACCGCCACGGCTATTGATGTAAAAACCGAGCTCGCCCTTCGGATTCTCCGCCGCGAAATAAATCTCGCCTGGCGGCGCTTTTAAACCCTCGGTCACGACAATGAAATGGTGAATCAATTCTTCCATCTTTGTCATGACCCGCGATTTCGGCGGCAGCATATTTTTCCAATCCGCTACGTTAATCGGACCACTTGGCAATTTGTCGATCACCTGCCATAAAATTTTGGCGCTCTGCCGCATCTCCTCGATCCGAACTAGATAGCGATCGTAGCAGTCGCCTGTCGCGCCGGTCACTACCTCGAAGTCATATTGATCATAATCGAGATAAGGATGCTTCCGCCGCAAATCGTGTTCGATGCCGCTGCCACGCAGATTTGGGCCCGAAAGGGCATACGCAATAACGCGATCGCGCGGAATTACTCCGATATCGCGGGTGCGATCGACAAAAATGCGATTGCGGGTGAGGAGGTTGTCGCATTCATCAAGCTTCGGGCCAAATGTCTCGAGGAATTTTCCCAATTGCGGAATGAAATTCGCCGGCAAATCGCGAATCTGTCCGCCTACGCGAGTATAACTGGTAGTGAAACGCGCGCCGGTTAACAATTCACACAAGTCGTAGATTTTCTCGCGTTCCTCAAAAGTGTAAAGGAACACGGTCATCGCGCCAAGATCGAGCGCCATCGCGCCTAACCCCATAAGGTGGGAGGAAATGCGGGCGACTTCGCAGCAGATCACGCGAATGGCTTTGCCCCGTGGCGGGATTTCCCAGCCCATCAATTTCTCCACCGCCAGGGCGTAAGCGACATTGTTGGCCAGCGGGGCGAGGTAATCGAGGCGGTCGGTGTAAGGAACAAACTGATTGTACTGCATGTTCTCCGCGATTTTTTCGTCACCACGATGCAGGAAACCGACGTCCGGCGTCGCCTTGGTAATGATTTCACCATCGAGTTCGAGCACGAGTCGCAACACTCCGTGAGTGGCTGGGTGCGACGGTCCCATGTTGAGCACCATCTTTTCGCCGATGTCATCCCCCGATTGCTCAGCCTGTTGATTGCGCATCGCCGCGTCCGCCGCGACCACTCGAGTGACCGGATCAGGATTTTCAATTTCGCGCGTGGTAAAAGGCATGGCGAGGGCGTGTGTTTATGCTCGCGAGTCGCGTCGCGCGCGCAAGCGCAAAAGGTCGAACTTAGGAATTCGGGGAACCGAGCCATCCCCTAGCGAACCCGAAGTTTGCCGCGGAACTTACCGGCTCTCGCTTTTGAGACGGGCATCGCTTGATCCAATTGCGCCTTGCTGTATCGAGTAAATGCGCACACGGGATGATCCGGGGAGCAAAGGCGGCTGACCTTTAGCGAGGAAATCAGACGAATGTTGAGGGACCTCTTAGAGACCGTGGGAACTAGAAATCAAGGACTTACAGCGGCGAAGGGCCAGTCCCAGCGATTTTCCTTCACCGCGGATGTGGCTTTGCTATAATTTCTATAACCTAATAGCAATCACCTCTCAAAGGTAGCAGTTTCGTCCCCACTTTTTATGAAAACTCGCATCGCCCGCCATGTCGCGATCTATCTTTTTATCGCCCTGACCGGCTACGGCATTGGCGCTTGTCGCCAGAACGTAATGCTTAGTCCCAGCGCAGACGATCTCATCGTTCTCAACGGTTGCGTCGTCTCGGCCTGCAACTATCTGGCGGCGGTCAAAACCCAACACAACTTGGAAAAAAACTTTTGGGCGAAAATTCTTCTCGTCCGTTATGCCAACCATCCCGCCGGTCACGCCTATTGCGTTTGGGAAACGGACGGCACGATCTACGGATACGACCGCAACGCCGGTGGGTTCCCTATTCCGGTTTACACCCGGGACGCAAAGTCGATCGCGATTATTTTGGCTAAGGAATTATCGAGGCATCTTAAAGAAAACCTCTCAGTGAGCCAGGCGGATTTCGTCGAGCCGTCGACCAAGGTGCAGCGCTTCTAGACATTTACACAAGGTAAGAGGGGCAAGGTTCGGTTCCGGCCCCTCTGTCACACCCTGCCCTGTCTCCTAACGGAGGAACGAGCGTTCAGGTGCGAATCCCGTGAGGAGGCTAACGAGTGTCAGGCTTCGCATCGGTCCACTTCTTCTTTTCAAACGCCTTTCGCCCGGAGCCAACTTCAAACATCTCAAAGTCGGTTGGGTTCTGCTGATAATACTTTTGATGATACTCTTCCGCCGGCCAGAATTTCATCGACGGCAAAATCTCAGTTACAATCGGTTTGTCGAACCGGCCAGAGGCCGCCAGCTTTGCCTTTGATGCTTCCGCGATCTTTCGCTCTTCGTCGTTCTGCACAAAGATGGCGGCGCGATAACTCGGTCCAATATCGGTGAACTGGCCGTCGGATTGCGTGGGATTGATCTGCCGCCAGTAAATATCGAGTAGCTGGTCGAAATTGATCTTAGCGGGATCGTAGGTGACTTCGATGGACTCGCGATAATTTGTCTTTTCGGAGCCGACAAGTGCGTAGGTCGGATTCGGCTCGGTTCCCCCACAGTAGCCGAGGACAGTTCTGATCACACCGGGTGCCTTATCGAAGGCGGGTTGGATACACCAGAAGCAGCCGCCGGCGAAGACAGCGGTGCGCGTTTGCGAGAGTGGATCGGCCAGAAGCAGCTGCGCCAGGAAAATAAGAGCCAGCAGGATGAGGCGTTTCATGGCGAATTAGACAGCGCGTGAGTGGGAATGTTTCAAGCAGGGGCTGGCGTCCAAGCCGGCGCTGCTGCCGCTGCCAAAGTAGGGACGCTCCATCAAATGGGCCCAGGTAACGAGGTCTCCAGAAAGTGCAACGGCGAGAACCGACCCGGCTTTATTGCGGAGTTCAGTGACTCACAAGTCGGGAAAATGCTCGTTAGGTTTGAGCCAGGAGGTATCCGGCGTCAGGCCTTGTGCGCGAGCCGCGTTATACAGCGAAACCATTTCGTCCACTACGGCGTGCAGGGCGTCGCCCTCGCTATCGCCGTCATCAACATGGCCGGCCAGCGCCGGAGCCGCGACTTGTGGGATTGATAGATCGTGGCTTCGCCGAACCACAATTCTACCGGAATGGAGCGGGCGATAAAGCCGTAGAATAATTTCGGTCGGAATATCGCGGAGGCGAAATCGAAACTCCGAGGTGAACATCATCGGCTCTCGCACCGCAGGATCGGTAAGAGCTTCTTCTCTGCTCCAGCTCATCACTCGCAATTTAATCCGGGACGGTGTCTTCTCGCAATAACGATCTGGAAATCAAAGCGAAGAGGCAAGAAATTGTGGGAGCGAACGAGGAGGAAGACGGGCCTCGGGCGTGTCCGGCAAACAAGCTTCCGCCTGTTGAAATTTCTGTAGCGGCGGTCTATGACCGCCGGACAGGCCGGAGGCCTGTCTTCCACTCAATCACATGCGGGGCCAAGCTAAACTGCACACAGACGAAGCGGCCGTCGAATATGTGCCGAAATCTCTGACCAGCGCACTGGAGTTCGACAAAGTTTTTTCGCGCCTTGCTCCGCTCGAGATCGATCTCGGTTGCGGCGACGGTGCGTTTCTCGCCGCTCTGGCGCAGGAAAATCCGACGCACAATTTTCTCGGGATCGAACGGCTGCTGGGACGAGTGCGGAGTGTTTGCCGCAAGGTTGCGCGACTGGATCTGAAAAACGCGCGGGCATTGCAAATGGAATCAGACTTTACAGTAACGCACTTGTTGGCGCCCGGCTCCGTTACGACGTTTCACCTCCTATTCCCCGATCCGTGGCCAAAACAGCGACATCACCGGCGGCGTGCTTTTACCCCCGAATTCTTATCCTCCATTCATCGCGCCCTCATCGCGGGAGGCTTATTTCACGTTGCCACTGATCACGCGGATTACTTTCACCAGATCGAAAGAGTGATCGCTGCCACCGACATATTTGTCATCTCGCGCGAGCAATATCATTTTCCACCCACTAGCTTCGAACAGAAATATGTCGCTCGCGGACTTTCCGTTCATCGACTGCTGCTGCGAAAAGTTTCGCCAGTCAGGTAAGCTCGTGTTCGCCATCCTTCATTACCGAACTGAATTTCGACCGCGCCGGTCTGGTCCTGGCGGAAAAGTTTGATGCCACGCTGCGCGATTTCCTTGGTCCATTCCTCGGTGATCTGTTCCGCGATGGGAGATGGACGCGACGTAGCAATGATGACTTTTGGTTTTACCGCCTCAAGAAATCGGGCGGTGCCCGAGCCGCCAGAATGATGCTGGCCCTTGATCAAAATGTCGCTCTGCAAATTGTCACCTGCTTCGAGCAGCGCCGCCTCCGCGTTGGCGCCCGCGTCGGACTCAAAAAGCACACGAACGTTTTCGATAACGAGTTGCACAATCAATGGCGCGTCATCCGCCGCAGTAATCTTAAGGTCCGGGGTCGGGTAAAATATGTCCGCGTGCACGTCGCTGCCAAAGAAAAGCGAATCGCCACGGACTAAGTGTCGCGGTTTTATTCTCGCGAGCTGAAGCGCCTCAGATAATCGGCGTTGGACCGCAGAGCGAACATCAAGCGGGTTATCATAAATTTCGTGCGGGGCGAAATCAGCGACAGTGTCAGCGGCACCGCCGATGTGTTGTGCATCTCCGTGGGTGAGCAGAATGCCTTCGATGCGATTGATGCCCTTACTGTGCAGGAACGATTTCAGGGTGTGCTCGTAATTTCGTTGGCCGCCGCAATCGATTAACCAATCGTGATTATTCGCACGAACGTACGCGGCCCCGCCGGTGCCTTCGTCGAGAACGGTGATCATGATCGGGGCAGGTCGTTCAGTAAATCGGGGCAGGTAAACATGTCCGCCCGGCAGCAAAGCAAAGAGATTAACGAGGTAGAGAACCGCGTGCGACGTCAACCAGTTGGCATTATTAAAAACAATTGAGAGCCCGGAGGAAAGCGGCGCAGCGATCAGCGACAACATGGCGAGCGCGAGAACAAAATAAGCGATCGGCACCACCGCGAGATTGGCCAGGAGCGATATCGGCGTTATGAGATAGAAATACCAATAAATAAGCGCCAACGATCCAATCCAGGCTGCCAGCGAAACTGATGCGCCGCGAGCGAGACCACGCCCCATCGCAGCATAGATTCGCTGCATCCGACTCAAGAGCGGACGTGGCAAAAATGGATCCGGGGCAACGATTCGTTCAAACCGAACAAACATTGGATCGGCCAGGAGAACGATGGCGCCCACCACCGCGAACGACAGTTGAAACCCGCTGGTAAAAAGCTGGTTTGAATCGAAGAGTAAAATCAGAAATGCGGCCGCAGCCAGGCTGTTGAGAGCAAGAACCTTTCGATCAAAGAATATTCCACCGAGCAGCAGCGCGCTCATGACCGCGGCACGAACGCTCGCAGTATGCAGGCCTGTGATCGCAGCGTAGAAGAAAAGGAGAGGAATGATCAGAGCAGTGGCGGGCTTGCGCGGCAGGCGCATTACCATCGCGAGAGTCCAGAGTAATCGCGCGACAATGCCAACGTGCAACCCAGCAACCGCAAACAGATGCAACGTTCCCGTTTGTTGAAATGGCTCTTCGATATCATCGCGCGTTTGATGGCGAAGCCCGAGCGCGGTACCGCAAATGAGTCCGACGACATCTGGCGAGTCTTCGAGGTCGCGGCTAAGGATGCGCTGCATCCATTCGCGGGAGCGAGCTGCTGCCCGTAGGACAGAAAATCCGCTCCCCGGCGCAAGAATCCGACCATTTTCCGGATACCGAACGATAAATAAATTTTTCACATCGCGTCGCGCGAGGTAGGCGCGCATATCGAATTCGCCGGGATTTCGCGGCGGCTCGATTGGTTGGAAAGTGCCAAAAAGTGCCACTTCATCGCCCACGTTTGGCCGGCCGCGCCAGCGAACGAAAACCGTGGCGTTCGTTTCAAAGTTCTGGCCGGCAATTTTCGCCTGATGCATTCTCATAAGGAAACTGGCGTTGCCGGTCGCTTCGATTTTTGGCTCGGTGGTGACAATGCCGGTCACACTCGCGGGGCGCGCGAGTCCGCCGGCGATTTCAGCAAGGGCATCGGCCGGCGTGCTGGTGATTCGTGCGCTATGAAGGCCGAAAAATGTCGCGCCGACCAGCGCAAAAACGAGCGGCCCATAACTCCAGCGCAACCCTGCCAGTGCGCCTAGAATCGCAATAAAGAGGATCGGGCGGCTGATCGCAGGAAAATAATCGGCGACGACGATGCCGATGATCGCAGCCAAAACAAGACCGACAAATGGCTGCCGCATCGAGCCGCGCCAATCAATCGCTCACCACGAGATCAAGTCTAACGTCGTGCCGGTCGAGCGGTAGCGATTCGACGATCTGAAAACTAAAAGCGATCCCGATCTTTATTGCGCGCGCGGCGCGATGAGCGAGAAAGCGATCGAAAAAACCCGCGCCGCGTCCGATTCGTGCCCCTGCACGGGTGAAAGCAATCCCGGGAACAAGGACAAGGTCGATCGGCGCGAAGATCGCGACATCATGCTGGCTGCGTGCGGTCGGCAAAATCGTAATGATTTCGCTGCCGCGCCGGCGCAAATCTGCGATCAATGGCGCGATCTCAGGTTCGTAACTAAACGGTTCGAAGATGACAACCACCTGAGCCCGTTTCCAAACCGGTAGCTCGAACACGCGGTTGCAGATTTTTAATGATCGGCCGCGCCGGTCTTCCGCATCGAGCATCTGCAACTGTTCCTGCATTTGCGCCCGGAACTCCTGTTTGGATTCATCGATGTTCATCGCGGCAATATCTTTTGAACTGTGGTCGCGAGCTTATATGCTTCTCCGCAGGTGCCGATTCCTTTTTCAAAAAAAACGCGGGTCGTGCGACAGGCGACCGCGGATGGTGCGGAGGAGAAACGATCGACGCGCGTAACCTTAAAGCCAGGCATCGACTGGCATCGGCGGAATTTTTTGGCCGAGGTCCTCATTCCGTCCCTTTTTACCAGACGGTCTGGCAAACGCGCAGCCCCGCGTTTTCCCAAAATCCGGCCGGGTGAAATTTGCATCACCTGGATCGGGCACGCCTCCTTTCTCATTCAAACGCACGATCGCAATATCCTGGTCGATCCGAACTGGGCGAAATGGTTGAAGGTGATCAAGCGGTTGAAGCAGCCGGGAATCGAACTGCATCATTTGCCGGATATCGATTTGGTGCTGGTAACACACGCGCATTTTGATCATCTCGATCGCCGAACGCTCCGACGAATCGCTTCCGATCAACCGATCGTCGTGCCGGTGGGTGTTGGCAGCCTCGTTCACGATCTCGGCTTTAATATTGTGCACGAGCTCGATTACTGGCAGACCGTGCCGCTCGATGCGCTGAAAATTTCGCTGACCCCTTGTCATCATTGGGGCGCCCGTTTTCTGGCCGATCTGCATCGCGGCTTCGGCGGTTTCGTTATCGAAGCGAATGGTCGTTCGATTTTTCACTGCGGCGACAGCGCCTATTTCCCCGGGTTCAAGGAAATCGGCGAACGCCACGACGTCGAGATCGCGCTTTTGCCGATTGGCGCCTACGACCCGCCAAGCGGGCGTGAGGTGCATATGAATCCAGAGGAAGCAGTGCAGGCCTTTTTGGAATTGGGCGCAAAAAAATTAGTGCCGATGCATTACGGCACATTCCGTCTCGGTTACGAGCCGCTGGACGAACCGCTCACCCGGCTACTGGCACGTGCCCGCGAAGCCGGCATCGACCACGACGTTCTGGTTATGACGGAGGGCCAGCCAGTTGTGTTATGAGAAGAAAAACACCGAACACCGAACGCCGAACATCGAACGCCGAACCGAAAGCGTTTCGGGTCAATGAGGCGAATTCCGAATATGGAGCCCCGAAGAAAACAAAGTACGATCTTGAAGACAGATTATTGGAGTTCGCCGTTGCAGTTGTTGAACTGACAGACGACTTGCCCAACACCAGAGCAGGCAACCACATTGCAGGACAACATCTCAGATGCGGAACGTCGACATGCGGCCATCATGGCTGGTATCACGGCTCAGGAAGATGAATCGGGATCCGCGTTTGGTCGCATGCCTGGCTGAAGCCGAAGAACTGATCAGAATTTTCGTCGCAAGCGTGCGAACAACTGAGCGGGGACGCAACACGTGATGACTCCGCAAAAATCACCATTCGGCGTTCGGTGTTCGGCGTTCGGTGTTCGGTGTTCCGTGCTAGGATTTTCCACTTCGCGCTTCTCCTCGTTGAGCCTTGGACGTTGGGTCTTGGACGTTGGGCGTTGAAATCGCGGAATGTCTGGGCCGCGATTTGCGCGTTCTAAGATAGTCGGTGCGACGATCGCCGCTTTGATCGTCATCGCCTTCAGCATCCTCCTACTCGCGCACGATCCCCTCATTTTTTGGAACGACGACTACGAAATTTCCATCCTGCCGGTCTTCGCCGATATGGCGCGGGCATGGAGCCACGGTGAGATCCCGCTGCTTAGCCCTTACTCGTGGGTCTGCGGAAATCTCGCGGGCGAATTTCAATACGGTGTTTTCTCGGTTTTCATTAATGCGCTGATTGTTTGCGTTTGGAAACTGCCGCTGACGTTTTCGCAACAAGCCGCTGCCGTTTCCATTGCGCACCTCGCGGTCCTGAGTGCCGGCGCATTTTTGGTCGCGCACGGCCGGAAACTATCGGGGCCATTATCTATTTTTGTTGCATTGGTCGCGTCGCTGAACGGCTGGATCATTTGCTGGGGAGCGAGCGATTGGTTCGGCGCGCTGGGCGCGTTTACCTGGCTGCCGTGGGCGTGGTGGGCCGCGGAACAGGCCCTCGACCCGAAGAGATCGCGCTGGCGCTTTCTTTGGCCCGCACCATTCGTTTATCTGCTCATCGCCGGCGGTTTTCCTTACACCGTCTTGATGTTGGCGCTGGTGCTCGTCTGTTTGGCGCTACGCGCCGTATTCGAGGTAAGGACGGTTGAAACTGCCAGTCCGGCTCGGACTGGCCCGGGCGGGCTTGCGAGGCTAACGAGAATTGGACCGCTGCTCGCTGGCGTCACTCTCGGTCTCGGGCTTGCTGCCCCAGCCTGGCTGGCATTGCTCGATTACGTCCACGGTTCCGCGCGGGAATCGCTTCACCCCTCCGCCCATTGGCAATGGCTCGTCCCGTGGAATGCATGGCCCGGCCTAATCCTGCCATCATGGACGGTGAATTGGTCGAATTTTTCTTCGCGGTTGGTGCCGCATGGCGCGACCGAACTCGCCTGCGGTCTCGTCCCGCCCATCGCGTTGCTGACTGGGTTTCTTGTGAACGGTCGCGCCATCCTGAAGAAAATTCGTTGGGAAACGGCTTTGCTTTTCGTCGTCTTCATTCTTGCAATGAGTCCCACCGCCGGTGCTTTCCGTTGGAGTTTTCGCTGGCTCCCCCTACTCCATCTCGTCCTCGCCCTCTGTGCCGCTGAAGCTCTCTCATCGTTTTCGCCGAAACAAAGGCGCTTCACCGCGTTCCTCATGCTCCTGCTCGTAATCATGCTTATCATCGGCGTCTTAGTTTTGCGAACTAGCGGCGACCATCTCTTCCCTCTCGGCTGGATTTTCCTCGGCCTCGCTCTGGGTTGGCTGCTGGTCGAGTCCCTCCAACGTAATTTCTTGTGTGAATGGGCTCCCGCAGCTGTCGTTTTCGCCGCGCTTCTCGCGACTTACATCTGCATTCCGCCAAACTCCGGCGTCCCCAAATACAATCTTGCCCAATCCTTGTTAGAGCCGCAGCCACTCGATCCACATCGTCTCTATCTCAGCGTTTATCCCACACCGGCAACATTCTATCGAGTGGAGGCGAAACCGGGATCGGTTGGACAAATTGTCCGCCTCGGCAGCACCTCAATGTGGGCCGGCTTGCGTTTCGTCAACGGTTACAGCCCAATCCGTCCTGCCGGTGTTGCGCGCGAATTAGCCAGCGCCATTCACGGCGAAGTCGATCCCGATCTGGCGCAATGGTTCTTACAGCATCAGGCCGGTGAAAACGGACTGCTCGAGCGCATCGGCATCGATGGAATCATTGTCGCGCGAGAG